>Ga0316604_10000296_pt1 | contig 68859 bp, 73 predicted proteins | sample OWC_soil_day20_C_FD_207650 | JGI IMG/M metagenome (GOLD analysis project Ga0316604, IMG submission 207650) | Wetland soil microbial communities from Old Woman Creek delta, Ohio, United States - OWC_soil_day20_CT | ecosystem: Environmental > Terrestrial > Soil > Wetlands | place: USA: Ohio... | reverse complement strand
TTTCACCATACAGTCAATCGCTTCTTTGCCAAAATCTTTTTCCCCTCCCCTGGCCAATGAATACGCTTCGTCGATAAATAATATTCCGCCGTAGGCTTTCTTGAGTTGCTCCCGCATTTTTTGCGCGGTATGTCCGATATACTCCCCTACTAAATCGGCTCGTTCCACTTCAATCAAATGTCCACGGCTTAATACACCCATTTCGCGGAAAATTCTCCCTATGATACGCGCCACAGTGGTTTTCCCCGTACCGGGATTGCCTTTAAAAATCATATGTAGTACTAAAGGCTCGGTTCGTAACCGCTCTTTTTCGCGGTATTTTTGGATTTGTATAAACGCATATAATTCCTTGACCAGCTTTTTAACTTCCTTCAGCCCGACTAAGTGATCCAACTCTTGGATAGCCGCTTCTACGCGTTGACGATTGTAATCAACCTCTGTAGTACAAGAAGAAACTTTTTCTCCATCCAGTTCTCGAAGGTATTTCATAGCCTCTACAGCGGAAATGGCTCCTGCCTCTAAAGCCGCGAATATCTCTTGGGGGCGATGATAAGTCATAGCTTTTCACCTCATCTAGCGTGTTGGTGATAGTCATTATATGTCGCATTAGCTATGGATGTGAAAAAACAGTAAAAGGTATAATCTCCTCACTGAGAGGGATTATACCTTTTACTGTTTTTAGTGCCCCAGCGTCGCCGGAGTGTTTTTTATTTTACAGTTTCATCCTTTTTTTCCTGCATGTTTGAAGACAAAGGCCGGAAGGGCGTAATCGTCGAGATTGCATGCTTATAAACCAGTTGCTGTTTGCCCTCATTCTCCACAATTACGGTAAAATTATCAAAACCTTTGACTGAGCCTCGCAACTGGAAGCCATTAATTAAGTAAAAAATCACAGGTATGTTTTCTTTCCGGACTTGATTTAAAAAACTGTCTTGCAAGTTAATTACTTTGGTTGTAGTCATTCTTTATACCCCTCCGCTGTCTTTTTATCTAATCACTATATTTAATCAGATAATCTATCTATTGATAAATATACTTCTACTCCAGGTTAAACTTTCCTGCAACCACTTTGTAAATATATTCCATTGTTTCCTCCCAATTTTGAAAATCTTCATAATCTACCCAATGGATATAAGGCATTTTTCGAAACCAAGTCAGCTGACGCTTGGCAAAGTTTCTTGTTGCCTGCTTGATTTTATCAATTGCTTCGGGTAAGGTAAGCTCTCCTTGAAAGTATAGAACTATTTCTTTATAGCCAATCCCCTGCATGGCCTGACAATTTGGCGGCACACCGTTTTTTAAAAGCCCGGCAACTTCACTGATCAACCCTGATTGAATCATAAGATCAACCCGCTGGTTAATACGTTCATACAGCTTATTCCTCTCCATCGTTAGTCCAATCACCGCTGCATTAAAAATCAAACCTTTAGGTGATTTTGCTTTGATAGGTGCCGCTTGTTGCTGCTGATGAACCTCGAGTGCCCGAATAATCCGGCGTTGATCATTAGGATGAAGCCGGTCGGCTATATCTGGGCGGACACTCATCAACATCGTATGCAAATACTTATTTCCATGGATAGCGGCTAGTTGGGTTAAACGCTCTCTTAATTCTTCGCTTCCGGGTACCGGGTTAAATTTATATCCTTCCAATAAGGATTTGACATAAAGACCGGTTCCTCCAACTAGAATCGGAATTTTATTTTTTTCGTTAAAAAAATGGATTAAACCACTTGACATTTCCTGGAAATTAACAACGCTATACTCTTCATTTGGTGCGCGTATATCTATGAGATGGTGAATAATACCGGCGCGCTCCGTATCATCCGGCTTGGCTGTACCAATATCCATATCCCGGTAAATTAACATGGAATCACCGGAGATAACTTCTGTGGAAAGTTTTTTAGCTAAGTCGATTCCGACTTTAGTTTTGCCTACTGCGGTTGGGCCGATAATAGCAATTACGCGATCCATGGTCTCAGCCCCCCACTTCCATTACTCCATAATGTACGCTGCTGTATTTGCCTCCGAGAATGGTTGTTATGCCCAATCTGGAAAATTCCTTGCTGCGTTTGGTTTCTTTAATAACAACACGCATTCGGGCAACTCGGCAAGCTTGCTTAACTGCTTCGATGGACAATGGACGGTCATCAGCCAATGTCCTGATGGGCTTGAGATTGGAACTGGAGTACACCGGAGCCCGGAACATCGGGTCAAAATAAACAACATCAAAACTTTTAGCCGGTAATGTAGTAAGAAAATTATTATAGTCGGCTGTTTCTACTTGGATACGCCTCATGGCTGTTGTAACTGTCTCATTGGCAGCATTATATTGATCAAGCCCTAGGCGGGTAATCGCCGCGATAATTGGAGAGTTTTCCAAGCCAATTACCTTTCCGGAAGGCCCTGCGACAAAACTGGCGACAATTGCATCTGTTCCAAGGCCAAGAGTACAATCCAGTACGGACGCGCCGGGGGTTAGCCCTAACGCCGTTATCATATGGTCATGTTTTCCAATTTTAATATTATTTATACGTAATTCGGCCATATTAATATGAAAAAAATATTGGCCACCGGGGGTATATACTACCGGGCCGGATTGGGTTGCTACTAGTATATAAATGACATTATATAGATTTTTCAAGGTTTCAATGGAGTTCTTTTCCCTTTTTATCAGAGTTGCGTTAAGTTGCGCTGCCAACGCTTGCGCGGCAGCTTGTATTTTTTCCGGCGGGTTATAAATCGTAGTCACTATTAAATCCATGGAGACCCCCATATTAGGTTCGTTTAAACATCTTCGCTAAATCGGGTTCAGTAAATTTTATGATGATTGGGCGCCCGTGCGGGCAGGTATACGGCAAATCCGTGGCGTTAAGCTCATTAATTAGCGCTTGCATCTGCCTCATATTCATATTTTCTCCCGCTTTTATGGCCGCTCGGCAGGCAGCTGTTTGAAGATAGGCATGACGGAGCTTGCCCGCGGTAGGGTTTGCATCGGCTTGTATTAATTTCATTATTTCAACTAGAAAGTTCCTGGCTTCCCCAGTCTGGACATCTGCCGGAGATTCAGTCAGTCGCCAAGAGTTAGGCCCAATCATTTCCAAAGTGAAACCCAGTTCATATAATAAATCCGTATGCGCGCTGATGACGCGAGTTTCTACACAGTCAAAATCTAAAAGCAGCGGAACTAAGAGCTGCTGTACAGGAATACGGCCCGTTGCCTTACTTAATTTTTGATAGAGTATTCGCTCATGCGCGGCATGCTGATCAATGATATACAAACCATCAACTGCACGAGCAACAATATAGCAGCTTGCAATTTGCCCCAGTGGAACGAGTATGTTTTCAGAGGGTGCATTTTCTTCCTCAAACGCTATGGGGGGGGAAATAGTAATAGGTTCTTCCTGCTCTTTGATCGCTGTAACAGTTTGCTGAAGGGATGGCGGTGTCTCGCGCCAAAGCGCCGTCAAAGACGGTGCTACCTCAGTCGGATAAATGATAGGATTCGATTGAGGCAAGGCGGAAAGTGATGGTGACCAAGTACGTGATGGGGTCACGACAGCCGCCGCTGCTATAGTTGGTTTGTCTTCAGTAGCGGTAAGTGCGGTACTGATCGCCCGGTAAACTGCTTTAAATGCAGAACCTTCATTTGCCAGTTTAACCTCAGTCTTTTGCGGATGTACATTAACATCAATACTCTCGGGAGGCAATCGAAGACTAATAACAACTAAAGGAAAACCGGATTTCGGCAATAACGAATGGTAGGCGTTATCAACCGCTTTGGCAATCATGCGACTTGACACTGTACGTCCGTTAATAATAACCGTTTGCCATTGGCGGCTGCTTTTGAGCAGGGTTGGTTTTGCCACATAGCCGGTAATGGTCAAGGTATCTTCCTGATATTCTACAGGAAGGAGCTCCTCTATGGTTTTGGGACCATACAGACTGGCTATTGCATCCAGTAATCTGCCGTTGCCAGGGGTAGACAACACCAGCCTACTGTTATTAATAAGTTTAAAAGCGACTTCCGGGTGAGATAGAGCCAGTCTGCCTATAATGTCATGAATATATCCACTTTCGGTGGAAGACGTTTTCATAAACTTGCGTCTGGCTGGAGTATTATAGAATAAATCATTCACAATTACGGTTGTTCCTATTCCCCCACCGGCTTCCCGCACGTCGCTGACTATCCCCCCGGTAACCTCGACATAGGTGGCGAGTTCTGCATCGGCTAAACGAGTTGTTAAGGAAAAGGTGGATACCGAAGCGATACTTGGCAAAGCTTCTCCTCTAAACCCCAGCGACTGGACACAATAAATATCGTCTACCGAACTAATTTTGCTTGTGGCGTGTCGCAATATAGCCAATTCAGCGTCTTGTCGGCTCATGCCGGAACCATTGTCAGTTACCCGAATATGGGAAGCTCCTCCCTCCATGATAGCCACTTCGATGCTAGTGCTATAAGCGTCAAGCGCATTTTCGACGAGTTCTTTAACTACCGAGGCCGGACGTTCTACCACTTCGCCGGCCGCAATTTTATTAGCGGTATTGGTATCAAGCACTCGAATGACGGTTTGTGTCATAATTTACCGGCCTCCTGCTTGGCTTGGTTCTGCAGCTTGTACAGTATATTAAGAGCCTCTAAAGGTGTTAATGTCATAATATCTATTGCCTGCAGTTCATCCGCTAAACTACTCGCAAACAAAGAAATCTCATTCACTGTGTTTTGTTCGTTTTTTACGGGTTTCACTGTAAGCGGCTGGACATGATTTGCTTCAAGATCGGATAAAATTTCCTGAGCACGCTCAATAACCTTTTTAGGCAGACCTGCCAGTTGCGCTACATGAATACCATAACTACGGTCTGCGCCACCAGGAATAATTCTACGTAAAAAAACAATGTCGTTGCCTCGTTCTTTTACTGCCACCGAAAAATTCCTGATTCGTTTACTATATTGCTCTAATGCAATAAGTTCATGATAATGAGTGGCAAAAAGCGTTTTAGATTTAATTTTATCTTTAATAAATTCAATAACAGCCCGAGCGATGCTCATGCCATCAAAGGTACTTGTACCCCGGCCGATTTCATCAAGAATAATCAAGCTATCGCTTGTAGCGTGCTTTAAGATATGGGCAACTTCATTCATTTCTACCATAAAGGTACTTTGTCCACTGGATAAATCATCACTGGCACCGACTCTGGTGAAAATCCGGTCAACCGGACAGATTGAAGCTTCCCTGGCAGGTATAAAACTACCTACTTGAGTCATCAACGTTAATAGGGCTACTTGCCTCATATAAGTGGATTTTCCAGCCATATTAGGTCCGGTAATAATAGCTATTTCACTATTGGAGTGATTGAGCTCAGTGTCGTTAGGAACAAACATGGTCTTTTTAAGCAGCGACTCAACAATAGGATGCCGACCGTCTTTGATAATAATCTCTCTGTCTCCGTTAATCACCGGACGGGAATAGTTATTACGGGAAGCGGCTTCGCTCAGGGAGACAATTGCGTCAAGAGCGGCTATTTGCCGAGCGGTTTGCTGGATTTCTTTCAATCTTTCTTTTACATAGTCGCGAATTTTTACGAAAAGGGCATATTCAATCGAAACTATTTTTTCCTGTGCCCCAAGAATTTTAATTTCAAATTCTTTAAGTTCAGGCGTAATATACCGTTCGGCATTTGCCAGCGTTTGCTTTCGTACGTAATTGAGCGGTACAGCGGTCGTATTGGCATTGGTTACCTCAATATAATATCCAAATACTTTGTTATAGCCTACTTTTAGCGATTTAATTCCAGTGGCCTCGCGTTCTCTGGTTTCCAGGTTCTGTACCCATTGTTTGCTGTCGCGTGACAACTCACGAAGTTCATCTAATTCGAGATCGAAACCGGTACGGATCATCTCTCCTTCCCGGACGGAAAACGGAGGATTATCTACAATGGCCTCACTGATTAGTCCCACAACATCGTTATGGGTTGATAACGTCCTTCCTAAACCGGATACACATTTCGCCGAGAACGCTAGCGTTCCTTCTTTTATTGCCGGTAATTGCAAAAGGGATGTTTTTAGAGCCGCTAGGTCGCGTGCAGATGCGGTTCCCACTTCAATCCGGGTTAAGATTCGTTCAAAGTCATAAATGCCGGCAAGTGACTGCTGAAGCTCTTTGCGTAAAACTGATTTATCTAAAAGCTCTCCGACGCCCTCTTGTCTCTCGATAATTTGGGCGGATGCTAATAAAGGGGATTCTAACCAGCGTTTTAAAAGCCGTCCGCCCATAGCTGTTTTTGTATAATCTAATACAGATAGTAACGTATCTTTTTTTCCACCGTCACGCATATTTGTCGTTATCTCTAAATTGCGAAGTGTGACAGTATCCAGGGTAAGATAATCCTGGGCATTATATTGCGTGAGCCGATTAAGATGGGATAAATTGCATTTTAAGGTTTGATATAGATAGAATAATAATGCAGACACTGCGTACGTTGCCCCAGGTGTGATTGTCAACTCCTGTGCGGTAAAATGACGTCCGGGAAGTTCCGCGACATAATTATAATCGTCAATCACAAGTGCAGTGAAAATACAACGTGGCAGACGAGCTTCCACAAAATTTTGTATGGCCACAAGCTCTGTTATTTTGCCTGCTAATACAATTTCTGTTGGCAATAACCGGAATAATTGATCGCAAAGTTCGGCTTCACGGTGTTGGCCGCTAAATTCAGTCCAAACCATTTCCGCGGTGGAAATATCTACGGCAGTAAGATATAAGCTTTTGTCTTCTTCATATAATAAAGCCAAAAAGTTGTTACTGTTGTCAGTAAGCAAGGTATCGGAAATCACTGTACCAGGAGTAATTATTTTGATTACTTCACGTCGCACAATTCCTTTTGTTTGCTTAGGGTCCTCGACTTGTTCGCAAATGGCAACCTTGTAGCCTTTTTGTATAAGGCGGCCTATATAATTGTCCGCAGCATGATAAGGAATGCCGCACATAGGAACCTTTTCTGCAGCGCCTGCATCTCTCGCTGTAAGAGTAATCTCCAGCTCACGCGATGCGATTTCAGCATCTGAGAAAAACATTTCATAAAAATCACCAAGTCTGAAAAACAAAATACTATCCTGATGGTTTCTTTTTATTTCCAAATACTGCTCCATCATGGGTGTATAACCAGCAGCCATATTATTCTCCTCTTTTCCCAAAAAAGCTTATACCAGTTGCCCTTTTAATAACCAGGTCTGAGCGGCATCGACTTTTACACGTACTAACTGGCCGATTGTCTCCTGCCCGGTTTTATTCCATAGAACAATTTTATTGGTGCGGGTTCGCCCCATCCAAGTATCAGGGTTGTTTTTGCTTTCTCCCTCCACTAATACTTCAACAGTTAGACCAACAAGTCTTTTATTAATTGCTAAACTTATGTCATTTTGTACCTCAGTTAATCGCTTAAGACGTTCTTTTTTTACGGCAAGCGTTATTTGCTCGGGCATAGTTGCGGCCGGCGTTCCGGAACGCTGGGAATATAAGAATGTGTATGCGGCATCAAACTCAATGTCCTTGATTAATTGCAGCGTCTCTTCAAATAGCTCTTCAGTTTCACCGGGAAAACCGACAATGATATCCGTAGTCAAACTGGCATTAGGAACGGCACTGCGCATCGTTTTGATTAAATTACGATAGTATTCGCTATTATATCCTCTATTCATTTGCTGCAAAATAGAATTGCTACCCGACTGAATCGGCAAATGAAAATGCTCACAAATTCTATTGCTGTTTTTAACGACGGTAATTACTTTTTCATTCATATCACGAGGATGAGAGGTCATGTACCGAATACGTTCAATATTGTCAATCGTATCTACTTTTTCCAATAGCTCGGCGAAGTCTGGATGGCCCGCAGTATCTTTACCGTAAGAATTGACGTTTTGTCCAAGCAGTGTTATTTCTTTGAAACCTTGTTTGCCAAGCTCCGTAATTTCTTTTACAATATCCTCGATCGGTCGGGAACGTTCCCGACCGCGAACATAGGGAACAATACAGTATGTGCAAAAATTATTGCAGCCGTACATAATAGGCACCCAAGCCGCTATTCTATTTTTCCGGATAGTGGGGACATTAGGAGCCAGCCTTTCGGCTTGCTCCCATACAGCGAGAACTTTTTCTCCTGATTTTTCGGTTTGTTTCAGAAGTTCCGTTAGTTGGTGAACGTTGTGCGTTCCGATAATTAAATCGATATGGGGTGCTTTTTTAAAAAGATTGTCTTTATCTTTTTGAGCCATACAGCCGGCGATGACAATTAAAAGATTGGGATTAGCTGCTTTCAGTCGCTTTAATTCCCCTATTTTACCGTAGATTTTTTTCTCGGCGCTTTCCCGTACACAACACGTATTAATTATGATCACATCAGCCTCTTCGTTCTGATCCGTTTCTTCTAAACCAAGGCTTCTGAGTTGTCCTGCCAAGCGTTCCGTGTCGTTCTCATTCATTTGACAGCCATATGTATATGTTTTATAAAGTTTTTGTTTGCTATTTGGGATGTTATCAGAATCACTATCTGACAACTTATTTTTAATTTTTATCATAAATACCACCTCAGAATTAGTATATCCTGCATCTCGCTAATGATTGGGCACAAAAAATTTTGTTTAGATAATCAAGTAGGTTACTTCCAATACTTATCATAATCGCAGGCTTAGTCCATGTCAAATTGTCGGGGAAAAAACAAATAAAAACACCGGGAAAAGGTCATCCTAATCCCGGTGTTTTTAGCAACCGACTTTTTTAGATTAATGCGCGCTAGGCGCGCATTTCCATTCGAAGTTTGTCGGCAATCATGGCCATAAACTCCGAATTAGTTGGTTTGCCTTTTTCTAATTTTACGGTATAACCAAACAAGCGGTTGATCATTTCCATATTGCCGCGGCTCCATGCAACTTCAATCGCATGGCGTATAGCCCGTTCCACTCGGCTTGGCGTTGTGGAGTATTTTTCGGCAATCATAGGATACAACACCTTAGTTACTGCACCTAGCAACTCGATCTCAGTAATGATCATAATGATCGCATCACGTAAATACTGATAGCCTTTTATATGAGCCGGGATTCCTATTTCGCGAATAATACTCGTGACTTCTACATCAAGCGGGCGAGTTTTAATCGCTTGAGCCGTGGCTGCAGGACGTTGGGTTGTAATATTGCTGGCCAATTGACGAATACGGCTTATAAGGATTTCCATATTAAAGGGTTTCAATATGTAATAATCGGCTCCCAGCTCAACTACTCGCTGGGTAATATTTTCATGGCCTAATGCTGTCAGCATGATTACTTTTGGACGCTTCGTACCCATAGTATTGATGTTTTCTAAGACGCCAATACCATCAAGGTGTGGCATGATTATATCAAGAATTATAATATCGGGCTGTTTACTTGAAATAATCTCTAAGATCTCTTCTCCGTTGTATGCAACTCCCACCAATTGAATATCAGGCTGTTGACTAAGACAGTCTTGCATTATGTCGGCAAAATCGCGATTATCATCTGCAATTGCCACTTTAATTCGTTCTCTAATCATCAAATAACCTCCGCTTACAACATTTTTATGGTAATATCATTCGACATTATTTCGGTACATCCTTCCTTGTATGGAAAAAAAAACCATCTAATTTAAAATTTTTTTAACATTATATATATATTGTATTATACTTTAGTATTCAGATTATTGAAAATAAAAATATTTTGTTAATTATTACCACGCAAAATATGTAGTAGCTACTCCGGTAGGCTTACTTTAGGTGCCCTTTTCGGAGTAGCTATTTTATTAATATTATTTACGCCACTTTAAGCTGGAAAAGTTCATCCGCTTCCGTGTCAGTAAATAAATTATTAATTACTGGACCGGGATGTGGCGAAATGACACCGCTTTCCATAAGCATCCAGTCAATAAAACAGCCATAGCCTTTGGTCGGATCATGCACAAAAACATGAGTTACAGCTCCTATAATTTTACCATGCTGAATAATGGGACTTCCGCTCATACCCTGAACAATTCCCCCTGTCCTTTCTAACAGTCTCTGATCTGTTACTTTAATTACCATGCCTTTTCCTTCCGGAGATTGCTGTAAATTTATTTTTTGAACCTCAATGCTGAAACTTTCGATATTTTGACCGTCAATAACGGTTAATATATCGGCTTGTCCTAGTTCAACTTGACTCATAGACGCAACTGGAATGGGAGCTGGATATAATTGATTAGGTAAATCCGAAGACAACTGACCGTATATACCGAAAGCTGTATTTTTTTTAATCGTCCCTAATACTTGTTCTTCATCAATAAAGACGCCGATTTTTTCTCCCGGCTGCCCTCTTTTTCCTTGTTGAATCCCTGATACCGTGGCCATTACTATTTTTCCACGTTCGCAGTCAATCGGCTGATTGGTATCGCTGTCAGTTATTACATGTCCTAACGCACCATAGATTTTGGACTGAGGATCAATAAACGTAAGTGTACCAACCCCGGCGGCGCTGTCTCGAACATATAGGCCAATTCGGTATCTTTTAGTTTCGCTGCATAGAACAGGCTTAAGCGTAATATTCAGAAGCTCCTGTCCTCTTTTAACTAATATATCGACTTGTTTGCTTTCTTTTCCGCTGCCATCAATAATATCTGCAACCTGGGAATCACTTTCGACCGATATTCCATTTATGGCTATAATAATATCTCCAACGGCAAGCCCAGCCTCTTTAGCCGGTGTTGTTTCCATACCGCTTTCCGTATAGATAGGAGAATGCCCCACTATAATTACACCTTGAGAATGCAATACTACTCCAATGGAGTGTCCTCCAGGTATAAGGCTAACCGAAGGAAGTACTTCAACTTCCACTTTTTTTAACGGAATAACACCTAGGATTTTAAATTCTACAGTGGCTTTTCCTAATTTTAGCGGTTCTAGCGAAACGGGGCGGGCTAATATATTTTCTGTAGTTTCACCGCTTAACGTTGAGTAATTATTGGTAATTGTGGCACTTAACGGAAAAGATATAGATAAAAAAGTCGGTTCACCTTCAATAATATACATGTGTAAAGGCATTTCATAAATTTCGCGAAGCTGAGGCGAAAAGCTAACAGCGATAATCAAAAGGGCGATCAGAACTCCGAGAATTGAACGGTGCTTAGCGTTTAACACGTCCCCCACCCCAGTTCATTAAATTTTAAATTCAGCTAAACTTCACACAAAGTAAAGTTTCCCGAATTTTTAGGGGATTATTCCGCCAATTATGCCATTAATTCTCGTAATATTCTTATAGGACTTAAAATACGCGAAAAAAGAACGTAATTTAAAATATTACGTTCTTTTACCATTTTTACGTTTTTTATTTTCTGCTAAAGTCAGTAGTTCTTTGGCATTTTTTAACGACGCGCTTGTAACATCATCCCCGGAAAGCATCCGGGCAACCTCTTGGGTTCTTTCTTCCTTGGACAATGTGGCAACAAGCGTTGCCGTCCTTTCGCCTGAAACTTGTTTTGATACATAAATATGCTGATCCGCCATTGCGACAATTTGGGGCAGATGGGTTATACAAAGAACTTGTTTTCCCCAGGCTACTTCGGCAATTTTTTCGGCCACTTTGGCAGCCGTCTGTCCACCAATACCAGCATCAATTTCGTCAAAAACCATAGTACCCGTACTCTGGCGGTTGGCAGTCACAGCCTTTATGGCAAGTGCAATACGGGAAAGTTCTCCGCCTGAAGCTACTTTATTCAGTTGCTTGGGTTCTTCGCCAGGATTAGCCGAGAATAAGACAGAAACTTCGTCAAGACCGGTAACTGTGTATTTTGGCAATTGACTTACGTTGATGAGAATCTTTGCTTTGGGTAAAGCTAAACCTGTAAATTCATTGGTTACTGCAGCCGAAATTTCGGCTGCAGACTTTGTTCTCAACTGACTAAGGTCGGAAGCTAATGTTTGAAGGCCGGCTTCCAGTTTTGTACGCATCTCTTCTAAAGTTTCTATAGTGGTTTCATAGTTTTCTATTGCCGATAATTCCTTAAGTGCCTGCTGATTATAAACTAAAATATCCGCTATGGTAGACCCATATTTCTTCTTTAGCTTATCAATTACATCCAGACGCTCTTGGATAAGAGACAACCGGGCTGGATCAAATTCAAACCCTTCACAGTAGTTCAGTAAGGCAGACGCCGCGTCTTCTAATTGATAAAGCGATTCATTAACTAGAGAAAGATATTTCTGAAGGGAACCATCATACCGGCAGGCTTGCTCCAGATTCTTTTGAACCTCCGCCAGAAGACTTACAACATTACCAGTTCTGTCAGAACCAGTACTAAGCAAAGAATAGGAACGATTGACAGCGGTAGCAATCTTTTCGGCGTGAGTAAGCAATTGAACTTCATTTTCTAGATTCTCTTCTTCCTCTATTCTCAAAGTCGCGGCGGCAATTTCTCGGGTTTGCCATTCCAGCATATCTAGACGCTGGGCTCGCTGGCGAGAGTCAGACTTTAGCTTTTCCAGTTCGTCGGAGGTGCTATTCCACTTGGAAAATAATTGCCGATACGTAGCAAGTTTTTCCGGTATATCGGGATGATATTCGTCCAGAAAGCTGAGATAAGCTGCAGGTCTAAGCAACGTTTGGTTTTCATGCTGTCCGTGCATATCTACTAATAAGTCGCCGATTTGCCTTAAAACATTTAAAGTAACATGACAACCATTAATCAATATTGTATTTTTTCCTTGCCGCGATAAACGACGACTGATGATTACATTAGAGCCATCTTCAAGGGGTATGCCATGATCGGTAAGAATATCTGCGACTGTGTGGCCATTCTCTAATTCAAAGACTGCTTCTACCCGGAAAAAATCGCATCCGCCGCGAATACTTTCTACATAGGCGCGGCTTCCCAATACGGTATCAAGCGCATCAATAATTATAGATTTACCTGCACCGGTTTCACCGGATAAAACATTGAGGCCAGAACCTAAATCAACAGTTGCCTGTTCAATCAATGCAAAATTGTTGACTGAGAGTGTTTTCAGCACATCAACTTCCTCCCCTCTTATGGGTTAGGCTAACAAACTTTTAAAGCGTTCCAATACTTGCTCCACGGCCTCTGGTGGCTTAACAATTATACAGATCGTATCATCACCGGCTACAGTACCAATAATTTCAGTCCATTTAGAAGAATCAATTGCAGATGCTACGGTGTTAGCTGAGCCTGGATACGTTTTTAAAACAATTAAGTTTAAACTATTATCTATGCCAATTACAGAATCTTGAAAGACCTTTTCCAGCCTGGATTGAGAAATAGTAACTGCTTGATGCTGAGGAAACGCATAACGATAGTTTCCGTCACCGGTCGGTACTTTTACAAGCAACAGTTCTTTTATATCCCTAGAAACAGTAGCCTGGGTAACATCAATACCAAGGTTTCGCAGTGCTTCCGCTAGTTCGTCCTGGGTTTCGATAGGGCGGTTTTCGATAATTTCCTTAATTTTCGAATGTCGTACAGATTTCAACCGCATCACTCCTTTGTAGACATGCTCAAAATCGCATAAGTAATAGGAAAAAGACTACTTTTTTTCAACTATATATAAAACCGGCGGATTATTTTTTTGATTAACTAATTCCCAGCGCGCAACCATAAAGTGTGCTGAAGATAAGCTCATTACGTAATTCCGCACGGTCTCGTGTTCCAAATTACCTTCAAAGTGCCCCGGATACGCTATTACCGACACAAGTCCTCCCCGAACTAAAAGCGAAAGCACTTTTTCCAAGGCGGTTAATGTAGTTGCTTTTTGAGTGGTTAAAGAATGGCTGCCTCCTGGTAAATACCCTAAATTAAACATGGCAACGTCCAAAGGTTCTTTAATATACTGATCAATGGCTGAATGACAGGCATGAATAGGAACGCCTTTATCTGCCAGCCCCGCTTCTTCTAATAATTTCGTGGTTTTTTCTAGTGCCTGCTTTTGAATATCACAAAACCATACTTTAGCACTAAGTGGTGAATGAGATGCAAGAAACAAGGTATCATGGCCGTTTCCTGCAGTAGCATCTAATACATTGTGCGACTGTCCGATTCTGTAGAATAAAAAATGATGAGCCGTTTGAACGAGTGAACTGATTCTACTTTTCATTGTCAGCTTGCCACAATTTCTTTCTCAACCGACAAAAATGCCCCGTTGTGTTCAGACAGATAAACTTTGCCAGTGTGGATGAGCGCCGGATAACAATCTCATCCGTTGCTAAAAGTTTAAATGCATGCTGCCCATCAATAGTTAATACTATATCATCATGATCAGCATCAATAACTAGTCGTACGTCTTCTTGCTCAGCGACAACCATAGGTCTCGCATGAAGTGCATGGGGACAAATCGGGGTAATAAGGATAATATTAAGATTAGGGCTGACAATAGGCCCGCCGGCAGACAAAGAGTATCCCGTCGAACCGGTGGAAGTAGCTATAATTAAGCCATCGGCAGGATAATTGGCTGTAAGTTCCCCTTTCAGGTAGAGCTTTAACCGGATCATACGGGAATAGCCGCCACGCGTTACTACCGCATCATTCAAGGCTGAAGATAGAAATAATTCCTGACCGTCACGGCAGATAAATGCATCAAGCATCAAGCGTTCCTGTACTGTGTATTCGCCAGAAATTAGCCGGTCCAAGGATTGTTCCAAACTGGCAGGTTCAATTTCAGCCAAAAAGCCTAATTTCCCCAGATTGATTCCGCATACAGGGATACCGGCTTTTGCCACCTCCCGTGCGGTTTGGAGAAACGTTCCATCTCCGCCAAGAGTCACCGCAAGGTCAATATTATGTTTTATCTTTTCCAAATCACAAGAAAAGTCCCGATACCCCATAGCGAGGGCATCGTTTTCCGGCATTACAATTTGTACATTATAGCGTTTAAGATGCTTAACGACGCGATCTAAAACAAGTGCAGCCTCTGCTTTTTTGATATTAGGAAATACGCCAATTGTAAACACGCTATCTTTCTTCCGCTCCTTTATTGAGCACACTATGTGCAATATCAACTATTTTAGACACGGTTTTGCAGTCAAAGCAACTTTTATCAGGAGAAGCTACTAAGTGCAGTAAGTATTCAATATTACCTTCAGGCCCTTTTATCGGCGAGGAATTCAAATCAGCAATACCAAATCCTAACTCACTTGCGAAAGCAATTATTCTGTCAATGACCTCAATATGAATAGCAGGGTCTTTCACAACACCCTTTTTACCTACTTTTTCTCGGCCTGCTTCGAATTGCGGCTTAATCAGCGCAACTACTTCTCCATGATCTGCCAAAATAGTTTTTACTACTGGCAAAACTTTGTCTAGCGAAATGAAAGCTACATCAATGCTAATAAAATCAAGAGGCTCACCAAAATCAGAAGGAGTTACTTTTCGAATATTAGTCCGCTCCATATTAACCACTTTGGGGTTAGTTCGAAGCGACCATGCCAGTTGGCCATATCCTACATCAATAGCATATACTTTGGCCGCACCATTTTTTAAGGCACAGTCAGTAAATCCACCTGTGGAAGCCCCGATGTCGGCTACCACTTTATCAGTCAGATCAATCGAGAAAACAGCCAATGCCTTTGCCAGTTTGAGGCCCCCACGGCTTACATAGCCGATAGCATCACCGGTCATCGTTATGACAGCATCCGTAGCTATCATAGTACCTGCTTTGTCTATTTTTTGTCCATTAACCAAAACTTTTCCGGCCATAATAGAAGTCTTTGCCCTTTCGCGACTTGCTACCAGACCCCGTTCTACGACAAGAACATCCAAACGTTCTTTTTTCATTTACGTACTCCAAATTCGTGCAAGTATTGCCGGACTGATGCAGCAATTTTTTCTGGATCAAGTCCATTAAGGGCCAAAAGCTCTTTTCTGCTGCCATGCTCAATAAAATCATCAGGCAAGCCTAAACGTAATAATTTTACCCATTGCAAGTTTTGCGTGTTTATATATTCAAGAACCGCCGAACCAAATCCTCCGGATAAAACATTATCTTCGACAGTAACAAGGATTCCTATCTCTTTTGCTACCCGGCGAAGTGTTTTTGTATCAAGAGGTTTAATAAAGCGGGCATTAATCACTGTAGCTTCAATACCTTGCTTCGCCAATAAGTCGGCCGCTTGTAAACAGTTTTCCGTCATAGCGCCGGCCGCTAGCAAAGCAACATGTTTACCTGACCGGATTTGTTCGGCGTCCCCACATAACGTTTCAAAAGGTCCATTCATATCTACGCCTATCCCACTCCCTCGCGGGTAACGGATGGCAACTGGTTTATTTAGTTTGAAGGCAGTAAAAAGCATGTGCCGCAGTTCATTTTCGTCCTTAGGAGCCATAATGGTAAGTTTGGGAATATTTCTAAGATAAGAAAAGTCAAATACTCCATGATGGGTAGGGCCATCTTCTCCAACTAAGCCTGCGCGGTCGAGAGCAAAAACAACTGGCAAATTTTGCAGGCATATATCATGGAGCACCTGATCATATGCTCGCTGCAGAAAAGTCGAATAAATAGCTACAACCGGTTTTTTCCCTGAAATAGCCATACCCCCGGCAAAGGTTACCGCATGTGGTTCCGCAATACCAACATCAAAAAAACGGTCAGGATACTTTGTGGCAAATTGTTTCAGGCCGGTTCCTTCCGGCATAGCTGCGGTAATTGCTACAATATCAGGGTTCTCTTTGGCTAACTGTACAAGAGTGTTACCAAAAACCGTAGTATAGGACTGGGGTGCACCACATTTTTTGACAAGTTCTCCCGACTCAATGCAAAACGGTCCTATACTATGGTATTTATCTGCATGCGACTCAGCCGGGGCGTATCCCTTGCCTTTGTCGGTTATCACATGAACTAAAACAGGTCCTTTAATCGATAAGGTCTTTTGTAGTACTTCCGTCAATGTTAGAACATTGTGTCCGTCAATAGGCCCAATATAAGTAAAACCTAGCTCTTCGAAAATAATGCCGGGAACGACTAAGTACTTTAAGCTGTCTTTAACACGCTCTACCGTTTTCGCAACACCTTCGCCGATAGCCGGAATGCGTTTCAATAAAGACTCAATATCTCTTTTGGCGCGCGAATACATCGGATCAGTTCGGATTTTGGTAAGATATTCCGATAATGCACCTACATTTTTACTTATAGACATTTCATTATCATTTAAAATTACCGTTAGATCATTACCTAAATGTCCGGCATGATTCAAAGCCTCAAAGGCTTGCCCTCCGGTCAGTGAGCCATCCCCTATGACAGCTACCACCTTTGCTTGCTTTCTCTGTAGACGGTTAGCCGTTGCAATACCAAGAGCAGCCGATATAGAAGTACTGGAGTGACCCGAACCGAATGCATCGTGCTCACTCTCGGCAGGCTTGGGATAGCCGCTTAATCCCTTGTATTGCCGAATGGTTGAAAACCGGCTAAAGCGACCAGTTAACAGTTTGTGGACATACGATTGATGCCCTACATCCCATACAATTCTGTCGTTTGGACTATCGAAAACACGATGCAAGGCAATGGTAAGTTCAACGACACCAAGATTAGGAGCAAGATGTCCTCCATTTTCGGAAAGTGTATGAACAAGCAAATCTCGTATTTCTTGGGCAAGAGAATTCATTTGAGCGAACGAAAGCCTTTTTAGGTCCCGAGGCCCTTTTATCGTATCAAGAATAGTAGTCAAGGAGTTCCCCTCTTTTCGTATCTAAAAAGCACCAATTTATTATAACACAACATTTTAACCAGTAAAAAGCTTTACTGAAATGTAAATCTATAGACTTTATTGCTGAAAGAAGCGATCAAACCCATAAGCCATCAAAAAACCTAGAAGCGCTCCGGCTAGTACTTCTAGCGGAGTATGGCCTAGAAGCTCTTTTAATCGTGTGTCTTTAACCCGATGCTCCACTCTTAATTCTTGAACCAACTTATTTATGACCTTAGCCTGTTTCCCCGCAGCCCGTCTTACTCCGGCAGCGTCATACATAACAATACCGGCTAATACAATGGCAACAGCAAACAGCGGTGAGTCCACCCCATTATGAAAGGCTACCGCCGAAGCTAATCCTACGACCAAGGCGGTGTGTGAACTAGGCATTCCCCCCGCTCCCACCAGACGTTCCGCCCGGAATTCCCGGTGCCGCCAGTAAGAAGTAATAGATTTTAGTATCTGGGCGGTAATCCAGGCAGTGAGTGAAGAAAGGAGGACAATATTTTTACTAAAGGCCACGAATAAATTCGCTAACAATTATTCCACCTCAATTATCCCGTTGTACAAGATAAGTAACATAGTTTCGGAGAATGGATGCTTCGAGGCCAAAAATACTAAGTGATTCAACGGCTTTTTCAACTGCCTCATTTGCCATTTTTTGTGCTCCGGCTAAAGAATATAGGGAAACATAGGTGACTTTTTGATTTTTGGTATCACTCCCCAGAGGTTTACCAAGTTTTTCCTCACTTCCGGTAACGTCTAAAATATCATCGGTTATTTGAAAAGCCAAGCCAAACTGTTCGGCATACAGGGTAAGTGCGTCAAGTTCAGTCTTATTTGCTCCGCTTAGCTGAGCCCCGGAACGAATTGCGGCCTTGAACAGCGCCCCGGTTTTCGCTTTATGCATGTAGGTAAGGGTTTCGCCATCAATATTTTTCCCTTCCGCCAACAAGTCAATGGTTTGACCACCAACCATTCCTGTTGCACCGGCCGCCGTAGCTATCTCACGTACCACTGTAATCAGTATATCAGGCGGAATATTCGGCTGCAGCAGCATAACTCTAAATGCCTCTGTAAGTAAACCGTCTCCGGCTAGAATGGCAACTGCCTCGCCAAACACCTTATGATTCGTAAGTTTCCCTCGTCGCAAATCATCATCATCCATAGCCGGTAAGTCATCGTGTATTAAGGAATAGGTGTGAATCATTTCCAAGCCACAGGCCACATGCATAAAATCCAAGCCATTTTTCCCCAATGCATCAGCCGCCGCCATTAGCAAAATAGGCCGAAGTCTTTTACCTCCGGCAAAAAGGCTATAGCGCATAGCCTCAAAAATACGCGCCGGATAACCGTCAGATGGTAAATAGGTAGCAAGTGCTTCATCAATTTTTGGCAAGCGGGCCTTCGTATATTCTTTTATCATATGTCAGCCTCCTCAAGTTCTAACGGATACTCAACCAAAGTTTCTTTTTCTTCGCGTAGGATTTTGTCAATATCGCGTTCCGCTGTATTGAGTCTGGCCAAACAAACTTTAGACAATTTCATGCCTTCAGCAAACTTTTCTAACGCATCCTCTAACGACAATTCTCCACCCTCTAATTCTTTAACGACGGTTTCCAATTTGGCTAAAGCATCTTCAAAAGGCATTATTTTATTGGTTTCCGCTTTTTTTCTCATATTTTATTTTCTCCTTGTATATCAAGCACTTCAACGCAAACTGTACCATCGCTAAGAACTACTTCCAGTTTCTCGCCAATGCCTGCTTGTCCAATACGTTTAATCACCTGTTTATCCTGCGTGCGGATAATACTATATCCACGCTCAAGCACAGCCAACGGATTAAGCACAGCTATTTTTTCGGCAGCTATGTTGAAACTATGCCGTTTAGTCAATATGGTTTGGCTTATTACTTCCTGCATCGATTGAATATAATTATCCAAGGTTTGACGTTTTTCTAGCAATATGAGTTCAGGTCGGGCCAAAATGCGACTGGATAAACATATGTTAAGACGGTGGCGGCGATTTGATAAAATATTATCCATCAATCTTGCCAAGTTTCCGCTTAGGGTATGGATATATTTCATTAAGTCACTACTATCAGGAACTACAATTTCCGCAGCTTGAGAAGGGGTTGCCGCCCGGCGGTCCGAAACAAAATCGGCCAACGTGTAATCGGTTTGATGACCAACAGCGGATACTACTGGTATGGGTGATGACGCAATGGCCCGTACAACCCGTTCATCATTAAAGGCCCATAGCTCTTCTATACTTCCACCCCCACGTCCTACGATAAGGACGTCGACTTTGCCGGAATGGCTTAAAAGGGTAATGCCTCGGGCTATTTGCGTTGGTGCTTCCGGACCTTGCACCTGTACAGGATACAAGAATAGGTGAACTCCGGCATACCGTCTTTTTGCTACGGTAATAATATCTTTTATCGCCGCTCCAGTGGGTGAAGTGACAATGCCGACTGCTCCCGGCAGCAACGGCAGGCTTTTTTTTCGGTCATCATCAAACAGCCCTTCTGCGGAAAGTTTTTCCTTTAACTGTATAAAGGCTAAGCCAAGCTCACCCATGCCTTCAGGAACCAATTGCTGTACATAAAGTTGGTACTGCCCGTCCCTTTCGAACAGTGAAATCTGCCCTCCCGCAATGACTTTTAGGCCGTCACGAGGTTCAAACTTCAAAAATTGTGCCCGACCGCGGAACATAACTGCTTTCAAGGTTGCTTCACTGTCTTTTAATGTAAAATAACAATGACCGGAATAGTGACGTTTAAAATTTGATATTTCTCCGCGAACCATTACGTCACTTAGCACTTCGTCGGAATCAATCAGTGATTTAATGTACCTGGTTACGGAACTAACACTCAAGATACTAATTGCTCTCACCTATTTCAATAACAATATCCCGCAAAAAAAAACAGACACCGGTCTGAAAAATACAGTTAATACATACGGCGCAAATATCGGTTTGCTATCCAGCCGCAAATTGCCCCTATGCTAAACCAAAAAATATGGCCGGGTGGTATAAGATAACCAATCACAAGGCCAATTAATGCGCCTCCGGTTATATAGGCTGGCATGGCAGTCACCTCCGCCAATGATAGTGTATCATATGCAGGGGACTGGCAATTTGCTACCGCTCGCGGCAGTTTTGTATTATTAGTATAATTCGGATATTTATAATTTTATTATACACATATATCTTACCACGCGACTACAATATCTTTCATAGAAAGTAAAAATACGTTAATATTATACAATTTTTTGTATTATTATATCAATGCTACTTCTTTTAAGCTTTTCAAATAAAACAGACAATATTATTACATTCTAAACACAAACAGCCGCTCCAATAATAAGGTGCGGCTGTTTGTGTTTATTGCTGCCCGGATATTTAACTGCTGCAGGCCGCAAACCAAGCTGCACCTAGCGCATTATCAGAACTAAATTTAGCTTCCGGAAAATAGAGTCTGCTTCCTCCGGCACTTAATTTTTTTGTTATATAATCACGTATAAAATTATTGGAACCTACACCGCCAACCAGCAGAATATCTTTTAAACCCGTTTGCTCAACCGCGAATTGGATCAACTTATAGAGTGATTTCGCAACACAAACCTGTACACCGGCAGCAATAGTGACTGAACTTTCTCCGTTTTTCAATGCTCTTTGTGCGTGCGATTCCGGCCCGGCAAAACTGATGGAACCCTTTTGGACAGCGACAGGCAAGGGGTAGGGAACGCATTGAGCTTCACCTGCCAGCTTTTCAAGCTGGGGCCCGGCCGGAAAAGGTAAGCCGATCGCAACACCAATGCGGTCGATAAATTGTCCGGCGGCAATATCTATGCTCCCTCCTAATAATTCCACATACATCCCAGAATTATTATAGGTGACGGCAGTAATTTCCGTAGTACCACCGGAAGCATGAACGGCCAGAAATTTATCGGAAATCGCCACACCGGAAGACCAGAGTCCCGCCAAAATGTGGTTTTCCTGATGGCTTAACGGATACAACATTGCTTTATGAGTTAAAGCCAATGTCTTGGCAAAGCTTTCACCAACTAAAAAAGCCGGCATAAAAGAGTTCGCTAAAGGACGCGGTTTGACTGTTACACCGATGCGGTTAATTTTGATATCTTTTCCTGCTGTTTCTATTGCTTTAGCTAAAACATCCGGCAAATACCGGGTATGCTGATAGACCATTTCCGATTGCGCCAGGCCACGTCCACCTGGTTTTACTGTAAGAATACGCCGCGCTTCCGACAAAAAGCGTTTATCTTCAGTAAATAGTGCTACAGAAGTAGTATAGCAACTGGTATCGATACCCAAAGTGCACTTCATGAATTATACCTTAATCTTTTTGAGAGCGCTAAGAATACCGTTAATGAACCGGCTAGAGTCATCCGTACCGAATGTTTTAGCTAATTCCACAGCTTCATTGATTACAACGTTAGGAGGGACTTCTTCTTTGCTAAAATTAAGTTCAAAAACGGCTAACCTGGCGATATTGCGATCTACACCAGGCATGCGCTTGAGTGCCCATTCTTCCGATAATTTTTCGATAATAGTATCTATTTCTTCTAAATGCTCTTTTGTACCGGCAATTAAACGAGAGGCATAGCTTTCAGCTTTTTCACTCACCGTGCCGGATTCTTCCAACACACAGGCTAGGGCCTTATCTACGTCAATATGGTTGAAATCGATTTGAAATAATGTCTGCAATGCAATCTCCCTAGCTTTTCTGCGACTCATATAGTACCCCCCTCTTTCTATTATCGATGATACCCCGGTGGTAATAGTTTATCAAGGATATCCATAATATCTTCTTTTTCATCAATACGCTTGCCGACAACATAACCGGCGATTACGCATACCAGAACAAACAACGTCCGGAAAAAACCGAAACAGATAATTAAAACACCTAGTATAAGCCCAGTAAGCACGCCAAGAATCTTACCACTATGTTGCTGCCAAACGCCTTCCCAAATTTTATGATCCATGGCTTCCTCCTATACTACTCGATGTTTGGCTTTAAAATCATTCGAAATATTCTCAACCAATATTTTCATATCAGCCAATTCGATACCGACAGTGTTTTTAATATTATCAAACACCTTTTTTTGCATTTCATCGGTTACAGTAGGTATATTAGTGTCTGGACTTACTGCCGCCTTGATACTAACTTTTAAGCCTTCTTTCGTATGCAGAGCGGAAACTTTTACATCCCGGACACCTTTGACATGGCGGGATACTTTCTCTACCAAATTTTCGACAGCAGATATGGAAATGTGCACATCACCCATCTCATTGTGGTGGACAATAGTATTTCTTTCTCTCTTACGTAATCTAATTCCGGCAAGTAGCAATCGGATACTGACCAGAAAAAATACTGCGCCAACCAGACTAGCTTCTAAGCGTCCATACAAAACGGAAATGCTTGTCCATACCCAATCTAAAGGAATAAGGCGTAAGGAAATACCGACTACGCCAAGAGATAGAAATGACAACATAATAGTATAGACTGTCAAAATTACTCTGTCAAATATACCCATAACTACTCCTTTCTAACGAACGCGAAAATCCTCTTCTTTAGTTTCGGCCGCAAATCCAACGCCCTGAACGTGAATATTAACTTCCACTACATCCAAACCTGTCATTGTCTCAATCGCACGTTTAACATTTTCCTGAACTTTAAGGGCGACATCCGGAATACGCACGCCATATTCTGCAATAATAAACAGATCTACTGCGGCTTCTTTTTCCCCAACTTCCACCTTAACCCCTTTTGACAAGTTCTTCTTACCAAGCATTTCGGCAATACCGCCAGCAAGCCCTCCGCTCATGCCTGCAACTCCGGGAACTTCCGTTGCCGCCATGCCAGCAATAATACCTACTACTTCATCCGCTATACGAATTGAGCCAACATCCGTGTGTTCCGTTCTTTCCGGCTTATCCATTTTTAGCCCTCCTCGCCTTAGACTCAAGTATCTACTACAACATATTTTATAGCTATAATATTATACCAGACTTTTCCGATCATTAGCAAATATTCCAACGACAAACAACACTAAAGAGACTAGTAGCTTATTAGACTAGTCTCCTTGACAAACCGACTTACACAAGCGGCTTATGGCTTTGCGCTGATTGTAATATTTTCCGGTTTTACTGAAGAGATGCGACTAACTATATCTGCAATCGCTAAAACCTCATCGCGTGATAAGGATGCCGTTTTAACAATCACGCTGGCAGTATTATCTTGAATTAAAACGAGAGCGTCAGTATAACCGCGGGCTTTTATTAAACTTTCGGTTTCTGCCTCATGTTCCTTATCAACAACTAGCGTTACGATTTCATTGCGGGCTTTTTGTCTTAGTTCATCTGTTTCCGCTGTTTTGACTACTTCTCGCAATATATCCGAATGTTCACTTCTAAGACAGTCTCGATCAAGCCGGCACTCCAGGAAAAAATCCTGATTAATCGATAATGGAAGATTGCTATCACCGGATACACTTTTTGATACTTCCATAGCGGTAGTCCGGTCAACTTTTACTGACTGATCCCGCCGATAATTCCATATACTCACAGCAAATATGGCAACACCAGCAAAAATAAGTAGCCAAAGATAAATTTTTGCTGGTCGCCGCATGTTAAATACCCACATGTCATGAACCTCACTTTCGTTCAGGTAATACGGTTATCTTGTATAAAGGAATACCAAGAGCTGCCTGAACCGCTCTGACCAAGTTGGCTTTTACTACTGAATCCTGGGCCCCTGCCGCTACTACTAAGACCCCTTTTATCGAAGGTTTAATTTCACGGACTACTACCGGCCGGTCTATACCGTTGTCCTTCACTACCAGCACTTGAGTGCTTTCCTTAGTTTCCGCAGTGGTACGCGTTCCTCCACCCGAATCTTTTTCTGTAACTGTTTTGCTTTCTTTTACAACATTTTGAGCATACTCTTGTTCCGTACCGTTTTCCAATGTTATGCTTACCGCCACTGTCCCCGCTCCTTTTACTTGTGACAACAAATTACACAGTTTAGATTCCAATATATCTTCATACGTCCGAGGAGCGGCAGTAACTTGAGTTTCTGCCTGTGATATCGGTTGCTCCGATTTATTCGGAGATTTCACTTCCAAAAATCCCCCCACCACCAGCAGCAATACACCTAATAGACCAATCCCGATAAGACGCGGGCTTATTGCAGCCTGTTTCAAAATACTGGAAGACCAGAATCTTCTTGAGGTTTCCATTAAATCTCCAACGACGCTCATGTTTTCCTCCTGCGTTATTTGGTTTCCTTCATCGACACGACCTCAATCTGTTCCGGACGTAACTGATAGAGTCCGGCTACCGTACGAATGACTTTACTTTGTAATTCCGGGCTAATTCCTGTAATGGGAATATCTTTGCCAATGGTTACAGTACTTATCTTATTTTTATCGATGGAGGGGGTAATATATAGGAGTATCTTCTCTAATTCGCCTGTTTGGCTGTTTGGCTTATTTGCTAGGGTAACTACTACATTGACTTCTTCCACTCCCTCTAGAGCTTTTACTACTGACGCAATGTGTCTGGCTATGTCATGGGTATAGACTTCACGGGTTAAGCGAGTGCGTTCTATTACTGCCGCCGTTATTTGTTCATTATTTGCTTCAGATACTTTAGGCTTCCACGCCTCGATAACATCTAGCGAGTGTTGAGCAGTATTAGGATTTACAAGCTCTATAACAGGGGATATTATCGCCATCATAATGAGCAGGCCCATAACAAGGCGAACAAAACGCTGCATATTGCTCGTTGGCAGTAGGAGTTCCAGAAAAGCAGCGAATAACACTATCATAATCAGTGTTTTAATCCAATACATCAGCCAAGTCATTATCACCCCTCCTACCAACTACCGGAGCATCATTGTCATACTTCCTACACCGATGATAACGGTAATGGCTATAAATATCATTAAAGCTACTGCCGCTACACCAACCAGAACCAGCATCAAATTATCCCCGATAATCTCTAAGCTTTTTGCGGTTTTTTCATCTCCTAATGGTTGTACTAGTGCTCCTGACACTTTCATTATAAAAATGAGTGATATCAGTTTTATGAGTGGAAAAGTACATATAACAACAACTATCCCAATGCCGAATAAACCAATAGCGTTTTTCACCAGTAATGATGCTCCCATCACCAGTTCTACTGTATCGGCAAACATTTTCCCAACTACAGGTATGAAGGTTGAGGCAGCATACTTTGCACTTCTTAGGGCAATGCCATCGGCTACTCCGCCTGCTACCCCCTGTATTGTAATAAAACCAACAAAAATTACCATAGTGAATCCCATTACGACCATGCCAGCTTGACGCAAAAAGGTGCTAAGATTGGTTAAGCGATAATAGTCGGAGAAAAAATTAACACATTGAAGTATCGCCGAAAGAAATAACAGCGGTAGAACAACATCTTTGACAATAATACTTATGGAAGAAACAACAAAAAGCATGAGGGGTGTAAAAAGGGTGGCCGAAGTTACTGCGCCTACTCCTGCTAATAATGACAATAAAAGCGGTAACAGTGCCTCCATAAATCCAACCATCAGCCCCACGGTGTTTTGGGCCAGCGTCATGGCATTATAAAACGAAGTCAGTGCGATGACCAGCAAAAACATATAACAAACACTGTGCGCCAGCATCGATAAAGAGGATTTCTCAAATGAATTCAAAAGGTTCTGCAATAACGCAGATAAAACCGCAAGGAATATAAGCTTTCCCATCAAGTGAATATTGGTTATTAGCTCGTGAAATAAACGCGCAAAAATGGCATGTTTTATGGTTTCCCAGTCCAGCGCAAACCCTTGAGTTGCAATTTTTTGTACCGATTGAGCATTTAAAAGAGGAATATCTTCCCCTAGTTCACTGTTAATCCGCTGAATAAATGTATTTACCTCATTCAAAGATAACGACTTTAGTATCTGCCCGGTAATATCGGTATCACTAGCAGGTGCTTGTGCTGAGACGGAAACAACCACTGATAATAGTAGAAACACTACAAGTAAAATTCTCATCATTTCACCGCCTTTATGGAAGTAGCTTGGTAATGGTCTCTAATACTAAGGCGATGATTGGTATGGCCAGCACCAAAACAAATACCTTTCCAGCAAGTTCTATTTTTCCAGCGACACTGCCTTCGCCGGCATCCCGACATACTTGTGCACCGAATTCTGTGATATAGGCAATGCCAATAATTTTTAAAATGGTGTTAAGATATAACTGGCTGACATGAGCTTTGTCCGCTAATTCTTGAATCAGGGTAATAATCATTGAAATTTTATCAATAATCAACATAAAAATGATAATTGCGGTAACTAAGCTGAGTTGAACGGCAATTTCCGGTTTCCGGGTGCGGATGACTAAAATCAGCAAGGTTGCTACAAATCCTACTCCGATAATTTGAATAATCTCCATAACGCACCTCTTAAAACAACTTGAAAACACTCTGCACTGTGGTAAAAAGTTGGGATAATAGCTGTACCACCCAAAGAAGTACAATTGCGAACCCGGCTAAAGTGCATAATTGTGCCATATCTTCTTTGCCTGCCTGTTTAAGAGCCGTATGAATAACTGAAATAAGTATACCAACTCCGGCAATCTTAAATAAAATATCCAGCCCCATTCCTATCCCCCTCAGATCAACAGTATTGCGGTAGCCAGACCAACGCAGACCCCAAGATAGCGATACATTTTAACATTCTGATCTCTCGCTGCAATGGCTTCCTTATGAACCTTTTCCAGTTCATTCATTGCTAATTCCAACTGTTTTTGCTGCTCACTCTGATCCACAGTTCCCAAAATGGCAGCCAAAACTAATAAAATTTCTTGTTCGGGCTTATTTAACGCCAATTTTTCGCTTGTTTCACCCAGAGCTTTTTGGAAAGCCTGCCCTGCCGATAGCCAACCGGTAGTATGAATATGTAACGCGGTTTGCTGAAATAATTCTCTTACAGGCCCTTCAGCAATTTGCGAGGCTCGTTCCAATGCCTCTGCCAGAGGAAGGGAAACATAATATATGTGGGACCCTAACGAAGCAATACAAGCAATTAGCTGCCGTATTTCTCTAGGACGTTTGTTATAGCGCTCGGCTAAAGAAAAACCTGTCCAAGCCGATGAAATTATTACTAAAAGACAACCAATCAACTTTATCCACATACCTTCACCCCTATTTCTTGGCTGTATAATACCTCGTTGGTTTTAGCGGAAATAATCTCAGACACAGACCCGATAACAGGCCGCTTGTTAAGGATTATGTAACGATCAAAATATTTATGACTGATCAATTCACAAATATAAGGACGTGAATTGATATCGCAGACATTTTGCCCATGTACACTGGCTATGACCTTTACTCCGGCGTGCAGAGCTTCATGCAAGGCATTGACATCGTTTTGGCGCCCTAATTCATCTGTAACGACAACATCCGGTCCCATTGACCTAATAAGCATGAGTAGCCCTTCCGCTTTAGGACAGCCATCCAGAACATCAATTCGCGGCCCTAAATCAGCGGTGGGTATACCATCACGACAGGCGGCAATTTCTGACCGCTCATCCACCAAACCAACCTGCACACCGGGAAAGGACAGCTCGGGGATACCATTGCTAAGTTGACGGGTTAAATCACGGAGAAGTGTAGTCTTACCGCAGCGGGGCGGTGAAATTATCAGCGTATTGTATACTTGTCCGGTTCCGGGAATAATCACATAAGGAAGCACAAGATTCGCGGCATTCTTAATAGCTCGGGCAAGACGAAAATTAAGGGAACTAATATTCTTTAATGCCTTGATTTGCCCATTTTGCAAAATTGCCTGTCCGGCCAGGCCTATGCGATGTCCTCCAGTAATCGTTAAGAAACCCATTTTTAGCTCTTCTTCAAACGCATATAAAGAATTTCGGCTGATTAGCTGGAGGGTTTGCTCCAAGTCACCCCGACAGCAATGATAGGCGGTCCCTTTAGAGCAAGTTTCTTTCCCGCCTACCGTAATAAATTGACTGCCGGACAAGGTAATAAGCTCCAACGGCCTATCTGTTCTAATTCTTAGTTCCATTGTCTGATTTAGAAGGTTAACAGAACAAGCCCTCAGTATCTGGGCCAATTTAGGAGCTAAAAATGCAAATACCGTTTGTTCCCAGTTAATTTCAGAAATCATAACCTGTCTCCAACCTTTCTTTACATAGATATGGAGATAATACTAACTTTATGCCATAAAAAAAAATCCCGGTTAACCGGGATACATAATATTCATTTATATTCCTGGGTGAATAATACTACGCTTTGCATTGCCGCCAATATCATCTATATCGGCGGAATACTCTATTGTGCTCTCATATACAACTTCGCCACAATTAGGACAAGTTACTTCAACAATATCTTCATCATCTAACAAGCTTGCTTCAAAAGCAACCCTCTGATGACAATCCGGGCATTCTACTTCGATAGTCTCCGTATCATCCGCTTCGTCATATACCACCTCTTCTAAGTCAGATAGATCCTCATCAATGGTCTCCATATACGTCTCGAGGTCTTCCTGAGTGATTTCCAAATAATGAATTTCATCCGCCATATAATTGAGGACATCCACTACACTCAGCATTACTTTTCCTTCAGCCGATTGATCATTGACATTAAGCCCTTTAGTAAGGCCTTGTAAATATGATACTTTTTCCTTAATATTTCCCATGGTAAATCCCCCTCTGTTAAGTTCGGTACATATGCTTATTATTGCCATAGGTATTATAAAACATAACCGGAGATTTAGGATATTTAATGCCAAAACATCTCATAAAAAAGAATGGCTCTCCGAGAGGAGAGCCATTCTTTTAAGTTACGCCCGTTCGATATAATCGCCGGTCCGTGTATCAATTCTAAGAACATCACCAACGTTGATAAAGAGAGGTACTTTAACAACATAGCCAGTTTCCAATTTAGCCGGTTTGGTACCGCCGGTAGCCGTATCGCCACGTACCCCCGGATCAGTTTCGATAACTTCAAGTTCAACCGAGTAGGGTAAATCAAGGCCGATAATATTTCCCTGGAACATCATAATCCCAATATTCATATTCTCTTTCAAAAAACGTATAGCATCCCCAAGCTGAGTTGCGTTCAAAGCGATCTGGTCATAAGTCTCATTATCCATAAAATTGTACATGTTATCACTTTCATAGAGATACTGCATCTCACGGCGGTCAATATGCGCTTTAGGCAATTTTTCACCAGGGTTAAACGTACGCTCAACCACGGCACCTGTTTTTACGTTTTTAATCTTTGCTCGAACAAAAGCTGCACCTTTCCCCGGCTTAACATGCTGGAAATCTACTACCTGCCAAACGTTACCATCAATTTCAATTGTTACACCATTGCGAAAATCACTACTTGATATCATTGTAAAACCTCCATATTACCAGTCTATTTCTATTAATTCTTTGCTGCTGGCGGTAAGAATTTCAACGCCGTCAGCGGTTACAACCACCGTATCTTCGATGCGTATTCCGCCCCAGTCGGGTATATATATTCCAGGTTCAACTGTGACCACCATACCGGATGCTAAAACAACTTCACCCATTGGGGATAATCTTGGTGCTTCATGAATCGCCAACCCTACTCCATGTCCTAGGCCATGACCGAAATAATCGGCATACCCGGCATCAGCAATAATTTTTCTGGCGACTTTATCCACCTCTTTCCCTGACATGCCAGGTTTAATGGCTTTTGCAGCCTTTATTTGGGCGGAATGAACTACATGATAAATTTGACGCTGCTTTGAAGTGGCTTTACCAATGACAATCGTCCGGGTCATATCTGAATGATACCCTTTATATAGTGCACCGAAATCCATGGTAACAAAATCACCAACTTCAATGACTTTGTCTGAGGGAGTTCCATGCGGTAAAGCTGACTTTTTTCCCGACACCAAGATAGTGTCAAAGGCAAGTTTTTCAGCCCCATTTTTCCTCATGAAAAATTCCAATTCAAGCGCAAGTCGATTTTCCGTTACTCCCGGCTTAAATTTCGTAAGAATGTGTTCAAAGCCTAAATCTGCAATTTTAACAGCTTGGCGGATGGCCGCTAACTCATTTTTATCCTTTACCATACGTAGCTCGTCTAGATCAACCGCAACAAAATCACTTTCAGTTTGGTTTGCCGCGTTATACGAATCCACAGTAAGATACTGGCTTTCAAAGCCGATATGATGTAAGCCAAGCTTATTGATTTCAGCCTTTACAGTAGCATAGAGATTGCTGCCGTGTCGAACAATCTCAAAACCGCTTGTTTCTTGACCGGCCTGCTCTATGTAGCGAAAATCGGTTATTAGCTTGGCAGTTTCTCCTGAAATCAGGAGAACTCCAGATGAACCAGTGAAACCGCTAAAATACCGAATGTTTTCTATACTCGATATCAATACGCCGTCAACTTGCTTTTTATCTAAAAAATTACGTAAGTGCATTAAACGAGAAATCATTTTAACTATCTCCTTCTGTCAAAAGAGACCGCAATGCGTCTAACGCCAAAAGATAGCCGTAATATCCTAATCCACTAATCTGTCCTTTGACGACAGGAGCAATCACTGAATGCTGGCGAAAGTCTTCCCTGCAATAAATATTGGATAAATGTACTTCGACCGTAGGCAACGCTACAGCCGCTAATGCGTCTCGCACAGCAATGCTATAGTGAGTAAATGCCGCCGGATTAATAACAATCCCGTCATACCGTCCTCTGGCATTTTGGATGGTATCTACCATGACACCTTCATGATTGGTCTGAACAGTGTCTAACGAGATTCTTAATGCAGCCGCTTTTTCTTGAAGGTGTGCATTAATATCCTCCAACGTTAAAAAGCCGTAAACTTCCGGCTCCCGCTGACCCAGCATATTCAAATTAGGTCCATGAATTACTAACACTTTTTTTGGTGTTATCGCCATATCATCACAGCCTCGTAATTTCTAACCATATCATTTTACCATAATTACTCTGGTTTGACTAGCATAAAAGATAAGCTATAATGGCATTTTTTAAGGTGCTAATTTTCCGGTTTTGACTTTAAATTCAACTGGTTTTTGCCAATACACGACTGACAATATCATGAAAAAGAGGTGCTGCCACTTCACTGCCCGACATACCGTCCTCAACGAAAACAACAACTACAATTTCCGGATTTTCAAGCGGAGCATAACCGGCAAACCAGGCGTGATTAATACTTTGTCCGGTAGCATTATGACGCCCGGTTTCTGCTGTCCCTGTCTTTCCCGCCGAACCGACCTGTTCCACATACGCAGCCTGCCCTGTTCCGTTTCGAGTTGTCATAACCAGCATTGCCCTAATTTTAGCCGCCGTTTCAGCTGACAATACCATTTGGTTATTTCTATGGTTATATTTTTTTATTATATATCCATCCGGGGTTGTCATTCGATTAACCAAATAGGGTTCTACCTTAACTCCGTTGTTAACAATAGTGGAAACTAAGTTGGCTATCTGTAATGGCGTTGCTTCCAAAGATCCCTGTCCAATTGATAAATTAGCCATATCACCGGCAAAGGTACTATCGGATGTCGGTAAATTACCCGTTCCCTCACTTTCAAGCTCAATTCCCGTTTTTTCACCAAACCCCATTAACTTAGCGTACTTGAGTAACTTGTCCGAACCGAGTTTTAAACCTACACTGATACAAACAGGATTACTGGAATACGCAATTGCCTGTTGAAACGTTATTGTACCGTTTCCGCCGCTCTCGAAATTCCACCCTTTAAACCGATGCCCTTCCACATCGATATAACCAGGATCGTAAAAAGTATCGTCCGGTTTAACAATTCCTTCTTCCAAAGCTGCCGCCGCCAATACCAGTTTAAAAACCGAACCCGGCTGATAGGCGGCAATAGCTTTATTGACAAGAGGAGAATGAACTTTATCCAGATAAGTGCCTACATAATTTGGATTAAAATTAGGTCTGGAGGCCATGGCCAACACTTCACCAGTCGAAGGTCGAAGTACCACCACTGCACCGCTGACCTGACTTTTATCAAGCACTTCTTCTACTATTTTCTGAATGGATATATCCAACGTCAAAACTATGTTATTCGGCGGTACATCAGCCCTGTAGTTAAGTTTTTTATACCCTAGGCCTGGAATAATCTGCTGTCCGGCATCTACAATTGCCGCTAGATACGTAGATTGGCCAGTGCGGAGAAAATCGTCGTATTTTCCTTCAATTCCACTTACTCCCCGGTTATCTGCACTGTTGATATAGCCGATAACATGCGCCGCCATCGAGGATTGGTCATAACGCACGCGCTCGACCATAGCAACAACACCTGGCATCCTTAATCTATTTAACTGGGCGGCTAGGCCAGCATCAATGGACCATGGTAATTTAAACGGACGGTGGTTAGCCCGAATTTCCGCCGCAATTTTTACTGGCTCTTGTCCGGTATACTCTGCCAAGATATTCGATGCTTTTTCAATACTACCGATTTGATTAGGAAAAATGGCAATGTTATACTGTACCGTCGTATTCGTTAAAGGAACCCCGTTACGATCGACAATTTCTCCCCGGGGAACTTCTACCGGTAGTTCCTGTACCCTGCCACTTAACCCCTCTACCGTTAGTTGTGGTCCCTCAATGAGCTGCAGATAGATAAGGCGGGAGAATAAGGCTAAACACAGTCCAAAAAACAAAAAACGAATCTTATATATTCGTCCTTCCATAGACATTATTAGATCACCTCGTTTATAGATATTCTTTCCAAATAGCATTTTTTTACACTTATTGCGGTATAGAGCACAAGATGCGGTTGGAAATCACTACGAACGTCCGATAAGTTTTCTTATGTTGATTTAATGTTTCATATTCACTTAATTCATTCTTACGAACTATACAAGATAAATCCCCTTACCGAAGCAAAACGGTTAGAAGTGCGACAGCAAGTAAAAAAGGTCTGAAAAATTTTTCAGACCTTACTCTTTGTACATATAAAAAGTCAACAGTGTAATCTAAATAAGATGTTATTTTTTGAGTATTACCTTTTGGTCCACTTCTGATAAAACCATTAAATCCCTCCGTTGTTGCTCACTAAGTGCCAGGTAATCAGACTCTCGTACAATGAAATAGGCCTTACTAGATTGGGTTATTGCCTGAGTAAAATCGGATCCCGTTTTAAGCTCCTGACCATAAATACCAGTATAAAAAGTAAACCCTGGGTGCAAAAATTTGCTTACATATATATCGCTTGTACCTTCGTATCGATTCAGAAATTCCTGGGCTGTAGTGCGGCAACTGAACTGATCTGCCATCGGCGGCAGTACCAACGTGACAAGTACTATAGAAAAGACAGCCATTAATATCGCTTTAGACCAAACAGCGCGGCTAACCTGTCCCTTCATAAGAAAAAACCATACAGCCGTCGGTATTGCTATGGTAACCCCGGCCAAAATATACAGAGCTATTCTAATTTCCGTCAGCGATACGCTTTCAAGAAGTAGTACGCCTGCAAGCGTGCAAGTCAGCAAAGTCAATAAAATAGGCCATACCAAGCGTATTCCAGTGGCATTACCGCTGTAACATTCCGTGTCCAGGTACCAGCCTACCAGCATAGATAGCGGCGGATACATCGGTAAAATGTAAGAAATCAGCTTAGTACTGGAAATAGAAAAGAAAATAAAAATAATCATAGCCCAAATCATTATAAAACGTAGTTGAAACACTTCTTCTTTCGTTTTAGCCGCCAGAGCCTTCCGTACCGTCTGCCCCAACAACGCCGTCCATGGAAAGAATCCTATTAGCAGTACCGGGATGAAATAGTACCAGCCTAAATTTTTACCATGCTCAGGCGAAGTAAACCTGGTAATATTATTAAGACCTATAAATCCGTCTAAAAAAGCAGATCCATGTATGTGGTACATGGCCCAATACCAAGGTCCGGCTACTAAAAGAAAGAGAATGACCCCTCCGGGAATTTTCATGGTTTTTATTCTATTAAACTGACGGGTTACTAGAAGCCAAATACATATAATTAAGCCCGGAAGTAAAATACCAATTGGTCCCTTGGTTACTGTCGCCAGCGCGCAGAAGAAATAGAACAAATAATATTTTTGTTCTAGAAAAAAAAGCAGCGCCATTGTAAAAAATACTGTTAAGGTACTGTCAGTAACCGCAGCCTTCCCCAAGTAGAAATATTCAATGGACGTTGCCAGCACCAGTCCACTTATTACACCTGAGCGACGACTGAAAAACCTACTCATCGATCGATATACCATAGCTACACAGACCACCGCTAGAAATGCCGCCGGAAATCGTGCCGTAAACTCATTCATACCTAATAACTTAAAAGATCCTGCGACCAGCCAGTAATACATAGGCGGTTTATCATACCAATAATCACCGTAAATTCTAGGAGAAACATAATCGCCAAATACTATCATTTCCCGAGGTGTCTCAGCATAGACGGGTTCGTCCGGATCTAGGAGCGGTATCCCCCCAAGATTATTAAATATGGTGACAACCGCCAACAACATCATAAGCCAAAACTGTTTTTTCACTTCGTTGCCCTCCAATGGCCTTAGTATAACCTTTTTTTAACGACGCATGTTTAAAAGGGCTGCCAGCTTGCCACTGGACAATATTGTTGTAACATTAAATAAAGGCACTGAATAAGTTTCCCAACATTTCTTTACCCTAATATCAGTAAAATTATCCTAATAGATAGGCCTTACAGTATCATTAGATTAACATTAGAATTTCATTAAAAATACAAGCTAGCTCTATCTTTCAAGAAGAATAAGTGGTTGTATATAAATAACAGAATCTTTAAAATCGAAAAGGAGAACTATTAATGAACCATCTTTGGCTTATTTTCGGGCTTTTATCGGCCGTCACTGCAGCCCTTGTCGGAGTTCTGGGAAAAGTTGGTTTACAATCAGTCGATGCAAATACAGCTACTTCCGTTCGGGCTATTATTATGGCAGTATTTTTACTTTTCATTACTGCCGCGCAAGGAAATCTCAACCAAATTCCCGTTATTATCGCCGACAAGAAGGCGCTGCTATTTATTGGATTAAGCGGGATTGCCGGAGCTTTATCTTGGTTATTCTACTTTTGGGCATTAAAATTTGGTAAAGTTTCACAAGTAGCTCCTATTGATAAATTAAGTGTTGTCATTGCCACCGTTTTGGCGGTAACTTTTTTGGGTGAAAAAGTAAATTTACTAACCACGCTAGGCGTAAGTCTAATCGCAATTGGCTCGCTTATTGTAGCATTAAGCTAAAAATCATACAAAATAAAAGAGATCCGGATACGTGCCCCCGCGTATTTGGATCTCTTTTATTTAAAATACATTTTTGAAGTTATTATAAACACTACTTTATCTGTTTTCAACTAATTCAACCGGAATCGGCAAATTAACGAGAATGTCCCGTACCACGTCGGCAGTATCCGAAGTAGCGCGCACAACCAAAAGATTATCATTACGGTCTACGGTGCTGACGACACCGAGATATTCATAGCCTTCAAAAATGCAATTTACATAGTTAACATGTTTGCGGGCAATTCGAAAGTAGACGCTACTATCTTCAATCATTGACAGTCCCCTTTCGTCTAAGCATCGCATAAGGTGTAACTTGTTTTGTCATGGGTATAGAAATGAGCTGCTGGGGATGCGGTGCAACAACAATAGTGTTACCTTCGCTATCGCACATGCTTTCCACTTTTTGCTTAAAGTTGACTCCCCTCGGCAGCATAATTTCTATTTCATCCCCTATTTTTATGTTATTACGCTGCTCTACCAACGCCATACCCGTTTCGGGGCAATAGCTTTTTACCAGGCCGACAAAATCATGACTTTGATTATAGGTAGAACGGTCGTAAATCTGATCAAGTTCACTAGTTTTATTAAAGTAAAAACCTGTTGTGTAAGGTCTATGGGATATTTTTCTTAGTTCTTCCCACCATTCGTTGCGGATTTGAAAGGTTTCCGGTGATGAATGCAAAGCATCCAAAGCTTCCCGATATACTTTTACAACAGTGGCTACATAGTGGATACTTTTCATGCGGCCTTCAATTTTTACGCTGTTTAAACCGGCAGCAGCTATTTCCTTAAGATGCGCTAGTAAACAAAGATCTTTTGAATTAAAAATATAGGAGCCTCGATCATCTTCCTTGACCGGAAAATATTGCCCCGGACGACTTTCTTCTACCAAATGATATTTCCAGCGGCAGGGCTGCGCGCATTCGCCGTGGTTAGCGTCTCTGCCTGTAAAATAGTTGCTTAATAAACAGCGCCCTGAGTAAGATATGCACATAGCGCCATGCACAAAGGCTTCCAGTTCCAAGCTTGTTTTATCCCTAATCTCTTTGATTTCTGAGAGGGACAATTCACGGGCCATAACAACCCGCTTTGCGCCAAGCTCCTGCCATAACAGCACAGACGACCAGTTGGTATTATTAGCTTGCGTACTTATATGTATCGGTAAATTAGGAGTGACTTCACGGGCAATCCGGTAAACACCCAGATCGGAGATGATTATGCCGTCAACGCCAATATCCGATAGATAGGTAAGATACTCAGGTAAATGTGGTAAATCTGCATTATGAGGGAAAATATTAATGGTCACATACGCTTTTTTCCCGGCGCTATGGGTAAGTGATATAGCCGTTTTTATTTCATCCAAATTGAAATTATCACTGAAGGCACGTAACCCAAACATTTTTCCGCCAAAATATACTGCGTCTGCGCCATATGCCAGTGCAATTTCCAGCTTTTCTAAATTTCCTGCCGGAGCTAACAGTTCAATAGGTTTCAATAGTTAAATCTCCCCTCGGTAATAGGTAATGGCGACACCATCACCTATATCATGGACAACGGTGTCAAAACGCGGATCATGGGTGACAAACTCTAAGTAAGAAGCAAGACGTTTAACAATGGTACGGAAACGACGCGGTACAGGTACATTTCCTTTTATGTAACCGCGAAAAAGAATATTATCCGCAATGATTACTGCTCCCGAATTTAACTTACCTAATACTTGTTCTAAATAATTAAGATACTGCCCTTTGGCTGCATCGATGAAGACCAGGTCGAAAGGCCCGTCTAGTACAGGAAGTATTTGGGCGGCATCACCTTCCAGGACGTGGATTTCGGGGTCAACTCTGGCTTTTTCTATATAGGCTTTGGCAATATTGGCCCGATCGGGGTCAATCTCAATAGAGGTAATGACAGTCTGTTTATCCAGATTAGCCGCTATAAGTATTGTGGAATAACCAATTGCGGTGCCGATTTCAAGCACCGCAATTGGTTTTTTAACAACTACCGTGTTTACCAGTAGCTGAGAACTTTCCTTTGTGATAATGGGAACATGGTGTTTTTGCGCATACGCTTCAAGTTCCTGTAATATATTATTCATCATTCGTTGTTTTCCTGTTCTATAGCAGCAAGATGTTCTTCGTACGTTTTGCTAAAATGATGGTGCATCCCTTGTTTATCAGCTACAAAGTATAGATAATCGGTTGCCGCCGGAGACAGTACGGCACTAATAGAAGCTGTACCTGGATTGGCAATAGGCCCTGGGGGCAAACCAGTGTGAATATACGTGTTATAGTCGGAAGGAATTTCTGTATCCTGAATGGTTAGCTCGGGTTTGGCATACCCAAGAATATATTGAATCGTAGCACAGGATTGAAGGGGCATACCGGCCTTTAGGCGGTTAAGGAACACTCCTGCAATAATTGGTCGTTCTTCGGCAGCACGGGCTTCTTTTTCAACCAACGATGCCAAAATAATAACCTGACGCACGGAAAGCCCTTGATCTTTGGCTTTTTGTTGCATTTCCGGAGTAAATTTAGCATCAAACTGTTTGACCATCATGGTTAAAATTTCTTTTTCGCTTGTTCCGGCATTTATCCGGTACGTATCAGGAAATACAAATCCTTCTGCTTTATAGGTAACAGGATAGGAAGCTTCCATATATTTGTGTGGAGAAAATTCAACAGCCGCTTTACGGAAGGAATTAGCCGAGGCGAGCTTTTTATGCTCTAAGAGTTCAGCAATTTGATTAATGGTATATCCTTCCGGAATAGTAAATTCTTTATAGGCCAAAGCACCGCGCCCTAACATATCCACAATAGTTTTAATCGACATGTTACGTGTAAAAATATATTCTCCGGCTTTTAAAGAGTTGTCCAGCCCTTTAAGTTTCGCAACTGCTCTAAAAATAAGACTGCTCTGAATAAGCTGTTTTTCATATAGCACATTGCTGATGGTTTGTGTGGACATACCCGGCTCTACCACAATTATCACAGGATCATTTGACACGGTTCTCGCAGAATGAATCCAGTTATAACCGGCAAATAATACTATGATAATTAGAAGTATTATCAACCCGGTTTTATGCCGAAAGGGAAAGTGTATAAAGTTTAACGGATTTTTGTTCGGTTTAAAACGAATAAATTTCAGCTGTAGTATTTTTATCACCTCATTTGTACCGCAACATATATTATACACAAAACGACAAAAAAAATGAAGCCTATTCGGCTTCATCCTCTTCTTCCATTAACTTTTCATAAGCTTGACGTACTGCTTCGAATTCTTCGTCGGTTGGATCCAAGTATGTTTCTTCGCCAGTTTCATCAACATCAATGCGGGCGATGAATACATCAGTTTCCTCTTCTTCACAACCGCAGTCGCAACTTGAGCAGTCACAGTCGTCTTCGTCTTCGACGTTAATAGGAACAAGGATTGCGAAGCGCTTTTCTCCTACAGGAATAATGAGTTCTTCCTTGTAGTAATATTCATTACCCTCTTCGTCCGTCATGACCACGATTGGCTCTTCGTCCATTTCTTCCACTTCGTCGTTTTCAAAATCAGCCATGTTTTCACTCCTTTTTATGAATGCCATTACTAGGAAATTGTATCTTAGAAAAATTAGCCTGTCAAGAAAGATTGCGGCGAGGCAGACTATCAAGATATCCTTGCAAAATAAAAACAGCAGCCATTTTATCAATTATCTTTTTTCGTTTTGCTCGGCTAACATCAGCCGAAATGAGCGCACGCTCGGCAGCGACCGTTGAAAGGCGTTCATCCCATAACTTAGTTTGTATAGATGGGCAGCATTCAGACAGTTCTAACGTAAACTGCTCTACTAACTGACCTCGGGGACCAATTGTGCCATTCATGTTTTTTGGTAGACCAACGACTACAGTGGATACATTAAATTCGGCAATCAGGTGCTTTAGCCGGAGCATGTCCCTTTCTGGTGAAGTCCGCTTAATTACTTCCACCCCTTGAGCAGTAAGAAGCAATTCATCACTTACTGCTACTCCTATGGTTTTGTCTCCAACGTCAAGTGCTAGTATACGCATAATGTTGCTCCAATAATCGTTAATATTTAAATTACTTTAATACAAAACTCGGGACAATACGCCCCGCAATAGCCGCATAACACGCAGCGATTTTTATCTGGAAACGCTTGCCCGTCAATCACCGTCATGGCTTTCATGGGACATTTTTGAACGCAGGTACCACAACCGCTGCAATAGTCTTCTATTAGCAACCTGCGTTTTTGTTTACTTATGGCACGCACCAGTGTATCATCGGGGGCACATCCGCTGAATCGGGTCGTGTTTACCGTAACTTCGGCTAACGTTTGCATACCGACAGCTACCGAGTGAATATTATCCTGAGCCAATATCCAGTCTATTGCCGCCGGGGCACTAGAAATCAAGTGACCTCCGCCTAGCGCCTTCATAGTATATATTCCTTTGCCGTTAGCGACAGCTAACTGTATTGCCGTTAGCATATCTTCTACGGAGCCGTCAATAATTCCAATCCCTTTTTGGTTGAGGATGGGATGGATGACATCGATTTCTTCCATCGTTGCAGCCACATTCACAACTTCTATCGCATGAGTCGATACACCAACAGCCCGGACAATTCCCTTGGCTTTAGCATCACACAGGTAATCCAGCGCATCTTTATGGCCTCTCAGGGTATGCCGGGAAACTTGCTCATGCAGCATAAAGATATCGATATAATCGCGATTTAGTGCGTTGCAAGCGGTTTCGACCGTTTGCTGCATGCCTTGATAGGTATAGTCATAAGATTTGGATGAAACTATAGTATCCGGAAAATCTTGTATTGCTTCTCGAATATAATGGTAATTACTGTATAAATGGGCTGTATCAATAAAATTAACCCCTGCAGCAAATGCCGCTTTTATTATAGCGGCACCCTCATGCAGAGGTAAATTGGCTTGCAGGGGACCAACCGTCAGCGAACCAAAGCATAGCCGGGAAACTTTTAGTTCGCTGCGTCCCAGTGTGTTGTATTGCATCTACTTATCTTTAAGGTATGAGCGTACAAATTCTTCTAAAAGTTCATCCCGTTCTAACTTACGTACCAACATTCGAGCATTTTTATGACTGGTTATGTAGGTTGGGTCTCCGGATATAAGGTATCCAACCAATTGATTGATAGGGTTATAACCCTTTTCTTTTAACGCATCATAAACAGTATTAATGATGATGGCTGCATCATTAACTTCCGTATCAACTTTAAACATCATCGTTTGTTCATTTGGATTGGTCATAGGACACCCTCCCTCCTAATAGTATTGACCACTCATTATTATTATATTCCATTTCAACATCAAATTGCCAGCCTATTAGGAAAAACAATCCAGAAAAATACATAAATATTTTCGGAATTTATTGTAACTGAGTTTTTACTGTGATTAAAGCAGTTTTAAGGGCGTCATTAAGTTTTTCCGGCTGCTTACCACCCGCCTGCGCCATATCCGGACGTCCGCCACCACCACCACCGGCAGCTGCAGCCGTCGCTTTTACGATATTACCAGCATGTACACCCTTTTTAACAGCGTCAGCGGTAGCCATAGCGACAAAATTAACCTTATCACCAATGACTGCCCCCAAGACCACTAGGCCAGTGTCCAGACGGTCCCGCAACAAATCTGCCGTATTACGCAGTGCGTCCATATCACCTGCATTTACTTCCGCTATTACCACCTTTACTTCATTTACAGTAATAACCTTGTCTAACAGTTCCTGTACCGTATATTTTGCCAGGCGGTTAACCGCCAATTGTAATTCATGCTCCGTATTTTTATGCTGTTGATTAAGCGCTTCTATTTTAGACACCAATTCTTCAGGACGGGCTTTAATGAGTTTGGCAGCTAAGTCTAAAATGGTTTCCCGTGAATCAATGTATTCATGCGCCGCAAAGCCTGTAACTGCTTCAATACGTCTTATCCCAGCACCAATGCCGGCCTCAGATAAAATTTTAAATAAACCTATTTCAGAGGTATTATGGACATGTGTGCCACCGCACAATTCTTTGCTGTAGTCACCCGCCATAACCACACGAACAATGTCTCCATATTTTTCACCGAATAGTGCCATTGCTCCCATTTTTTTTGCTGCATCCTGGCTGGTTTCGATAATGGTAACCGTTAGATGTTGTAAAACAACCTCATTTACACGTTTTTCAATCGCGGCCAGTTCTTCGGTGCTCACCTGCGAAAAATGAGAAAAGTCAAAACGTAAGCGATCGGGGCCAACTGAAGAACCGGCCTGATTAACATGACTACCCAAAACTTCCTTCAAAGCCGCCTGCAATAAGTGGGTAGCGGTATGATTACGAGCCGTAGCTTGGCGTCTTTCGCTGTCAATAAATAACGTTACCACATCGCCGGTTTTTAACATGCCTTCGGTAATATGGCCGATATGATAGATTGTCCCGTCAGGTAGTTTTTTAGCGGTCGTTACTGCCATCTTACCTAATGATCCGCTGAGCAAGCCGCTGTCACCAATCTGACCGCCGCTTTCGGCATAAAATGAAGTAACGTCGAAAATGGCTAAAGCATCATCCCCGTCTTGAACCTCTGAGACAACCTCCCCGTCTTTGATTAGTACAACTAAACTTGCTTGGGTAGCAGAAAAATCTTGTTTGAGATTAGTTGTTACAACTCCTGACAAATCAGGCAGATCCAGACGCTCATTTTCCTGGCGGGCAGCTCTGGCACGTTCCCGTTGCTCGTCCATTGCCTGGTCGAACGCCACTTTATCCAATTGAAATCCGTGTTCATCTAATATTTCCTGCGTGAGTTCCCATGGAAAACCAAAAGTATCATACAGTTTAAAGGCGGTAGTGCCGTCTAGTACGGTTTTCTCAGCTTTATTCATTTTCTGAATATGTTTGTTTAATAAATCAATTCCCTGAAGCAATGTAGTGTTAAACCGCTCTTCTTCCAGTTGGATGACCTTTTTAATATAATCAGATTTTGCCATGATTTCAGGGAATGCGTCAACGAAAATCTTGGCAACAATGTTGACAATGTCTGCTAAAAACGGTTTATCAACACCCATCAGACGACCATGCCGTACGGCGCGGCGCAAAATACGCCGGAGTACATAGCCACGCCCTTCATTGGAGGGCAATATACCATCGGCAATCATAACAGTCATGCTGCGGCCATGGTCGGCAATTACTTTAAGGGACACATCGGTTTTTTCCCGAACCCCGTAAGTAACTCCAGCAACCTTCATCATGTATTCAATAATCGGGAACAGCAAATCCGTTTCAAAGTTTGATTTTTTATTTTGAAGTACCGAGGCGATACGTTCCAAACCGGCACCTGTATCAATATTCTTTTTGGTAAGAGGAGTATAATTGCCTTCCTCATCCCTGTCATATTGCGTGAATACCAGATTCCAAATTTCAAGATAGCGATCACAATCGCAACCTACACCGCAATCAGGTTTTCCACAGCCCCGTTCCCGACCAAGATCAACATATATTTCTGAACAAGGACCGCAAGGACCAGGGCCAATTTCCCAAAAGTTATCTTCTAATCGTATAATACGATCCACCGGTACTTTTATTTCATTATGCCAAATTTCGAAAGCCTCATCATCACTGGGGTGAATGGTAACCCACAGACGGTCTTTTTCTATTTGTAAATGCTCAGTGATAAATTCCCAGGCCCAGGCAATAGCTTCTTTTTTAAAATAGTCCCCGAAAGAAAAATTGCCCAACATTTCAAAAAAAGTATGATGTCGTGCAGTTCTCCCCACATTTTCAATATCTCCAGTACGAACACACCGCTGACTTGTTGAAATGCGATTACAGGGTGGTTTCATTTTCCCTGTAAAAAAGGGCTTAAACGGAGCCATACCAGCCCCAATCAATAATAAAGTGGGATCATTCTCAGGTATAAGAGAATAACTCGGCAGTATTAAGTGCTCTTTACTAGCAAAAAACTGCAAGAATTTTTTCCGCAGCTCGTTTCCAGTCAATATAATCAACCTCCAATGTCTAAGGCACACATTCTTTCCGAATTATACATAATTTGGCCTCTAATGTCAATGATTGCCTCCTCTTCTGTTATTTTAAACAAGTGCTTTTATCACATGACACACAATTACTTTACTAATCGCTGTAATCGGTACGGCCAGAACCATTCCAGCAAGACCGGCACACTCTTCACCGATAAAGAGTACTAAAATTACGGTCAATGGATTGAGTCCTGCGGATTCTCCCAATATCTGCGGACCTATAACTGTTCCTTCCAACTGATGAATGGCCAGTATAAGAATAGCCGCTTTAATCGCCAGAAACGGGGAATCCAAGAGAGCCACGGTAACTGCCGGAACCGCGCCTATAAATGCGCCAAAATAGGGTATAATATCCAACATGCCTGCAAGAATGCCGATAATTAAGGCATACCGGATACCCAAAAAGTATAGGCCGGTGCTGACTAATATACCTACAAGCAACGCAATTAACAATTGCCCCCTTATAATTCCCGAAAGTACTTTGTCGACTTCTTGTAATGTGACATATAACTCCTTATGCCATCGCCCCGGTAAGACACCTCGCAAACTTCCTTTTATATCCGACCAGTCATGCAGCAAATAGAATGCTAGTACCGGGCTTATTAAAAGTCCTGCCGAATGAGTAAGCATTGTGACTAAAGACGCTACCAAATCATTGATTGTTTGCTGTAAATCTGTTTGGAAATTTATGAGGCCTGTATCTAAAGCAATGCGAAGGGATTGAGGCAGAGCAAAATTTTGATAATTCAGTTCCAGGATATGTAAAAGAGTTTCCCCTTTGCTGGTCATCTCCGGTAATTCACGGGCAACGCTCTCCAAATCTTCTACTACGATGGGAATTAGGAAACTGCCGCCTAAAAACACAACACTAAAAAGTACAAGATATACCAGGCCAATCGCCCAGCCACGTTTTATACTACCTTTTTCGCTAACATAACGTATAGCAGGATTTAATATATAGGCTAAAAGAAATGCAATAATAAATGGGTATAATGAACTCCTTACCCGCCACGTAAAGTAGATCATAACAATAAAAGACAATATAACCAGCGACCATCTTATTTCAATCCTTGTCAATTTCATTGACGTCCCCGCCTTACTATAAAATGAAAGTTTACCCAGAAGAAAAACTTGGCTAGTGGCCAAGTTTTTATAACTTCTTCATAATTCTTTTGCGAGTACGACGGGCTTCGCGTAATAGATCTTTGGTAGTTGCACGGATAGCGCTGGCGCTCCGCTCTACCAATGGTTTCTTTCTAGGTTTCAGTAAAGGACTTACTACAGCGGTAAATATTGTTCCCATTAACCCGCCCCAAATCAATCCATTCCAAAAACCATTTCGCATTTTAAAATCTCCTCCTTCAACTATAAATCAACTATAGATTCTAGATAATCTTCATACGAAATAAGATTTCCGTCAGCTTCTACATGGAAAACTTTAACCGCTGGTCCCTTACACATAAACTCCACACAACAATCCCAGCAAAAATATTGGTCAATTCCTACCTTGCCAATGGCTCTTGCCCCACAAACCGGACAATGATCCACGCCATTCACCTCACCAGAAAAAATTTCGCGGTCATATTAACAACTAACTACCTTCCGGAACAATCAACCGGTCTTCGTGTATCGCCGTAAAAGCGGGTAAAGGGAGTGTTTTTCGGCCATAGACAAAGTCATATATTAGTCCATCTGACAATTCTAGATACGTTATACTCCCATTTGATAGATTGCATAGCAAATCAGTTATGATTCCCAAGTATTGACCACATGCAGAAAACAATTCTTTATTCTTGAACGATTCTAAAAGAAATATACCGGGTGCCTCCAACAGCTGGGAAAAATCCTTAACTTCACAAGAGGTACTAACAGTAATTGCATCCAGCCCAAAATTCGCTATATCTTCAAACAATATGCCACGGGCAAAAGTGAACAAAGTAGCCTCACTCAAGATAAATCCACATAATTGAGCTTTTTCATAATCTAAAACTACTTGGTGGACTCTCCCAAGTTCCTGACCATTTTCTACTGTCAGTACCTCCAGGCCTATAAAATCGCTTACTTTTACCATAGAGTCCTCCTGACCGCTGGTATAAATAGTATTGCCCTAAAATCGAAAGGTTATTAAGCTTAGTCAAAAAAAAAATAAAAAACGTTCTGCACCAAGATTCTTGGGCAAAACGTTATAAAAATCAGAAGTCAATATATAGGTTAGCGTAAAACAGTTCTAATTGTCCCGCCGCCTAATACCACATCGCCATCGTAAAATACGACGGCCTGACCGGGAGTAATAGCACGCTGGGGCTCATTAAATTTGACAGATACTTGTCCTCCCGGCAAAGGGGTAATGGTCGCCAAGGCTTCTTTTGCGCCGTAGCGAATTTTTGCAAGTGCTAGTATAGGCTGACTGAGTTCTTCAAAAGCAATAAAATTTAAGTCTTCAGCGATAAGTTCTCTGGAAAAAACTTCCGAATTTGATCCGACGATGACCCTGTTGCGGGCCGTATCAAGACCAACAACATATAAAGGTTTACCGGCAGCTAACCCTAAACCTTTGCGCTGCCCGACAGTATACAGTGGCAACCCGCGGTGCCGTCCGATGATGTTGCCGGCGGTATCTACCATATCCCCGGGTTTCATGCTTTTCGGAGCCTTTTCTTCCAGGAATTTCTTATAATCATCGTTAGGTACAAAACAAATTTCCTGGCTATCCGGCTTTTCCGCTACTGCCAAACCTAATTCCCGGGCCATTTTTCTCGTTTCAACCTTAGTAAAACCGCCTAACGGCATAAGAAAATGTTTAAGAGTACGTTGCGTCAAATTATATAGTGCATAGGACTGATCTTTGGTTGTATCAATGCCTTTTCTGAGCGTATAACGGTCATTGTCTGTATCAAAATCAATCCGAGCATAATGTCCTGTGGCAACAAATTCGGCTCCCAATGCCAGGGCCTTTTGCAAAAGGCCGTCAAATTTTACATAGCGGTTGCAGGCAACACAGGGATTAGGTGTGCGCCCAGCAGTATATTCCCTTATAAAGTAGTCAACAACCGTTTTTTGGAACATATCACGGAAATTGAGAACGTAGTAGGGTATTCCTAGAGTATCGGCAACTCTTCGCGCATCGCCAACAGCCGTTAAGGAACAACAACCCCTTTCATCCTCATCTTGCCTTTCACTATTCCAAATTTGCATTGTTGCTCCAATTACATCATAGCCTTGGCGAACAAGAAGGGCGGCAGTCAAAGAACTGTCCACCCCTCCGCTCATGGCTACAACCACACGTGGTTTCACCGTCATAGTTTCACTTTCCTTTTTTGGCGATATAGTCTTTTATAGCTTCATGTAAGGCATCGGCGGCTAAATTGGAACAGTGCATTTTGGCCGGTGGTAAACCACCCAGTGCTTCCGCTACTGCCTGATTGGAAATTTCCAATGCTTCATCCAGCGTCTTACCTTTTACCATTTCCGTTACCATGCTGCTAGTAGCAATAGCGGCGCCACAGCCAAAAGTTTTAAATTTAACATCGGTGATAATATCGTTTTCATCTACCTTTAGATAAATCCGCATAATATCGCCGCATTTTGCATTACCAACTTCACCAATACCATCCGCGTCTTTAATGTCTCCAACATTGCGTGGGTTGGAGAAATGATCCATTACTTTTTCTGTATACATATCGGTACTCTCCCATCGATTATTAGTTTATATGACAACTGCTGCAAGGATTAGCGGGACGCAACTCCACACTTTCCCCGAATAAAGGCGACATTGCCCGTAAGCGGCCTACAATTTCTGGTAACACTTCCAAAAAATAATCTACCTCTTCTTCCGTGTTACCCTGACCCAAAGAAATTCTAAGCGAACCATGCGCAACTTCATGGGTTAACCCCATAGCCAACAGTACGTGGGATGGATCAAGCGAACCTGAAGTACAAGCGGAACCACTGGAGGCGGCAATACCCTTCATGTCTAAATTAAGTAATAAGGATTCGCCTTCGACATATAGAAAGCTAAAATTAACATTCCCAGGCATCCTGTTTGTCGGGTGACCATTAAGTTTGGCATGTGAAATGTTATCAGTTACTTCCTGCATAATTTTATTCCGAAGCGCGGAAATGCGCGCATTTTTTTCCTTCATACTACGCTGAGCTATTTCGCTGGCTAATCCAAGGCCCACGATACCCGGTACATTTTCAGTACCGGCCCTTACGTTACGTTCATGAGCACCACCATGCTGTACCGCCTGAATGCGAACGCCGCGTCGGATATATAAAGCGCCAATACCTTTAGGGGCATGGAACTTATGACCGGATAATGTAAGTAAATCAATATTTTCTTCTTTTACATTGATGGGATAATTGCCTGCTACTTGTACTGCATCAGTATGAAAATAAATGCCGCGTTCTTTGGCAAAAGCTCCGACTTCTTGGATAGGCTGAATAGTCCCTACTTCATTGTTGGCATACATAATAGAAATAAGAATAGTTTTATCAGTAGCCGCCTTTTTCAAATCTTCCATACGTATACTTCCATATTCATCTACCGGAAGATAAGTAACTTCAAAACCTTGTTTTTCTAAGTATTCACAAGTATGAAGTATAGCGTGATGCTCAACCTGAGAAGTTATAATATGATTGCCTTTTTTGCGGTTGGCAAAGGCAATTCCTTTAAGAGCTAAATTATCGCCTTCTGTGCCGCCGCTGGTGAAAAAAATTTCATTGGGTTCCGCTCCGATGAGCTTTGCCACCTTTTCCCTTGAATCTTCTACCGCCCGTTTGGCTTCTCGTCCAAAAGCGTGGATGCTTGAGGCATTACCAAACTTATCAGTCATATATTCAAGCACAACTTTGGCTACATCTGGATTTACAGGGGTAGTTGCTGAATGATCAAAATAAATACGATTCAAATTTATCACTCCTTCTTTATTTCTTCCTTACAAAGGTCAGCTAGTGTTATTGAATCAACTACAGCGTTTATGCTATCACGAACTTTGGCCCAAACTCCTCGAGTAATACAGGTTTGTGCCCGCCCACAGTATTCGTTGTTTTGAGGTGCCGCCAACAGACAGTCGACAGGAGCTATTGGGCCTTCCATAACCCGGACAATTTCTCCTACAGTAATTTGGGTCGGATCTTTTGTAAGCGTGTACCCGCCCTGAGCTCCACGAACACTTTTGACATACCCTGCTTTTCGCAAAATGCCCATTAGCTGTTCCAAGTAGTGTTCAGAAATTCCTTGACGCAAAGCTACACTCTTAAGCGATATAGGACCTTGCCCATAGTGAAGCGCCAGATCAAACATTGCTGAAACACCGTAACGTCCTTTGGTGGATACTTTCATGGCATCCTCCCCCACTATTCCGACTAAATCAATTGGTTTTATTATATATAAATATAACAAAAAAGTTTAGGTTTGTCAAAACCTTACCTATTTCATAGTCTTAACTTTTTGCAGTAACACTATGCTTTTCAAGTGTGAAAAGCAGATCCTTGATATTCCCTGGAAATATCTTACATTTTAATAATTATTTTTTGTTTTTTTCATATATTCACTAATATTTTTCTCATATCCGTTTTCCGTCGGCTTGTAATAAGATACGCCTTTTATTTCATCTGGCAAATACTGTTGTTGGACATAGCTATTGGGGAAATCATGCGGATATTGGTAGTTGAGACCATGACCTAACAAAGCGGCGCCTTTGTAACTTGCATCGCGCAGATAAGTAGGAATTTGTCCGGTATTCTTATTTTTTACGTCCGACAGGGCTTGGTTAATTCCATTATAGGCAGCGTTGCTCTTGGGGGCTGTGGCAACGTATACTGTTGCCTGGGCCAGAGGAATACGTCCTTCAGGTAGGCCGACAAACTGCACAGCCTGGGCGGCTGCCATAGCAACCGTAAGTGCCATAGGATCGGCGTTTCCTACGTCTTCTGACGCACAAATAATAATTCGACGGGCAATAAATTTAATATCTTCTCCAGCCACCAACATTTTTGCAAGATAGTGAAGTGCTGCATCCGGATCTGAGCCACGCATACTCTTAATAAATGCGGAAATCGTATCGTAGTGGTTGTCTCCTGCTTTATCATACGAAACCACCCTATCACCGGCAATTGCCGTTATATGGTCCGCGGTTATTTCGTGCTCACCGGCCGGGTGCATGGCAGCAGCTTGTTCCAACAAGTTCAGAGAAATGCGAGCATCCCCGCCGGCAATTTGAGCGATCATCCTCAGAACATTTTGAGAACATATTAGAGCTTCTTTACCTAATCCCCGTACCTCGTCATGTAAACTGCGCTCTAGTATATTTATAATATCATTCTCATTCAAGGGTTGCAGCCGAAATACCCTAACCCGCGATAACAGAGGCGAATTGACCTCGAAATATGGATTTTCGGTAGTAGCACCAATCAGCGTTACCACCCCGTTTTCCACGTGAGGTAACAAAACATCCTGCTGTGATTTTGAAAAACGGTGTATTTCGTCGATAAATAAAAGAGTACGCTGTCGCTTGACAGTCAAACGATTCTTGGCACTGTCTATTATTTTTCGTATTTCCGCTACCCCGGCAGCCACCGCATTCAATTGTTCAAAATGCGAATTGGTCTTTTTAGCAATAAGTTGCGCTAAGGTTGTTTTCCCGGTACCCGGCGGACCAAACAAAATTGATGAGGGTACGGTATCAGCCGCAATCATTCGCCTTAAAAACATGCCATTACCAATGATGTCAGCTTGTCCGACAAATTCATCAATAGAAGCTGGCCGCATTCGAACGGCTAACGGCGCCTGCGGAACTGTTTTCGCCATATCATCATCAAATAAACTCATAGTCAGTGTCCTCCTTTGTCTCCAGTATAGTATATATTCGTTTTTATGGGGAAATTCTCCTTGAATATAAAAAGACCGCTTAAAAAAGCGGTCTTTTTATATTCTACCCCACCATGCCGTTCACCGTGTTTTGAACCTGCCCCTGGCAGGTGGGTGTCCTCCTGAATATTTAATGTGTCCCTGTTATAAGGGCATACACGACATACTCAGAGGCGGACTCCCAATGTATAAGTGTTGGATCAAAACAACAGTATTCACGCACACAGCAGGGAGTATTAAACGTTAATCTATCTGACTATTCCGATACTTATATTAACAAACCTTGGCACGTTTTGCAAGCGTGCCAAGGAGGGAATTTTTACCACTCAGAACTTTTCCTATTTTTTAACTAATGTATCAAGTTTAATATGGAGATCTTTTAACTGCTGTGTAGCAACTGTCCCTGGAACCTGGGCCATAAGATCAGTCGCGCTTTGCGTTTTAGGAAAAGCTATGACATCCCTAAGCGACGGACGTCCGGCCATCAGCATAATCATACGATCCACACCTAAGGCAATTCCGCCATGTGGTGGTGTTCCGTATTCAAACGCTTCTAAGAGATAGCCAAATTTTTCATAGGCTTCTTCCATAGTAAATCCTATAGCCTTAAACACCTTTTCCTGTAAGTCGCGCTGGAAAATACGGATGCTTCCGCCGCCGAGCTCCGTACCATTAAGCACGACATCATAAGCTTTCGCCCTAACCCGTCCAGGATCTGATTCAAGGTATTCAATATCCTCATCTTGTGGTGACGTAAACATATGATGCATTGCCACCCAGCGATTTTCTTCCGTATCATGCTCGAACATGGGGAAATCAACTACCCATAAAAAGCTAAGTTTAGAAGGATCAATCATATTCAAACGGCGGGCCATTTCCAGTCGCAGTTGCCCCAAGACAGGGTTAACAACTGCCGGCTGATCGGCCATCAATAACAATAGATCTCCTTCCTTCGCGTCAGTAGTTGCCGTAATTTTGCCGATGATCTCTTCATTAAAGAACTTTGTAATTTGAGACTTTATCCCATCAGGAGTATAACACATCCAGGCTAGCCCTTTACCGCCAAACGTGCCAACATATTCAACTAAACCATCTAACTCTTTGCGCGGAATGTGGGCATAGTTAGGAACTTTAATAGCCTTAACTCGGCCACCGGAGTTTAACACTGACTGAAAGACTTTAAAATCTGAGCCGTGTAACGCATCGGATATATCGAGAAGTTCCATACCAAATCTAAGATCGGGCTTATCCGAACCATATTTATTCATAGCGTCCTGATAGGTCATCCGCAAGAACGGCGTTTCAATTTCTTCCCCGATGGTTTCTTTAAATAAATACTTCAGCATTTGCTCCATCATTGCCAGTATGTCTTCTTGGTCAATAAAGGACATTTCAATATCAAGCTGGGTAAATTCTGGCTGGCGGTCAGCCCTTAAATCTTCATCACGAAAACAACGGGCAATTTGAAAGTACCGTTCAAAACCAGCTACCATAAGTATTTGCTTATAAATTTGCGGAGATTGCGGCAGTGCGAAAAATTTCCCAGGATGTACCCTGCTGGGTACCAGGTAATCGCGCGCCCCCTCCGGCGTGCTTTTAATAAGTATAGGCGTTTCCACTTCCATAAAGTTGTTTTTGTCGAAAAAGTCCCGCATAAGTTTGGTTGCCTTGTGCCGTAACATAAGGTTGCGCTGCATTTCAGGACGCCGTAAATCCAAATACCGATATTTAAGGCGAAGGGTCTCGTCCACATCAATATCATCCTGAATATAAAACGGCGGGGTTTTAGCCGCATTCAGAATCCTAAGTTCATTACCAATGACTTCAACTTCCCCCGTAGTCATATTGGGGTTAATATTCTCTTTTTCCCGTAGTCTAACTGTTCCGCGAACCATCAGTACATATTCATTGCGCACGTTTTCCGCTTTGTGAAACGCTTCAAGAGTAGATTCGGGAGAAAAAACAACCTGTACAAAACCCGAACGGTCTCTAAGGTCTACAAAAATAAGACCGCCATGGTCACGGCGGCGGGAGACCCAGCCGCATAATACTACTTCTTTGTCGACAAGATTACCAATAATTTCTCCACATGAATGAGTGCGTTTAAGTCCTAACATTGAGTCCATCCTAAGCCATCGTCCTCCATCTCCGTTTTTATCTTTGTGATTAAATCGTCTTGGCTAATTAACTGTTGATCCCCGGATTGCATATCCTTTAACATTACTTTATTTTGAGCTGCCTCTTCTTCACCAATAACCGCAACCCAGCGGGCAAAACTACGATTAGCCTGTTTAAACTGCGCTTTAAGACTGCGCTCGGAGTAATCCAGCTCACAAGCAATATGATTATGGCGCAGCTTGGCTGCAAGGCTAAACGCCGTGGTCAGGTAGTCTTTATCCGCCGTGGCAATATACACATCCAATGTGTTTTTTGTTTCCGGCAGTAACCCCTGTTTTTCTAAGGCTAACAGCACCCGTTCCAGGCCAATACCAAATCCAATTCCGGGAGTTGACGGGCCGCCGATTTCTTCAACCAAACCGTCATATCTACCGCCGCCACACACTGCGCTTTGTGCCCCGAGAGGCGGATACTGAAATTCAAAGGCTGTTTTCGTATAATAATCCAAACCGCGAACTAGACGAGGATTGATTTCGTAAGTTGCACCAGCCGCAGTTAATAAGGAGCTTAGATATTCAAAATGGGTAGAACACTCATCGCATAGACAGTCTTTTAATTCAGGAACATCCCGCGATAATTCTTTACAACTATCATTTTTACAGTCTAAAATCCGCATTGGATTTCTTTCAAACCTCGACTGACAGTCACTACAAAGCCCTGCTAGCTTATCATTCAGCGCCTGTTGCAAACGTTCCCGATAAACAGGACGGCATTTAGGGCAGCCAACAGAATTGATATACAGCTTTAAATCTGTCAGCCCTAGACTTGTTAAAAATTGTTGTGCGAGCAAAATGATTTCAGCATCAATGGACGGTCCCTTTGCGCCAATGGCTTCCGCACCGAATTGATGAAATTGCCGCAGGCGTCCTGCTTGAGGACGGTCATAACGGAACATAGGACCAACATAAAACAATTTAGCCGGCACCGACCCACTGTAAAGTTTATGTTCCAGGTACGCTCTCACGACGGCTGCCGTGTTTTCAGGTCTGAGCGTAATACTTCTTCCTCCACGGTCTGTAAAGGTGTACATTTCTTTGGAAACAATATCAGTGGTTTCACCGATACCGCGCAAGAAAAGTTCGGTATGTTCAAAAATAGGAGTGCGTATCTCCTTATAAGCAAAAGTGCGGCAGAGTTTACGTAGGATTTGTTCAACGTATTGCCAATAGGGCGATGAATCAGGCAATATATCCTTCGTACCACGCGGAGCGCCAATTTCCATAGTATACCTCCTTAATTGTTAAACCATTTTGCTATAAGCGCTTCACGCCGTTGCAAATGCGTTGGTAAATGGTCGATATAGGTGCGTATATCTTTCGGGTTATAGAAGCTACTTAACTTATGTTTTCCAGGTACAATCGCCTTCGTGGCTGACGCCGGACCAATTCCAATGATTGTTTGGCGTTCATCAATAATCTGAATGTTATACAAGCATTCTTTGCCCGGTAAAGCATAACCCACATTTTCCAAATTTCCCGCCATATTTTTTTGACGGTATAAATAATAAGGAACCATGCCCATCTGAGAGGCATAGCGTTCAGCGGTTACCAGCATCTTACTTGCTAAAAGCTTTTGGTCCTGCGATAAGCCTTCGTGATTCTCCATTAATAAAGAGCCACGTTTAAGGGCCAGCGTATGTACAGTAAGATTATCGGGACACAGCACCGAAATTTGCTTTAGTGTATCCTCTAAATCTGTTATTGTTTCTCCTGGTAAACCAACTATGATATCCATATTTATAACCGGTATACCAATATCCCGGATTTTTTGGAACATGCTTATTATATCGCGCACATTATGGTTTCGTCCAATACGTTTTAAAGTTTTTTCCTGCATGCTCTGCGGATTGACGCTAACTCGGGTTACTCCGGCCTGACACATAGCTAATATTTTAGTCTCATTGGTACTGTCAGGTCTACCGGCCTCCACTGTAAATTCACGTGTATGGGTGGTAGCCAGCTTCTTTTTCACCAGGGAAAGCAGTGCAGCAAAATCTTGTTCCGGCAAACTGGTGGGAGTGCCGCCGCCAATGTAGAGGGAGTCTACGTCTAAACCACATTTCGTTATTGTGTCCGCCGCCGAATTTATGTCTTTTTCAAGGGCCTGTAAAAACTTGTCTATCTCACTGTGTACAGAGGGCAAAAGCGCGGAAGAAAAAGAACAATAATAACATTTGGACAGACAATACGGTATGCCAATATACACACTGACCCTTTGCTTATCTTTTGCTTCCAGAAGAAAATTCCTTTGTCTTAGCGCAATATCAGTGATTAATGTCGCTTTTTCGTGTGATACGGCGTAGTGCTCGTGCAAATGGCTGATTATGCCGGAAGTATCCATACCCTCGTCCAAAAGGCGGTGAACCAGTTTCGCCGGACGAACTCCTCGCATAATACCCCACGGGCCGGGAGTGTATCCGGTCAAATGATGAAGCAATTGAAATATATTAAGCCGGAGCAAACGACGTATGGCTGTTGTTGTTAGCTCCTCTGGCTCTGCAGGTAAACTATGCCGTTCGTATTCTTGTCTTTCTTGATTTTCATCTACATATTCCAGGACAGTATGTATAGAAGGCAATTGACTGCCCTCCACTTGATTTCGAATACAAATAGCCAGCGACGGCAAGGAATCATCCAATGTTTCCATCTCGGGAATTTCAAACAACGCCATCATATCCGCCACAGCTTCCTGAAAGCCATCTTTGACAGTTATATAACCTTTAATCTTCACTTTTGTCGCGGCAATCACCGCAATATCCATAAAATTTCAATTGATGATCAATAATGGTAAAATTGCTTCTAAGCGAAACTGCAGTTTCAAGTGTTTCCAGCAAATCATCTTCAAACTCTCTTACCTTGCCGCAGGATAAACAAATTAAGTGATGATGATGATGCAAATTGCCCGTTTCATTGATTTCGTAACGCTGCCGCCCATCGCCAAAATCCATTTTTTGCAGTACTTCCAATTCGCTTAACAGTTCAAGCGTACGGTATACGGTAGCCAGACCAAGTTCGGGTGATCCTTTACGAACGATACTGTAAATATCCTCCGCACTTAAGTGCTGCTCCGGATGATCAATAAAAGCCTGCAAAATAGTTTTACGTTGGGAAGTCATTTTGTACTGCTTATCACGAAACATGCTTTTTAAATCATTCATATCCATAGTAGTTAGATCACCTACTCTCGCAGTCATGAAACCAAATGTGTTTTAATAATACCTTAAATAAGGCGACAACTGGTACAGCCAGCAACATGCCGACTAAACCAAAAAGTTCGCCACTAACCAACAGGCTGATAATAACGGTCACCGGATGAAGATCAATGGTATGCCCCATTATGTTAGGAACTAAAATATGGTTTTCCAGTTGATGAATGATAATATAAAATACAATCACTTTTACCGCTAACGCTGGATTCGCTAAATACGCCAACACTACTGCCGGAGCAGCCCCGACAAGAGGGCCAATGATGGGAATGGTTTCGGTTATAGTCGCTAAAAGACCTAAAACAAGCGGATAATCTACTGAAAGAAAATACATGCCGCTAAAAACAAGCCCGCCAATAATCAAACTAAGGGTAACTTGACCACGGATATAACCGGATATTACGTGAGACATCTCATCTACAATCCGTTTTCCACTTAATCGGCTGTCAGGAGGAAGCGCGGCCAAGGCACAATCTCTCAATTGCTGCCAATCACGAAGAAAGTAGAAGGTCAGTACAGGAACTACCACTAGTTCAACGATTTTGGTTGCTAAGCCAATGGTAACATTGAGAGCGGCCTTTGCAACCGAAGCGGCATAGGCCGCTATTCCGGCCATGCTTTGATCAACAATACTTTGAAGGTTGGCTGGTAGATTAAATGAATTGGCCTCATGCTCTAGTAAAGCGGCGAATTCTTGAAGTTTTAGCGCAAGCATAGGCAAACTGGTCACGAAGGATTGAAATTCACGAACAAATGGGGCAAAAATCAAGGTGATTACACCCAAGAAGACAAAGCCTGCGAAAATTATGGCAATAAAAGACGACATTCCTCTTGAAAGAGTAATTGACAAAGGCCAAATTCGCGTTCCGGTAAGTTTATTCACAAGGGGATTTAATATAAAAGAGGTCACTAGCGCCAGAATAACCGGTAAGTATGCAGATGTCATCTGGCTAAGCAAATATAAGCTGCCTAACACTATAAGAACCCTAAAAACCATTATTAACTTAGCCACTATATCACTCCCTGCATAGCTAATGTGAGCTCGCTCGAATGATTTATTTTGCAATTACATAATAAAAGGATTTACCTGACGCTCTTCCCCGATAGTTGTAGCTGAACCATGTCCGGGAAGTACTTTTATATTATCATCCAGCACCATAAGCTTTTCTTTAATACTTGAAATAAGCGTCTTATGAGATCCCCCCGGAAAATCGGTGCGTCCGACTGACATGGCAAAAAGCGTATCCCCGCTAAATAACACTTCGCCGCATAATAAAGAAATTCCCCCCGGAGTATGTCCGGGAGTATGAATGACCCGGAATTGGTCGTCCCCTAGTTCAATTACATTGCCTTCTTTAAGCACATAGTCGGCGGGAACATGCTTCACACTTGCGCCCCCCAGCATAGCGGATAAATTAGTGTTAGGATTAATCAACATATCTGCATCAGCTTCATGGATAAGAATATCAGCACCGGTAGCCTCTTTAATTTGCGAGTTTGCCATAATATGATCCACATGTCCATGAGTATTAATGATATATTTGACATTCAACTTTTCTTGGTTAATAATCGAAAGAATATCGGGAGCACTACCGCCTGGATCAATGACTGCCGCATCTTTAGTAGTTTCATTGTAAACAATGTAACAATTTGTTCCAATATACCCTACTTGTAAATCAACTATTTTCATGAAATCACGCCTCCTAAAAATCACGGTTACTATCCAACAGTAACGTTACCGGCCCATCATTTTCAAGCCGTACCACCATATCGGCTTGGAACTGTCCCTGGTGTGTTTTTACGCCCTGGCGAATACAGCAGTTTATAAAATACTCGTAAAGCTTAATCGCTTCCTGAGGCAAGGCTGCCCTTGAAAAACTAGGCCTCCGCCCTTTCCGGCAGTCGCCGTATAGCGTAAATTGAGAAACCACTAGGAGTTCCCCCTGGACGTCAAGTAAAGATAAATTCATTTTTCCCTCAGTATTAGAAAAAATGCGCAAATTTACAATTTTTTCCGCCAAATATTCGGCATGCTGCTCTTTATCCTCTTCCCCGACCCCCAAAAGAACCGTTAACCCTCTGCCACATTGGGCAATAAGTGTATTATCTACAGTAACGGAAGATGAGCTGGTTCGCTGTACTACAGCTCGCATTAATTACCACCTCCGTCAAGCGGAGCGGTTCTCCTGACTTTGTAAACATCTTTTACTTTACGCATTTTGGACATAATTTGTTCCAATTGCGTGAGATTGGCCACTTCTAAACTGAGACTAATAATTGCTGTTTTGTCTTTAAAGGTATTGGCGTTTAAAGAACTTACATTATTTTTTGTTTCGGAAGCTACCATCAATACTTCCGACAATACACCGGAACGGTCGGCACAAGTAATTTCTATTGGAACACAATATAGCGTACCGCTGCCAATATCCCACTCTACTTCAATCAACCGCTCAAATTCATCCCGGTTATTAAGAACATTACTACAATCCGCCCGGTGTACGGACACACCGCGACCGCGGGTAATATATCCGATAATAACATCGCCACGAACGGGATTGCAACACCGGGAGAGTCTGACCATAACCCCGGATTCCCCTTTTACCAAAATACCATGACTGGTTTTACTGGTAGCTCGCTTTGGTTTTAAGTCACTCAATGCAGATTGTAAATCCTGCTGAGGAGCCGCAGCCCGCTGATCCCTTTTATGCGCTTCGATGAGTTTGGTCATGACACCGTGCAACGTCACTCCCCCATACCCGATCGCCGCTAAGAGGTCATCCTCGGTAGCAATGTTCAGTTTTTTCCCGATTTCCGAAAGACGCTCCCCTTTTAAAAGATCATGCCAGTCATAGCCTAAACGCTTACTTTCCTTTTCAATAAGTTCTCTACCCTTGGCAATGTTTTCTTCCCGTTTTTCCTTCTTGAACCACGCCCGTATTTTATTCTTTGTGTCGGAAGAAGCCGCAATATTAATCCAGTCACGACTTGGCCCGTTGCCTTGTTTGGTCGTAATGACTTCTACAATATCCCCGTTAGTCAATTTATATTCCAACGGCACCATTTTTCCATTGACACGGGCGCCAACACAGCGATGCCCCACATCGGTATGGATCCGGTAAGCAAAATCAATAGGAACAGAGCCGGCCGGCAAATCAATAACATCTCCTTTAGGAGTAAACACAAAGACTTCATCGGTTAATACATCTAATCTAAGAGTCTCCATAAAAGAGCGCGGGTCACGTAAATCCTGCTGCCATTCTAAAATCTGCCGTAGCCAGGATAGTTTCTGCTCATAATTTTTATCGTTTCCTTTGCTGAAGGTACCCTCTTTATATTTCCAATGTGCGGCAATGCCATATTCTGATATGCGATGCATTTCCCAAGTGCGGATTTGTATCTCCAGTGGTCGACCGTTAGGCCCTATTACGGTGGTATGCAACGATTGATACAAATTTGACTTCGGCATCGCGATAAAATCTTTAAAACGCAGGGGCATTGGTTTCCACAAAGTGTGCACCATACCCAGTACACCATAGCAGTCTTTTACCGTTTCTACAATCACCCGTACGGCCGACAAGTCATAAATTTCACCTATTGTTTTGTCGTCCTTTATCATTTTCTTATAAATGCTATAAAAGTTTTTTGGCCGCCCTTGAATTTCTGCCTTGATACCAACTGTGCCCAAACGTTCCCGCAGCGTTTGTATCGCCTCATTGATCAGCGTCTCACGTTCAAGCCGTTTTTCCTGTACCTGCTCAACCAGGTTATAATAGGCATCCGGTTCGAGATAACGAAACGATAAATCTTCCAATTCCCATTTGATATTATAAATTCCCAATCGGTGTGCAAGCGGTGCAAATATTTCCAGAGTCTCTTTAGCGACTTTTTTCTGCTTTTCCTGCGTCATAAATTTAAGTGTTCGCATATTATGCAGCCGGTCTGCCAGTTTAATTAGTACCACCCGGATATCCTTAGCCATAGCCAAAAACATCTTACGGTAGTTTTCTAATTGCTGCTCTTCTTTCGATTTGTATTCCATCCGGTTTAATTTTGTAACCCCGTCCACAAGCAGAGCTACTTCTTTGCCAAAATCTTTTTCGACCTCCTCGAAAGTTATCTTAGTGTCTTCTACCACATCGTGGAGAAAGGCCGCCGTAATAGTCATAACATCTAACTGCATGTCAGTCAATATTTGGGCTACCGCCAGCGGGTGAGAAATATATTCCTCCCCCGAAACCCTTTGTTGACCTGTATGAGCCGCGGAAGCATACTGAAAAGCTTTTTCAACAATAGCTATCGAAATATCGGGTTGCCCCGATTTTATCTGTTCAAGCAGTTTACTAAATTTAATTTGTGTATCGTTACTCATTATTAACCTCCCCGGTCGAGGCCACTTTATAGAATTTTAGTATTTCACTAACGAAAAGATAGGATAATCAGCAAGTATGTTTCGTCCGTTTAAAAAGCTGAGTTCAATAAAAAAAGCTGTTCCAACCACGTTACCACCCAGTTTTTCAACCATCTCAATCGTAGCCCTTGTTGTTCCGCCGGTCGCTAATAGGTCATCAGCAATAAGAATTCTTTGATTGGGAGCTATAGCGTCTTTATGGATTTCCAAAGTATCTTTACCATATTCTAAGCTATATTCATAAGTAAGTTTTTCCGCCGGTAGTTTACCCGGTTTGCGTACAGGCACAAAGCCTGCCCCAAGAGCGTAGGCTACAGGAGCACCTACTGCAAACCCCCTGGCTTCCGGTCCAACAACTATATCAATTTTTTCCCCCTGATATTCTTTCACCAACGCATCAATCGCTTGGCGAAAAGCCGGGCCGTTTTTCATTAGCGTGCTTATATCTATAAACCGAATTCCTTTTTCAGGAAAATCCTGAACTTCTCGTATAATACTTTTCCACTCCATTGTTTTGCCTCCCTTAATTAGTTACTGCTTTCTGCCATAATTTAATTACCGAACTGCCGGACAATTCCTTATAAAATTGCACCAAATCGTTTTTAATCTTTATTCCATCCCGAAACGTCCGGGAAGATTCTATAGAGAGCTTTTCCTTGGGTACTGCCAATAGACGTATCATACGCCTAAGCGCTACCTGTTTTATGGCAATAAGATTGAGTTCTTCTAAAATAGTAACCGCAGCAGCCACTGCATCGGTCGAAATTTTATAATTACATAGTTGATGCACGCTAGCTGCTATTTGCCTGTCCAGCAGCTCTATTTCGTCATATTTTTTAGCTTTTTCTTTTAGTATCCAATATACTTTTGCTACAGCTTCACGATTAGGAATAGATATATCCGCCTCATTCCAAGCTTGTTTTTCTTCAATTGAATTAAATAAAAAATGCATGGATACTGGGTGTTCAGCAGCCGCAAGATACTGGCATAACCGGTTAAAAGTCTGACGGGAAGTATTATACACTATGTAGGTCTTTGCCATCGTAAAACAGCTCGCATCCATCGTTACAACCAGCTCCAGTGTGCCCTCCGTCCAACGCTGGTTTACTTTATCTTTTTTATAGATTGACATTGTTTCATGATAACATGCTACAATTTTATGTCCAGCCGGCAGGACTTGTCTTAGCTTCCGGGCAAGTTTGACAGCCTGCTTGCGAGTGCCTACTAAAATTAAAGTTTTACCGGAACGAGCCCTCTCCAGACAATAGGCAATTTTATCCCCGTCATTCCGCGCATCTAGAAGGGATACATGGTTTGGAACGTCGTTCTTAATCATTATGTCCCGGGCTTTCAATTGTATCTTTTTCTGCCCCTGCCATTCATTATATTCAGGAACAAAAGCTAAATCAACGGCAGGCGCTGCCGCAATTTCAGGTACAAGATCGCCCATATTCCAGGCAACTACATCAAGCATATCTTTGGGGCGACTCACTTTCAGCCGCAAATGGCGACCTTCCTGTCCTATCTTTTTAATGTCGGCAATATCCAATCGTTCCGAACAGAATACCGGGCTGGGATTGCCTATACCATGAGGTGCCAAACAGTGTAGCTGTTCGATAAAAGCATCATTTATCTCTTGTAAAGCAATGCACGCATCAACAGAAAGAACTGGCTGATAATCTTTTTCTGTCAGCCACTCGGCCGCTATCTTATTAAGCTTTTGTCTTAATGCATCAATTTGGGTTTCCGCTACGCTAAGGCCGGCAGCTAAGGTATGCCCGCCATATTGCAAAAGGACATCACGGCAGGCTTCTAACGCCTGATACATATCAAACCCAGGAATGCTTCTACAGGAGCCTTTACCAATTCCATCCCTAACACCAATCATAACAACGGGGCGATAATACTGCTCTACCAGGCGGGAGGCAACAATGCCAATCACACCGGTATGCCAACCGTCGCCAGCCAGAACAAGCACTTTAGCCTTCGTTAAATCCAGCTCTTTTAGCTGCTCTTGTGCTTGAGTCAGAACCGACTTTTCTACCGCCTGACGACATCGATTCTCTTCTTCCAAATCATTTGCCAGGCGCTCTGCCGCGATACTATTTTCTGTTGTTAAAAGTTCAACGCCAATGGCAGCATGACTAACTCGACCTGCCGCATTTAAACGTGGTCCAATTACAAAACCGATTTTTCCTGCATCGATATCCCCTAACAAAAGACCACACGCCTCAACAAGTGCTTTAAGCCCTACATTAGGAGACTTATTTAAAGAATTTAACCCCATCTTGACCATAATCCTATTTTCGCCAACAATAGGAGCAACATCAGCAATAGTCCCTACTGCAACCAGATCGAGATAGTCCTGAAATAACACATCAGGATCATGAATCTTCTGCCATAACGCTTGGGCGAGTTTAAAAGCCACGCCGACTCCGGCCAAATTTTTATCCGGGTACTCGCAATTCGCAAGTTTAGGGTTAATTATAGCATAAGCCGATGGCAAAAGCTGCGGCGGCTGATGATGGTCGGTAATGATAATATCCATTTTATCTGCCAGGGCTTCTACTTCATCCACAGCACTAATGCCACAATCTACAGTAATCACAAGGTGACTGCCTGAATTATTGATATTTTCCAGAGCGGCCTTATTAAGTCCATATCCTTCGGTTTGCCGTTCTGGTATATAATAATCAACCGTGGCCCCTAGTCGAGTTAAAACCGTAAATAAAAGAGCTGTAGAAGTAATACCATCAACATCATAATCGCCATAAATTACAATTTTTTGTCGTTCAGTTAGAGCCTTTTGTATTCTCCCGACAGCCTGCTCCATACCGCTTAACAACCAGGGGCTAGCCAATAATTCCGCACCACCGTTAAGAAAATTCTTGGCGTTTTGCGTATCCCGTATACCACGGTTAATCAGTACTTGGGCCACAATTGGCGATATAGCGAGTTCCTGACTTAATTGCTTTGTCAGTTGCTGCTCCTTTGGTGATATCCGCCAAAGTTTTTTTTGCCTGATTTTACTACTCATTTCAGTTATTTGAACCAACCCCAATGTTTTAACATTTACGACTTATTTGCTTACACATCTTTATTGTTTATGTCACAGCCCGCTTCGCCCAGCCTGGTTTTTAACTTATAGTTTTCGGTTTCTAATTCAGCCAGTTTAGTTTTAATCTTTCTTAGCTCCATTTTATTACGAATTTGTATCGGTATCGCCAAAGACAAAGCAAGAATTACTCCAAGTACTAAAGAACTAAGTATGACAAGCACCAAAGATGTTTCCAAACTCCAAGTAAAAAAAACAATTGTCACTTCATGTGCGTTTTGCACCGCAAGTATAGCAACCACAAATGCTAATCCTAATGACATTATGAAATATTGCACAATTTCACCACCATTGAACTTAGACTCATTTGAGGATTATTCTCGAAAATACGCGAATAATCCTTTTCAATCTAAACAAAAAGTACCATTTTATTTAGATTCATTGATAGTATAATGTACTTTAAATACAAACACTTAAAAAGTGAACGTACATTTCCGTTCACTTTTACATTTCAAATAGACATATAAGGTTTTGACCTATTACATTAGCCATACCAAAACAATTATTATCATAACTACACCACAACTAAATCTTAGAAGCGCAGTGAGTGCTAACCGAATAAGTATAGAATAAACAACGTCCCAGCGGGGATACAATGCTTTTCCTATAATGATTTCCCAGAGCAGAAAACCCAAAATTGGCCCAAATAAGGCATTTGATATTAATACTCCCCCTACATTTCCGGCTGTTGACGCAATTGCCAGTTCTCGGCTCATCCCGAGTTTGTTGGTAAAATAGTATCGTACCCCTCTTCCGCCGCCTTCCGCCAAAAATATTAAAGCGACAAGGGAATACCAAATCCACGTAGGCTCATTTGTAACACCCGAAACTAATTTATAAAACACCGCTCCAGCTATAATAACAATTGTCCCTGCCGTTCGCGGCACTACAGTCAATCCCAATCCAACCAGCATTGCAAGAATAGAAATTAATTTTAGCAGCATGTTTGCTCCTTACTAAAAAGTATGCTGGTTTCATTATTACTTTTTTAGACCGGATTTATGTAAAACATACGCTATATATACCAGATAAAACATCATGAGCAAGCCTGTTCCGCTCATTGCCATTACGATTTTTTGATAGGGTATTATAAGGCTAAGGAAATATACCACAACTCCAGTTAGTAACAGGGAAAATTTAAATTCAAGTCCGGTTAATACTGAAACCTGCCGGGCGTTTACCATCATAGCTGGAATCATGGTCATTGTCAGAACGCAGAAAAGAACCAGCTTTGCTAGAAAAGTCCAGCCAAAGTTAAAGTGTAGTTCAGCGATAGTAACTAGTTCCAAAGGACCGGCGTAGGGCGCTGTAAATACCAGGTAAGCAACTAGTAACGTAAAAAAACCTTCCACAAGTTTGGCAACTACTGCAAAGATTATAGGCCGGTATCCGTTAGCCGCCAGATAAACCGAAGCTTCAGCCACGACTGCCGGGCGCATGCCGCCGGAATTATAGCTAAGAAGCGCAAGAACCAATAACACAACATTAAACGCATTGTCTGAGACTGCTGACGGTGGATTGTATTCTCCTGTAACCATTAGCATTGCAACAACCATTGGTAGCAGTAGAAATGAAATATAATTTATCACAAGTAATAATTCACGCCACCAACCAGCCGCTAAGAGCGAAAATAAAACGAGGCAAATTAGCGAAGCCCAAGGAAATGATATTCCAGTAAGTATACTAAACAGTTGCCCCGAAAAATACCCCCCGGTAACTGCGCTGGCGGGAATCGCTATACCAAGGATAGCTACCGCTAATACTCTTTTACCCCATAGACCGAAGAGTCTGTTTACTACAGAACCTAGTTCTAAACCACTAAAACAGCCGATCCAGGCAGCAATTGCCGTGACACCTGAGCCTAGGAGAATATAGGCGAAGATTACAACCCAATAGATATTGCTGCCCATTATGACGGCTAAGGCGGGAACGACTCCTAAATTATCTCCGGCGATGTGTACCATTGCCAAAGCAACTGCTGGCCATATCTTCCGCACTATCCTATCACCGCCTTTTTCGCTATATCATATTAGCGGAAAAGTTGGTTGGTGAACCCCTGCCACATTTGTTATAGTATTTGATTTATTTTAATAAGCTATGTACCTGAATATCTGATACCCAAAGTTTACGACGATTCGTACCCAAATTCCTATTTCTCTTCAATTAAATTCGCGGCTAGCAAAAGCTCCCGGTTGCCTAAAATGGCTTCAGGGACATCATTGGCGATAATGCGATGAGTTTCATCCAATACTATCACACGATCCGCCAGTTCCGGTACAAATTCAAAATAATGAGTAGCCAGGATGATAGTTTTTCCCATCCGGTTAAGCTCATTTATCATATTGATAATCCAGCGCCGGGATTTTGGATCAAGCCCATTCGTAGGTTCATCGAAAATCAGCACCTCCGGGTTTGTGACCAGGCAAGCAACAATGGCCACTTTTTTCTTTTCTCCCCCGCTCAAATGATGTGGTGAACAGTCGCGAAAATGGGCGATACCCGCAAGTGTTAAGAGTTCGACGGCTCGTTCTTTGGCTTCTCCAAAGCTTAATCCCATTGATAGCGGGCCAAACATTACTTCCTCCAAGACACTGGTACAAAAAAGCTGAACATCGGAATTTTGAAATACAAAGCCAACTTTTTGGCGAAATTTCGCCGCAAAATGCTTATCTTGCATTGTCTTACGGGTAATGGGCTGTGAAAAGGCTGTCACAGTGCCCGGATCTGCAAAAAGTAAACCTGCCAATATTTTTTGCAAAGTCGATTTTCCGCAGCCATTAGGCCCTAACAACATCACTCTTTCGTTTAAGGCAATGTTCAAATCTATTTGATTCAACACAGTCTGCTGGTTATAGCTAAAAGAAACGTTTTTCAACTCATATACCCACGATTGCTTCATTATGATATCCTCCAACAGCAAAGTAAAAGAGCAAGCATAACAACTAAATAAACTATATCAAACCACCGGACTATAATCTTTGTTTTAACCGGATGGCAGCCGTTATACCCCCTTGAAAGCATAGCATAGTGAATTTCTTGACTATATTGCCTGGTTAAACGGAAAAAATCAGCTATAGTACTGCCGATCCATGATATTTTTGAGGACTGTGATTCACAACCGACTAAACGACTCTTACGCCCCATAAGGTATTCTAGTAATAACAATAAAAATAAATAGATATATCGGTAAGTTAAGTCTAAAATAGTTACTCCGATTTCAGGAAAGCCAAGTCGCACTAATACTTGGGTTATCTCGGTCCAGCGCGTAGTTTTTATAAGTAGCGTTACCAATCCTAACGACGCCGCACTTCGAAATAGTACAAACCCTGCAGCGAATACTCCCTGCTTCGTAATAAATAACTCTTGCGGCAAGGTTAGCCAAAGCGAACACTGGAAACCACTGTATATAGTAAAGAGTGCCTCGCCAGGAGTAATCCAACTGATAATTCCGGGAATTACGCTTATTCCGGTAAATAGAAGCACCGGAAGCCAAACACGTATCACGTAGGCTTTAACGCTACAGGCTGACAACATAAAGAGAAGTACAACAAGGAGATTCACTCCAGCCAAATACCATAGACTTTTGGTTACGGCTGAAGCGACAATCAGCAGTAAAATACCGGTGAATTTTATATGAGGCTGAATTAGCTGCAGTAAGCCTTTCCGGTTCGAATTTTCCGCCGCTAGTGCCTCTTCCACTAATACGGTATGAATGGTGGTAACCGTTTTATCGAGATAATTTCTTCTGTTCCATGATAACTTTGGCTCAGGTAGCTCCTTCCCAACCGCTGTATTCATCCATAAAGGTAGCTTATAGTCCATAATCAGCCTGCTTTTCAGACAAAGCATTTTTTCGTTTGCCGACAGTTTTACCTAACAAAGCCCAAATGGAGAGACTCAAATACCCGTAAGAAATAGACATACTATATCCCTTCCCGATTAATGGCCTTCATGACTATGAGTAGTATCAGTTTCTTCAATATGCGTTACGGAGAGTTGGGCGTAACATACACCTTTTTGCACCTGAATTTGCCTTCCCAGCTCGCTTAGGTTTGCCAAAACGCCGCGCACTATTATAATTTCCAAACATTGATTATGATTAAGATGAACGTGCATGGTAGAGACAATATCATGATGATACGTGTGCTGCAGCTCCATAAGATACCCCGGCAAAGAACTAGAATGATGATCATACACAATTACAATAGTTCCGGCAACAACTTCCGTTTCCGGAATACGATTGGGCTGTATCAACGCTTTGCGTACTAAATCCCGAATAGCCTCGGAACGGTTATCATAGCCCTGTTCCGTAACCATTTTATCAAATTGCTCCACTAACTCCTGACTCATAGACACGCCAAACCGAACAAGTGTATCCTTCTCGCTCATGCAAAATACCGCCTTCGTGTTACATTTATTATCATTCGTGCTACTAATAATTAATTGATTGTAGCATAGATACTACAAGCTATGCAACTAAACACATCAAAATAAATATCCCCCGGCCTAGCCGGGGGTATTGCTTGAACGGGCGTAGCCCTTTATTACTAGCCACGCCTAAAAGGCGTTGGTACGATCTGCCACACGCGAAAAGCTTGCTACTTGCTACCCGTAAACGGGTCTTCAATATTTAGTGTTAATTGTTCACCTAGTTGGTCTACTTTTAGTTGTTTTTGAATATAATCTTGTATCTTTTTTGCGTCTTTCCCTACTGTATCAACGTAGTATCCTCTACACCAAAATTCTCTGTTGCGATATTTGTATTTCAAATTGCCCCATTTCTCATAAATCATCAAACTACTTTTTCCTTTTAAAAATCCCATGAAGCTCGATACACTCATTTTGATAGAGTACAATTAAGTTCGCAAAAGTAAAAAAAGGAAAAGCCATCGAAAGCTCCAAAAAGGTAAGTGTCGAGCAAACCTAAAGGAGTGTATAATCGATGGCTTACCAAAATTCTACCGTACCTTT
>Ga0316604_10000295_pt1 | contig 69401 bp, 79 predicted proteins | sample OWC_soil_day20_C_FD_207650 | JGI IMG/M metagenome (GOLD analysis project Ga0316604, IMG submission 207650) | Wetland soil microbial communities from Old Woman Creek delta, Ohio, United States - OWC_soil_day20_CT | ecosystem: Environmental > Terrestrial > Soil > Wetlands | place: USA: Ohio... | reverse complement strand
GCATGGCTACTCTGGGCTCAATGCCAAAGGCCTGAGCGGTTTTGGCGCTCTCAATTGCAATCTCCACCAGCTCGTCCTCGGAGGGTTCAATATTAATAGCGCAGTCACCCATCGCCAGTTTTTCGTCGTTGCCGTTCTGATCCTTGCGCACCAAAATAAAGCAGGATGAGACAATTTTATTGCCGGGTTTGGTTTTAACCAGCTGAAGGGCAGGGCGCACAGTATCGGCAGTGGAATAAGTGGCGCCGCCCAGCAACGCATCCGCAACACCCAGCTTTACCAGCATTGTGCCGAAATAGTTACCCTTGGAGAGCGCCTCGCGGCAGGCCTCTGGCGTCATTTTCCCCTTGCGCAGCTCAACCATGGTTTCAACCATCTGATCCATCCCCTCATAGGTCGCGGGATCAAGCACGGTAAGACCTTCGATATCAAAACCGCCGGCCTTCGCCGCGGCATAGACCGCATCCGCATTACCCACAAGCACCGGGGTCAGAAAACCTTCCTTCTTCAGACGAGCAGCCGCCTCCAAAATACGGGGATCGGCCCCCTCCGTGTAAACGATCTTCCGGGGATTGGCCTTCAGCGTCGCGATAAAGTTTTCAAACATTGCCATGACAGCTCCTTTTTAATTAACAGATTAACTGAGTTGATTATACATCAATTTTCAAGAATCTCAACCCCTACGGCACGGAAAGCTATATTTTTTTCTGAAACCGCGAGGATCAGAACCACCGGAAGAAAATTAAAACAAAGTTCGTTAAAAATGCCTTTACATTTTGTAATCATTAATTTATACTATACAAAACGTGATTTTCGGAGGGACGTGTTATGCAAAGCGATTTTTCCCGCTCACTCTCGCTGCTCCGGCAGGAGCGAAACATCAGCCAGCGTACCGCCGCCACGGCTCTGGGCATTTCTCAGGCGCTGCTGTCGCACTATGAGAATGGCATCCGGGAGCCAGGCTTGGCGTTTGTGGTAAAAGCCTGCAATTATTACAATGTATCCGCTGACTTTCTGTTAGGCCGCACCCTTTCCCGTGATGGGACCACTATTGTGGACGCGGAAACGCTCTACGATTCCAGTACGGAAAAGGACGCGATATTAAAAGGAAGCCTGTTGGCCACGCTTTCCAAAAAGCTGCTGGTTAACTGCGTGTCTCTTTTTTTCGAGCTTTTGGGTAAAACAGGAAATCGGAAGGCCATCAAGGCGGCTTCAGACTACTTAGGCGGGGCACTTTATACACTGTATCGCCATTTCTATCGTTCCGACCCCAACCAGAACGAAGGTTTTTTCTCTCTCCCAACACCCAGCTTCCTTGCCGGACTGCAACGGGCGGATATGATTTGTGCCGAATCGGATTTTTTGACCGCGCTGAATCAGTACGCAAAGGAAAAGGGAGAATTCCCCTCCCTGCGGCACGATGACTTGGCACAGAACTATCCATCGCAGTACCAGTCGCTGCTTCAGGTGATTCATTCAATGGATGAGCGCTGCAGCAGCATCCTGGAAGACCGGAGCGAAAAAAAATAGCGGCTTGACGGACAGTATGCCAAGGCGCGATCTCATGTTCAATGATTCATCATTGTTCGCATCACCGTGGAACACCGTTCTCTGTGGAATAATATGATTAGTAGAGACCCCTGTTCCAGATGATTGGACAGCCAGAAGTAATATCGCCGTCCTTCGCGCCATTCGGCGCGTTCCGCCCAGACACGGGCATGGATTTTCTTTAGGAGGAACTGTATGACCGACCAGAATCTCATCCGCAATTTTTCCATCATCGCTCACATCGACCACGGAAAATCCACGCTGTCCGACCGGCTGATTGAGCGCTGCAACGCCGTATCCGCCCGGGAAATGGAAAGCCAGCTCCTGGACAACATGGATCTGGAGCGGGAACGAGGCATCACCATCAAGGCCCGGGCAGTCAAGCTCAACTATCAGGCGGCGGACGGGGCGGTTTATGAGCTGAACCTGATCGACACCCCGGGTCATGTGGACTTTAACTATGAGGTATCCCGTTCGCTGGCCGCCTGCGAGGGGGCGGTTCTGGTGGTGGACGCCGCCCAGGGCATCGAGGCCCAGACCCTGGCCAACACGTATCTTGCTCTGGACCATGATCTGGAGATTGTCCCGATCATCAACAAAATCGACCTGCCCGCCGCCGACCCAAAGCGGGTGAAGGCGGAAATTGAGAACATCATCGGCCTGCCCGCTATGGACGCGCCCGAGGTCTCCGCAAAGATGGGCATCGGGATTGAAGAGGTGCTGGAGGCCATTGTCGCTCAGGTTCCCCCGCCTAAGGGCGACGTGACCGCACCGCTGCGGGCTCTGATTTTTGACAGTCAATACGACAGCTATCGGGGCGTCATCGTCTACGTGAGAGTTAAAGAGGGTACTTTGTCCGCCGGAATGGAGCTGAAAATGATGGCCTCCGGTGCGGACTATAAGGTAGTGGAGTGCGGGCATATGCTGCCCATCGGCATGGAGCCGTGCACATCTCTGGCAGCAGGCGAGGTAGGTTACTTTACCGCCTCCATCAAGAACGTGAAGGATACCCAGGTAGGCGACACCGTAACCGGTGTGGAACGCTCTGCCACCGAGCCGCTGCCCGGCTACCGGCCCGTTCAGCCCATGGTATACTCCGGAATTTACCCCGCCGATGGGGCCAAATACCCGGATTTGCGGGACGCGCTGGAAAAACTGCGGCTCAATGATGCCTCCCTGTCCTTTGAGCCGGAATCCTCCATCGCTCTCGGCTTTGGCTTCCGCTGCGGCTTTCTGGGCCTGCTTCACATGGAGATCATTCAGGAGCGGCTGGAACGGGAGTATGATCTTGATCTCATTACCACCGCCCCCAGCGTGGTGTATCAGATCACCAAAACCGACGGATCCGTGCTGATGATCGACAATCCGCAGAATTATCCAAGCCCCGCTGAAATCCAGTTGTCGGAGGAACCCTTCGTCAAGGCCTCCATCATCACGCCGACGGAGTATGTGGGCAATATCATGGAGCTCTGCCAGGATCGGCGGGGCGAATTCAAGGATATGCAGTATCTGGATACTGACCGGGTCGAGCTGCACTATAACATGCCCCTCAACGAAATCATCTATGACTTTTTTGACTCCCTGAAGTCCCGCACCCGGGGTTATGCGTCACTGGACTATGAAATCTCCGAATACCGCCCCTCCAAACTGGTGAAGCTGGATATTCTGCTCAACAGCGATATTGTGGACGCACTCTCCTTTATCGTCCATGAGGAAAAGGCCTACGCCCGCGCCCGCCGCATCTGCGAGAAATTAAAAGACAATATTCCCCGCCAGATGTTTGAAATTCCCATTCAGGCGGCCATCGGCGGCAAGGTCATTGCCCGTGAAACCATCCGCGCCATGCGCAAGGACGTTCTGGCCAAATGTTACGGCGGCGACATTACCCGCAAGAAAAAGCTTCTGGAAAAACAGAAAGAGGGTAAAAAACGCATGCGCTCCCTGGGCAGCGTGAGCGTTCCGCAGGACGCCTTCATGGCGGTGCTGAAACTGGATGAGTAGAACTGACAAAATCTTCTGGTATCACAAACCAAAGTACCACAAAAATTACAAAAATGCGCGGAACGAAAAATATAGATGACTTTTGTGACGAATATAGTATAATAGTGTCAGAGAGAACAATATAAAGAAGAAGGTTGTGATATCTCATGAAGGATGTCAGAATTGTGATCGTAGACGACTCCGCTTTTTCCGTCGCGTTTATCAGGAACATTCTGGAGTCAAACGGCTGCGAGGTCGTGGGAAGCGCGGGCACACTGGAGGAGGTTAAGGAGGTTGTAACGGCGCAAAGGCCCAATCTGGTGACCATGGACATGACTCTGCCCGGTACCGACGGTCTTGAATGTACCCGCGCCGTTCATGAAATTGATAAGAATATTAAAGTAATTGTCATTAGTTCCATGATGGATGATGAAATTGTCAATGAAGCAAAGAAAAACAAGGTCTACGCTTATCTGCAAAAGCCCTTTGAGTCCGACGATCTCATGGCAACCATTCATCGGGTCATGGCGACGGAAGAGCTGTATGAGTTTTTGCAGCAGGAATATGCCTCCATATTCAAAGAGTGCCTGATAGACGGCCTCAACAAAATGACCAAGACCCTTCTGACCTTTAAGGACGAATATTCCACCAGCAAGGAGTGCGCATCCAACGGTATCACGGTGATCATTGGGATCAGCGGAAAGTTTTCAGGCAGAATGCTGATTGATTTGTCAGAGGAAACAGCATCCAGCCTGGCGACCGCGGTGTTTCGCCGTGAACCGAAGAATCGAGATGAGGTCGCCGCCGCCCTGGGTGAATTCGCGAATATCATCGCCGGAAACGCCTGCTCCATCCTCAATCGAAAAAACAAGGCGTTGGGGCTTCGGCTGGCTCCGCCTTCGGTTCTGTCGGGTGAAAATGTGACGATTTCCGCCTGTGATTTCAACACAGTGACCGCCATTGGCGAGACAACCTTCGGAGAACTGCTGCTGAACGTTGGCTTCAAGGGGGGCGATGACGAGTGGATGTAAAGCATTTACAGCCCTTTTTGGACGCTTTTTTATCGGTCATGCCGCAGCTGGGCTTCAGCGATGTTCAGGTTGGTCAGCTCTCTGAAAAGCGAAACGAGGTCACGGGCAACGGGGTTTTTGTCATACTGGGCATTGTCGGCGCGTTCAGAGGCAATGTGGTTTACTCCATAGAGGTTGAGGCAGCCAAAAAAATCGCCTCCATCATGATGATGGGGATGCCGGTGGAGGAATTGGACGAGCTGGCCAAAAGCGCTCTGTCGGAGCTGACCAACATGCTGACGGCAACCGCGGCAACCAACCTTTCCAACCTTGTGGGGATGACGGACATTTCCACTCCCACCGTCCTGCAGGGAGAAAACGTTACGGTCCAGATGAGCTCAGATCAGATTTTGTGTGTCCAGCTGTTCGTGGATCATATTCCCATCAGCCTGAATGTTGCCTTTGAAGCATTTTGAAGCATCATGTAAACTACATAACGCTTGCTGTACAAACCATCTTGCGTGTGATTCAGCAGATATGAAATAAGTAATGCGCGGCCTCGGGATACTCACCATATCCCGAGGCCGCGCATTGCCGCGAATGAACGAGTTCAGCCCGTACAGTAAATTTCCAGATGGTCGCCTTCCTTCAAATCCTGAAGAAAGGAGCTGTCAATTTCATTGACCCTTAAAATAATCTCTCCGGCAGGGTGCTCCAGGTCAATGCCTGAGCGCTCCAGAAAATCCATCAGATAATAGGGTGAGCCATCCGGCTTTTTTGGCACGGCAATGGGCACATTGTTCAGGATAAACGCCATTTGATCGGAGGATTCTTCCGTTGAAGTGGTCCGGGCCGCCACGGCAGTCTCAGCGCCGGCCGCCGGAGTCTTCGCCCCCGTGTCGATGGCGGGAGACTTGTCCACCACAGAGGCAGGCATAGCCGGGTCGGTGAAAATGACGTCTCCTGTTTTCACGGAAGTCTCCGGGTCCACAAAATCCCCGTTTACCGTTGCCATTTGATCGGGTTTCTCCAGCAGATCCTTCAGGCAGCGCCGAGCGGGCTTTCCATGGACAGCGGGGGAAAATTCAATGCTGTCCCCCGCATGAACCAAGTCTGAAACTTTCGCCTCTTCTCCATTGAGGCGAAGAACCGCGGGCTCCCCCGGAGTACCATAATATACCGTCCGCTTCCCGTTAATCTGAATAATCAGCTTCTGTCCGCTTCTCGCCATCAGATCCTGATAGGAATAACCGTTCATCATCAGGATATCCAGAGCGGTCAGGGTTCCGTTGCGGAAAAGCTTCGCCCGGCTTCCGTTTAAGGAGACATGAAAGCTCTCGTTAATCATGTTCAGCCCCGCTGAAATGGCAATGCCCAGAGGCGTGGCGTATTCAGGGTCATTGAGATCATAGGTGTCCGAACAGGCGTGGGCCTGAAAATTGTTTCCGGCCAGCGCCACACGGTTCACATCCATGTTCAGGTGCGTTGCAACCAGTTCCCTCATACCGGTGAGCTTGCTGCCGCCGCCCGCCAGAAAAACAGCCGAGGGTGCGCCGTTGTTCACCTCGCAGATATGGGCGGCAATCTCCCGGCAAAGCGTAGCGGTGGAATCCTCAATGCAGCCAAGGATATCCTCGACGGTAACACTCTGCTCCATACCGAGAATATCGAAAAAACGAACCGAACGCTGGCCTCCCAGCTGAGTTTTCACCTGCTCTGCGGTGTTGAAATCCAGCAGGTACCGCTTCATCAGCGCCTCGGTAATCTCGTCTCCGGCCACAGTGGCCATGGTGTAGCCCACAACACCGCCGTCTCTGGAAACGGCAATATCGGAGGTCCCCGCGCCGATGTCCACCAGAGCCAGATTTAGAAGCCGCAGATTTCTGGGAATGACCGCGTTGATGGCTGCAATGGGCTCCAGGGTGAGGCTGCTGATCTCCAGGTCGATTTTGTGCATGGTGGTGTAAAGGCTCTCCACCACCTCACTGGGGAGAAATGTGGCAATCACATCGCTCCGGATGTGCTTCGCCTGATGGTCTAATAGGCTGGAGATGGGGTAGTTGTCCAAATAATACTGAACCACGGTATGGCCCACCAGATAGAACTGGCGGCGGTTTTCAGCATCCAGTCCCCCGGTAAAGGCGGTTTCAGCCTCACCGATGGCGCCCGCCTCCAGACGGCTGATGATCTCGTCATCAATTCGCTGCAATTGGGGAAACTCCAGTTCGTAAGAGGCGCGCTGGGTGCGCAGCGCCCGCCCGGCTGCCGCGACACACACCCGCCTGAGCGTGCATTGGAGCTTTTCCTCCAGGCGGTTCTTGACCACTCTGGCAACCTTGGCTACCTGCTCGATATCCTCAATCTGACCGTCGACCATTGCCCGTTGTGTATGCTCCTCTTTTTCCATTGCGATGACCCGAAGCTTGTCACCCTCCACCGTGCCGGCAATCCCGATAATACTCCGTGTGCCGATGTCAAGGGCAAATATCATCTCTTCCGGCTGCATTGCCGTCTGCTTTTCCTCTGAGGTAGTCATGTACAGTCCTCCCGTACCTTAGGCTTTCATTGGTTTTATTTTACTACAAAAGCGAAGATACTGTAAACAGTGTTTTTAAATCTTATTGATTCAGCACCGTTTCCCAATCCAGAATTCCTTGTCAAACCGGTTTATTAATCGCGTTTTGCATCATAATAGAGCAGGATGTCAAAAACTTCATGCCCGGTTATAGACAAATTCGCCGATATGAGGTATGATAGTCAAGCATATCTGATTCTGTAACTTTGGCAGAAAGGGGCGAAACATATATGACAAAGCAGGATTTTTGCGGCTGGAAAGGCCTTTTGGGCGCGGCGGCGATTATCGGCGCGGTGGCCGGAATTACCATATGCGCCGTCCGATCCCGCGCGGCTTGGCTGGAATCAAAGGATTACTGCGATGAAGACAGCCCGGATGATTGGGAATATGCCTGCGGCAGCGATTGTGACTGCGACAGCGCGGTTCCCCCCGAGGTAATCCCCGCAAACGAAGATGCTCCCACAGTTCCCGAAGGGGAAGACGAGGATTTTGAAGGCCTTTAAACGCAAAAAATCAAAGCTCACCGACGCTGCGTTCGGTGAGCTTTTGTTTTTGCTTTCAGCCTCTTATCTGGCGAGAAGGCGAACACGCAGAATGCCGGGAATCGACTTGATGCTGTCAATGGTTCCGCCGTCAATCTCCGCGTTAACATCTACAACGGTATAGGCAAAGTCCCCTTTGGACTTGTTCATCATATTCTCCACGTTGACGTTATCCTTGGAGAGCAGGGTTGTAATATTAGCCAGCATAGCGGGAATATTCCGGTGGATGATGCAAAGCCGGGTGCTGCCGCTCCACTCCATGGAAACCGAGGGAAGATTAACGGAATTGACAATGTTGCCATTTTCCAAATAATCGCTGATCTGGCGTGCCGCCATCACCGCGCAGTTGTCCTCGCTCTCCGGGCTGGAAGCGCCCAGATGGGGAATCGCCACCACATTTTTGGCCATGGTGATCTTATTATTAGGGAAATCGGTGACGTAGCAGGAAACCTTGCCGCTGTCCAGCGCCTTGATGATAGCATCGTCATCCACCAGCTCGCCACGAGCCAGATTGATGATGCGAACACCGTCCCGCATCTGCTCCAGAGAAGCCTCGCAAATGGTATTGCGGGTATCCTTGTTCAGAGGCACGTGGAGCGTGATGTAGTCGCAGTTTTTATAGATGGTATCAATGTTCAGCGCACGGTTGACCGCACGGGACATCGACAGAGCCGCGTCCACGGAGAGGAACGGATCATAGCCATACACCGTCATGCCCAGCTTGGTGGCGATGTTCGCCACCTGAACGCCGATGGCGCCCAGGCCGATGACTCCCAGCGTCTTGCCCATAATTTCAGGCCCTACAAAGGCAGCCTTGCCCTTTTCCACCACGGCGGCAACATCTGCGCCGGAGTTGGCCTGCTCACGAACCCAGGCAGAACCGCCCAGAATATTGCGGGAGGAAACCAGCATCGCGCACACCGCCAGTTCCTTCACAGCGTTGGCGTTTGCGCCCGGTGTATTAAACACCACAATGCCCGCCTCTGAACAGCGGTCAATGGGAATATTGTTGGTTCCCGCGCCGGCGCGGGCGATGGCACGCAGCGTGTCGGGGAATACATAATCATGCATGGCCGCGGAACGCACCAGAATGCCGTCCTCATTGGTCACCGCGTCGCCGACTTCAAATTTTGCCTGATCCAGTTCAACCAGTCCCACTTGGGAAATTTTATTCAGAGTTTTTACGCGAAACATGGATTCTCCTCCTTGATTACCTGTGTTAAGCATTAAATGGCTGAGCGCCATCCGGCGCGAAAAAGTGTTTGTTTGCGCTTAATTGCTCTTCTCGAATGCGCGGATAAAGTCACAGAGCTTCTCCACACCCACTCCCGCAAAAGAAGATCTTTTGCGGGACCCTGCGGGGCATTTGATTTCTTGGCGGCAGAAATGAAATTCCTGCCGCCGCCGCGCCATCCGGCGCGAAAAAGTGTTTACTTGCGCTTAATTGCTCTTCTCGAACGCGCGGATAAAGTCACAGAGCTTCTCCACACCTTCCATGGGCATGGCATTGTAGATGGAGGCGCGCATGCCGCCCACATTGCGGTGACCCTTCAGGTTGGTAAAGCCCGCGGCGGTGGCCGCCTTGACAAATTTCTCGTCCAGTTCTTCGCTCTCTGTCCGGAACACCACGTTCATGTCGGAGCGGCTGCCAGGCTGCGCTGGACAGTGGAACAGTTTGGAATTGTCCAGCACCTCATACAGCATTCCGGCCTTCTTGCCCTTGATGGCCTCCATGCCGGGAATACCGCCCAGATCATCCAGCCAGTCCAGCACTAGCCCAAGAATATAAATACACCAGCAGGGAGGCGTATTATACATGGAATCCTTATCGATCATCGTCTTGTAGTTCATCATCAACGGAGTAATAGGCAGCTCCGCGCCGACCAGCTCCTCTTTCACAATGGCCACGGTGAGTCCCGCAGGAGCCATATTCTTCTGTGCGCCTGCGAAGATAATGCCGAACTTGCTCACATCCACCGGGCGGGACAGAATGTCGGAGGACATATCGCACACCAGAGGCACCGAGCCGGTCTCAGGCACATACTGCCACTCAGTTCCGCAAATGGTGTTGTTGGCACAGTAATAGAAATAAGATGCCTCAGGATCCAGCTTCAGCTCAGCCTGGGTGGGAATATAGGTATGGCTCTTGTCCTCCGAGGTGGCGGCAATGTTGATGGTTCCGTACTTCTTGGCCTCTTTATACGCAACATTGGCAAAATGTCCGGTAATGGCATAATCCGCCTTGCCGGATTTACTGATGAGATTCAGAGGTACCATGGAAAACTGAGCAGAGGCGCCGCCCTGCAGGAAAAGAATTTTATAGCCTTCAGGAATCCCCATCAAGCGGCAAAGCTTCTCCTGTGTGCCCTCAAAAATTTTTAAAAAAGCCTTGGAGCGGTGACTCATTTCCATCACGGACATTCCTGAACCGTTCCAATTTGTGATTTCAGCGCCGGCACGCTCCAGAACCTCCAGCGGAAGCATGGAGGGACCTGCCGAAAAGTTATATACTCTGCCTTCAGCCATGTTTTTTTGACCTCCCAAAAGAAATTTAATACATTATATATCTGAACTATCTGGAGTGTCAATGATGCAGAAGGGTCAAAAACCAACAAAAGAGACAGCCTATGTTTGTTAACTTTTTAACAATTTCATAAGTTCTACACATTTACCGCCATGTATTCCCTTTCCAATCCCACGGGCTTGTGCTACAATCATCGTAATGAGAGTTACGCCGCCGCCACTCACGCCACAACCGGGAAACCACTCATGACACGGAGGTTTCCCGGGTGGCGTTTACATAACTTCTGCCGCAGAGGGCTATTATTCCGCTTTCGGGAGGAACTATCGTGAAGTTGTACAAAATTAAAGAAATTCTGAACGCTTCCGTACTTTGCGGAGAGGAACAGTTGGATATCGAGGTTGATTCCGCCTTTTCCTGTGACCTTATGAGCGATGTCCTCTCCTATGTCAAGAGCGAAGCCCTGCTGCTTACCGGCCTGGTCAATCCTCAGGCCGTGCGCACGGCAGACATGCTGGATATGAAATGCATTGTTTTTGTCAGAGGGAAGCTGCCTGACAGCGTAATTATTAAAATGGCGAGAGAACGGGGCATTACGGTCATGTGCTGCGGCCTGACCATGTATTGCGCCTCAGGTTATCTGTTTTCGTCCGGACTGAGAGGTACCTGATATGGAGGACACCATTAAGCTCACTTATGAAATTTCGGGCAGCGATCTGCTTCAGGCGGGTGAAGCCTCCGGCCTGCTGAAGCTGCGCCTGAAACAGTTGGGCATTCCTCAGGAAGTAATTCGCCGGGTCTCCATCTGCATGTATGAGGGGGAGATCAACATGGTAATCCACGCCAACGGCGGCACGGCAGATGTGGAAATCGGGGCGGATGATATCTTCATCTGGCTGAAAGATACAGGCCCGGGCATCCCGGACATTGTCAAAGCCATGGCGGAGGGCTTCTCCACCGCCGGAAAAAAAGCCCGGGATCTGGGCTTCGGCGCAGGCATGGGACTGCCCAACATGAAGCGCTGCAGCGATGAGATGACCGTCACCAGCACCGTTGGCCACGGAACAACAGTATTTATGAGAGTTCACATCGGCAAATCCGCTGATGTCGCATCAGGCCGCTTGCTGCATGCCTCCCCCGCCACCCCCGGATATGACATTTGATTTGAGGTGCTTTTATGACTGTAACCGAATTGGCACAACAGCTTTCGCTGACGGTGTTTCATATGCCTGAGCCTCAGCTGGAAATTACGGGCGGATACACGGGCGATCTGCTCTCCCGGGTTATGTGCCGGATGAAACCGGGACATATATGGGTGACTATCATGTCCAACCAAAACGTGGCGGCGGTGGCGGCGCTGTCCGATGCCGCCTGTGTCCTTCTGGCGGAAGGCGTTGCGCCCGATGAGGAGCTGCTGATTAAGGCACGGGAGCGCGGCATCAATCTGTTGGGCAGCAGCAGGACGGTGTTTCCTCTCTGCGGCGAGCTGTCCCGATTACTGTAAAGGATTCCGCCTTGTCCCCATTAACCGCCGCGATTTACGCGGATTTGGCATATCACGGGACGCACCGCTCGTAATCGGAACCGGTGTTCAGATGCGAAATCCGCCATGAAGTTTACGGAGTGTACTCCTCAGGCTGTCCTGAGTGGTTAAAAAAATCACAAATTGATGGAACAGTCTTAGTTTGCTAACTGTTATCATTTTGCTATTAATTCAGAAATCAGGATCAATTTTTACTTTTTCCATAGAAAAGGATATTGCTTTGTGCATATTTTTATAGTTAAAATATTCACAATAGCGCCTTTTTCTAGTGAAAAGTAAAATTTTTATGCACTTTTTGTAATCAAATTTTCGATAATTAGTTTGTGCTAACTAGTTTTATACGTTAATATTATCACAATGAAATTAATGTCCACAAAAAATTGATATTGATTTGACCATCCAATTCATAAGGAGGAACCACATATGCCAAACTGCAAAACCGTTGTGCCCTACACTGGGACAAAGGAGCAGGAGGAAGCGTTACAAGAGATTATCGCCGCCCACAAGGGGCAGTCCGGCGCAACCATGCCTGTCCTGCAGGCCGCCCAGGAACTCTTCGGATATCTGCCCGAGGAGGTTCAGATTATGGTCGCCGAGGGCCTGGACATTCCCCTTTCTGAGGTTTACGGCGTCGCGTCCTTCTACGCGCAGTTTACTCTTAACCCCAAGGGAAAATATCAGATCAGCCTGTGCCTCGGCACAGCCTGCTATGTGAAGGGCGCGGCCGACGTTCTGACGGCGATTGAAAAGAAGCTGGGCATTTCCACCGGCTCTATCACTCCGGACGGAACCTTCTCCCTGGACGCCTGCCGCTGCATCGGCGCATGCGGCCTCGCTCCCGTAATGATGATCAATGAAGATGTTTACGGTTGTCTGACCCCTGACCAGATCGGAGCGATCCTGGACAAATACAACTGACAGAGGCATGAAGGAACTCTCTCTTCACATTCTGGATATTGCCCAGAACTCCATAGAGGCCGGAGCCACCCGACTGGAACTGACCCTTTCGGAGGATGGCAAAGGAGCTTTGACCGTCGTGATCCGGGACAACGGCCACGGCATGTCTCCCGAACTTCTCAAAACCGCCACCGATCCGTTTACCACCACCCGAACCACCCGAACGGTCGGCCTCGGCCTTCCGCTTTTTCAGCTGTGCGCGCAGCAGACGGGCGGCGGCCTGCGGGTGGAAAGCAGCCTGAATGAGGGCACCACCGTAACCGCCGTTGCTCACCGGGGGCATATCGACTGCCCTCCGCTGGGGGATATCGCGGGTACGGTTTCTATTCTGACCCGGAGCTCGCCCAATCTGACCCTGTTTTTTCGCCACACCACGCCTCTGGGAACCTTCTCGTTTTCCACAGAAGAGGCACGTGAAATTCTGGGTTCTGATATCGCCTTGTCGGAGCCGGCGGTAACCCTCTGGATTCAAGCGTACATCAAAGAGAATGAAACATTACTATATGATTGAAGGAGTGAACGTCATGAAGACCTTGGAAGAACTTCAGGCAATCCGTGAAACCATGCAAAAGCAGCTGAATGTCCGGGAGTCGGACGGCAACAATATTCGCGTTGTAGTCGGTATGGCAACCTGCGGCATCGCCGCCGGGGCCCGCCCTGTGCTCACGGCTTTTCTGGATGAAGTCAATCAGCATAATCTGGATCATATTACCGTGACCCAGACAGGCTGTATCGGCGTGTGCCGTTTGGAGCCCATTGTTGAAATCTTCGCCCCCGGGGAAGAAAAAGTCACCTATGTGAACATGAAGCCCGAGATGGTGCCTGTGATTGTCAACGAGCATTTGGTCAACCATAAAATTGTGACCGAATATACCATCGGCGCAGCGGAATAAGGAGGAGAAACACATGGAACACATTCGCAGCGTGACCCGACCGCCCCATACCGAGGGTGACACCGGAGAGATTGCGACCTCCCTGAATGACACACAGTTCTACCACCATCAGAAACGAATCGCCCTGCGCAACTGCGGCTTCATCAATCCGGAGAGCATTGACGAATACATAGGCGTGGACGGCTATACCGCCCTGAGCCGCATCCTGACCGAGCAGACCCCTCCCCAGGAGATTATCGACGCCATCAAGGCCTCCGGCCTCCGGGGCCGCGGCGGCGCGGGCTTTGCTACAGGTATGAAGTGGCAGTTCACCGCGGACGCCGTCAGCGACGACGGGGTGAAGTACGTATGCTGCAACGCCGACGAAGGCGACCCCGGCGCATTCATGGACCGCTCCGTTCTGGAGGGCGACCCTTTCTCCGTTCTGGAGGCCATGACCATCGCCGCTTACGCGGTGGATTCCCATCAGGGCTACATCTACATCCGCGCCGAGTACCCCATCGCGGTTAAGCGTCTGCAAATCGCCATCACCCAGGCCAAGGAATACGGGCTGCTGGGTCAAAACATTTTAAATTCCGGTTTCGACTTTGAGCTGGAGCTCCGCCTGGGCGCGGGCGCCTTTGTCTGCGGTGAGGAAACCGCTCTGCTGGTCTCCATCGAGGGAAAGCGCGGCGAGCCCCGCCCCCGTCCTCCGTTCCCCGCCGTCAAAGGCCTGTTCGCAAGGCCCACACTGCTCAATAACGTGGAAACCTACGCCAACATCACCTGGATTCTCAACAACGGCGCGGATGAGTTCGCCGCCATCGGTACCGAGAAATCCAAGGGAACCAAGGTATTCGCCCTGGGTGGGAAAATCGTCAACACCGGACTGGTGGAAATCCCCATGGGCACCACGCTGCGCACCATTATTGAGGACATCGGCGGCGGCATCCCCAATGGAAAAAAATTCAAGGCTGCTCAAACCGGCGGCCCCTCCGGCGGCTGCATCCCCGCCGATCTCATCGACACTCCCATCGATTACGATTCTCTTACCGCCATCGGCTCCATGATGGGTTCCGGCGGCCTCATCGTCATGGATGAGGATAACTGCATGGTGGACATCGCTAAATTTTTTCTGGAATTTATCATTGACGAGTCCTGCGGCAAGTGCGCGCCCTGCCGCATCGGCACCAAGCGCCTGCACGAGCTGCTCTGCAAAATCACAGACGGCAACGGTACCATGGAGGATCTGGATACCATCGTGGAACTCTGCTACCATCTGAAATCCAGCTCTTTGTGCGCCCTGGGCCAGTCCGCGCCCAACCCTGTGCTCTCCACTCTCACCCGCTTTCGCAGCGAGTACGAGGCTCACGTTCTGGAGAAGCGCTGTCCCGCGGGTGTGTGCAAAAATCTGCTGCATTATGAAATACTGGCGGACAAGTGCAAGGGTTGCACCCTCTGTGCCCGCAACTGCCCCGCAGACGCGATTTCCGGCACAGTAAAGGGTCTGCACACCATTGACCAAGAGAAGTGCATCAAGTGCGGCGTCTGTATGGATCACTGTAAGTTCGACGCAGTCGTCCGCCACTGAGGAGGGATATCATGGAAACCAAACAGATCAATTTGAAGATCGATCATATTCCCGTTGCCGTTCCCGAGGGTACCACCGTACTGGAGGCCGCCCGCAGCGCCGGGATTAAAATTCCAACGCTCTGCTACCTGAAGGATTTGAATGAGATCGGCGCGTGCCGCATCTGCGTGGTGGAGGTCAAAGGCGCCCGTTCCCTGATGGCCTCCTGCGTCTACCCCGTCTCCGAGGGTATGGAGGTGTTCACCAACACCGAGGCGGTTCGGAAGTCCCGCCGCCTCACCCTGGAGCTGATTTTGTCCAACCACCGCATGGAGTGCCTCACCTGCTCCCGCAGCGGCAGCTGCGAGCTGCAGCAGCTGGCGCTTGAGTTCGGCGTTGATACCGTCCGCTATTATACCGGCAGACCTCAGCCTCAGCCGGAGACCTCCACTCTCCATCTGGTGCGGGACAACTCCAAATGCGTGCTCTGCCGCCGCTGCGCCGCCGCCTGCCGCAAAACCCAGGAGGTGGGCGTCATCGGCCCCAACGACCGAGGCTTCCAGACCCACATCGGCAGCGCCTTTGACCGTGACTTAAACGAGGTGGACTGCGTCTCCTGCGGGCAGTGTGTTGTGGCCTGCCCCACCGGCGCTCTCACCGTAAAGGACGACACCCAGCAGGTCTGGGCCGCACTGGCCGATCCCACCAAGCATGTGGTGGTGGGAGCCGCTCCCTCTGTCCGGGTTCAGCTGGGCGAGTGCTTCGGAATGCCTGTGGGAACCAATGTTGAGGGCAAAATGCTCACGGCTCTGCGCCGCCTCGGCTTTGATAAGGTGTTTGACGTCAACCATGCCGCGGATATGACCATCATGGAGGAAGGAACCGAGTTTCTCCATCGGCTTCAGGAGGGCGGCACACTGCCGCTTATTACCTCGTGTTCCCCCGGCTGGGTCCGCTACTGTGAGCAGCACCATCCCGACATGCTTTCCCATGTCTCCACCTGCAAATCCCCCCAGCAGATGTTCGGAAGCCTGGTGAAGAGCTACTACGCCGAACAGGCGGGAATCGACCCCAAGGATATTTTTGTCGTCTCCATCATGCCCTGTACCGCAAAGAAATACGAGGTAAAGCGTGAGGAGCAGCGCATGGCAAACGGCTGTATGCCCGTGGATGTCTCCCTCACCACCCAGGAGCTCGCCCGCATGATCACCGCCGCGGGGCTGATGTTCACCCAGCTGCCTGACGGCGAGGTAGATCCCATGCTGGGCATGGCCAGCGGCGCGGGCGTCATCTTCGGCGCCACCGGCGGCGTGATGGAAGCCGCCCTGCGCACTGTGGTCGAGGTTGTTACCAACGGCGAGATGAAGCCGCTGGAATTCAAACAGGTACGTGGTATGCAGGGCGTCAAGGAGGCATCCTTCGAGCTGCCCGGAAAAACCGTCAGAGTATGCGTCGCTTCCGGGCTCGCCAACGCCAAGCAGGTTCTGGACGGCGTGAAAAGCGGCGCGCTGCAATATGACTTCATTGAGTTCATGGGCTGCCCCGGCGGCTGTGTCAATGGCGGCGGCCAGCCCGTCCAGTCTGCCGAGATCCGCTCCTTCACCGATGTGCGCGGACTGCGCGCGGCCGCCCTTTACAGTCAGGATCAGCGCATGACGTACCGGAAAAGCCATGAAAATCCCTACGTTCAGAAAATTTACAGCGATTATCTGGAGAAGCCCGGCTCCCACAAGGCTCATGCCCTGCTTCACTGCACCTATGCCCCTCAGAAAAAATACCGGGTATAAATCAAAGCACCACCAAATAAAGGGCTGCGGCAAGAGTGTTCTTGCCGCAGCCCTTTTGATCAGGTCAAAAGTACTTGCCTTTATTGTCTGTCACGCTGTCGTTTCCTCAAGAATGCCGACCGCTCAGATTTAAATGGTGCATCCCAGCTCCGTGCCCTGCTGAATCGCGCCCATGGCCTTTCCGATCCGGAGACTGTTTCCGATGCGGCGGGCGGGAATCCCCAGTTCCTCGAGCGCGCTTCCCAGGTCGGAATCCGCGTGGGATCCCTGTATCAGGACAACGCAGTCGCAGGGAATGAAAACCTCGCTGCTGTTGGCGGCAAAGTCCCGCTGCTCACAGATCAGGCCCTTCGCGGTGATACTTTGAACCGTGGTGCGGAAATACTGCGCCACACCCAGCCGTTTCAGTTCGCTGAGCACCGGCCAGGCGGTGCCCGATTCAAATCCCGCGCCGATTTTTGCCCGCTGCTCCACGATGGAGACCGTCCTGTCGCTGTGTCCCAGAAGGGACTTGATTTTTTCCGGCGTTTCCGCGTGGAACACGGACAGATGAAACAGCTGCTCGGCAGAAATGGAACCTCGGCGCGCCAGAAGCTCCGCCAGCTGACATCCCATATAATTGCCGCCGATGATGGCTACATTGTTTCCAGGAATAATCTCACCGGAGAGCACCTGTTCGCTGGTGTAAACCGGTACGCAATCCGCCTGAACAGGAAGGGCAAAGACACTGGATTTGCCGCCTCCGGCGAGGATGACCTCGTCGAAGCCTCCCTGCGCGATCAGCCGAGGTGTCGCTTCCTTGGAAAACTCCACGGAAACCCCCACCCGGGGAAGCATGGTCTTATAATACGCGATCAGGCGCAGGAAATCCTCCCGGGCCGGGACTTTCGCAGCAAGGTTCATCTGTCCGCCCAGCCGCTCCGTCTTTTCCCACAGGGTAACGCTGTGTCCCCGCTCCGCGGCCCGCAGCGCGACCTCACAGCCGGCAGGGCCGCCGCCCACCACCAGAAGCCGCTTCGGCCTGTCTGTTTTCACCAGAGGAAACTCCAGCTCCCGCCCGCAGCGCCCGTTCACCAGGCATTCGATGGGCTTGTCAAAAAAGGTATTGGCCAGGCAGCCCTGGTTGCACCCCATGCAGGGGCGGATTTCCTCGCTCCTGCCCTGCTGCGCCTTGATGGGAAATTCGGGATCAGCCACCAGTGCTCTTGCCATGGTAATCAGATCAGACCGTCCGAGAGCCAGCGTCTCCTCCGCCACCTCCGGCGTCGCCATGCGGTTGGCCATGGAAACCGGCACTGAAACCGCATCCTTGATGCCCTTGCCCAAATAGGACAGCCCGGCAAAGGGCACATCCCCCGTAATCTGAGGCACACGGCTCTCATGCCAGCCGCCGGTCACGTTAAAGAGATCCACCCCCGCCTCTTCAGCAAGTTTGGCAAAAGCCGCCGCTTCCTCGTTGGTGTTGGAGCCTGGGATAAAGTCGTTCCCGCCTATGCGGAATATGACGGGGTACTCATCGCCCACCGCCTCTCGCACCGCGCGAATGACCTCAAGTGGGAATCGGCAGCGGTTCTCCCAGGAGCCGCCGTACTCGTCGGTTCGCAGATTGGTGACGGGAGAGAGAAACTGCGGAATCAGGTAGCCGGAGGCCGCCATGATCTCCACCGCGTCAAAGCCTGCCCGTTTTGCCCGCTTCGCGCCCTCCGCATAGTTAAAAATAACCTCATGAATCTGATCCACCGTCATTTCCGGCGCCGTCTCCTTGGTGTAAGGACAGAACACTGCCGAGGGAGCCAGGGCTGGTCTGCCGCAGGGAACGTCCTTCTCCGGCACATAGCGCCCGGCGTGGTAGAGCTGCACCGCCACCTTGCCGCCCCGCTTGTGCATCCCATCGGTAAATTTCAGCCAGCCCGGAATCAGATCGTCGCTGCGCAGGCTCATGGAGTTCAGCTTCGCCCCGTAGTCGTCAAAGCGGCAGGAGCCCACGATCACCAGCCCCGCGCCGCCCTCCGCTTTGCAGTAATAGTATTCCGAGAATCGCGGGGTACAGCGCCCGTCTTCAGTATAGAGATGGTGCATGGCGGACATGATGATGCGATTTTTCAACGTCATTTGCCTGATGGTAATCGGCGTAAATAAGCGGGGATAGTTCATTCGTATCAAACCTCTCTCTCTTCTTCAGCCGGGTACGCAATGGCGGCTGATCCACGTTTCATAGCGGAGCCTCTGCTCCTCTCTGGCAAAGGGCAGGCCATACTGGAAGCAGTCCACCACATCGGCATTTTTGACAATTTCCTCGATGGGGTGGCCTACCTCTGATTTATTGCTGTGATTTTTCACGGCGGTGGCCAGCAGCTCCACCTCTTCCGCTGAAAAGAGACCTGTTTGCCGCAAAAATACCTTGGCGGGCTCGTAGCCCCGTTCGGCGTGTCCGGCCTGCTTGCCCGTCAGAATCCGTCCGATGTCGTGGATGGCGCAGGCGCAGGCCGCAAGCTGCGGGTTCTCTCCCGCCTCCTGCGCCATGATCCAGCCCAGCCGGGCGCAGCTAGCCATGTGGAGCCGCTCCCAGTCCAGCGTTTCGTCCCGCTCGTCCTCGGGCATTCGCCCCTCCTGCTCATTGATGAGCTTGAGAAGGGCAACCTGCAGCTTCAATAATTGATTCATTGGTCAAACCCTCACAGTTTCACTTCGATTCTTCTTCAGTGTACTATATTGGTTTTTTACTTTCAAGTCTCAAAAATAACAGAAAATCAGCGACATGGTTCCGATTTCCTGTTATTCCTTTCCATCTTATAGACAGGCGGCTCGCCGTGAAGCTCACGGCAGGCCGCCTTTAGCGCGCAGAGGTTGATTATTTGACCGCTTTGGCGGCGATTTCCTCGGCAAGCTCCGCAATGAATGTGTCCAGCGTCATCGCGCCACGGTCTCCGCCGGAGCGGGTGCGCACCGCCACGGTGCCTTCCTCCGCCTCTTTATCGCCCACCACCAGCATATAGGGAATTTTCTGCATCTGTGCCTCGCGGATTTTGTAGCCGATTTTTTCGCTGCGATGGTCGGTTTCCACCCGGAAGCCCGCCTGTTCCAGCTTGAGGGCCAGCTCGTCGGCATATCCGGCGATGCGGTCGGTGATGGGGAGCACCTTCACCTGAACAGGCGCCAACCACGCGGGGAACGCACCCGCGAAGTGCTCGGTGAGAATACCGATGAAGCGCTCGATGGAACCGAAGGCCACACGGTGAATCATGACGGGACGGTGCTTCTCACCGTCCGCTCCGGTGTAGGTGAGGTCAAAGCGCTCCGGCATCTGGAAATCCAGCTGGATCGTACCACACTGCCAGGTTCTGCCCAGACAGTCCTCCAGATGAAAGTCGATCTTCGGGCCATAAAACGCGCCGTCGCCCTCGTTGAGCACAAACTTCATACCCCGCTTCTCCAGCACGTTTTTCAGCGTCTGCTCGGAGAACTCCCGCATCTCCTGGGAACCGATGAAGTCCTCCGGGCAGGTGGACAGCTCCACATGGTACGGAAATCCGAAGGTCTTATATACGTCGTCGATGAGCTCAATGACCCCGTTGATCTCGTTTTCCATCTGCTCCATGGTCATAAAGATGTGGGCGTCGTCCTGGGTAAAGCAGCGGACGCGCATCAGCCCGTGGAGCGCGCCGGACAGCTCATGGCGGTGCACCACGCCCATCTCGCACACCCGGAGGGGCAGATCCTTATAGGACCAGGGGCGGCGCTTATACACCAGCATGCCGCCGGGGCAGTTCATTGGCTTGATGGCGTAATCGCCCTCGTCAATCTTGGTAAAATACATATTGTTCTGGTAGTGATCCCAGTGGCCGGAGCGGTGCCACAGCTCCTCGTTGAGGATCAGCGGTGTGCGAACCTCCTCGTAGCCCGCCGCCTTGTGTATGCGTCGCCAGTAAGCCTCCAGCTCGTTGCGCAGCACCATGCCCTTGGGCAGGAAGAAGGGGAATCCCGGCCCCTCATCACAGAGCATGAACAGATCAAGATCCTTGCCGATCTTGCGATGATCGCGCTTTTTCGCCTCTTCCAGCCGGGTCAGGTAGGCATCCAGCTCCTCCTTTTTGGGGAAACAGGTGCCGTAAATACGCTGCAGCATTTTACGGTTGGAGTCGCCCCGCCAGTAAGCGCCAGTGCAGGAGGTCAACTTGATGGCGTTGCCCTTGACCCGCCCGGTGGAATCCAAATGGGGGCCGGCGCACAGGTCGGTAAACTCACCCTGCCGGTAGAAGGAAATGACCGCATCCTCGGGCAGATCCTGAATCAGCTCCACCTTGTAAGGCTCCTCCCGCTGCTGCATGAACGCGATGGCCTCCTCCCGGGGGAGTTCAAACCGCTCCAGCTTAAGCTTTTCCTTGCAGATCTTCCGCATTTCTCCCTCCAGCTGCTCCAGCTGTTCCGCGGTAAAGGGCGCGGGGGTGTCAAAATCATAATAAAAGCCATTTTCGATGGCAGGGCCGATGGCAAGCTTTACCTCCGGGAACAGACGCTTGACCGCCTGAGCCAGAATGTGAGAGGTGGTGTGCCGGTAAGTGTTGCGATACACTTCATTTTCAAAGGTATACTGATCTTCTTCGCTCATAGCAGATTCCTCCTGAATTTGGGGTGCAAAAAATCCCACCCCTGTCATGGTCAGGGGTGAGATGAATACTCCCACGGTTCCACCCTGCTTGCGGTCAAGCGACCGCCGCTCAAAAGCGCGATAACGGGCGCACCCGGCTCCGGCTACTGCATCATCGGTTCGCCAAAGCGGCTCCGGGGCGGTATTGTTCTGTCCGGTTCGCAAGAGGGCTTTCAGCCGCGGCCCTCTCTCTCTGGTCGAGGTAACAGAACACGTTCCCCATCGTTGCCATTCTTCAGGCACACTATAGCACCAAAGCCCACGCCTGTCAAGATCCGACGGTTGACATTGGGTAAAATTCATGCCAGAATGGACAAAACGACAAAAGGAGCATTTTCATGACCGCCTACACGCCAGAGGACATCCAGTCTCTACTGGATCACGCCGCCCGGGAACAGAACCTGCTTCCTCTTACCTCCCGCTGTGATTCCCGCTGTATTTTCTGCTCCCATCACAACAATCCGAAAGAGATTCAGGTCATTTCCATCGGAACCAGAACCCTTTCTCAAATAGAAGAGGCCATTTATTTTTTAAATCCGGAGGCGGTTATTACCATTGGGGAATCAGCCTCCTCCATCATTGAGGGAGAACCGACCCTGCACCCCCAGTTCCGGGAAATCATGAATCTGCTCCGCCGCCGCTGCCCGGACACCCCTGTGGCCGTCACCACCAACGGCCACCATCTGACGGAGGATCTGGTCTCTTTTCTGTCCGGGTGCCGGCCGGTTGAACTCAATCTCTCTCTCAACAGCGGCACCCTGCAGGGCCGCCGTCTGCTGATGGGAGATGACGAGGAACAGGCCGGCACAGCCATTGAGGGCGTGAAACTGCTGGAGCGGTACCGAATTCCCTTTCAGGGCAGTCTGGTGGGAATGCCCAACGTTACCGGCTATGATGATGTGGAGCACTCCATCCGGCTGCTGGCGGAGCATGGTGCCCGGGCGGTGCGGGTTTTTCTGCCCGGTTTTTCCTCATTTGTCAAGCGTGATATCTTTCCGAATCCCGACACCATCTATCAGGAGCTGAGCGCTTTTATTGACCGGCTGGCCGGAGAAATTGCCTGCCCCGTGCTGCTGGAGCCCTCCTGGGTATCGGACCTGGTTCCCAAAATTTCTGGAATCGCAAAAAAATCCCCTGCGTATCAGGCAGGCCTGCGCCGGGGAGACGTGATCGTCTCGGTCAACGGGAAAAAGCCCCGCAGCCGAACCGAGGCGTTCCGGCTTGTTCACGAAACCGCCGATATTCTGGCCGCCTATACCAGAAACGGCGAGCTGCGCGCCGCCGCGTGGCAAAACGGGCCGGAGGGCTCTGGGCTGACCTTTGAGTATGATTTTGATTTAGACCGGGCAGCCTATATGAAAAACGCCGTCCTGACCGCCCCGGGGCATGTACTGCTGCTCACCTCGGAGTTCGGCAGCGCGGTGGTGCAGGCCTCCCTTGACGCCGTGGAAACTCCCGCCGACCGTTATACCGCCATCGTGACCCCCAACAAAACCTTCGGCGGCACCATCCGCGCCGCGGGCCTGCTCACCTGCGACGATTATCTGGCGGCCTATGAGTCCTTTGCCGAAGCCCATCCCAAGCCGGCCGCTCTGATGGTTCCCGCCGAGAGCTTCAATTCTCTGGGCCGCGATTTAAAAGGAACTCATTATTCCCATCTGACGGAACGCACGGGCCTGCCGCTTGCCTTCGGCTAAGGTTCCCTCTTGTATTCCTACTATTCCAGTGGTATGATAGGGATAACAAAGGAGTTGATGATATGAAAATATCCACCAAGGGCCGGTATGCTCTGCGGGTCATGGTCGATCTGGCCAGCCGCGAGGAGGGTGTCTATACCCCGCTGCGTGATGTGGCGGAGCGCCAAGGCGTCACGGTCAAGTATCTGGAACAGATCATCCCCCTGCTGCACCGGGCGGGCTACCTCAAAAGCTTTCGCGGCAATGCTGGCGGATACCGTCTGTCAAAGGCGCCCGCCAACTACACAGTGGGCGATATTCTCCGTACTGCCGAGGGCAGTCTTGCTCCCATTGCCTGCCTGGACGCGGAGGAAAACGACTGTGAACGGCGGGAAATCTGCTGCACGCTGCCCTTCTGGACCGGGCTGAACAAGGTGATTAACGACTATGTGGACGGCGTAACCCTGGCAGACCTTCTGGAGGACTGGAAGGCACACAGCGGAGACCGTTACGCAATTTAGGTGTGGTCCGCCCTTCATTTTTTTCAATAATCACCCGTCATTACCCCGTTTTGAACGCAAAAAAAGATTTTCTAAAATCATTGACAAAGCAAATTTTCCACTTTATAATCATATTAATCCCATAGGAATATGGAGTAAGTTTTGAGAGACGACTTTGTTAAACGGGAGGTAATCAGTGTTGGAACAGAAAATTATTTATGCGGATAACGCCGCCACCACTCCGGTAAGCCCCTCGGTTCTGGAAAAAATGCTTCCCTTTTTTTCACAGAGCTATGGAAATCCCAGCAGCATGTACAGCATCGCGCGGGACAACAAGGAGGCTGTGGAGCACGCCAGAGCCCAGATCGCCTCGGCGATCAACGCGGATCCCAATGAAATTTACTTTACCGCCGGCGGCAGTGAAAGTGATAACTGGGCCATTAAGGGCATCGCGCAGACTCAGTCAGCCAGAGGCAAAAAGCACCTCATCACCACAAACTTTGAGCACCACGCGGTGCTTCACACCATGGAGGAGCTGGAAAAGGCAGGCTTTGAAGTCACTTATCTTCCCGTCAATGAGGACGGTCTGGTCACCGCGGAGCAGGTTGCCGCCGCGCTTCGGCCGGAGACCGCTCTGGTGAGCATTATGTATGCCAATAATGAGATCGGCACCATTCAGCCCATCGCGGAAATCGGAGAACTTTGCCGTCAAAAGGGCGTCATGTTCCACACCGACGCGGTACAGGCGGTGGGCGCGATACCCATCGATGTAAAGGCGGAGAAAATTGACCTTCTGAGCATGAGCTCTCATAAATTCAATGGTCCCAAGGGCGTCGGGGCACTCTATATCCGCAAAGGCATCCGCCCTGCCCGGCTGATTCACGGCGGCGGACAGGAGCGCGGTCAGCGAGCCGGCACCGAAAATGTACCCGGTATCGTCGGTATGGGACAGGCCTTGGAAAACGCCATCGAGACGATGGAGTCCAAAACCGCCCATCTGCTGGAAATTCGTGACTATGTGGTGGAAGCCATTGAGCGGGAGATCCCCCGGGTACGGCTCAACGGCCACCGCACCCAACGCCTGCCGGGCAATGTCAACGTCAGCTTCCAGGCCTGCGAGGGAGAAAGCCTTCTTCTGTTTTTGGATATGGCGGGCATCTGCGCCTCCAGCGGCAGCGCCTGCACCAGCGGAAGCCTGGACCCCAGCCATGTCCTGCTGGCCATTGGATTGCCCCACGAGCTGGCTCACGGCAGCATACGCCTTACCTTCGGCGGGCAGAACACACTGGAAGAGGCGCGGCACATCTGTGAGGAACTCAAGAAAATCGTAGCGGAGGTTCGCCGCCGCAGTCCGCTTTGGAATGAAGAAAAAGGAGCGTGAATGTTATGTCAACACCATATAGCCCTACTGTAATGGATCATTTTTCCAACCCCCGCAACGTAGGAGAATTGCCCGACGCCAATGCCGTGGGCGAGGTCGGCAATCCCAAGTGCGGTGATATCATGAAAATGTATCTGAAAATTGAAGATGACGTCATTTCCGACGTCCGTTTTCAGACCTTTGGCTGCGGCGCGGCCATCGCCACCAGCAGCATCGCCACGGAGATGATCCGCGGAAAGAAGATTGACGAGGCTCTGCAGCTCACCAACCGCGCGGTGGTAGAAGCGCTGGAGGGATTGCCTCCCATCAAGCTCCACTGCAGTGTTCTGGCCGAGCAGGCCGTTAAATCCGCCATCAGTGATTATTACCGCCGTCAGGGAATTGACCCGGTGCCCATTGTGGGAGCGCTGGACGATGAATGCGACGATCACTGCTCCTGCGGAGCATAAGCACCATCAACCGGATATTAAATGAAAAAGCCGTACTGTAATGTGTTTTTTAACGCTTTACAGTACGGCTTTATGATACCGTCTTTCCGTCCCACTCCGGCAAAACCATGGTGATCCGCGTCCCGACTCCCACCCGGCTGACCACCTCCAACCATCCGCTGTGGCGCTCCACGATCCATTTGGCGATGGAAAGTCCCAGACCACTGCCCCCTGTTTGCCGGGCACGGGATTCATCCGTGCGGTAAAAGCGGTCAAAAATGTGCGAGAGCGACTCGGCCTCAATCCCCTGTCCCTCGTCGGACACCGAAAGGCGAACCAGCCCCTGTCCATGTTCCACCCTGATGGCAATGCGGCCTCCGGGGGGTGTGTATTTAATCGCGTTGTCCACCAAGACCCGCAGAGCCTGCTTGAGAAGGCTCTCATCGGCGTAAACAGGCGCAGAGCCCTCCCAGAACGCGGCAAAGGGATGTGTCTCGTCAATCATCTCAGTTTCACGGTAAACCTCCGTGGCGATTGCCGTGGCATCCAGGGTCTGCATATCCACATGCACGGAGTCGTTGTCTCCTCTGGCCAGAAACAGGAGCTGCTCCACCATCTCCTTCATAGACTCCGCCTCGTCCCTGATGGCGTCAATGGATTCCTGCATGGCCTCCGGATCAGTCTTGCCCCACCGGTCCAGCAGATTGGCATAGCCCTGAATCACGGCAATGGGAGTGCGCAGCTCATGGGATGCGTCGGACACAAACCGCATCTGGGCACGGTAGGAACGGTCGATGCGTTCCAGCATGGCGTTGATGGATTCCGCCAGATCCTTTAGCTCCTTCTGGGTTCCGTCCACCGAGATACGGGCATCCAGATGGGTGGCGTTGATCTCATTGAGCTTTCCCGCCAAAACCTGCAGCTCCTCAGGGGACATGCCGGAAACCGTATTCAGCTTCGCGGCGGCGGCGGCAAGCTCACTGATGGGACGGAGCATCTTTTTAATGGTTCCGGCGTTTTTAAACAGGTTCATAATCATGGAAACCAGCTGGCAGATCAAAAGCACCCTCGCCGCATATACGGCGATGGTAACCGGCCGCTCCATATCCAGCGTGACGGCGTAGGCCGGGCTGCCGGAAAATTCTATGGTGAGCGCCGCACCCTGCCCCGGGTGGCTGCCCCACAGCCCAAGCAGCCAGTCGTCCCCGCCTTTCTGAAAGGAGAGGTATCCGTCCGCTGTCTCCTCGGGGAGCACGCCATTCAGCCAGCTGGCCTGATAGCCTACCGGCTCCCGGTCAAGGGCGGTTACCACATAATCCCCCGCCTGCATCCATACCGTGGCCTCGGCCGACGGAACACCACGCTCCCGCACCAGCCCGTTCACCTCTGCGCAGGACTCCTCCGCCCAGAAAAACATGCCTCCCGCGCACAGTCCCAGCAGCAGGAGATCCATACAGATATAAATTCCCAGCAGGCGGAAAAACAGACGAATATTCAGCTGACGAACGATAGAAGACTTGATGCGCCCCACTTTCTTTTGTTTTGACTGCGCCATGGCAAGTTTCCTTTCCCCGTGTCAGTTCTTTTGCATCCAACCGGTAATATCCCCCAAATTCTGACTGCTGACAAAGTCAATGCCATCGGTAAGCGCCTTGCGCATCGTCTCGCCCTGCTGCCCGGCCTTTTTTGACATCACCTTGGCCGCAAGGGACATCATCAGCCGATAAACTCCCTTGATTTGAGCGGGGGCATAGCCGCCCTGGAGCGAGAACACGGGGATTTCGTCCAAATGGTTGTTTTGGCGCAGCTCATCAGGCGGGTTATCATCCGGACTGCCCATCCCAACACCGCAGACTCCCGCCAGATGAAAGCGTTTCCTCGCTTTTTTAAGGCCTTTGATCTGACCTGCCATCAGCCAGCCCATGTAAAAAACCGACGTACCAGAAGGCAGTTCTCGGGAGTGCTTCAGCTCGTAGCAGGGCAGCTGCGCCGCCTGGGCCAGCAGGGCGGCGTAACGCGCGGTAAAGCCCGTGTTTGAAGTGTAAACAATCGCTTTTATTTGGGACCGCATGGCTCTTCCTCCTTAATCACATAGCCCACGCCCCGGACCGTGTGAATGAGCTTCATACCAAACTCTTCATCCAACTTGCTGCGCAGAAACCGGATGTAGACGTCCACCGCGTTGGTTTCTCCCACAAAGTTGTAGCCCCATACCTGATCCAGAAGCACCTCCCGCGGGATGACCTTGCCCTTGTTTTCCAACAGATAGCGCAGCAGGTCAAATTCCCGCCGGGTCAGCTCAACGGGCGTACTGTCCACCCTGACCTCATGGCACTCGGGGTCCATGGAGAGCCGTCCCAGAGTGAGGGTGCCGTTCTCCGGCTCTTCCGGCGGCGTATGGTTGCGCAGCGCGTTTCGAATCCGGGCCAGCAGCTCTTCAATGGCAAAAGGCTTTGTGATGTAGTCGTCGGCTCCGGAATCCAGGCCGGAGACCTTATCCATCACGCTGTCCCGGGCAGTCAGCATGATGACGGGAACCTCGCTCTCCTTGCGCAGGCGGCGCAGCACCTCCATGCCGTTGAGCGCGGGGAGCATGATGTCCAGCAAAACCAGGTGATAATTTCCCGACAAAGCAAGCTCCAGGCCTGCCCGGCCGTCAAAGGCCTTATCCACCTCGTACCCCTCATAGCACAGCTCCAGCTCCACCATGCGGGCCAGCTTTTCTTCATCCTCCACCAGCAGTATTTTATCGGGCATCGCAATCCCTCCGACCGTTACTTGTCTCGGTTTTTCTCAAATTCACTTTTGACCTGATCCACGGTGTGGCGCACCGCGTCAGACATCTGCTCCATCACGCTGTTGATCTGCTCCCCCTCGAGATCGGGGCCGGAGAACCGGTAACGGCAGCCCAGGAACAGTCCCAGAATGGCAGCAGGAATCATGACGTAATAAGCGATAATAAACAGCAGAATGAGGAACAGCACGGGAACAGAGCTCATCATCTCTCCCTTGCGCCATATCTGAAGATGATTCTGCGTGCTGTGGCGCAGAATCCCCAGCGCCGCTTTGCCAATTTCCCTCAGGAGCCGCTTCCAATCCCGCTGTCCGCCGCGCCATTGGCGCTGATCGAAGGGAATCGCCATCGGACTGGCCGCCGTGCCCTTCGCGGCACGGGTGGAATAGAATCCTCCGTCCGCGCGGGAGGTTTTCCCCTGCGACTCCAGCCATAAAAACGCATCAAGCATATCCCCCTGACTGTGCTCCAGCGCCTTGCGCGCCTCCTCCGGTGTAACCCCGGCCCTCCGGCTCAAGGTCTCGGCCTGCTGCTGGGTGAATTCCCCCATGGGTCATACTCCTTTCCTCCTGTTCGGGCAATTCCACACCAAGGCGGGTCAAGCCGAACCGTTGTTGTATGCACAGTATAACCACGCGGAGGCTCAAACGTCCTTTATGCTTTGTTAAAATCCCATTAAATCCGCGCGGCGCCGGTGTCGCGGGCGGCCTGAGCCACGGCGGCGGCCACGGCGGGACACACCCGCTGGTCAAAGGCCGCGGGGACAATATAGTCGGCGGAGAGCTGATTTCCCACTAAGTCGGCCAGGGCCTTTGCGGCGGCCAGCTTCATCTCCTCGTTGATATCGGACGCCCGGACATCAAACGCGCCGCGAAACACCCCCGGAAAGGCAAGCACGTTGTTGATCTGGTTGGGAAAATCGCTCCGTCCCGTTCCCACCACGGCCGCTCCGGCCGCTTTCGCCTCATCAGGCATAATCTCGGGAACAGGGTTCGCCATCGGGAATAAAATAGGGTCCTTTCCCATGGAGCGCACCATATCCCTGGTAACAGACCCGGGGGCGGAAACGCCAATGAACACGTCGGCTCCCCGGATCACCTCGGCAAGACTCCCGCTTTTGTTCTCCAGATTGGAGTGCTCCGCAAGCGCCCGCTTTTCCGGGTTCAAGTCCGTGCGCGACCGAGATATGGCTCCCTTCCGGTCACAGATGACCGCGTCCTTTAGTCCCATGGCCTTCAGAAGATGGAAAATAGCTGTGCCCGCGGCCCCCGCGCCGGAGAATACGGCGGTGACATCCTCCATCCGCTTTCCCACCAGCCGAAGGGCGTTGGTCAGCGCCGCCGCCACAATAATGGCGGTGCCGTGCTGATCGTCATGGAAAATGGGAATGTCGCAGACCTGCTTCAGCCTGCGCTCAATCTCAAAGCAGCGGGGCGCCGCGATATCTTCCAGATTAATGCCTCCGAAGGAGCCCTGCAGCAGCTCCACGGTGCGGACAATTTCATCCACACTTTGGGTACGCACGCAAAGCGGAACCGCATCCACGCCGCCGAACGCCTTGAACAGGACACATTTGCCCTCCATGACGGGCATCCCCGCCTCCGGCCCGATATCGCCCAGTCCCAGCACGGCGCTGCCGTCGGTCACCACGGCGACGGTATTCCAGCGGCCGGTGAGCTCATAGCTTTTGGCGGGATCCTTTTGAATTTCCAGGCAGGGCGCGGCAACCCCGGGGGTATACGCCAGAGACAGCGCGTCCTTGCTGTCCACCGCCATTTTGGGAACCGTCTCCAGCTTTCCTCTCCATTGCTCGTGCAGCCTCAGAGATTCCACCATATAATCCATTATTCTTTTCCTCGTTTCTTGCTTTACCGAATTTTGTGTCTTGAATATTGTACCACATTCCTTTACTGTCTCCAAGGGATGTGATACAATTATCCTCAACAATCAACACGTCGTATTGGGGGGTCATGGGAGTGAAAAGACGTTTTTATTCTGTTCTGCTTTGCATCGCCCTGCTGGCCTGCACCGTTCTCCCTCAATATCCAGCCCTTGCCGCCTCCAATCTCTATTTCATGGCGGTCAATGAGAAAATTTACCCCTCGGAGCTTAATGACGACACCATACCAATCATTCAGAACAGCCTGATTTACGTCCCTTACCGGCTCTTTGACTCCACCTCCACGGGGGTGGATCTGGGCAGTTATTGTATTTATAACCAAAGCCAGAACATTTTGGTGATATATACCCGGGACCTGCTGCTCAATTTTAACCTGAATACCGGTTCCGTGACGGACCGGCAGGGAGCCGCCTATTCTTTCCACGCCATCACCAGAAACAGCGGCATCTATGTTCCGGTCACCAGCGTGGCGGCGTTTTTCGGGTTCCAATGTGCCACCTCTTACACGGAGTACGGAAGCGTCGTGCGCGTCACCAACAGCCAGGCGGTACTCAGCGACGATCAGTTTGCCAGCTCGGCCAGCGGTATCTTTCAGATCTACCTGAATGACTATGTGCGGCGCAAGCAGGCCGCCAGTGATTCCCAAAACTCCGGCACCAGCACTGGTACGGACACCTCTCCCAGTTCCCCTGTCACGCCGCCTCCTTCCGAAGACACCGACTCAGACACCGCCAAAGAGACGATTCCCGTCTATCTCGCGTTCCTGCTGGAGGACGACACCGGTCTGGATGACCTGCTCACCATGCTCAGCCGGCGCGGCCTCTCCGCCGTCTTTTTTGTCCGGCCCGAGGATCTTAGCCTCTATGACGACCAGATCCGCGCCATCATCGGCACAGGAAACCAAATCGGATTTCTCGTCACTGGGACGGCGGACACCGATGCCGACACCCTTTTGAGCACCTTAGAGAGCGGCAATACCCTCCTGCGCGGCATCTCCATGCTTCAAACCCATTTCCTGCTGGCGGACGGAATCAGCAACGCGGCCGGCACGGCTCTGGAAGATGCCGGCTGGCTGTGCTGGAAGAACTCCATCACCGTGAACAGCACGTTGAGGCTCTCTTCCATCAGCGCCTCGGCCTCTCAGATCCGGCTGACCTTTTCGATTTCTTCCGATGCCGCCATTGTCACCGCCAGAGCGCTCAATCATCTCTCCTCCGATACCTATACCGTCCGTCCCGTCCGGGAAACCGCATTCTGACAGACGGTGAGAATTCCAGTAAAATCAATGCCAACGGTTCTGAGCATCATTGGCCCACAGGCTCACGGGATCACTCAGGTGATTGCGTGAGTTTGTTACATCATTACACACATAAAAATGATGCAGGAAAAGAAATCTTTGGTTTCAAACTCAGCTTAATTATGGTATAATGAAGCATACCGATTGAAAAAGGGGCGCAATCATTTGAATCACACAGTCAAGGCCATCGTCCTCGCCGCCGGCAAGGGTACCAGGCTTCAAACGGAGGGAGTCACCCTTCCCAAGGTCATGCGGCAGGCAGCGGGTCACCCGCTGCTTCATTACGTTCTGGATGCGCTGAATTTCATCCCCAGGGAGGATATCATCCTGGTAGTGGGCTACCGCAGGGAGGAGATACTGGCCGCCTATCCCGACTATCCGGCGGCGGAGCAATTGGAGCAGCTCGGAACGGGACACGCGGTGCAGTGTGCATCCGAAGCGCTTTCATCGTTCCATGGGGACGTGCTGGTGTGCTGCGGCGACATGCCGCTGATGCGGATGGAAACCTATCGCGCCCTGGTGGAAACGCACCGCTCTCAGCGGAACGACTGCACCATCCTCTCCGGCTTTTCAGAAGAGGAGCTGCCTTACGGCCGCGTCATCCGGGATGCTGACAGAGGCTTTCTTCGCATTGTGGAGGAAAAGGACTGCACCCCGGAGGAAAAGACGGTGCGGGAGTTAAACGCGGGAGTTTATGTGTTTCAGGCCGACCGACTGCTGGAGGCGCTGGGCAGCCTCCGCCCGGATAACGCCCAGGGAGAATACTACCTGACCGACGTGCCGGCCTATCTGCTCGCCCACGGCGGACGGATCGGCGTATGCGCCGTCTGCACACCAAGGGAAATGCTCGGGGTCAATACCCCCGCCCAGCTGCTTCAGGTGGAACATGAGCTTTCTTCGGAACCGGAAGATCAATAATCAGGAGGTTTTTTTATGGCAAATGAATTTGCGGACCTTCGTCTGGCAATTCTAATTGATGCGGACAATGCTCCCCGCACCGCGCTGAAAGATATTATGTCCGAGGTAACGGTGTATGGAACACCCACCATCAAGCGCATTTACGGCGACTGGACCGCGCCCAACATGGGCTCGTGGAAGACGCTGCTGCTGGAGCACGCCATTGCCCCCGTTCAGCAATACAGCTACACCACCGGAAAAAACGCCACGGATTCCGCCATGATCATCGACGCCATGGACATCCTTTACGCCGGCAACTGCGAGGGCTTTGTCCTGGTCTCCAGTGACAGCGACTTTACCCGGCTCGCCACCAGACTGCGGGAGGCGGGCAAAAAGGTGTTCGGTCTGGGCGAGCGAAAAACACCCCAGCCCTTTATCGCCGCCTGTGATAAGTTCAGCTATATTGAGGTCATCCGCGCCGCCAGCGAAGCCGCGCGTACAAAAGAACTGCCCAAGCAGGAGCAGAAGAAACAGCCCCGCAGGAAAATCGCCGAGGAGGAGCAGGAACCGGATCTTCTTCTGTCCAATGAGTCCAGCCAGAGCGAATTTCGCCTTCCGTCCCAGGTGACCGACCTCATTGTGGAGTCGGTGGAGAACCTGGCCTCGGAGGACGGCTTTGCCAACATGGCTCCGCTGGGCAATCTGCTGGTGAAAAAGCAGCCGGATTTTGATCCCCGGAATTTCGGCTTCTCCAAGCTCTCCAAGCTGATCCGTTCGCTGGACCGGTTTGAAATCGACGAACGGCTGGACAGCAAGTCCAGCGTTCAGCTCTATGTCCGGGATACTCAAAAATAATGGGCCACTGACCGCGCGACGGGCGGTTCCATGATACAAAAAAGCGAGTGATGATTGAAGTGACACGCACAACCATAGCCCAGGTATTCGCGGACGGGGATGACCTGTCGGGTCGTTCCATCACCGTCTGCGGTTGGGTAAGAACCATTCGTGATATGAAAACCTTTGGCTTTATCGAGCTGAGCGACGGCTCCTGCTTCCGAACTCTCCAGGTAGTCTTTGACAGCAGCCTTAACAATTTCAGGGAAATAGCCAGGCAGAACGTGGGCGCGGCTCTGGTGATCCATGGAACGGTTGCGCTGACCCCGGAAGCAAAGCAGCCTCTGGAGCTGAAGGCGGAATCTGTGGCGGTGGAGGGCTCCTCCTCGTCCGAATACCCCCTGCAAAAAAAGCGGCATTCCGTGGAATACCTGCGCACCATCGCCCATCTGCGCCCCCGCACCAACCTGTTCTCCGCGGTTTTTCGAGTGCGCTCCGCGGCAGCTCACGCCCTTCACTGTTTTTTTCAGGAGCGGGGCTTCGTTTATCTTCACACTCCCATCATTACTGCCTCGGACTGCGAGGGAGCGGGAGAAATGTTCCGGGTCACAACCCTGAATCCGGAGCAGCCCCCCAGGACCAGTGAAGGCAAAGTCGATTACACCCGGGACTTTTTTGGAAAAAGCGCCAATCTGACGGTTTCCGGTCAGCTAAACGCAGAGTCCTTCGCCATGGCGTTTGGAAACGTCTATACCTTCGGTCCCACCTTCCGCGCGGAAAACTCCAATACCCAGCGCCACGCCGCCGAGTTCTGGATGATTGAGCCGGAAATTGCCTTTGCCGACCTGAATGACGATATGGCGCTGGCAGAGGATATGATCCGCTCCGTGATCCGGCGCGTGATGGATGCCTGTCCCGACGAGATGGCGTTTTTTAACTCCTTTGTGGATTCTGGCCTGATCGAGCGGCTGGAGGGTGTGGCCAATTCCCCGTTCGGGCGGGTCACCTATACCGAGGCGGTGGAAATTTTGCGCGCCGCGCCCGTGACCTTTGAATATCCGGTCACCTGGGGCTGCGACCTCCAGACCGAGCACGAGCGCTATCTCACGGAGCAGCATTTCAAACGGCCTGTTTTTGTAACCGATTATCCCAAAGACATCAAGGCCTTCTATATGCGCTTAAACGACGATGGAAAAACGGTGGCGGCAGCCGACTGTCTGGTGCCAGGAATCGGTGAGATCATCGGCGGCAGCCAGCGTGAGGAGCGGCTGGATGTGCTGGAGCGCCGCATGGACGAGCTGGGGCTCAATCCCGCCGATTACTGGTGGTATCTTGACCTGCGGCGCTACGGCAGCTGCAGGCACGCCGGCTTCGGCCTGGGCTTTGAGCGCATGGTCATGTACCTCACCGGCGTTTCCAACATCCGCGACGTACTGCCTCATCCCCGCACGGTGGGCAGCGCGGATTTTTAACCGCGGCACGGCGGCCTTACGGCAGCATGTCAGCTCCCGTTTGTTGCAAAATTTTTCACAAACGCCAAGCAATTGAATAAAATTTCACAGCTTCCATATCCTTTATGACAGCGGTAAGTATCAAAACACGCTTGAACACGCTGCCTCCGCTTGGCGGCGGAAAGGATTTTGAAGCACATGAAAAAAATCATTACGGCGTTGCTCGCCGTTTCACTTCTGGTACCCAGCCTGATTTCCTCCGCTGGCGCGGTCACCGGGTCACCCTCCACCATAAACGCCGGCGCCTGCATCCTGATGGAAAAGGAAACCGGCACGGTGCTCTATGAGGAGAACGCCGACACCCAGCTGGAGCCAGCCAGTGTCACCAAGGTCATGACCCTGCTTCTGATTTTCGAGGCTCTTGACAGCGGTCGCTTCACTCTGGACGATATGGTGACCGTCTCCGCCCACGCCGCCAGTATGGGCGGTTCCCAGGTCTTTCTGGAGGAGAATGAGCAGATGTCGGTCAACGACATGCTTAAAGCCATTGTAGTCTCCTCGGGCAACGACGCCTGCGTGGCCATGGCGGAGTTTATCGCGGGCAGCGAGGAGGGCTTTGTCTCCATGATGAACCAGCGGGCACAGGAGCTGGGCATGGTGAACACCACCTTCAAAAACTGCACCGGCCTGCCCGCCGCGGGGCATGTGACCACCGCCCGCGACATTGCCATTATGTCCAGGGAATTAATTTTAAATCATCCCGCTATCCGCAACTACTCCACCATCTGGATGGATTCCCTGCGCGACGGTGCCTTTCAGCTTGCCAACACCAACAAGCTGATTCGCTTCTATCAGGGCGCCACGGGTCTGAAAACCGGCTCCACCGACAGCGCGCTCTACTGCCTGTCCGCCACCGCCGAACGCGACGGCATGGAGCTGATTGCGGTTATTCTCAAGGCTCCCACCTCCTCCCAGCGGTTCGAAACCGCAAAGTCACTGCTGGATTTCGGCTTTGCCAACTACGAGCTGGTGGACATTTTCCCCAGCGAAGCGCTGGCCCCCGTGGACGTGACGCTGGGCGAATCCTCCACAGTTCAGCCCGTGCTTCAGGCAAGCTCCAAGCTTCTGGTTGACAAATCCCAGAAAAACTCCATCACCACCGACGTAACCCTGAGCGACACAGTAACGGCTCCGGTGGCCGAGGGACAGGTACTGGGCGAGGTCACGGTATCGGTGGACGGCGAGGTTCGCCAGACCATTCCCATCGTGGCGGCCACTGCTGTCAACCGGCTGACCATCCCCGGAATTTTCAAGAATTTCATGTATTCTCTGTTCTCCGGAAATTAACAAAATGTGGGTGACCGTCCTTTTCCATAGGACGGTCACTCTTTTCATGATTCTCGGTATATTAGGCCCTTTTTCGTGGTATATTACAATTAAGTTCAATACAACCGAAAAATTTTTCCGTATTTTGTGTTTTTCTTTTGATTATACATAAGAAAAGTGCTATAATATACTGAGTTGCGCGTCGGAACGGCCCCGCTCCAACAGCATCCTCCGACCGCCCAGCACACAGAAAAGAAGGTGCAGCATTTGTCCAAGACAAAATATATCATTTCCGGCGGTCATCCGCTTTACGGCGAAGTGAACATCAGCGGCGCAAAGAATGCCGCGGTCGCCATTATACCCGCCGCCCTTTTAATAAACGGCATATGCAGAATTGAAAACATCCCCCAGATCAGCGACGTAACCCTCAGCCTGAAAACCCTCCAGACCCTGGGCGCGGAGATCCGCACCATCAATCGCAGCACCGTTGAAATTGACTGTACAGGCGTACAGAACGCCAAAGTAAATTATGATCTGGCACGCAAGTTCCGGGCCAGCTACTACCTGATCGGCGCCATGCTGGGCCGGTTTGGCCTTGCGGAGGTACCTCTGCCCGGCGGCTGCGATTTTGGCGGCCGTCCCATGGATCAGCATATCAAGGGCTTCGTCGCCATGGGCGCGGAGGCGGATGTTCAAAACGGCTTTGTGCTGGCTCAGGCAAAAAACGGACGCCTGCAGGGCGCCCAGATTTATCTCGATATCGTCTCGGTGGGCGCAACCATTAATATCCTTCTCGCCGCCACTCTGGCTGACGGACTCACTATCATCGAAAACGCCGCCAAGGAGCCTCACATTGTAGATCTGGCGAACTTCTTAAACTCCATGGGCGCGGATATCAGGGGCGCGGGCACCGACGTCATCAAAATTCGCGGCGTGGAACATCTGGCTGGCGGATGCTATTCCATCATTCCCGACCAGATCGAAGCCGGCACTTATATGGCGGCGGTTGCTTCGGCCGGGGGGAGAGTACGCATTAACAACATCATCCCCAAGCATCTGGACTGTATCACCGCCAAGCTGGTGGAGATGGGCGTCACGGTGGAGGAGGGGGATGACTCGGTCACCATAACTCGCACCGGCCCTCTCACACGTGCCAACGTGAAAACCATGCCCTATCCCGGCTTTCCAACCGATATGCAGCCCCAGATTGCCGTTGCCCTCTGCTTTGCCCAGGGAACCAGTGTGCTCACCGAGGGCGTCTGGGACAACCGCTACCGTTATGTGGACGAGCTCAGGCGTCTGGGCGCGCAAATCCAGGTGGACGGCAAAATCGCCATCATTGAGGGCGTTGACCGGCTCACCGGCGCACCCGTTCAGGCCTGTGACCTGAGAGCCGGAGCAGCAATGGTCATTGCGGGTCTGGCGGCTCATGGCGTTACCGAGGTCAACCAGGTTTATCATATCGAACGCGGCTATGAGGATCTGGTGGGCAAATTATCCCGCATTGGGGCAGATATTCAGATCCTTGAAAGCCCCGAGGAGACCGAGGTTTCCCAGGTCGGTTAACCAGCCGTTCGGGCGGCAGACCCGCCGCCTTTTCCCACTCAGACAGGAGCGATTTGATTGTTGACGTTAACCACGCTCGCCAGCGGTTCCTCCGGAAACTGCCTGCTTCTTTCCACTGGCAGGACGCATATTCTCATTGACGCAGGCATTTCCTGCCGTCGGATTAAAACCGCCCTGAACGCCGTAAGTCTTCATCCGTCGGAACTTGCCGCGGTTTTGATTACTCATGAACACAGCGACCATATTTCCGGTCTGGCGACTCTCACAAAGCAGTACGACTTTCCCATCTGGGCCTCCAGGGGCACCGCCGGGGAGCTCAACCGCCGCATCGCCTTTCTGGAGGACCGGCTTTTTCCGTTCCTCCCAGGCAGCAGCTTCTGTATCGGCGATTTACATATCGGCACCTTCCCCATCTCCCACGACGCGGCGCAGCCCTCCGGTTATACCGTCACCGACGGCCACCGCACCGCCGCCGTGGTCACCGATCTGGGCGTGGTTACCGAAGCGGTGCTCGCCGCTGCCTCCTGTGCCGATCTGCTGGTGCTGGAGGCCAATCACGATGAGGGAATGCTCCTTTCCGGCGCCTATCCACCCTTTCTGAAGTCCCGTATTCTAGGCGATTGCGGCCATCTGTCCAACCGCTCCGCCGGGGCTCTGGCCTGCGCGGCGGTGTCTGGCGGCGCCACCACCGTTGTCCTCGCTCACCTGAGCAAAGAGAACAACACCCCCACCCTGGCTCATAGTACGGTGTCCGATACATTAAGCTGCTCTCAGATCGATCCGTGCCGCGACCTCCAGCTCACCGTCGCCCCCCGGGACGTGATGGGTGCGCCTTTGGCTGTGTGAGGGTTTGCCATGCTCAGCGTACAATTAATCTGTGTCGGAAAATTAAAGGAAGCGTTTTATGCCGACGCTATGGCGGAATACAGCAAACGCCTGTCCGCCTTCTGCAAGCTCACGGTAACAGAGCTGGCCGAGCAGCGTCTGCCGGATGCGCCCTCCCCCGCTCAAATTGAGGCGGCGCTGTTCAAAGAGGCGGCGGATATCCGCGCAAAGCTCCCTCAGAGCGGCACTCTCGTTGCCCTGTGCGTGGAGGGCTCCCTTCTGTCCAGCGAAGCGCTGGCAGGGAAGCTGGAGGCGTGGGCCGTGTCCGGAGCCTCCCGCCTGTCCTTTGTCATCGGCGGCTCCTGCGGCCTGCATCCCTCTATTAAAGAACAGGCGTCTCTGAAGCTCTCCATGTCTCCTATGACGTTTCCCCACCATTTGGCCCGTGTCATGCTGGTGGAGCAGCTTTACCGAGGGTTTCAAATCAACTCCGGCAGCAAATACCACAAATAAAGCAGGAGGTACGTTCATGTCTTATCAGGATACTTATCAATACTGGCGGCAGAGCCCCTCCCTCTCCCCCGCGGAGCGGGAGGAGTTGGCCGCCTTAGCATCCGATGACAGCGCGATCAAAAGCCGCTTTTTCTCCTCTCTGGAATTTGGAACCGCCGGTTTGCGGGGTACCATGGGCGTCGGCCTTGCCTGCATGAACATCCATGTGGTGCGGCATGCAACCCAGGCCTTCGCGGAGGTGATTCTGGCGGAGGGCGCTCAGGCCGCCTCGCAAGGCATCGCCATTTGCTTCGACTGCCGCAACCACTCCGCGGAATTTGCCCGTGAGGCCACCTGTGTCATGGCGGGCAACGGTATTCCGGTGCGGCTGTTCGACTCGCTGCGCCCCACGCCGGAGCTCTCCTTTGCCATTCGGGAGTACGGCTGCATCGCGGGCATCAATATTACCGCCAGCCACAACCCCAAGGAGTATAACGGCTACAAGGTCTACTGGTCCGACGGCGCTCAGCTCCCCCCCCACCACGCCGCTGCCATCGCGGAGAAAATGGAAACCTTGGACGTGTTCACCTCCGTCAGGCGTATGGACTACCAGCAGGCCGTCCAGGCGGGGCTGGTCTCTTTGATGGGCGAGGAAACCGACGAGGCCTTTCTCTCTCACGTCATGGCGCAGGTCAACGACAAAGCGGCGGTGGAAGCTGTCGCTGATTCGTTCCGGATGGTCTATACGCCTTTTCATGGCACAGGATATCGGCTTATCCCGGAGGCGCTGCGTCGGCTGGGCATGAAGCATGTCGTCTGCGTTCCGGAGCAGATGGTGTTGGACGGTAATTTCCCCACTGTGGCCTCCCCCAATCCTGAAAACCCGGAGAGCTTTGCCCTTGCTATCGCCCTTGCAACGCAGGTGGGAGCCGATTTTATTCTTGGCTCCGACCCCGACGCGGATCGGGTGGGCATCATGGTGCGCAACCGGCAGGGAGATTACGTCGCGATCTCGGGCAACCAGACCGGTGTTTTGCTGCTGGATTACCTGATCGGCGCGAAAAAGCGTGCCGGTACCCTTCCTCCAAAGCCCGTCGCGCTGAAAACCATTGTCACCACCGAAATGGCCCGGAAGGCAGCGGAGGAAAACGGCGTGGCCTGCTTCGACACCTTTACCGGCTTTAAATTCATGGCGGAAAAGAAAAACCAGCTGGAGGCGGCGGGAGAAGGCCAGGTTATTTTCTCCTATGAGGAATCCTACGGTTACATGCTGGGCGACTACGTGCGGGATAAGGACGCGGTCACCGCCTCCCTGATCCTGACCGAAATGGCGGCCTGGTACGCGGGCCGTGGCATGACCCTCTACGACGCGCTGGAGGCACTGTTTGAAACATATGGCTTCTACGACGAAAAGACCGTCAATCTGGTCATGCCCGGTCTGGAAGGAATGGAGCATATGAAACGCCTGATGGCGGATCTGCGGGCAGCTCCTCCCTCCATCATCGCGGAAACCCCCGTGCTGACCCGCGCCGACTACAGCACCGGTCTTCAGACTGATCTGTACTCAGGCGCGGAAACCGCTATGGAGCTGTCAGGCTCCAACGTGCTGCGGTATCAGCTGGAGGACGGCTCCGTCCTGTTGGTGCGCCCCTCCGGCACAGAGCCGAAACTCAAGGTCTATATTCTGGCTCAGGGCCGAAGCAAAGAGGACTGCGCGTCCAAAATCACCCGGTACTCGGCCTGGGCGAATACCCTGCCTCCCAAACAGCACTTGTGACAGCCGGAGCACGGGGCATGTGTCCCGTGCTCCGGTCTGCGTTCAGGGATTGAAAACCAGTTGGCTTTTCATCAAATTTATGGTATCCTATTGGTATTGATTAAAAATCGCTGAGGAAACCGGCTGCCGTCAGACTACCCACCGGGATGAAAGCAGCGCTTTTAAAGTATGATCGAAAATCGAGGTTTCGTTATGGATTTGACAGAGAACACACTGGAGAGCAAGCTTGAATACCAGGGGCATATTGTGACAGTCAGAACCGACCGCGTCACCCTTCCCAACGGCGGCACCGCAACCCGTGAGGTTGTCAGTCACCCCGGCGGCGTGGCCGTGGTACCCTTGATGGAGGACGGAACGGTTCTCATGGTGCGTCAATATCGCTACGCCTTTTCCCAGGTCCTGTTGGAGATCCCGGCAGGCAAGCTCAACCCCGGCGAGGAACCCCTTCCTGCCGCCATGCGGGAGCTGGAGGAGGAAGCCGGTGTGGTTCCCGAAGAATTGATTGACCTGGGGGCTATCTATCCCTCCCCCGGTTTTTGCGACGAGACGCTGTATCTTTATCTTGCAAAAGGTTTGACCAGGACGTTCTGCCATCCCGATGACGATGAGTTTTTGGAGGTGGAGGCCATTCCTCTGGATGCCCTCATCGGGCAGATCATGCGCAATGAGCTCTCCGACGCGAAATCGGTTGCCGCGCTGCTGAAAACCCACCTTTTTTTAAAGGAGTGATTGTGATTGGATCAGACGGTATTGATTGTGGAGGATGAGAAAAACATCGTCGATATTCTCAGCTTCAACCTTAAGCGCGAGGGATATCGGACGCTGGAGGCTCTGGACGGCGTGACCGGTCTGGAGCTTGCCTCGGAGCGATCCCCAGACCTGATTCTGCTTGACCTGATGCTGCCAAAAATAAGCGGCTACGATGTTTGTAAAACCCTCCGCGCCCAGGGCAAGACAACCCCGATTATCATGCTGACGGCCCGGGAAGAAGAAACCGACAAGGTTTTCGGGCTTGAGCTGGGTGCCGACGATTACATAACCAAGCCCTTTTCCATGCGGGAGCTTTTGGCGCGGATTAAAGCCAATCTTCGGCGCAGCATCATGCTGGAGTCCCCCGCGCCGCAAAAAACCTCCCAGCCCGAGCATTGCCTCTGCCTGGGGCGGGTTATGGTGGACGAGGCAAAAATGGATGTGTTTAAGGACGGGCAGGCTCTGGAACTCACGACCCGGGAGTATGACCTCATTAAATTCCTGGCCTCCCAACCGGGAAAGGTCTATTCCAGAGAGGCTCTCATGGAGCATGTCTGGAATTATGAGGGCTATGTGGGCGACGTTCGGGCCGTGGATGTGGCGGTGCGCCGCCTGAGAGAAAAGCTGGAGGACGACCCCGCGAATCCCCAGTTCATCATTACCAGACGCGGCCAGGGCTATCTGTTCCATCATGACGACTGATGGCTCTCCTGCGCCGGTTCGCCGGCATAACAAGCATTGGAAAGGAGTATCCGTATGTTTCGCAGCCTTCATCTGAAGCTGGTGCTCATTATGGTACTCCTGATTATCTCTCTCATGACCGTGGTGGGTGCGTTCCTGATTAATTCCGTGGTTCATTATTTTATCGGCGATTTCAGGGATCAGCTTTTCAGTGTTGTGGAGGATACCAACTTTTACAGCGATCTGGAGAAAACCGATTCGGTGGATCAGATGACTGACATCATGGATGCCTACAAGGGGCCTATGGGGGTCAACGGACGCTCCCGTAACTACTACATTTTAGACGGCCGCACTGCTAAGGTACTGGCTACCTCCAGTGAAAACAAAACCGCCAGCCTGACTATCACGCCGAATATTACCTCGGCTCTGCTGGGCAGCGAGGGCGTTGTCAGCGATATCGCGGCATCCTATATGGATTTTGCGGTTCCTGTGGAGTGTGGCAATATCAAATACATCATCTATATTTATGATAACCGGGAATCAGTCAACAACTTGAACGGCGAACTGTTTACCATTATCATACAGTCGCTGGTGTTTGGTCTGGCCATTTCGGTGCTCCTCTCCTTCCTGCTGGCAAAAACCATGATTACCCCCATTGAGCAGCTGACCGACGGGGTCAAGCGAGTTGCGGCGGGAGATTTTTCCCGACGCATTGAGCTGGCTGCCAAGGATGAGATCGGCATCCTCACTACCACCTTCAACCACATGGCCCGCCGCCTGGAGGAAACCATTGACGAGGCCCAGTATGAGCGCAATAAGCTCAACACCCTGTTTCTGCATATGACGGACGGCGTCATCGCCTTTTCCCGGGAGGGTTCCGTCATTCACTTTAATCCCGCCGCCCAGACCATGCTTCACCGCACCATTGAGGAAGCGAATGATTACGGTGAGCTGTTTGGCGATATCGCACCCCTGTATGAGATTTTGAATTTAAAGCAGCCTGGATATCTGGGTGTGGAAGAGGAGATCATGGGACGCAGCCTGGAGCTTCTGCTGGCTCCCTTCTCCGGGGAGAGCCAGGGCGGTGTTCTGGTTGTGATCCACGATGTAACTGAGCAGAGAAAAAATGAGGAAATGCACAAGGAATTTGTGGCCAACGTGTCCCATGAGCTGCGCACCCCCCTCACCAATATCCGCAGCTACGCAGAAACACTGGAGGAAAACGACTGCGAGCTTCCTTCGGAAACCCGAAAGAGTTTTTTGAATGTCATCTTGAACGAAAGTGACCGCATGACCCATATTGTGCAGGATCTGCTGACTCTCTCCCGCTTTGACTCTGGGCGCAGTCCCCTGAATCTGACCAGCTTTTCCATTGCCGAAGCCCTGCGGGACGCTTACAACGCCGTTCTGTTGGACGCCCAGCATCATGAACACACGCTTACGCTGCAGCTTGACGATTCCCTGCCTGAGATTACGGCGGACCGGGAGCGGATTTTGCAGGTGATTATGAACATCCTCTCCAACTCCATTAAATACACGCCTAACGGCGGCAGCATCTCCATCCGCGCCGGAACCCGGGGCAGCTGGGTCTGGATGGAGGTGGCCGACAACGGCATCGGCGTTCCTCTTGAGGATCGGGATCATATCTTTGAACGGTTTTACCGGGTGGACAAGGCACGCTCCAGGGAATCCGGCGGCACCGGCCTTGGTCTTTCCATCGCAAAGGAGATCATTGACCGCCACCATGGCCGCATCGGCGTTGTGGGGCACACCGGACCCGGCCTGACCATTCTCATGGAATTAACCGTGGAGGGGCCCGCGTATGACGAAGTATAGGCGCCTGGTGGAATGGGGCAAAAATTTGCTGATTCTCTTTCTGGTGCTCTCCGCCGTTTATCTGCTGCTGCGCAGCCACCTCTATACCTCTTTTTCCTCTGATGAGACGGACAATTGGCTTTCCTCCATATTTGGTCTAAGCTCCTCCAGTGTCACCGACGCCGTTCAGACCTCCGCTCAGCCAGAGAGTCTCTACCCCATACGCATTGTAATGAATAACAGCGGCGCCCAGTTCGGCCTCCAATATGATCAGGCGAACGTGACCAGCCACTACACCGTCGTAGCCTCTCTGTTCAGTGAGGCCGCGACCTCTCTGGGTACCGCGTCGGCGGTTTCCGAAACGGACTTCCGCAATGCCCTGAACAGCACTGGAATTTATCTTGAATTTCCCGCACCTGTGTCTCTTTCCCTTCTGACCGCATGGCTAAGCGGCGGATATTCCGCTTCCTCTGATGATGTCCACACCGCCTCTCAGCTGGTGCTGGCGCTGGACAGTACCTCTCAGTCGGTGGAGCTTCTCTATCGCAATACCGGTGACGGCCTTTTTTACGAGGCGGCTGTTTCAGGTGTGTCTTCCAACCAGCTGCAATCTGCCCTCTCGGACTATCAGTCCAACGGAGCCGCCTTTGCCTTTCAGAGCGATTTATACTCCAAGCTGGCTCCCTATACCCTTATTGGCCTGACCGCGCCCACTGTCTCGGTCTATTCTTCTTCCAATCCCATTGAGGAAGAAACCATTTCCGCGCTGCTGACGCGCCTTTCTTTTTCCAATTACTACAAATACACTGTCGATTCCGTGGTGGTGGTGCGGGAAGATTCCGATGCTCTGCGGTTTTCTACCGACGGTCAAATTGTCTATGTGGCCGACAGCCCATCGGGCCGGTTTGGCCCCTGCGGAACACTTTGGGACACATTAACCTCCGTGCAGTCCATTTTAGACCACTCCCTGCTGGTGTGGAGCGGCGGCGCGCAGGTTTATCTCAGCAGCATCACTACCTCGGATACTTCCACGATCCTGACTTTTGAATACAGTCTGAATGGCGCTTACGTCCAGTGCACCTCCGCTCCCTACGCGGCTCAGTTTACGGTTACAGACGGCTCCATCTCGACCTTTACGCTCTACGCCCGCACCTTCACCGCTCTGGATGAAAATACTCCCGTGCTTCCTGAGCTTCAGGCCATGGCCGCCATGGGCGCACTGTCTCTGGATCAGTATCCTCTTACTCTCTGTTACCAGGAAAGCGAGAAAACCTTCACGGCCGGCTGGGTTGCCGGTTATTAGCGCTCTACCTTCAAGAGGGAGGCAACTGCTTTGGAGTGGTTCAAGCTCAAAACCATCATCATTCTTATTCTGCTGGCGCTTAATCTCTGCCTGCTGGTTCTCGTTTACCTACGGGAGGAAAATACCTCTCAATATGCCGAGGACATCAGGGACGACGCCGTTTCTGTGCTTCAAAACAACGGCATTTCCCTCACAGCCAGGCTGCCTGAGGACACTCAAGCCCTTTCCGTTTACACTGTGACCCGCAGCACTCAGGATGAGCTGGCCTTTGCCACGGCGCTTTTGGGCGAGGGCACCACCGCTGAAAATCTCGGCGGCGGCCTGTACCGTTACACCGGCTCCAGAGGCTCGGCCCAGATCAGCGCGGGCGGCAGCTTCGCATGTCAGTTCTCCGCGCTGCCGTCCAGCTTTAATGGGGTAACTGAGCTGTGCAATTTTTTAACCAGCCTTGGCTACCAAACTGAGGTTAGTGCCGATGTGCCTGTAAACGGCAGCGTCACGGTAAGCCAGCTTTGGAATAAAGCGCCCCTCATTTCCTCGGAATGTGTGTTCACCTACTCCGACAGCGTGCTCCAGTCCGCTTCCGGGCTGCTGCTGACCTCTGCTCCGGTTTCAGCCGACAGCACCGAGGAAACCTCGCTTAGCGCTGCAACCCTCCTAATTCGATTTCTGTCGGGCATGATCGAAAGCGGCTACGTCTGCAACACCGTCACGGACATTACCCCTTCTTTTCAGCTTTCCTCCATCCAGAGCGACAGGATCACGCTTACCCCGGTATGGCTGATCACCACCGACACCGGCAACTACAATTTAAATACCATTACCGGCGAGTTAAGTCAGGAGAAAAGCGTATCGTAATCCAGCCGCCATCTTTTCAATCCAATAAAAAAAGCGTGTGCCGCAGCAGCGGCACACGCTTTTTTGAATCAGAATAAAATCAGACCAGCTGGATGACAGCCATCTCAGCAGAGTCGCCGCGGCGTGGTCCAATGCGGACAACGCGGGTATAGCCGCCCTGGCGTTCCTGATACTTGGGACCAAGCTCTGTGAAAAGCTTATGCGCCACGTCCTCCTTCGTAATGAAGGACAACGCCTGACGGTAGGTAGCCAGGTCATTCTTCTTGGCCAGAGTGATCATTTTCTCAGCAATGGGAGCTACTTCCTTGGCACGTGCCGCAGTTGTTTTGATCTGGCCGTTTTCCAGGAGATAGGTCACCATAGCGCGCAGCATCGCCATGCGCTGATCAGTGGCTCTGCCTAGCTTGCGATTTCCGGACATATTCGTTCAACTCCTTTAACAGGGAATCTTAATTGTTTTCGTCACTGGCCAGGGATAAACCCATCATTGCCAGCTTGTTGATAACCTCTTCCAGGGACTTGCGTCCCAGATTGCGCACCTTCATCATCTCATCCTCTGTCTTGGAAATCAGATCCTCGACGGTGTTGATGTTAGCCCGCTTGAGGCAGTTAAAGGAACGTACCGAGAGGTCAAGCTCCTCAATGGTCAGCTCCAGTACCTTATCACGCTGCGCTTCCGCCTTTTCCACAACGGTGGACTTGTTGCCCATAGCCTCGGAAAGATCCGTAAAGAGGACAAAATGATCCACCAGAATCCGGGCACCAAGGGAAACCGCGTCACGGGCGGAGATCGTTCCGTTGGTCCATACCTCCAGCGTCAGCTTATCATAGTCGGTGAGGTCGCCTACGCGGGTATCCTCCACGGTATAATTGACCTTACGCACGGGAGCATAGACGGAATCCACCGGAATCACTCCGATGATAGACTGCTGAGGCTTGTTGCGGTCAGCAGGGACATAACCGCGGCCATGAGACAGGGTGAGCTCCATATTGAGGGTAGCGTCAGCGCCCAGCGTGGCAATGGGGAGATCAGGATTGAGAATCTCTACCTCGCCGTCTGCCTTGATGTTGCCCGCGGTCACGGTGCAGGGGCCCACAGCCTCGATATACACCGTCTTCGGGGCACCGGTATGAAGCTTTGCAACAATTCCCTTGACATTGAGGACGATTTCAGTGACATCTTCCTTCACACCGGGAATCGTGGAAAACTCGTGCTGCACGCCGACGATTTTGATATTGGTCACCGCTGTTCCGGGAAGAGAAGAGAGCAGAACCCGGCGCAGAGAGTTTCCCAACGTGGTGCCGTACCCGCGTTCAAGCGGCTCGATGACGTACTTCCCATAGGACTCATCGCCGGGATTGTCGGTACAATCGATGCGGGGTTTTTCGATTTCTACCATTATCGTATGACCCTCCTTTATGCAGTTGCGGGCAAAGCCCGCTCATTCATTAAATTCAACTGGGTTCGAGGGTTCTGTATTACTTGGAATACAACTCAACGATGAGATGCTCGGCAATCTCGTAATCAATGTCCTCGCGGGCGGGCAGACCGATGATCTTGCCTTCGAAGGCATTTTTTGCTTTCTCAATCCACTGGGGGCAGGGCTTGGTTCCGTTCTCTTCCAAGAGCGTCTTGAATTTGACCGAAGCGCGGGATTTCTCCGCGATTGCAATCACTTCATCCACGCGAACCTGATAGGAGGGAATATCCACACGGCTGCCGTTGATGGTGAAGTGTCCGTGGTTGACCAGCTGACGGGCCTCGCGGCGGGTATTGCCAAAGCCCATGCGGAACACCACGTTATCCAGGCGGCGCTCCAGCTCCTGCAACAGGATTTCACCTGTAACGCCCTGCTTTTTCGTGGCTTTCTCATAATATCCGCGGAACTGCTTTTCCAGCACGCCGTAGATAAACTTCGCCTTCTGCTTTTCAGCCAGCTGCAGGCCGTACTCGGACTTCTTGCGGCGGGTCTGCTTGGGGTTGCGGTTGGTCACCTTTTTGGGACCATAGCCCAGCACAGCGGGAGAGATGTCCAGGGTCTTGCATCTCTTGCTGACGGGCTGCATATTTTTCGCCATGTTTTCGCTTCCTCCTTATTAGACTCTTCTTCTCTTGGGCGGACGGCATCCGTTGTGGGGGATTGGAGTCACGTCCTTAATGAGAGAAACTTCAAGACCCACGGCCTGCAGAGCGCGGATTGCGGCCTCACGGCCGGAGCCGGGTCCCTTCACATAGACCTCAACGCTCTTGAGTCCATGCTCCATGGCTGCCTTCGCGGCGGTTTCCGCGGCAGTCTGGGCGGCAAAGGGAGTGGACTTGCGGGAACCGCGAAAGCCCATTTCACCAGCGGAAGCCCAGGACAGAGCGTTTCCGTGAGTATCAGTCACGGTAACCATGGTGTTATTGAAGGAGGAGCGGATATGCACCTGGCCCTTCTCAATGTTTTTGCGTTCGCGGCGCTTTCTGACCGCTTTTTTGGGAGCTGCCATATCAAACTGCCTCCTTACTTCTTCTTATTGGCGACTGTGCGCTTGGGTCCCTTACGGGTGCGCGCATTGGTTTTGGTGCGCTGACCGCGGCAGGGCAGGCTCCTGCGGTGACGGGTGCCACGGTAGCAGCCGATCTCAATGAGACGCTTGATGGCCAGGGCGTTGTCGCGGCGGAGGTCACCCTCCACGGTGTAGTCGCGGGCAATTACCTCGCGGAGCCTTGCCTCGTCCTCGTCAGTGAGATCCTTCACCCGGGTGTCGGGGCTAATGCCGGTTTCCTTGAGAATTTTATTGGCGCTGGTGCGCCCGATACCGAAGATATAGGTGAGGCCGATCTCGATTCGCTTATCCTTCGGCAGGTCGATGCCGGAAATACGTGCCATATTACTCTTGCGCCTCCTTTAACCTTGTCTTTGCTTGTGTTTGGGATTTTCGCAGATGACCATGACTTTGCCCTTGCGCTTGATGATTTTGCATTTCTCGCACATGGGCTTGACAGACGGTCTGACTTTCATATTTGTTTACCTCCTGTTAGCCTATCAGGGCCTACACACTCATAAAAATACTTATTTGCTTCTCCAGGTAATTCGGCCACGGGTCAAGTCATAGGGAGACATCTGGACTGTCACCTTATCGCCGGGCAGAATACGAATAAAGTTCATCCGGAGCTTGCCCGAAATGTGGGCCAGAATGATATGCCCATTTCCGATGTCCACATGAAAGGTGGTGTTGGGCAGGGCTTCCGTTACGACGCCCTCTAATTCAATCATATCGTCCTTTGCCAAAGCGTCAAACCCTCCTTGACTCTAACTCGCCTCGGAAAGCCGCCAATGCTTTCCGTATTTCACTGTCAGCCACCGGCTCTCCCGCGCAAACCCGCGCGGTGACCGGATGCTGAAACGTACCTGCATGCACTACATGCATTGCTTTTTTGCGCTTGGGTCGCGCGGTTTTTCTGTGCTTCCCATCCGCCAGAAGCAGGAACGCTCCATCCGTATCCAGGACATAAAACAGCAGTCCCTTGTCGTGTCCGGCGCTGGAATATACAATATGTCCCCTGGTCAAGTCCATCTCAGAGCTCTCCCGGGACAGTGAGAACTTCCGGCTCGCCATCCGTGATCAGAAGGGTGTTCTCATAGTGGGCGGATAAGCTGCCGTCGTTGGTTTTGACTGTCCAGCCATCGGACAGAACATGAATCTGGTAGCCGCCCAGATTCACCATGGGCTCCACCGCGATGGTCATACCCGCCTGAAGGCGGGCGCCCCGCCCCGGTGAGCCATAGTTCGGAACCTCAGGAGCCTCGTGCAGCTGGGAACCCACTCCGTGCCCCACATAGTCACGCACCACGGAGCACCCGTTGGCCTCCACATACTTCTGTACTGCGGAGGAGATATCGGATACCCGCTGACCGACGCGCGCAAAACGGATCCCTTCCCAAAAGCACTGCTCGGTGACCCGGATGAGGTGCGCCGCCTCGCTGCTCACCTCGCCGCAGGGAAAGGTTGCGGCGCAGTCGCCGTGATATCCATCCAGATAGGCTCCCACGTCAATACTGACAATGTCGCCCGCTTTCAGCGCACGCTTGCCTGGAATACCGTGGATCACTTCATCGTTGATGGAGATGCATGCGGACCCGGCAAAGCCGTTATAGTTGAGAAACGACGGCTCAGCTCCGTGGCTCCGAATAAAATCACGCACCGCATGATCAATTTCGCGGGTGGTAACCCCGGGTGCCACCATCTCGCCGGCTAGCTTGCGGGCAGCGGCGGTAAGCCGCCCGGCCCGGCGCATCAGCTCAATTTCACGGGGTGATTTAAGAGAAATCAATTGCATTACGATATCTCCAGCGCGGCAAATACCATTTTGGAGGTTTCCTCAATGGTAGCCTGATTTTCAACTGTCTTGAGCACCCCACGCGATTGATAAAAGTCCTTCAGCGGTTCGGTTTCAGCGTGGTAAACCTTCAGACGGTTCTTCACGGTTTCCAGCTTGTCGTCATCGCGAAGCACCAGCTCACCGCCGCAGCTGTCACAGATCCCCTCCCGTTTGGGCGGGTTGGACACCACATGGAACGTGGCGGAGCAATTTTTGCAGGTGCGTCTGCCCGTCATGCGGGTTTCAATTTCCGCATCGGAAATCTCAATCGAGAGCACCGCATCAAAATGAACTCCCGCCTGCTCCAGCGCCTCCGCCTGGGGAATGGTACGGGGTACGCCGTCAAGAATGTAGCCGCTGGCGCAGTCGGCCTCCTTCAGCCGCTCCGCGACAATGCCGATGATCACCTCGTCAGGAACCAGCCGCCCGGAATCCATATACTCTTTGGCCTTCAGCCCCACGGGTGTGCCGTTTTTCACGGCAGCCCGCAGGATGTTGCCCGTCGAAATGGTCGGGATATTCAGTTTCCTGCTGACAATCTCGGCCTGGGTGCCTTTTCCGGCGCCCGGAGCTCCTAGGAGAATCAGTTTCATCTTCAGCGCTCCTTACTCCAGGAAGCCCTTGTAATGACGCATCATCATCTGGGCCTCCATATTCTTCACCGTTTCCAGCGCAACGCCGACCACGATGATCACGGAGGTACCGCCGATTGCCAGCCGTGAGATGCCGAAGAGATTGGTGACAATGATGGGAGCGATCGCTAAAACGCCCAGATAGATTGCGCCAAACATCGTGACCTTGTTTAACACCTTTTTGAGGAAATCGGCGGTGGGTCTGCCGGGACGGAAGCCGGGCACAAAGCCGCCGTTCTTCTTAAGGTTATTCGATACCTCCACGGGATTAAACTGAATGGATCCGTAAAAGTAGCTAAAGCCGATAATCAGCAGGAAATAGACGATGGAGTAGAACAGTCCGGTGGAATCAAACACAGTTAGGAATTTGTTCCAGCCGGTTCCATCCACGGAGGCCGACGGCACGAATGCGCCGATGGTGGCGGGAATGGAGGCGATGGACTGCGCGAAGATGATAGGCAACACGCCGCTCATATTCACCTTCATGGGCAGATGGGTGGACTGTCCTCCGTACATTTTGCGTCCCACCACGCGCTTTGCGTACTGGACGGGGATGCGCCGCTCAGAACCGTTGATGAACACAACCAGCATAACGATGAGCAACATGCACAGCACCAGAATGGGAATCGCCCATACCGGAATGGAGACGTAAGACGAACTGGAGATAATCCCCAGATATTTCTGTGCGCCGTAGTACATGGTGGCAACCAGATGGGGCCCACGTGAAATAATACTGGCAAACAGGATGATGGAAATTCCGTTTCCGATACCAAACTCGGTAATCTGCTCACCCAACCACATCAGGAAGGACGAGCCGGCGGTGAACGCCACGATAATCACGATGGCCATCCAGACATTTTCCAGTGTGCTGGCTCCGTCGATGGTCTCCAGCAGGCCATAGCTCTTGATAAGAGCATAGTAGCCATAACCCTGAAGAAAACCAATGGCAACCGTCACATAACGGGTAATGGAGGCAATCTTCTTCTTGCCTTCTTCACCCTCCTCCTTTTGCATCCGCTCCAGCGCAGGAATTGCGACTGCCAGAAGCTGAATGATAATGGAGGCGTTGATATACGGCTGAATGGAGAGCGCGAATACGGTCGCGTGGGCAAAGGCATCTCCGCTCATCACGTTCAGCAGGCCGAAAATGGTTGCGCTGGCGCTGGAGAGACGTTCACTCAGGCCGTCGTTGTCGATAAAAGGGACAGGAATCGCGGAACCCAGCCGAAAAATCAGGAGCGCAAAGATCGTAAAGAGGATCTTGTTGCGCAGCTCCGGAATCTTCCAAGAGTTTTTAATAGTCTCCAGCATCAGACTACCTCCGCACTTCCGCCTGCCTTTTCGATCTTCTCTTTGGCCGAGGCGGAAAACGCGGAAGCGCGGACTGTAAGCTTCTTGGTGAGCTCACCGTCTCCCAAAATCTTCACGCCATACTCGCACTTAGAGAGGATACCCCGTTCCAGCAGGTCACAAACATTAACGGTGGCGCCGTCCTCAAATTTGTTGAGGGTGGAGACGTTGACAGCCTCAAGAGGCTGAGCGAATATATTGTTGAAGCCACGCTTGGGCAGACGGCGGACCAAAGGCATCTGACCGCCTTCAAATCCGATACGCACACCGCCGCCGGAGCGCGCTTTCTGACCCTTATGGCCTTTTCCGGCGGTCTTTCCGTTGCCGGTACCTACGCCGCGTCCCTTGCGCTTTCCTACCTGGGTGGAGCCGGAAGCGGGAGAAAGTTCGTGCAAATTCATTTCGGTTGAACCTCCTTACTCTGTCTCGGTCACCTGAAGCAGGTAACCGATATGGGCGATCTTGCCGCGGGTCGCTTCGTTATCGGGCTGCACGGTGGTGTCGCCGATTTTCCGCAAACCCAGAGCTTCTGCGGTCGCCTTATGCTTTTCCAGACGGCCACTAAGGCTTTTGACCAGCTTAATGCTTAACTTCGCCATTGTCGTAAGCCCTCCTTAACCTAAAATCTCTGCTACGCTCTTACCGCGGATACGGGCCACTTCCTCAGGGCCGCGGAGAGCCTTAAGTCCCTCCATCGTAGCGGCGACAACATTCTGAGCATTGTTGGAGCGCAGGCATTTTGCGCGGATATCTTTAATTCCGGCAGCTTCCATCACGGCGCGCACAGGGCCGCCAGCGATAATTCCGGTACCGGGAGCGGCGGGCTTGAGCACCACGCGACCGGCTCCGAACTCACCAAGCACCTCATGGGGAATGGTGGTGCCGGACAGGCTGACCTTCACCATGTGCTTTTTCGCATCCTCAATTCCCTTGCGGATCGCCTCGGGAACCTCGCTGGCTTTGCCCAGCCCGAAGCCCACCTTGCCCTTCTCGTCGCCTACAACGACGAGCGCGGCAAACTTGAAGATACGTCCGCCCTTGACGGTTTTGCTGACGCGGTTCAGGGAGACAACCTTTTCTACAAACTCACTGGGTTCTTTTTCGAATCTAGCCATTTATTGTTTCCTCCTCCCCTTAGAATTGCAGGCCGCCCTCGCGGGCGCCCTCTGCAAGAGCCTGCACGCGGCCGTGATAAAGATATCCGCCGCGGTCAAACACTACGACTTCAATTCCCTTGGCCTTTGCACGGCTGGCAACCAGCTCGCCGACCTTCTTGGCCGCCTCGCAGTTGCTGCCCTTACCTTCAAACTCCTGATCCAGGGAGGACGCAGAAACCAGCGTGGTGCCGGTGGCATCATCAATGATCTGCGCGTAAATATTGGTCTTGCTGCGGAACACATTGAGGCGGGGTCTCTCGGAAGTGCCGGAAACCTTGCCGCGAACACGCTTGTGGCGGTGAATTCGCTGTGCCTTTGTATTGGGTCTGTTAACCATTTCGGCGCACCTCCTTATTTCTTGCCGCCGGTCTTACCAACCTTGCGGCGGACGACCTCATCAGCATATTTAATACCCTTGCCCTTATAAGGCTCAGGGGGTCTCTTCTCTCTTACTTCAGCTGCAAACTGACCGACCTTCTGCTTATCGCAGCCGGAAATCACAATCTTGTTTGCGTCAGGACACTCGATGGAAATTCCCTCGGGCTCATCAACGAACACCTGATGTGAAAAGCCCAGGTTCATGACAAGCTGATTGCCCTGTTTGGTAACACGGTAGCCGACGCCGTTGACCTCCAGATTCTTGGAAAAGCCCTGAGCCACACCTGTCACCATGTTTGCGAGCAGAGTACGGGTCAGTCCGTGAAGGGAACGGTTCTCCTTGAGGTCATTAGGACGGGTTACGTGAAGGATGTTTCCCTCCTGCGCGATGGTGATGGCAGGATGAAGCTGCTGGGTCAGGGTACCCTTAGGTCCCTTGACAGTGACTAAATTGCCGCTCTCGATCTTAACGTCCACACCGGCGGGGAGATCGATGGGCATTCTTCCGATTCTAGACATGCTCTTCTCCTCCTTACCAGATAAATGCGAGAACTTCGCCGCCCACGCGGGCTTCACGAGCCTTTTTGTCGGTCATGACGCCCTTGGACGTGGAAACGATTGCGATACCGAGACCGCGGAGCACCCGGGGAAGCTCCTCAGCGCCCGCGTAAACGCGCAGGCCCGGCTTCGAAACGCGGCGCAAGCCGGTCAAAACCTTTTCCTTGCCGGGATTCTGATACTTGAGTGCGATGCGGATAATACCCTGGGTATTGCCGTCGATGATCTGGAAGTTCTTTACATAACCTTCATCCAGCAGGATCTGGGCAATGGCCTTCTTCATATTAGAAGCGGGCACATCCACGGTGTCATGCTTCGCGGTGTTCGCGTTGCGGATGCGGGTGAGCATATCCGCAATGGGATCTGTGATCTGCATGAGATTGACCTCCTATTCAGATTACAGGCATTTAGCCTGTACAGACGGTAAGGTATCGGAGCTTAGGCACCGTCCCCGACCTGTTAACCGCCTTTCAGCATTCAAAACCCGGTTTGGCGGGAGCAAGCTCCCGCCCACCGGAATTTGATCAAGTTATGTGCCGCGTCTGCGGCAGGGATTACCAGGACGCCTTTTTGACGCCGGGAATCTGACCCTTGTAGGCCAGCTCGCGGAAGCAGATACGGCAGATGCCGTAATCCCGCAGGTAGGCGTGGGGACGACCGCAGATCTTGCAGCGATTGTATCTCCGGGTGGAGAACTTGGGCTCACGCTGCTGCTTTAAAATCATGGACTTCTTAGCCATTTCGTATCTCCTCCCTTATTTGGTGAAGGGGGCGCCGATCAAGCCCAGCAGCTCGCGGCCCTCTTCATCGCTGTTCGCGGTGGTGCAGATGATAATGTCCATACCGCGGATCTTGTCAATCTTGTCGTATTCAATTTCCGGAAAAATCAGCTGTTCCTTCACGCCCATGGCATAGTTACCGCGTCCGTCAAAGGAATTGGGGCTGAGACCCCGGAAGTCGCGTACACGGGGGAGGGCCACATTGAACAGGCGGTCCAAAAACTCCCACATCTTGTTGCCGCGCAGTGTCACCTTAGCGCCGATGGGCATACCCTCGCGGAGCTTAAAGTTGGCGACGGACTTTCTGGCCTTACAAATTACGGGCTTCTGGCCTGTAATTTTGCTCAGATCACCAACAACGGCCTCCAGAACTTTGGCGTTGTCGCGGGCTTCGCCGCAGCCGACGTTTACCACGATTTTCTCAAACTTGGGGATCTGCATGACGCTTTTATAGCCGAACTTCTGCATCAGAGCAGGAGCGACTTCATCTGAGTACTTGGTTTTTAAATTAGGCATTACAGTTCACTCCTCCCCTCTTAAATATCAGCGCCGCACTTTTTGCAGACGCGCACCTTCTGACCGTCGGCCAGAAGCTTGTGGCCGGGGCGGGTGGGCTTGCCGCATTTCGGGCAGACACGCATCACCTTGCAGGCATAAATGGGAGCCTCGCGGCGGATAATTCCGCCCTCCTGCCCTTGCCTGCGGGGCTTCTGATGGCGGGAGACCACATTGACCTTCTCCACCACAACTTTGCCGGACTTGGGCATGACGGACAACACTTTACCCTGCTTGCCCGCGTCCTTGCCGGAGAGAACAACCACCAGGTCGTCCTTCTTAACGCTCATTTTATTCATTATGCCAGCTACCCCCTTACAGGACTTCGGGAGCCAGAGACAGGATCTTCATGTAATCCTTGTCGCGGAGCTCGCGAGCGACGGGCCCAAAGATGCGGGTGCCCTTTGGGTTCTTGTCGTCCCTGATGAGGACGGCGGCGTTGTCGTCAAAACGGACATAGCTGCCGTCCGCGCGGCGGACGCCGCGGGAGGAACGGACGATCACGGCCTTGACAACCTCGCCCTTCTTCACTGTTCCGCCGGGAGACGCCTTGCGCACGGAGGCCACAACGACATCGCCGATGTTGCCGAACTTGCGCTTGGAACCGCCCAGAACGCGGATGGTCTTGATTTCCTTGGCGCCGGTATTATCGGCAACCTTCAAATAGGATTCCTGCTGAATCATAACTACGGCACCTCCTTATTTGGCTTTCTCGATGATCTCCACCACGCGCCAACGCTTATCCTTGGACAGCGGGCGGGTCTCCATGACCCGGACGCGGTCTCCCACGCCACACTGGTTTTGCTCATCGTGAGCTTTCAGCTTATAGGTTCTCTTAACAATTTTCTTATACAGAGGATGGGCCACACGGTCGGCGATGGCGACCACGACGGTCTTATCCATCTTATCCGAAACCACCAGGCCGACTCTGGTCTTGCGGGAAGAGGTTCTTGCTTCACTCATTTCCTATTCCTCCTTATCGGCCTGCGAGCTGCTGCTCGCGGATCATGGTCTTGACTCGGGCAATATCCTTCTTGACCTCCGCGATGCGGACGGGATTTTCGAGCTGGTTGGTGGCGTGCTGAAGACGGAGTTGGAACAGATCCTTCTTCAGCTCGCCCAACTTTGTTTCCAGCTCGGCGGCGCTTAATTTACGGACTTCACTTGCCTTCATCTTCATTCACCACCATTCTCTGCTTCCGGGCTCTCTTTTTTGACAATCTTGCACTTGACAGGCAGCTTGTGCATGGCAAGGCGGAGTGCCTCGTGAGCAACTTCCTCGGAAACACCGGCAATTTCAAACATCACCCGGCCCGGCTTCACCACGGCCACCCAGTATTCAGGAGAACCCTTACCGGAGCCCATGCGGGTCTCGGCGGGCTTCTTAGTGATGGGCTTATCAGGGAAAATCTTGATCCAGACCTTACCGCCGCGCTTGGTGTGGCGGGTCATGGCGATACGGGCGGCCTCAATCTGGTTGCTGGTGATCCAGCAGGGCTCTGTGGCCAGAAGGCCATACTCACCGTAGGTGACGGTATTGCCGCGGGTGGCCTTGCCCGTCATGCGACCGCGATGAACACGGCGGTATTTGACTCTTTTCGGCAGTAGCATTAGTTGGCGCCTCCTTCCTTTGGAGCAGAGGGCGCCGGATGGCCGCCGCCCTGGGGACGATTGCTGTTGTTATAGCCCCCCTGGGGACGGTTGCTGTTGTTATAGCCACCCTGAGGACGATTGCTGTTGTTATAGCCGCCCTGAGGACGACCCGCGCCCTGTCCGCCGCGGTTGTTATAGCCGCTCTGTCCGCCGGGACGGCGGTCATCATTGCGGCGGCGGGGACGTTCGGAACGCTCCTGGAAGTTCTTTGTATCCAGAGTGCGCGGAGTGGTGCGGAGCGCCTGGCTTAACACCTCGCCCTTGTAGATCCAAACCTTGACGCCAATGCGGCCATAGGTAGTGGCGGCCTCAGCGAACCCATACTCAATATCGGCACGGATGGTCTGGAGGGGGATGGTACCGTCATGGTAGTGCTCAGTGCGGGCAATTTCAGCTCCGTTCAAACGACCGGAAACCTGAGTCTTGATGCCCAGTGCGCCCATACGCATCGCGCGGCCCATGGAATTTCTCATGGCGCGGCGAAACGCGATGCGCTTCTCCAGCTGAGCCGCGATGCCCTCGGCCACCAGCTGAGCGTTCATGTCGGGATTCTTTACCTCGACGATGTTCAGCGCAACAGGCTTGCCCAGGCGCTTTTCCAGCTCAAGGCGGAGGTTTTCGATGTCCGCGCCGCCCTTGCCGATGACAACGCCGGGACGAGCACAGTGCAGATAGATGCGAACCTTATCGCCGCTGCGCTCGATTTCAATCTTGGGCACGCCGGCGGAATACAAACGCTTTTTCAGATATTTGCGGAGGTTGTAGTCCTCCACCAGAAGGTCGCCCACCTTTTCATTGCGGGCATACCAACGGGAATCCCAGTCCTTGATCACGCCCACGCGAAGTCCGTGGGGATTTACTTTCTGTCCCATGTTCTACCTCCTCCTCAGCGCTCTTTTACCACGATGGTGATGTGGGAAGTTCTCTTGTTGATGCGATAGGCGCGGCCCTGGGCCCGGGGCATAACCCGCTTGATGATGGGGCCGGGGTTCGCGAAGGTCTCGGCAACATAGAGATTCTCAGGATCCATCTGGTGGTTGTTCTCAGCATTCGCCGCGGCGCTCTTGAGGAGCTTGATCAGCGGCTCGGAGGCGGCCTTGGGGGTATTCATCAGAATCGCGGTAGCCTGCTCAACGCTCTTTCCGCGAATCTGGTCACAGACAATCTGCACCTTCCGGGGAGAGATGCGGATATATCTTGCGTGTGCTTTCGCTTCCATTGTTCTCTCTCCTCCTTACTTTCCGGTTTTTGCGCCGGCGTGTCCGCGGAAGGTACGGGTGGGGGCGAACTCGCCCAGCTTGTGACCCACCATGTCCTCGGTAACATAGACGGGAACATGCTTCTTCCCATCATGCACGGCAAAGGTATGACCAACGAAAGTGGGGAAGATGGTGGACGCCCGGGACCAAGTCTTCATTACCTTCTTCTCGCCGGCCTTATTCATATTGTCAACCCGCTTTAAAAGCTCAGGGGCGCAAAACGGGCCTTTCTTAACACTTCTGCTCATGTTTCACAGCCTCCTTACTTCGCATTACGGCGCTTAACGATGAATTTGCTGGTGCGATTCTTCGTCTTGCGTGTCTTATAACCCATCGTCGGCTTACCCCAAGGGGTAACAGGGCCGGGACGGCCAACAGGGCTCTTGCCCTCACCACCGCCGTGGGGGTGGTCATTGGGGTTCATGACAGAACCGCGAACAGTGGGACGCCAGCCCATGTGGCGCTTGCGTCCAGCCTTGCCCAGCTGGACATTGGCATGCTCTGTGTTTCCCACCTGACCGATGGTGGCCTTGCACTCCTCACGGATAAGGCGAACCTCGCCGGAGGGCAGGCGAACCTGCGCCATACCGTTCTCCTTTGCCATCAGCTGAGCGGCCACACCAGCGGAGCGCACCAGCTGGGCGCCCTTACCGGGGTAAATTTCGATATTGTGGATCAGCTCGCCCACAGGGATCGAGGAGATGGGCAGGCAGTTGCCTGGCTTGATGTCTGCATTGGGCGAGGACAGGACCACCTGTCCGGGAACCAGGCCGATGGGAGCCAGGATATAGCGCTTCTCGCCGTCCTCATACTGCACCAGGGCAATATTGGCGGAACGGTTGGGATCATACTCCAGACGGAGCACGGTGCCGGGCAGATCCGTTTTGTCGCGCTTAAAGTCGATCACACGGTATTTGCGCTTGTTGCCGCCGCCGCGATGGCGGACGGTAATGCGGCCGTAGCTGTTGCGGCCGCCGTTCTTTTGCAGAACCTCAGTGAGGCTGCGCTCCGGCTTTGCCTTCTTGTCAATCCCCTCAAAGCCGGATACCGTCATATGACGGCGGGACGGGGTTGTGGGTTTATATGTCTTAATAGCCATTTGCCGTTCCCTCCTTAAACCATGCCTTCGAAGAATTCAATGGTCTTGGAGTCCTCGGTAAGGGTGACCATGGCCTTCTTCCAGCTGGCGGTGCGGCCGGCGGGATAGCGGCCGGTACGCTTGGTTTTACCCCTGACATTCAGGGTGTTCACCTTGACGACCTTAACGCCGAAAATCTCTTCCACGGCCTTGGCGATCTCAATTTTATTCGCGCTCTTGGCAACCTCGAAGGTGTAGCGCTTGTTGGCAGCTTCGCTCATGGACTGTTCCGTGATGATGGGGCGCTTCACGATGTCATATATGGTTTTCATTACGCGAACACCTCCTCAATCACGGTCAGGGCAGCCTGATCGACGATCAGCTGCTTGGCGTTAACGATGTCATAAACGCTGAGGATCTTGGCAGTGGTGGTCACCACACCGGGAATGTTCCGGGCGGATTTCACCACATTCTCACGAACCTCGGGCGTAATCACAACGGCTTTGCCCGCGCCGAGCACACTTAAAAAGGTCTTCATCTCTTTGGTCTTAATTTCGCTCAGATTCAAATTGTCCACAACCAGCAGCTCGCCGGCGGCGGCCTTTGCGGAGAGAGCGGACTTCAGAGCCAGACGCTTGAGCTTTTTGTTGAGGCTGTAGCTGTAGTCGCGGGGCTTGGGAGCAAACACAATGCCGCCGTGAGTCCACTGGGGGGCGCGGGTGGAACCCTGACGGGCCCGACCGGTGCCCTTCTGCTTCCAGGGCTTACGTCCGCCGCCGGAAACCTCGGCGCGGGTCAGGGTAGACTGGGTGCCCTGACGGCAATTGGCAAGGTGGTTCTTGACCACGGCGTGAACGGCGGTCTCGTTGGGCTCAATCCCAAAAATCGCCTCGTTGAGGTCAATCTCGCCGACCTGCTTGCCAGCCATATTATAAACAATAGCCTTAGGCATTTCCTAACTCTCCTTTCCTTAGCCTTTACGCGCAGAAGCTTTCTGCGGGTTGAATTTGCCGGAGGTTGCGGGACCCTTGACCTCAGCGACATTAATCACGCTGCTGCGCAGGATGACCACGCCGCCCTTGGGGCCGGGGATCGCGCCGCGCACGGCGATCAGGTTGAGCTCAGGGTCAACCTGAACCACATCAAGATTCAGCACGGTGACCTGCTCGTTGCCCATTTGACCGGCGCCGATCTTGCCCTTAAAAATACGGGAAGGATCGGAGTTGGAGCCCATGGAGCCCGCATGACGGTGAACAGGGCCGCCGCCATGGGTGGTGGGGGTGCGCCGGGCGCCCCAGCGCTTGATGACGCCGGCATAGCCCTTACCTTTGCTGATGCCGGTCACATCCACGCGGTCGCCCGCAGTGAAGGTTTCGGCCTTGATCTCATCACCGACGTTTACCGTACCCGCAGTGTCCAGCTTGAACTCCTTGAGTACGCGCACAGGCTCGACGCCCGCTTTCTTGACGTGACCAAGCTCGGGCTTGGAGAGCTTGCGCTCAGGAACGGTGTCAAACCCCAGCTGAACTGCGGTATAGCCGTCCTTTTCCACGGTCTTTTTCTGCACAACCTTGCAGGGACCCGCCTCAATGACGGTGACCGGGATGACCTTTCCGGCTTCGTCGAAGATCTGCGTCATGCCGACCTTCCTGCCGATAATGGCCTTTTCCATTTGTTTTCCTCCTTGTGATAAGGTTATTGGTTGAGGTGGCGTGCATCTTATACAAACAACGCCTTCGCGCTCCGCCTTGCACACCGTGGCAGCCGCGCCCCAACTTGACCCACCTGTCTCAAAACGCGACAGGTAACGGGTACTACGAAATCATGTTGAAACCGAGCTTACAGCTTAATCTCGATTTCCACGCCGGCGGGAAGCTCAAGGCTCATCAGCGCCTCAACTGTCTTGGGCGAGGGTTTTAAAATATCGATGAGACGCTTATGGGTGCGGCGCTCGAACTGCTCGCGGCTGTCCTTGTACTTATGGACGGCACGCAGAATGGTGACAACCTCTTTCTTGGTGGGCAGAGGGATAGGCCCCGAGACGGATGCGCCGGTGCGCTTTGCGGTCTCAACAATGCGCTCCGCGCTCTGGTCGATGAGCTGATGGTCATAGGCCTTCAGACGGATGCGGATCATTTCCTTTTGAGCTGCCATGATGGTTTTCCTCCTTAAACATACGAAGTGACGTGATGGTTCGCCTCGCTCGCTCCGTACGGTGAGAAACTTTTCTGTACACGTTTCCGTGCGTATCACTCTACGACAGAAATAAAACCGGCACACAGCAGGCCGGTCCTGTCCCAGCGCAACGATATACGCCGATGCAGAGTTTCTCAGCCGCCCGATTCTTGCTCGGACATACTCCGCGAAAGTTACCGGCTTTCGCCGCAATCTCCCGCATCATCGCAATGGTACCATAAACAGGCACTTTGATATGTTACCAGATATCTTTGATAAAGTCAATGCTTTCATTCTAATTTTTAAACTAAATTTTTCGCCGTGGAAACAAGCGCTTGCTCCCGGCGATAAAGCCGGATAAGATGTCACCGCTCTGACCGCTTAGACGCAGGCTGATACCGGACCCAATTATGATATTGGCAATATAAAAAATACAGATAAACCCCCGTTTGTGTTATGTTTTTAATATTAATTTAAATTTCGACTTTATTTTGGTTATTATAACAAAAAAATTGAAATTGATTCCATTTTACGTTCTGTCGCTGTATAATAGTCACACAAAAATATGTATTATTTTCTTTTATTGCATTTTGTATCTATTTTGCATCAGGGCGCTTGAATTTGAAGGGAGAATTGAAATGAAAAAAATAGAACACAAAATTATGGTATCCGTTGCGTTGATGGCCTTGGTCATCTGCATCGCGCTTGTCTTGATCTCCACCACTCTTTGCGGCAGAGCGGTCACCAACCGTATGGATAAGAGCATGAACGAGATAGCGGCTACCGCAAGCGATTACATTACGTCTCAAATCGAACTGTATACGACTCTGGCCAGCGTTATCGGGGAAGACAGCCAGCTCTCCGATCCCACTGTCGCAGCCTCTGCAAAAACCGGTATTATGGCGCAATACGCCAGCAGCTACAGTCTTACCGATTATGATATTTTTGATTCAACCGGCGCCAGCCTGAGAACCGGGGAAGACTGCTCCGACATGGCTTTTTATACAAGTGCCATCAACGGGGATACTTATTTCTCGGAGCCGGTCACCAGCGAAGTCAGCGGAGAAACCGTCATTGCGATTGCCGCACCCATTATGACCGATGGCAAACCCACGGGTTGCGTCATGATTGTTCCCGATCCTGACTTTCTGAATAATATTGTAGCCGGCATCGATGTTGGTGATACCGGCTCCGTAGTCATTATCAACTCAGACGGTACCGTGATCGCCGCGGAAGATTCCTCGCGGGTTAATAATGACAACAGCATCACCTCCGCCCAGGACGACAGCTCCTACGCGGATCTTGCTTCGATGACCAAAAAAGCAATCGCGGGGGAATCGGGCTACGGCTCCTATACGTTTAACGGCGTCAAAAAGATTGGGGCGTACTACCCCATCGACAACGGTTCAGGCTGGAGCGTTGTGATCACCGCCCAACAGTCGGAATACACCGGGGATATCTATACTTCGGCTGTCATTATGATTGCAGTGGCGGCGGCCTTGCTGATCGCAGGCACCATCATTTCCCTGTTCACAGGCAAAAGAATTTCCAAACCCATCATACTTTGCGCGCTTCGGCTTGAATCCCTTGTCAAAGGTGATCTCTCCAGCCCACCGCCCGCCATTACCTCCAAGGATGAGACAAAAATCCTGGCAAACGCGACGGAAGCATTGCTGGAGCAGCTAAAACGCATCATCAGCGACATCGGCTATATTCTGAAATCTGTTTCCGACGGAAATTTAGACGTCCATTGCCGGGAGGCGGATGCTTACACAGGAGACTTTGCCGAGCTCAGACGATTCATGTCCCATCTGACCATTACCCTCTCCTCCACCCTCAGTCAGATTGACTCGACCGCCTCTCAGGTCTCGGTCGGGGCAGATCAGCTGGCGGCCAGCTCCACCTCCATTTCCCAGGGCGCAACCGAGCAGGCCTCATCTGTCGAGGAGCTGGCGGCAACCATCAATGAAATTACAACGGAAATGGAGTCCAATGCAAAGAAGGCTGATCAGGCAAGCAGCGCTTCCGCCTCTCTGGGCGATGAATTAACCGAAAGCAATCGTCAAATGAAGCAGCTGGCTGAAGCCATGACAGAGATTGATACCGCCTCCTCCGAAATTTCCAAGGTGATCCGGGCCATTGAGGACATCGCGTTCCAAACCAATATTCTTGCTCTCAACGCGGCAGTGGAAGCCGCACGGGCCGGAACCGCCGGAAAGGGCTTTGCCGTGGTGGCCGACGAGGTGCGGAACCTGGCGCAGAAAAGCGCGGCGGCAGCCAGCAGCACCACGGCACTGATTGAGCGCTCGGTTCAGGCTGTCCAAAAGGGAACGGAGCTTGCGGCGTCCACAGGCGTCACGCTGGATTCCGTGGTCCAAAAATCCGATGGCGTTGTAACCTCCATGAACGAAATCAGCGCCTCCTCTCAGGAGCAGGCTGAGGCGGCAGTCCAGATCACATTAGGAATTGACCAGATTTCCAGCGTGGTACAGCTGAATTCCTCCGCTTCGGAGGAAACCGCAGCAACCAGCCAGGAGCTCTCAGCGCAGGCACAGCTGCTGAAAGATCTCGTGGGACAATTTACAGTCAGGACAGATACGGGCATGCCGCGGCAGGATACGATAGAAACGCCGGCCTGACGGGTTTGAGAAACAAGCTTAGGGCGCGGACGGGGATTCACCCCGCCCGCGCCCTATTGTTTCAGCCGTTTATTTTGATACGTCCGATACCGAATCGGCATAGCGGACGCTGCTCATGGCGTCTTTCCCATAAAAATCCGCGCCGATGGCGGCGGCATACTCCTCTGTCAGCACCGCGCCGCCCACCATCACCCGGCAATCGGGACACGATTTTCGCAGCCGCTTGATGGTCTCCTCCATGCTCACCACGGTGGTGGTCATCAGCGCGCTCAGCCCTACCAGGGTCACCCGCTCCCGCAGGGCCGCTTCCACGATGGCGTCCGGTTCCACATCCTTGCCCAGATCCAATATCTGATAACCGTAGTTCTCCATGACGACCTTGACGATATTTTTTCCGATATCGTGAATATCGCCCTTGACCGTTGCCAAAATGACCTTACTCTTTGGCTGGATAGACGCGCCGCCTTCGGCGTCCAGCCGCTGTCTGACCAGCTCGGACACCGCCTTGGCCGCCTCCGCACTCAGAAGCAGCTGGGGCAGGTAAAGCCGCCCTGCCTCAAATTCCTGTCCCACAAAATCCAGTGCCGGAATCAGCAGCTGGCTCACCAACTCGAGGGGTGACATATGGCTTAGCTCAGAAGCGGCGGCGGCGCGGGCGTTCTCCTTCAGTCCCCGAATAATGGACTGGCGCAGATCGGTCTCACAGGCGGTCGCGGCGGGAGTAGGCGCGGCCTGCCCGGTGCAGGCCGCGATATAATCCTGACAGTTTTCATCCAGCCCCGCCAGAGCGCAATACGCATAATAGGCGTCGGTCATAGCCTTGGAATTGGGGTTCATAATGGCGGCGGACAGTCCGCTCTGCATCGCCATGGTAAAAAATGCGGTATTGATGTGCTCCCGCTGGGGCAGACCAAAGGAAATATTGGATACACCCAGGGAGGTTCTGCACCCCAGTTCCTCCCGGATCAGCCGCAGCGCCTTCAGCGTAATCTGCGCCGACTGGGAATCAGAGCTGATGGTCATTGCCAGCGGGTCAAAAATCAGGTTTTCCTTTGCAATTCCGTAAACCGCCGCGGTCTCCACAATCCTCTTTGCAATGGCGAGCCGCTCCTCGGCTGTGCCGGGGATACCGTTCTCGTCCAAGGTCAGGGCGATCACCGCCCCACCATATTGCTTCACCAGGGGGAACACCGCCTCCATAGTCTCCGTCTTGCCGCTGACGGAATTGACCAGCGGACAGCCGTTATAAACCCGCATGGCGGCGGCCATGGCGGCGGTATTGGCCGTATCAATCTGCAAGGGGAGCTTGACGACGCTTTGCAGCTCCGGAATCAGCCGGACCAACAGTTCCGCCTCATTGAGCTCGGGCAGTCCCACGTTGACGTCCAGAATCTGCGCGCCGTTTTCCTGCTGAGTGATGCCCTCTTCCAGAATATAATCCAGATCGTCCTCCCGCAGCGCCTTTTTCAGCTGAGGCTTTCCCGTGGGATTGATGCGCTCTCCGATTAGAACGGGCTTTTCTCCAAATTCCACCGCTCCCGCGTAGGAAGAGACCCAAGTGCGGCGTTTGATCTCCAACGGCAAAGGCGGAAGCGTTCCGCACGCCGCCACTGTCTCTGCTAAATGCGCCGGAGTCGTGCCGCAGCAGCCGCCCAGCACCCACGCGCCCTGCCGGGCAAACGGCGCCATCGCCTCCGCGAATTCCCGGGGGCCGACGGCATAGGCGGTGTGACCGTCCACCAGATGGGGCAGCCCCGCATTTGGATTGATCACAATCGGTACTGAAACCGCCTGCCTCAGGCTGGGGAACAGCTCTGCCATCTGATGCGGCCCAAGACCGCAGTTCAGTCCGATGGCGGCAACGCCCAGACCCTCCAGAAGCGCGGCGGCGGCAAACACGTCCCCGCCGGTGAGCAGCCGCCCGTTCTCATTGAAAATCAGAGTCACAAAAATGGGAAGCCCGCAGTTCTCCTTCGCCGCCAGAACCGCCGCCTTAGTCTCATAGAGATCACTCATGGTCTCAATCAAAATCAGGTCGGCTCCCTCAGCTCCCGCCCGAACCGCCCGGGCAAAGCCCTCCACGGCATCCTCAAAAGCCAGATCGCCCATGGGCTTTAAAAGCTTTCCAGTGGGACCGATGTCCAGCGCCACATAGCCGTGCCCTGCCGCTTCCACCGCCTCCCGTGCCAGCCCGACGGCGGCGGATACCACCTTCTCCACCGGCTCCGGGCAGTTCTTGAGCTTGACACCGTTGGCCCCGAAGGTATTGGTTTTCAAAATATCGCATCCCGCTTCCAGATAACGGCCGTGAATGTCTCGGATCACCTCCGGGTGGGTCAGATTCCAAAGCTCGGGCAGTTCCCCCCCGGCAAGACCCCGCTCCTGAAGGAGGGTTCCCATCGCCCCATCAAAAAAAAGGATTCTCTTCCCCAGCTCTTCTGTGATCTTCATGCTGTTACGCTCCTAACTTATGTCGTCCGGCGGAATTGACAATCCGCCTTGCCACAGGCCCGGCATCCTTGGGGCGCGCAGCCGCCGTTGCGCCCGCCTGTCTGATCGGTCAGCCCGATCACGGCGGTCACTGATTTAGCGGGCGCCAGCATCATCCCCTCGGTGACGGTGAGCCCGATCCGCTTTGCCGCATTCAGGCTGTCTAATAGTTCCCGCTGATACCGGGGAGAAAAATCGCCGTATCCGGGGCTGAAGCGGGGCGTTAAATACAGTTCCGTTTCCGCGGCCAGCGCCTCTCCCCACCCGTCGCAGCAGCGCTCCAGCAGAGACGCGGCGCAGGCCTGGAGCAGCAGGGCACGGCTCATGTCCTTCAGCCCCGACCGTCTGATCAGACGGTCGGTCTCCACACCCAGTGTGGCGGCCAGCAGGGCGGCCTCGCCACACCCCTCCAAATGGCGGCGCAGATCTGCGCTGTCAAACTCCAGCTCTCCCAGCCTCACGCCCGACGCCGTCTGAAGCAGCGTCATCCGCTTCCAAATAGCCCGGGGCTCTGCCGCCGCCATCAGCTCCCGCCCGCAGTCCCGCAGAAGCTCCTCCAGCCGCGGATCGAAGGTTTTAATCCCGGCGTAACGCCGCGCCTCGTCCCAGTCGATTTCAGCAGGGGTCATATTTTGGTCGTTCCAATGATATCCGAAAGGTTGTCCATGATTTTCGCGGCGACCTCCGGCTTATTCATGGTATAGATGTGGATATGGTTTACGCCGTTTGCGATCAGATCAATGATCTGCTCCGTGGCGTAGGCGATACCGGCTTGCTTCATCGCCGCCGGATCATCGCCGAACCGATCCAGAATGCCCTTGAACCGAGGCGGCAGCACCGCGCCAGAGAGCTCACAGGAGCGTTTGATCTGCTTGCCGTTGGTCATCGGCATAATTCCGGCCACCACCGGCACGGTGATGCCCTTTGCCAGCAGCCGGTACATAAAATGATACATTACACTGTTATCAAAAAACATCTGGGTCGTCAGAAAATCGACGCCCATGTCTACCTTGTTCTTTAAATGGTCGATGTCTTCCTCCCGGGTGGCGCTCTCCACATGCCCCTCCGGATAGCAGGCGGCTCCGATGCAGAAGTCCCCGCCGCCCTCCATGGCACGGATATCCGCCACCAGGTCGCTGGCATGCAGATAGCGGCGCGGATGAGGGAAGTCAGCATCCTGGGGGATGTCGCCCCGCAGAGCAAGAATATTTTCGATTCCGTTTTCCCGGAACTCCCTGATCATCGCCGCAATGTCGTCCTTTTCTGAGGACACGCAGGTCAGATGGGCAATTGACGGAACCTGATAATGCTTTTGAAGGCGCGTGACAAGCTCCAGCGTCCGCTTGGAGGTGCTGCCTCCCGCGCCGTAGGTCACACTGATAAAATCGGGCTTTAACTGCGCTGTCGCCGCCAAAATACTTTCCACCCGCTCCAGCTCCGCGCCCGCCTTTGGCGGAAACAGCTCACAGGATACGGTAATTGCGTCATTATTCAGGATTTGAGTTAGCTTCACGGTCATATCCTCCCAAAGGGCCAAATTGTTTTCGCGATTATACCACGCCGCCGCCGGAATTGCAATAAACTCGGCACAGATTGGCTCCCTTCAACATCAAAATATGAGGTTTACTTGATTAAACATATCAAATATATAGGGTCCTGTCAACGTTGCCAAAACTACCATTTCGCAAAATAAGCTTCGTTCCGCCGGTTGGTGCATAACAAGGCGCCCGAAACGGAATACTAGCAGTGCAAACAGTTTTGAAGGAGGCAAATGATTGATGCAAATCCGCGATTTAATGAATCCAAGTGTGGTGTCCATTACACCGGGAGAGTCGACGGCGTTGGCCGCGAGACTGCTGGCACGGCATAACATCGGTTCCATCCCTGTCTGCAGTGAGGACGGTCATCTGCGGGGGATCGTCACTGACCGCGATATCGTACTTCGGTGCGTCGCGGCGGAGGAGGATCCGTCCCAGACTCCCGTGCGCGACGTGATGAGTAAGACCTGCATTACCGTCAGCCCTGAGGACGACCCTCGTGAGGCCACCCGCCTGATGTCTTCCCAGCAGGTGCGCCGTCTGCCTGTTGTAGATGACGGCAAGGTGGTCGGCATGGTGTCGCTGGGCGATCTGGCCGTCACACATGCCTTTGATATGGAAGCTTCCAAGGCACTTTCCGAAATTTCCGAAAATGTGAAACACCATTGACTGTGGCGGCGGCCGATCATT
>Ga0316604_10000294_pt1 | contig 69513 bp, 69 predicted proteins | sample OWC_soil_day20_C_FD_207650 | JGI IMG/M metagenome (GOLD analysis project Ga0316604, IMG submission 207650) | Wetland soil microbial communities from Old Woman Creek delta, Ohio, United States - OWC_soil_day20_CT | ecosystem: Environmental > Terrestrial > Soil > Wetlands | place: USA: Ohio... | reverse complement strand
ATTGCTTTACGATGGTCCGAGCAACCGCATGCGCGACTCGCTCATGCGTCAGAGTGGATAAAATTCCCCACCCTCATGCTGGGGAAAAAGTTTTGCAATAGTGGGGATTTTTCTCTTGCAAAAAACACCCGTTCGCTTCGACAAATTTATTTAACCATTTATTAATACTATCGGGTTGAGCTGCTTCTCCGTTCCAAGTAGTAAAAACGAAATCATTTTCCGGTTCTTCTGCCCCTTGCCATTTACCTCCTGTCTTTTTGGTACCACCAAGCTTTAGGCGTTTGGCTGCTTGCTTGGCCTTATGCTGTTTCAACAAAGATACTATATTGTCGGATATGCTTATAAGCCGTTTGCTGCCTTCATTTTTTGGCTCCTTAAGGAACACTCCTTTTCCAGGGATATATTGGCTGGCTTGTTCAACTTTAACTGTTTTTGAGTCGAAGTCGATGTGTTTCCATTGCAGGCCAAACATTTCGCCACGTCTCAATCCGGTTGACAACGCCAGTAAGGCCATTGTTTTATGTTTAAGGGTGTCCTTATCCAGCAGAAGGAGAAATTTGCCGGTTGTTTCTTCGTCGTAAATAGTTTTCTCGTGCCGTTCCTGTTTAGGAGGTTCTACTTTGCTTACCGGATTGTAGGCTATCAGTTGCCATTGGGTAGCCTTCTCAAACAATGTGTGCAATAAAATATGATATTTTCGAATTGTGTTGGGCGAAAGAGTATCTTTTTTTCTCTTGTCTGAACGAATACCTGCCTCGCCTAAGTTTTCATAGAAAGAGAGTATATGCTTCGGTTGAATTTGATTGAGCCTTTTATGTCCGAGCGTAGCTTTAATGCGTTTAAATAATCCTTCGTTATATTCAATGGTTTTTGGTGCATGACGGCCTTCTTCGTGGTTTTTTACCCAATAATTAAAGAATTGTTCTAAGGTCATTTTCCCGGAAGTTGATATCTGTCCTTTTTGGATTTCTGCCAAGAATAGACCGTATTGTGTTTCAACTTCGCGATCACTGGTTGCGTGGACTGTTTTTGTATAAACTTTTTGCTTGCCGTTGGCTTCATAACCTGCTGCTACTGTTAGAAGGTAGGAGTTTTCGCCACGCTTTTTAATTTTTGATGGCATATTATACACCTTCCTTTTTTAATGAATTCAATTTCTCTTGTATCGCTTTCAGAATTTCAGGCCATTCTTTTCCCTGCCGTATTAATTTATATCCTAATTCTTGAATGGGATATATAGGTGTTTTGTATCTCTTATGCCATGTGGTAGTTAACGCTCTAAGTTTTCCTTCGGACGTTGAATTATGATATTCTGTTTTACATTTTGGGTCGCAGTATTCGTTGCCATTCGTCACTAATTTCCCACATTTAGGGTTCTTGCAGATTTTGTCTTCGTTCATGATTATATTTAATAGAAAAAATAAAAGAGGATTTCTGATAGTAGAACATATTTTGTTGGACTCAAAAGAATATTCTGGTTTATGAATATTTAAAAGATCGACAATTTTTGATATTAGTCTTTCTTCTATAAGAGGTATAATATCTTTTTCATCAATAAATTTTGAAAGTAAATGGATTTGTGGGGCCAGTAATTTGATGCTAAATTCAGGGTATATGGGATCTTCTCTTTTTAAAGTAGATGGCCATATATACCAAGATATTTCATGAGAATATACATAATTTTCGTTTTTAATATCTAATTCACAGTTACTCAGATAAATTAATTCAAATTTAGTATATTTGAGATTTCGAGCCTGATTTCCGGCGACAATAATACTTTGTAATAAGTTTGAAATATTGAATGTTTCCTTCCAATGCAGGTGAAGATACAGAACCTTAAAAATGTTTAAAAAATCGCACAAGGCGATACTTCCCATATATGGAGTTTGAACATTCGTGCTATTTCCGTTAGATTTAGAAAAAACAAACGGGACTCCATATCTATGGCAATAATCAGCAAAACCATTGAGATCCGATATTTTTAATGTTGTTAGGGTATCAGTTGGTAATTTTCCGTATTTACGGATTAATTCATAGGTTCTTTTTTTAAACTCATCTATATCATCTTGTGTTTTTAATGTAGAAACATTCTCGTTATGTGGGATTTCCCAACTAATACTATAGTCTTTTACATCCAATGAAAATTGCAGATCTTTATTGGTAGGGTCAATATAATGCTTTTGTTTAGAAGGCTGAATATCAAAAAGAGAAGTTAATAATCCATTCGTAGAAGTCTTTAACGAATGTTTTGTTTTACAATAAAAGATTGTTGTATTTGGATGGATTATTGGGAAAAAATTAAAGTCAGAAGTGATTTTTGCCAACACCTGACAACACCTTTCGTTTAAAATATTGTATTATCATGATACTGATGATAATATCATACACAAGACTTCCTGTATTATCAATAGGGAATAAAAATATTTCGACAGTAAGACGATGTCGGAGAAAGTGAGGGATAAGTATGCCTATTCCGGAATTACAAGCAATAAGAAATTCAATAAAAGAAAAACAACGCCAAAATAAATTATCCGTTTGGGATGCTTATGGTGTTAAAAATTTAACGCCGTATAATGCGTTAGAACGATTGCCTAAAAACAAAACAATTTTATATAAATAAAAAGACGGTTAGCCAAATAGGTTAGCCGTTATTTTCTTTGTAGGGAGGTAAAGGAATGACGAAAAATAACCAATTTATACTTCAGACAATGCGTGACAAAGGTATACGAGCTGCATGGGTAGCTACTGAATTAAATATGTATGACTCTAATTTTTGCAGGATGATGCGGTTGCCGCTATCACCTGAACGGCGGGAACAAGTTTTAGCTGCAATCGAAAAATTAAGTAAGGGGGATAATAGTAATGGTTGATAGCGTATTGAATGATAAGGAACTCGCAAAAGCATTGGACCCGACTGGCAAAATTGTCACGCCGTGGACTCTTCGCAAGTGGCGATTGGAAGGTGGCATGCCTTCATTTTCCGTCGGGCATCGTATATTTTTCAGACTTCCATCAGTTTTAAAGTGGATTGATGAAAGGGAAAATGGACAACAAAAGGTTGAACCGGAATATGGAAAGCTTCGGAGAATTGATTAAAATAAAAAGTGCTGCCCTGGTAGAATGCAGCAAAGAAGGTGATCATGTGAAGGTTGATATGGGTAATTACAATATAATTCAAGCGATTAAAGAACGTTTGCCTATACAAGATGCAGTGTTGCAGTATGTTCCTGAAATTAGGCATAAAGGCCGCCGCTTGTGGGGATGTTGTCCGTTCCATAACGAAAAAACGCCTTCCTTTATGGTTGATATAGGAAAACAAACATTCAAGTGTTTCGGCGGCTGTGGAGCGTCTGGTGATGTTATTGACTTTGTAGGAAGGGTAACCGGCCGCACGAACGTCGAAACAATACATTCCTTAGCTGTTGAATTAGGAATTACCAATTCAATGACGGCAGCAGAAAAGCGGCAGGCAGTAGATAAAATACAGCAGAATAAAAGAGTTCGGAGAGCACGGGGCAAGTTGATAAATGAACTTGATCTCGTGTTTTCTCGTTTAACGGCTTTTGAACGATCCTGCCAGGAAAATTTGAGATCCTACGAAGATTACGAACGCTATCCTGCCAGCGTTGAATTGCAGCCTATTGTAAAAGAATTATTGGATGAATATTTAACGTTTGATCCGGAAAAGCAAATTAATGTTTGGCGGTATGTCAAAAGGAGGCTTCCATGGCTGCTGACATATTAGAATTATTAGAACCAGAGGAACGCAGCGCATTATTGCAAGAAGATAAAAAGGCGCCGTCGTCAGAGCCGGAGGAAAAGAAGGCTAAGCCAAGCCAGTCAGATATTTTGCTAAGCATTATTGAGCATTGTCGATTATTTCATGATGAATTGCAAGAACCGTATGCACAAATTAAAGTCCATAGTCATTATGAAGTGTGGCCGATACGGTCAAGCACATTTAAACGGTGGCTTGTAGGTAGGTTTTATAAATTAACAAGTAAGGGCTGCAATTCGGATGCCGTCAATCAAGCATTGAATGTTGCTGATGCAAAGGCGTAATTTGACGGAGCAAGAGTTCCTTTATTTTTGCGGTGCGCGGAGCGCGATGGGACGTTCTGGTATGATTTAGCGAATGAAAAATGGCAGGCAGTGCAGGTTACCGCTGATGGTTGGGAGGTTGTTTCTACGCCTATTTTGTTTCGTCGGTTTGCAAACACGGCTGCTCAGGTTATACCGTCAAATAATGGAGATGCCTACGCGCTTAGGCCGTTTGTTAATCTAACAAATGAGGACGATTTCAACCTATTATTGGTATATATAGTAAGCTGTCTTGTTCCGGATGTCCCGAAGGTATTGTTGCCGTTATCGGGTGAAAAAGGCGCGAGTAAAAGCACCATGCTCAAAATATTGCGGCGGTTGGTTGATCCAGCGCAAAAGGAACTGCAGTCACTGCCGAACGATCAAAAGGAATTGCCGCTTACTCTTTACAAAAATTATATGCCAGCATTCGATAATCTGAGTAACTTGCATGAATGGCAAAGTGATGCACTGTGCTGTGCGGCGACTGGCGGCGGCATATCGAAGCGAAAACTATATACCGACGACGAGGAAGTGATCTTATCTTTCTTGCGCTGTGTGACCTTGGACGGTATCAACACGGTAGCCACAAAACCGGATTTGTTGGATCGCTCCATTGCTTTTGACCTGGAACGCATTAGTGAAGATGAACGTAAAACAGAACGTCAATTTTGGGAAGATTTTGCAAAGGCAAAGCCGGTCATTATCGGAGGTATCTTTGACATTCTATCAAAAGCAATGGCAATTTATCCGACGGTAAAACTTGATAACCTGCCACGGATGGCTGATTTTTGTCAGTGGGGTTACGCAATTGCAGAGGCTATGGGGTGGTCAGGGACAAACTTTCTGCAAGCTTATTACAAGAATATTGGCAGGGCAAACGATGAAGCCATTCGCAATAGTCCAGTCGCTGCGGCTGTAATGGCGTTCATACGGGAGCAAGGGTTTTGGCAAGGATCATCGGCAGAACTTCTTAACAAAATTACCGACATCGCGTTTCGGGAACGTATTGACGCATATTCAAAGTCATGGCCTAAATCAGCGGATGCTTTAACAAAACGGTTAAAACACTATAAAAGCAATTTTATTGATGCTGGATTTGAATGTTTGATGGATCGGGATGGGCATACTAAGAAAACAACAATAACCTTCCAACAAGTTAGAGAAAAACGATCCGCACGATACGCACCTTCCGCAAAGCTAGATAATACGAGCCTTTTTGATGCGGAGCGTGTGCGGAGCGAGAACGAAATTTGCGGAGCGTTGAAAAATGTCGATCCGCAAGAAGAAGGCAGTAATGGCAAGGGTTTGCGTATCGGCGGAGCGTGCGGAGCCAAAATTCCTGCCTTTTTGGACGAGGTGATTTGATGATAAATGTTATTTCCAAACTTGAAGAATTAGGCTTTGCATTGACATTGGAAGGCGGGAGATGCGGTGCAAAGGAGTTGTCGCGGAGGAAGCGGTTCCTTTGTTGGCTGAGCTCAAGGCAAATAAAGCTGATGCAATAAAAATTCTACAAGGACGGCAGACGGTACCCGTACATGATCCAGGCGTGGAGATAGCGCCTGCTGATAGTCTTTTATGGGTTCGTCTATTAACGGCCGCAAAGAAGGTAGATTTAGATTTTGCAGCAAGATTGTTGTTTCTTCGTGGCGCCGGTTGTAGTTTGGTGCCAAATGAAAAAACTGGCTTTAGATTAGAACCGGTAATTGATGAAACCGGCTGTAATGGTTGGATTGATCAAGAATTGTATGATATTGAAAAACAGTGTTTATGGCCGTACAGACACAAATTAACGGAGCTACTAAAAATATTAGCGGAAGGAAGGTGAAATGTTTGCGATACCATTACTCGGATGCGGAACTAAAGACGCTATTAAAAAGCATGGTTTTGTTAATTGATACCCGGGAACAGAAGAATAAGCATATTACTGATTGGTTGGATAAAAACAAGATCCCTCACCAAAGTCGCAAACTGGATTATGGCGATTACAGCTACATGCTGCCGGGTTGCAGTGAATTAGGCATAATGCGAGACCTTTACTTTACTGATGGTCTTGCGGTTGAGCGCAAGGGATCGCTGGATGAATTAGCGTCCAATTTAACGCATGAGAGAGTACGTTTTGAAAGTGAATTGTTACGCGGTACCGGCGCCAAGATGTATCTTTTGATAGAAAACGGTTCGTGGCAAAGCATCTATAACGGAGCGTACAAGTCGGAATATAAACCGCAAAGTTTTGTTGCTAGTCTGAAATGCTTTGAAGCCAGGTATGGCTTGAATATAGATTTTACTTTAGAGGCGTATGCAGGGAGTTGGATTTACAATACTTGCTACTACCATTTAAGAGAGTTTCTGCTCAAAGGAGGTGTGGCGGCATGACCTAGGCATTAAACAGCTATGCCGGCAGGACAGTGAGCATGCGGTGATGTGAAATAAACCGCTTATATATAACAATTTATTAGGAGGGTTTTATAATGTTAAAATACGAAGATTTTGAGAAAATGGTTGAATTAAATAATGTTGATTTGGCAGGTGTATCTACAGGGCAGCTAGTTTGTGAATTATCAAAAAGGGCAGGGGTGGAAGCAGTGACCCTTGATTATGGCGCAAACTATACCGGTACAATTCATGGCCCCAAGGTTATACTGGAAATTTCTGTAGATGATGATGAAAAAGATTAACCGAAATAAGTGCGGAAAGGTTGATGTCGATGCGGCAAGTTTCGATCCTCTATCGCAAAAAGAAATATGTCGTTGATGTAACCGCCGAAAATTACAAATATCAATATGAATATGATCATCTTGAAGATGCAAAGAAAAGGGCAGCAAGAATATGTGATTTTATTGATATTAAAACTTTTTCAATAAAAATATAGAGTAAAGACAGCGAAATTCGCGGTGTGTGAAATGAACCGCTTATGAGTGGCCTCCATATTTCGGTTATAAGGATGTTTTTCTTGGAGGTTGAAATGCTTTTAAAGTTAATTAAAACAGCGTACGGGCTAAATATAAGGATCTAATAATGGTTCAGACAAAAAGGAAGTTTGAAAGGAGGGTTAGTGATGGCTGGTGGTGATAAATTCAACCATAAATGGGAAAAAGCGATAATTGGGTTGTTAACAAAACCGGATTTAGCGACTGCGGCAGAATATGCCAATATTTCTACCAATACACTTTTGCGCTGGCTTAACCTTCCGGACTTTGCACAAAAATATTCTGACGCAAAAAAGGAAACATTAAAGCAAGCGTTGGCAACTTTGCAGCAGGCGACGGGCGAAGCGGTTCAAACATTGCGGGATGTAGCAAAGGATGATACTGCGCCCGCTTCTTCTCGCGTGTCAGCTGCCAAGGGTTTAATTGAGTTGGCTTTCAAGGCTAGGGAAACGGAAGAAGTGGAGCAGCGGATTGCAGCTCTTGAAGAAGAAATAGAAAGGTTGTCGGAATAATGAGTTTAAAATGTCGGTTAGACCGATTAGAGAAATTCATGGATCAGGAAGGTTCTAGTGTTGGTATCATCGGAGATGCTCATGGTCTGACAAAGTGTACTGACCGGCGTCCCAGTTGTCCTCCTTACCCCTGTGATTACGACCCAACGTCTTGTTGGTGGCGCCTGGCGTATCCAAAGGGCGAAGTTATTACCATTGGGGATCCAAGTACATACAAATAAATTTTGGTTGCCTTGGACGTCGGTTTGTTATTTTGAGGCAAAATAGTGAGGTGAAGTCATGACGCTAAAAACACGGCTTGATACCTTGGAAAGTAAAATATCCCGGGGGAAATGGGAACTAATATTAGTCGGTTGGCCAGGGACAAATATCTATCCGGCCACAGGTGAAGAACTTAAAGAAGCACGGAAAACGGGAAAATGCTTAATATTACGCGAAACATTGTCGGAGTATGCGAAGCGTATGTTAGAGAAGTGAGCTTTCGCTAGTGCTTTGAAAAAGATGTAAATAAGATTAAAAAAGAAAGAAGGAACGATTACCATGAAAACCAAAGCTTATGGATGCTGTTATAAAAACGAACCGGTTAACACGTTGATTTTTGTAAACATAGTCGCTAAAGGAGGGACGGACGAATGACACAATGGCTAAGAAATCCTAACAGCCAAACGAACGACGCCGGGTATGCGGTTGGTGCCCTGATCGGCGGGGCGATTGGCAATAACCAACGCCTAATTGACTTGAAGCGTACCGCCGCTGATGCCGAAGCCTATAAAGCGAATGCAACCAATGGAATAGTGAACGAACAGGATAAAGTCGATGCTTTAAATCAATTGTTGGCGGGATCGGGGGTTTCCTCCGATGTGGTTGGACAAAAGACGGATGCTCTTATCTTGAAAAATAAGCAAACCTGGGAAGGATTAGAGCAGCAGAAAAACGGCCTCGATGATAAAGGCCAGGCCGCCATTACCGCACAGCAGAAGAAAATCGAGGCGCAAAGCGATTATCTGCGGTCCATGTTCCCGTCTCTTAATGGTTCGTATAGGAAAGATGCAAGCGCGGCTGATGCGCTTGCTGCCTCGAAACAGCAGAGCTTCATGCAACAGCAACCGGTAACCACTCAACAACAGCAATTGGCGAATACCGTACTGCCGACTAGCGGCGTACAAGCGCCAACGTCAGCCGATATAGGAGTACCGCAAGCAGCGCAGCCTAACATAACACAGCTTGCCTTAGCGCGGCAAACGTCCAATCCTGATTACACGTTGACGGTAGATCGTCTGGTCCAACAGTTAGGTGGCAATCAGTCGGTAGATGATCGGGCGGCAGCATTAGCCAAAGCGAAAGCATCCGCAGGCTTCGATCCTGCTTCCTATACCAACAACTTGAAACTGCAATTACTGAAAAACGGCCACGCTTCTGCCAACGTCGAGGAAGTCATGCAGGGACAAGACGCTTGGGCGAAACAACAGTACAACCAAGCGAATGTTCAACCGCTGCAACTGGCAATGCAAAAAGCGATCGCTGGCGGCGATATGCAAACCGCGTATGCGTTGGCTTCTCGTATTGACCAATTAAACGGTGGCAAGCAAATGACTTCCCTGTTAAGTGGCGCTACGCCGAATTATGAGGTCAATACTACTGACCAAGGCAATCAAAAGACGGTAACGATGTATAACACGAAAACCGGTCAAGGACAATCGGTTGCAATGCCTGTTGGCTATAAACCTGATACGGTTCTTACCACTCAGACGCAGAAAGAAATTGCCACGAACCACGATAATACGTCAATGCGGAATACGGATGTGAATAACGCCGGACAAAATTGGCGGGCGCAACTATCAACCAATACGCAGAAAGAACTACAACAAGTGAAAGATAAAAACGGTGCCGACGGAAACGGAAAGTTGTCTTTATCGGCAGCAAACGATATATCCGACGCCTACTTAACATTTGAAAGAAGCCGTCAAGACGCGAAGGATACGCGGGTCAATCCTTATGCTGTATATCTACCGCAGGCTATGGAAACGCTATATGCTGCAATGGGTGGCCAAGGACAAACCAAAAGCAACAAAATTACTGATGCTGAATACGATGCTTTATACAACAAACTTGTCGCTGGCGGTTTTAATGGTGCAAAGCCAATGACGTCGGCAGAAGCTCAAGCGTATATTCAAAATAAGTATTGGAAATAGAGGAAAGGTAATTAAAACTATACCCTCGATTGAAACTAGGGCATTAACCACCCAAGGGTACGAACATTCTTTGTATCCTTGGGTTTTCTAATATCGTTTTGCAATCTGTTAAGCGCATCCTCACTTGCGGCTGCGGTAATTTACTAGGTAGTGAAGAGCAAAAAGTGGAAGCTCAATTGAATTGGTACCCGAGTTTCAATTAATGGTGCAGGGGGTTCTGCAAGGAAGACCTCAATGCAAGGCATGATTAAAACAGGTTGTCGATGATTTTCTTTACCAGGTAAACGATGCTTTGCTGCAATATTACGCGCCAGATGTTTTTCATTGTTGATTTCACCTCCAGTAACTCATTACCTGGAAGCGAACGTCTTTTATGGTCTCGCGAAAAAAATCATAAAACTTGCAAACACATCACTATGGAGGCTACAATTCACTTTAATGATTTCGCGAAAGGTTTAATGTTATGGGCGGTGCAGGTTCGTGATACTGGAAGCTTGTTAATTGCAAAAACCTTGTTGAATATGCGTTGAAAGTAAATATAAGTATCTGGCAATGAGTAAAGAAATTGGCTGTCGGCTCTGTATTCTTATACGAGTGGATCGATGAAAATGGCTTTTCTTGTGGCTATGCGACAGTTACGGCTTATGGGTTTAGCGTTGAAATTTCTTACCAGCATAATCATGAGGCGGTTAATCTCTTGATAGCTATTGAGTGGGTAAAATGTTTGCGATTTTACTGAGCCCTTTTTATCTGTCCCGCTTGTGGGCGCCGGGTACGTGATCTATATTTGGAAGAGTGTTATTTGGCTTGCCGCACTGCAATAAATTGGCATACAAGAGCCAACGATCCGGATTGAAAGATTAGGTTTTCACAAAATCAATACAAAAAAACAGCGGGCTACTCTGATAAAGAGGCTCGCTGTTTAATGGTTATAAACACCTATTTAATAAATAATTCAGTGAACTTATTTGCATTCTCCCCATTGTATATACAATTACGTATTATTCTGTTCACGTTCAATAACTATAATTAACGCTTGTTGTGCAACCATGTCCACGGGAGACTTCGGTTTAAAACCTACCCATGTTGGATTCGATATTTCTTTATTAAGAACACTTGCATTATTCCTATCATAAATAACGGCCTTAAGTTTCATGTGTGTCCAATTGCTGACCCTGATTTTTTCATGGGAAACAGTGTAATTCATGTTATATACCAAATTAACCGTTTCGTCATCAGGATTTGGCGTCATATTATTTAACAAATCTTCAAGCCCTGCTGTCGTGTGTTCATTTTTAAACCAAACATCTAAATATAACCCTTGCTCATCCATCATCGGTTTGACAGATTGTTTTTCAACGTAATAAACTCCAAACTTGTCTTCTCCTGCCTTTATCCAGCGTTCATCTTCTGCTGAAACACAAGGCATTGTAATAATGATAAATGCTACTAGAGCAGTTAATACAATAGTTTTCAATACACCATTTACAGAACCGAACAATAGCAAAAATTTCTTTCCACAATAGCTACAATATTGCATCTAATCACTCCTCAACCTCTTCTTTCTCCCCTTCTTTCTTTGACATGTACCAAATGATTATGGTTAAGCAAATGCTTGCGGGGATAGCGAAAGTTAGTCCGCCAACTAATCCGGCCACAGTACAAAACAAAAAACTACCCCAAGAAACAAAATTAGACTTCTTAAGACCAGCCTTCCTTTGGTGACTAAGAAAAAAAGGAATAATTCCACAAACCGCTCCAGAAAGTAAGCCACCACCGATATGTTCTATATAACGATGAGCAACAGGGTCATTATAATATGATTTTGCAAGTCCTTTTCCAGTCGCTATGGCAATTACAAATCCAACAATGGACAATCCGCCGGTGCTCGAAGAACTGTCTTTAGTTTCTTTGTTATTGCACGTATTTTCGCTGCCATTCGTAGTTTCTAATACCACAGTTTCTTTTTTACAATTTATGTCTGACAGACAATCTTCATGTTCGAAGATTATTTTTTGTCCACAGTGCTTGCAGTATACTGCGCTCGCTGTGATTTGTTTGCCACATTTTTCGCAATACATTTAGCATCCCCCCATTGAATTATTTTATTATCGCAAATGTTTGAAGTATATTATCAACCAATTTTCTAGCAGGTTCATCATTCTGACCATATTTAGCCATAACCATCCATAGCGAGAGGCCATCTGTTACAAAAAGAGTTTGTTGCTCAATTGGTATTTTGTTTTTATTGTCATAATACAATTGTTTTGTTAAAACACCAAATTCTGGTGATTTATTATTGCCAGAAATAACAGTAACTACAGTGGGGGTCCTAGTACTTGAAAAATTGCTTATACTGCTATTTTTCGCCATACCATTGACAGCTCCATCAACGGCACCTTCCAGACTGGGCTTCCATTCTCTAGGAAGTACTTTTTCATTGTAACAACAGTTTGTGATTTGAACAGCCATTATTTTGTTAAAACCCTCATAAGCCTCTTGTCCTAATATATACTTTCGAATACTCTCTGGCATGTCTGGTTCCTTTACTGTGTTTAGTTCAAATGGTACGCTTATTTTAATTTTAGAATCAAAGTTCCCCAATTTCACTTCATGTAGAGGTGGCTTCTGTTCTGCATGTAAACCAATAATTCCACCACCACACCCACTTATAACAAATATCACAGAAAAGAGAAGCATACACCATATTTTTTTGGTACTTTGGATAATCATAATATCCCTCCTTCTATCATTGGAAATAATACCTAAAATAATCAATCACCCTTTATTTTAGTAAAATAATAAAACCACGCCAGCAATAGCAGTGTGGTTTTTGTTTTCTATGTATAGGCTGTGATTGCAAAAGCCGGAAGACATACGGCATAAGCGCTTCTATTTTTCATTCTATTAAAACTTGCAAAATCCTTTTAACTTCCTGTTATTGTTATTATTCTTAGTAATTTATATAATTAAATATAGCTATTGACAATTAAATATAGTTAAATATATAATAAAACAAAAAAAGGAGGTGTATAATTTGACGTTGGAACCTGTTTACTCTCCAAAAGAGCTAGCGGAATTATTAAAAGTATCAGAGCAGGTAATCGCGGATGAACTAAAAACAGGAAGATTAATTGGGTTTAAGGTTGGTCGCCAATGGCGAATTACAGAAGGCAGCGTAAAGGATTATATTAAGGTAAACACCGGAAAGCCGCCAGAAGAAATGCGCCAGAATGGCAGCTGATTTGTTTTCGGGCATTTGGAAAATGAAAAGGAAGCTGCACCCCATCTCTCGCAAAGACGGTGCAACTTCCTCACAGAACAACCTCCGAAAAGGATTGTCTTGATAAGTATAACATATCGACATCCTTTCGGAAGCAAAAACCAAAAGGAGATGGAAATATGTCATTTCGTAATAACTTAAGAATGGAAATAAATAAGCGTGGCTGGACGATTAATGACCTTGCAGCTAAAGCCGGATTACCGGCCCGAACGGTCAAAAGTTGGATTTCTGGGAGAAATGAACCTACACTACAGCGAGCAATGAAAGTTTCTAATGCTTTGGGCATACGATTGGTCTGTTTATTAGGCGATAAATAAGTATAAGGCCCGCCTTCCCTACATAGTTGTTTCTTTCTTTATTTGAAAGATTAATCGCGACTAATAGGGGGGGCGGGCTATTTACTGTCAATAAAGAAAAAAAGCTCTGCCTGGTACCAGTCCATAGGGCTACAATTGCCCAAGGAGGGGACCGCGAAACAGAGCTTTCTTAATTTGATTATAATAGATAGGAAGCAGAAAAACAATTTATTGCAAAGGAAGGTCGTGAGGCGAATGATCTTTGAAACGGTAAAAGTCTTTTCGGAACGGGTTGGGTTGCCGGAAGATTTACTGCGAAAAATGATCCGGCAGGGACAAATCCCGCATGTGCGAACTGGAGCACGTCATGTTCGAGTACATGTGGAAGCAGGGCTAGAGGCGCTGAAAAAATATGCGGAACAGTCGGCAGAGGAAATTGCCGCGAGATTGCCGGTCCCGATGAAAATCGTCAAATCAAAACAAGAAGCCGATCCGGCCAGAAAGAAAAAAGGAGGAAGGCCACCAGACAGCGTAAGGCTGGCCAAAAAACTTGCATTAAAAGAGGCAAGCATGAAAGAAAAAGAATAATTAGAAGATGCGGTGGGCTTATGCCTGCCGCTTTATTTTTTTGCATTATTACATTATGTAAACTGTACCTTGAATTGTCCCTTATGCCTTACAAATGTCCCTTGCTGAATTCCAATTAATTACAGTTAAAACAAAGATAAATCCAGTAAAAACAAAGGTTTGTAAGTTAACATAAATAAACACAAATGAGCTGTTTCTGACTCTTAATCAGAGGGTTCGGGGTTCGAGTCCCCGGTGGGTCACCAGAAAAATCAAGGCTTCGCAGCGATGCGGGGCTTTTTATTATGTTGACTAGTGATAGTGATAGTGCTAGTAACAGTCATTTAAAAATGAATGCAATTTATCATCAAGAGAAACAAAGGAGCATATCAAAAAACAAATACGTCGGACCCTTTATAACTGCCTGCTACAGCCTTATTTATTATGCGTAATACTTTTTCTCGATCAAACCAATAATGATAACTTGATAAGTTAAGCTGTATTTTCCTTTCGAAAAATTTGATTAAAGCTTGGATAGAGGAATTTCGCCGTTTTTAAGCCTTGTAATTTCATCAACAGCTCCGACGCCCATGCGAATTAGCGCATCTGCGGTGTTTGCACCGTTATGAGGTGTTGCAATAAAATTGTCACAGGTTAATAGTGGGTGATTTTTAAGGCCAACGGCTTGAAGCCTTATGCCTATCTAAAGTTCATCTTCCAGGACCTGCCTGGCGTTCAGTTCGGACAATATCCTGAGTTTCTCGAAGATTATCTTCCTTGGAACCCAAGAATTCAAACAATCTGCAAAGAGGGCAAAACTTGAGTATGAGTATACTTAAGTTTTGCCCTCTTCATATCCATCCTCTTGTTAATCGCTTACAAATTATCTTCTAGTAGAGTTTATAGTATTTCGATCGTTGAAGTGTTGGCAAATTCTTTCTGCACCAGAAGCTTAAGATAATGGTCGAAAATTTTTAGTGCTTGCACTGTGCTTGATTTAGGATATTTATGTTTCAGTATGTAACATATGCGCTCAGGCGGCGGTTCGGTTAAATAGAATATGGAAAAAATCCCTTTTGAGCGAGCTGCTTTTGCAACTGATAAGGGCACTATGGACCACTGTTCCGTCTTTTTTAACATTGCCAGGATCAGTTGCACCGTATCCACCTTTGTTTGGCCTGGACTCGCAGTTAGCCACCAATGATCATGCCACAACTGATAACCAGGATTCCAACTAACATGCAGTTCATCTTCAGGATTTAATTCGGTTGGATGAATAAAACCAGCTTCTGTTTGGTATGATATTGCAGGACGTAATACTACCATTGGTTCAGTATAGCATTTTTCTACGATGACGTTTGGATGAGTCCTGTCTAGTAGAGAAAAAGCGACATCCACATTTCTTCGTTCTACGTCTTCATATAGAGCAGGTGAATGGGAAGTGATTATTTTTAAACTTAATTTAGGTTCGTGCTGACTTAATGCAAAATACAACGCAGGAAATATGGAATTAATTATACTATCCAATGTGCCAATTGACAGGGCAAGTTTGGGTTTGCCTTGCATTAGAAGCTGCGTTTCTTGCCAAAGAGAATTCCACTGCTCTGCCATATCAACAAATTCCTCACCGGCAGGGGTTAAACGGATCGATTTCCACCCTTTCCCTCTCTCAAACAAGGCGGTTCCTAATTCCTGTTCCAGCATTTTCAATCGTTTGCTTGTCGTTGATTGCGCTAAATTCAGCATTTTAGCCGCCTGGGTAATATTTTGCGTTCGCACTACAGCCAAAAATGCTTCTATTCCTAGTGCATACATGATTTTCCCTCCCAAAGATAATTATCGAAATCGTGATTAGTAATAGCGAAATTAGTCGTTTTACTTTAATAATAATATACTATAAACTTCTAAATAGATAAACAATTTTGTTAATTCGCGGATTTTCAAATAATTATCTTATCGTGCACAATAGGATAATTTCTCTTTCACAGAACTAATTGATTAACGTATGGGGGCATAAAAATGAAAAATCCAGGCTGTAAAATTGTGAGAGATTTTGTAAGACCAGATAAAAAATTGATACAATTATTCAAAGATCTACCGGTTGCCAATATCGATGATTGCATGAGCCGCACGGCAGCAGTCGATCCTATGATAAAACCGATGAACAAGACAACCCTGTTGGGACCTGCGTTTACGGTAAAGGTTCCTGAAGGAGACAACCTGATGTTTCACAAAGCAATGGACCTAGCTCAACCTGGCGATGTGATTGTCATTGATGCCGGCGGCGATATTAAGCGCGCTATCTTCGGTGAATTGATGATTACCTATTGCCAAAGCAGAGGCATAGCCGGTGTAATCGTTGATGGCAGCGTTCGTGATGCTGATGCTTTGGCAGAGATGGACATTGCGGTATACGCTAAAGGAGTTACGCCAAATGGGCCGTATAAAAATGGTCCAGGAGAAATTAATACCCCTATTTCGTTTGGCGGCAGAGCAGTATGCCCAGGAGATATTGTCGTTGGCGATGGTGATGGAATTGTCGTTATAAAACCGGAAGAAGCAAGATACATCGCCGAACAAACTCGAAAAGTCAGTGAAAAAGAACAGGGTATTATGGACGGAATTGTAAATAAAGGAACCTATATTCGGTCGTGGGTGGATGAAAAACTCAAGGAAATTGGCTGCGAAATTGTCTAGAAGTTGTAATAATTTCGGGATAATCCAATAGACATCCTGACATTAGGGGAGGAATTAGCATGAAATTAGGATTTATTGGTTTTGGGGAAGTGGCTTTTGAAATATCGCGGGGCTTGAAGATGGAAGGGCTGCAAGGAATAGTAGCCTTTGATCCGATGAAGGATGATCCAAAATATGGACCATTAGTGCAGGAAAGAGCGGCTGTAGCGGCAGTATCGCTTTTAAGCGAACCGGGTGATGTGGTGAAAGCAACGGACGTAATTATCTCGGCTGTTCCGGGCGCTTACGCTTTACAGACAGCAGAAGGGATTGCAGCCGAGCTCAATCAGCAAAAAATTTATGCCGATGTCTCTACTTCGTCACCTACGACAAAACAAAAAATCGCGGAGCTCATCGCACTCACCGGCGCAGGCTTCGTGGATGGGGCATTGATGGGAAGACTGACCGTAGAGCAACACAAAGTACCTACTTTGGTCAGTGGCAACGGCGCAAGCAAATTTATTGATTTGATGACACCTTATCATATGTCTCTGAAAAAAGTGAGTGACAAGGCTGGCGATGCCATTGCCATAAAACTCGTGCGCAGCATCTATATGAAAGGAATTGCGTCTTTGCAAGCGGAGATGCTGGAGGCAGCGACAAAATTGCAGGTGGAAGACCTGGTGCTCGCTTCCATTTCCAACACCATGGATGCAGCGCCTTTCGTCAAAACGATGAATATGTTGGTCACAGCCGGCGCAATCCATGCGGAGCGGCAGTCGCACGAGATGAAAGACTGTATGGTTATGCTCCGGGATCTAGGTATTGCGCCCATCATGACCGAAGCCACCATGCTGCACCTGAAATATTTGGCGGAGAAAAACTTGAAAGATAAATTTCACGGCGAGATCCCTGACAAATGGGAAGCTGTGACCCAAGCCCTAGCGGAATAAAACAACTTCTCTGGCTGGAACAAGAAAGATGAAGGGGTGATTAAACATGGCAAACACGATCCAAGATGCAGCTACCTTTGAAAAAAGTACGATGACCAAAGTAAAAAACCGCTTAATACCTTTTCTAGTATTATTGTATTTCTTTGCAATGTTGGATAGAGTTAATGTTGGTTATGCTGCTCTTACAATGAATAAGGAGTTGGGAATTTCAGCAGCACAATACGGCCTAGTGGCAGGTATCTTTTTCATCGGGTATTTTTTATTTGAGGTTCCCAGTAATTTGATCATGTCCAAGGTAGGGGCCCGTAAGTGGATCGGCCGGATCCTCATTACCTGGGGATTTGCTTCTGCGGCGTGTGGCTTAATTCAAAATGAAATGCAGCTGTATATTGCACGATTCATTCTCGGCGTCATGGAAGCCGGATTCTTTCCGGGTATCATGTTGTATATGACCTACTGGTTTCCGGCGAAAGAGCGTGCCCAAGTAGTTGCGTTATTCATGTTGGCACTGCCCATTTCGTCAATTATCGGTTCGCCGGTTTCAGGGTTAGTTCTGGATTATGTCAATTGGTTGGGAATCTCCAGTTGGCGCTGGTTGTTTATCCTGGAAGGACTGCCTACTTGTATTCTGGGTATCATTACGTTTACGAGCCTTCCTGACAGACCTCGTGATGCAAAATTCCTTTCCGAGCAAGAAAAAACCTGGCTAGAAGACAAAATTGCAATTGAGCATAAGGAAATTGAGAGCAAACATAAGCATTCGATGTGGAGCGCTTTAACAGGAAAAACTGTTTGGGCATTGGCCATCATATACTTCAGTAAAACATTGGCGGTTTACGGCGTGAGTTTCTTTGCACCGACGCTGCTCAAAGGTCTGAAGGCCGGTTTGTCCAACTTCGAAGTCGGCTTGCTGAACGCGGTACCCTTTATTTTTGCAGCCTGCTTCATGGTTTGGTGGAGTAATCATTCGGATAAGACAGGTGAACGCCGCTGGCATGTGACCATTTCCGTATTGATCTGTGCCATAGGCCTAATTGGCTTAGCAGTAATCAAAACTCCAGTGCTTGCAGTGGTTTTCCTCACCATCGTTTATTGCGGTTCCTACAGCATCTACGGATCCTTTTGGGCTTTGACGGGCACGGTGTATGCAGGGAAACAGGCAGCAGTGGCTATGGCAGCGATCAATTCCATTGCAAATCTAGGCGGATTTATCGGTCCCGTTGGGATCGGGGCAATAAAAACGGTCGCCGGTGGTAATGCCTATGCTGGGTTTTATTTTATTGCCGCATTCCTGATCGTTTCTGCAGGAATTACAATTTCTCTCAAAGCCGCAAAAACAGCCGACGAATTGATCGCGGAAAGTAGCAGAAAAGTAAGGTAAAAGTAGCGGAGGAGAAAATTATGAAAACTACAAAATATCGTTATATTATCATATTTATGGTGTTGCTAATCATGATTACTAACTATATCGACAGGGGAGCCCTAGCGTATGCGCAGAAAGATATTATTAAAGAATTTGGCTTCACAGCTGCCCAATGGGGAAGTATCCACGGCTTTTTTGGGTATGGTTACATTTTTGGCGGCCTATTTGGCGGCGCATTAGCCGATAGAAAGGGACCCAGGTATGTTTGGCTTCTGTTTGTTACGCTGTGGTCAATTTGTGTGGCTTTGACCGCTTTCGCCGGCAATATTGGCATGGCCTTCTTTGGCGGTTCTGCCATGGCTGGATTCTTCGTTGTCCGTGTACTGTTTGGTTTTGCAGAAGGTCCTTCCTTCGTTACCATGAGCAGAACGTTGGCTAATTGGGTGGCTCCTAAAGAGCGTACATTTACATCTTCCATCACCTTGATCGGGACACCGTTAGGATCTGTAATCACGGCTCCGGTTGCTGTATTCTTGTTGTCGATAAGCGATTGGCGGACATTGTTGATTGTATTGGGTGGAATAGGGATTGCCTGGGCCCTTATTTTCTCGCGAATCTTTACTAACTTACCAGAAGAGCATCCAAAAGTATCCAAAGAAGAGTTGGCTGAGATCAGAAGCGGCGGCGCTGCAGCCTTGCAGGTTAAAGATGCAGCCATTGAAATTCGCGACGGGCATTGGTATGATTTCTTTAAGAATCCTTCTTATCTATTGAATACCGTTGGCTTCTTCGGCATTAGTTACATTATATTCATGTTATTGGCCTGGACCCCTAAATATTTGCAAGATGTGTACAATATGAGTTTAACTTCCTTATCGTATCTGGGAATGGTCCCCTGGATTGGCCCGATATTGACCACACCTCTCGGGGGTAAAATCGCGGATATGATTTATGCGCGGACTGGTAATTTAAGAATTGCCAGAAACAGTGTGGCTATGGTTTCCCTCTCGTTGTCCGGGTTATGTTTCTTGCTTATACCCCAAATGAGCACCATGACTGGGGTTCTTACCATGATGGCGCTTGGCAATTCAGCGGCGTTAATGTCAAATTCGATTTATTGGAGCAATTTGATCGATATTGATCCGTCAAGAACAGGTACTTTCGGCGGGATCATGCATTTCTTAGGGCAAATAGCAGCTATGGCAGCACCTACTGTAACGGGTTTGCTAGTTACCGGTTATGGTTATAACGCAGCTTTTGCGGCAGCCGGGGTGATTTGTTTGGCAGGAGTGGTGTGCTCCTATTTCGTTAGATTTGATAGAGCGCGCACGGTGTAAGCAAAATAATCAAACGGTTTTGAATCATTAAAGAAAGCGACGCAACCTGTCGCCGTGCCGGCAGATTGCGTCGCGAAGCTGTTCGACGGCTGTAACGGCCAAGAAGCCTTTCTGTGATATAATTCTATGTAACTTGTCGGCACATTGACAATCTAGATCTTGAGCAATGAATTTGAAGTTCATCTTTAGGGAATGAAACCTAGTGTAGGAGCACGATTGATGTTTCTGCCGGATAGACAGATAAGGGGGAATAATTGTGTATAATTTGATTATTGAAAATGGATACGTTGTAGATCCGTCAGCAAATTTTGCAGGAAAAAAGACAATTGCCATCAAAAACGATCGAATAGTTCCTTATGATGAAACGATTGCTGCCAAGCAAAAAATTAATGCTGATGGTTGCTATGTATTCCCCGGGTTTATTGATTTTCATACACATATTTATGAAGGCAGTGCATTTGCAGTGAAGCCGGAGTTGCTGTTCCCCTATGGAATTACGGCAGTAGTAGATGCAGGGTCTACTGGGGCTATAAACTTTGAAGACTTTTATCGCAATACGATACAAAAAAGTATGGTGAAGATAAAAGCATATTTGAATATTTCCTCCATCGGCCAGCTTGGCGGTGGGATTGAAGAATCGCTAGATCCCGCATTATTTGATGAAGCTAAAATAACTTATTTAATAGATAGGTATCGCGATATTATCTTAGGCATTAAAATTAGATGCAGTGAACACTTAGTGGAAGAACATGGAATGGTGCCGATGCAAAAGACATTGGAATTGGCAAGAAAATCGAATGTTCCCGTGTGCGTCCATACAACCAATCCACCCGTAGATGCGGCGGACCTCGTTTCCATGTTGGATAAGGATGATGTTTACTGTCATATATTTCAAGGTGTAGGTTCCACTATGATAGGCAAAAATAACGCTGTAAAACCTGAATTTTGGGAAGCTAAAAAACGGGGTGTAGTTTTTGATGCAGCGAATGGCCGAATGAATTTTGATTATAATGTAGCGATACCTGCGTTGAAAGAAAATTTTTTCCCCGATATCATTAGCACTGATTTAACTAAGTTGAGTTTTAATACACCAGGAATTTCACCAGTGAAAAACTTATCGTTCATCATGTCGAAATACTTAAGCTTAGGAATGACGGTAGAAGCTATCGTCCGGGCAGTCACTGCAACCCCGGCCAAATTAATGGGGATGGAAAAAGAAATCGGAACAGTACAGGACGGGGCTGTAGCAGATTTGTGTATATGTAAAATCGAAGATCATGCTGCTGAGTTTATTGATTCGAAAGGCGAAAGCAGGAAGGGCGATAAACTCTTTGTTCCCAAGGCAACCATTGCTAATGGAGAGATCGTGTATTGCGGTAAAGACTTGTAAATTTAATGGATTACCGTGAAAAATAAACTATAGCGAGGTATTTTGGGGTCATGTAAGAAGGCGTCGTACCCCGTTTGATGGACAGTATAAACACATGGTAAATCTAATATGATGGTACAATTTAAAAACATATTAGTGGCACTATTGGTGACAGGGATTAAAAAAGTGTCACCACCTTTGCCAAACTAATGCCAAGAAAAAATGCGAACAGCCTGATGGTTGCAACGTTTCACAAGGTAACATAAATATTTGCAAATGACTTTTATCTGACTCGTAATCAGAGGGTTCGGGGTTCAAGTCCCCGGTGGGTCACCAGAAAAATCACGGCTCCGAAGCAATGCTTCGGAGTTTTTTATAAGCCACCTGAATAGTAAAGAGGGCTGCCGCTAGCGATACAATGATCGCTGTCGGCAACCCTCTTTACTATTATCACAGATTGAGAAATGTATCCACCATTGCGGCAAAGTACAGGAGTGTCCGGTCTTGAGAATTTGAAAAATCTTTTTCAGTTATCTCAGTACATTTTTTCAAACGATATTTTAACGTATTGCGATGGATATGTAGTTTATCAGCCACAGCCACGTTGTCCGCGTTTTCTTCCAAAAACGTTTTTAGTGTCGGTACCAGGTCGGTATGATGCACATCGTCGTATTCATATAATTTTCCCAAGACTTCTGTACGGAATAGTTCGAGTTGCCGTCGGTCTTGAACATTAAATAAAACTTTAAAAAAACCTAAATTTTCATAATCGAAGAATCGTTTTATAGTAGATGCTTGGGCAACTTTTAAGGCTAACTCAGCTTGTTCAAGGCTGGTTTTCAGTTGTTGTAATCCCTCGTATGGATTGCCGCAGCCAATACTAATTTTTCTGCCGTTTAAGTACAGTTTGACAGATTCTGATAAGTCGGCAGCCATACTTTCGAGTCTTTGTTTTTCTTTAGCAGTATTGTTGGAAGGTAATAATAAGATGATCCTATCGCTGCGAGTCATAAACAAGGCCTTCTGACCATTTTTTTCAACAATTCCTTGCACGATTTGCTGAAAACGCATCTTGACATCCAATATATAATTTTCAGCAAAGGCATCATTCTGCTTATAATGCTCCAAATTGTCGTGAAGCTTTATCAGCATAACCTGGTGAAGATTTCCCAGGTCGTAACCGTAAACGGCGGCCCGTGTCAGCAGCGTTTCCGCGTTTGAACAATCGCCATACAAAATATTTTCAATAATGTCTTGAATGGATTTTTCCTCAATTTGTTTGGCAATAATGTAGTTGCAAATATCCTTTGTTACTTCTACAAGCCGTACCTCCCAGGGCATTTCAAAAATAGGGAAGTGTAAACCGTCGGCCAGTTTGATTATTTTGTCCGGTGTTTTGTGAATATATGGCCCGGTATTGATCACCAAGCCGGCAACATTTTTGTCGGCACATTCTTTCACGATTGTGTTGAGAACTTCGAGATTATCACGGATACCTACTCCTGTCATGAACAGCAGTTCTCCGCCTAAGACCCAACTCATCACATCCGGCAGTTCAACTACGTGGATCCAATGTAACGTACGGTCCAATCCCTTGGCACCTGCGACCAGCCGCAGCCTTTTTAGTTGGGGAAGTTTGAAAATATCTCGTACTTTTACCAGCATCATATGTTCTCTCCCAAATTGATTATATACGCATATAAGACTATTTTTATATACTTAAATTCAAGGAAACGGCCTACAATCCCTTGTGGGTGAGTTGCAAATTTTGCTCCCGGTATCTGGCTTGATGTCAGGAAAAAGAACTCCGAAGTTAGGTTCAGAGTTCTTTAAAAATTAGGATGGAAAGGATGTGTATAGATTCGGCAAAGTGAAAGAGGAAAGGCATGAACGCTTAGAGGTCGGCGGAATGATAAGAAGCAGCAGTATTTATGGGGCTCGTTTGTTTTTTTCCGGCCCAGAGTTGAAGGAGGAGGATACTGCCCAATATCAGCAATCCGCCCAGCAGTTGTACGAGAGTTAATTTTTCGGAAAGAAGCAGGACAGACAGGACCACAGTAATGAATGGCTCTGCCGTACTGATAATGGCGGTATTGGATGGACCAATCAGGCTCAGGCCAATAAAACAACCTAAAATGCCGACAATAGTGGAGAAAAATGCGATAGACAGTAGGATTAACCAGCCTTTTATAGGCAAAGTGGTGACAAATTCGCCGGTAAAGACGGAGGTCAGCAAGAAAGTTACTGCTGCTGCTGAACAGACGTAAGTAGTGGCAACTATGGAATCAACCTCTTTCAGAAGGTGATTGCTGGCAAGGAGATAAGTCGCATAGATGATCGACGCAGCCATCCCCAATATGATCCCGGTGAGACTAATGTCGGCAAAAGATACTCCGAGAATGAGAAAAAGACCGACAAACGAAATCACTAAAGCGAGCCCTTTTTTCCAATTAAATTCTTCTACACCGAAAAGAAAGGACAGCAGGGTGACGATAGCGGGATAGCTGTAGAATAGTAATGATAACATCACAGCAGAAAGATAATTCAGCGACGCTGCGAAGGCAGCAGACATAAGGCCGTAACCGGCGATGCCGAGGAGACCGAGATAGATACCTGTTTTTATTCCTACTTTGGGGGAGAGATTGCGATAGCGGAGAATAAACCAGAGCCCAAGGGACGCCAGAATAAACCGGGTGGTTAACACGGTAATGCTATTGGCTCCTACTCCGTAAGCCAGTTTTATAAAGACCGGCAGTGTGGCAAACCCGGCAGCAGACAGTATCACGATGAGTACTCCGGCATTTTGTGGTTTCATAGATAACTCTCCTTGTGCTCCATTTCTTGGCAAGTCTACGATGAAAATATATCAAAAACCGGAAAGTTGGTCTATGTTCAACCTGGACAAAAGTAAAACGAGAATTTGTCTATAATGGCAAATAAGGTATGCGGGATAAAAAAAGCTACCGTACCTTTGAGAAAATGTAAAAGGACGGTAGCTTTTCTTGCGATGTATGCATTTCACCCGAGTTTAAGGCCGGTTACGATGATAAATGATCCGCAATCCTTCTAAAGTGAGAAACGGTTCAACAAATTCGATTTGCTTTGACTCTTCTGCGAGAAGGTTAGCTAAACCACCGGTAGCAATTACTGTGGCGGTTCCGCCTAATTCTATTTTCATCCGTTTGGTAATTTCATCAACAATACCAATGTAGCCAAATATCGTACCTGCCTGCATACTGGCTATCACATTACGAGCAATAATTTTGGATGGTTTTGCCAATTCGATCCTTGGTAATTGGGCCGCCGTCTGAGACAGCGCTTCAATCGATATCCCGACGCCCGGCGAAATGGCGCCGCCGATAAAATTTCCCTCGGCTGTAACGGCATCAAACGTAGTTGCCGTACCCAAATCAATGACAACCAGGGCTCCGGGATATTTAGCATGGGCCGCTACGACATTCACAATTCGGTCTGCGCCGACTTGTTGTGGATTTTCGGTTCGAATATTGATACCGGTTTTAATTTTGGGGCCGACGAGTAACGGTTCAAAACCCAAGTACCGTTGAATCATCTTGGTAAAGGGAACGGTCAAGGGGGGGACAACGGTAGATATGATTGCGCCTGTGATCTCGTTAAATTTTTTACCGTGGTAATGGAACAAGTTATGGATTAGCATTCCATAATCATCCCCTGTTTTTTGCCGGTCGGTAGCAATTCGCCAATGATGAATAAGGTTGGATCCAGCATACAACCCCAGAACAATGTTGGAATTGCCAATATCAACTACGAGCAACATAATGCCCTAACACCACCTCAAAGTATGATCTTTTCCATAATAGCATACTTTGCTGAAAATAAAAATAAAAAAGCAACCAAGTAAGAATTTTCAGTTATCAACAAGATTTTGTCAAATTTTTGTCCAGACCAAACATAGACGTATTATGGCATTTTTTGATATAGTTTTGGCATATGCTAAGAACCATACTATAAGGGTCATAGGAAAGGAGGTGTTAGGATGAAAAGTAGGATTCCGACGATCTTAATTGGGTTGGTAGCTCCATTGACCGGGATAGTATTCCTGTTACCGTGGTGGAATAAGGTGGAGCCTTTTATTTTGGGATTTTCTTTTAACTATTTTTGGATGTTCCTGTGGTTGTTTTTGACGTCTATATGCCTCTTTGTTGCCTATAAACTTGACCCGTTAAACGATGAAGAGGATTGGTAGAAACGAAAAAATGAAAAAGGAGGGGACGCTTTAAATGACATTATTTGTTTTTGCACTAATTATTATTGTAGCTTTGGGATTAGTATTCCTTGCCCGCCGTGGCGCTATCAGCAATAGCATGGATGATATAATGAAGGCCAGTGGTTCTTTCGGGCCGTTTCTGCTGTTCTTTGTTTCCGTCGGCGAGATCTATACGATTGGGACTTTGCTGGGTGTACCCGGGGCCGTTTACTCAAAAGGCGCCAATTATGGCGTATGGTTCTTTGGCTATATTCTTTTAGCGTACGTTATCGGTTATTTCTTGAATCCGGCTGTATGGCGGATGGGGCAGCTTGCGAAAGCGATTACTGTTGCCGATATCATAGGCTGGCGTTATGACAGCAAGGTCCTGCAAATAATAGTGGCGTTAATTGGAATTGTATTTTTTATTCCCTTGATCCAATTTCAGATTACCGGTATGGGGATTGTCTTTTATTATCTTGATTTGGGGATTGATTTTACGACTTCGGCTATAGTAGGCGCTATGATTGCGTTTTCTTTTATCGCTGTGGCCGGGATCCGGTCTTCGGCCTATGTTGCTGTTTTGAAAGACGTATTGCTGATTTTGGCCGTAGCCGTAATTGGCATAGCGGCAGCAGTCAATATGCCAGGCGGCGTGGAAGGAATTTTCCGCACCGTTGCAAACAATATGCCCCAACTCCTTACGGTGACATCAGAGCCGGTCACAGCCGGGCTGACATTCACAATTTCCACTATTTTATTCCAGATGATGGGGTTCTATGTATCGCCGACCAATCTTCAGGCGTCCATGTCCAGTAGCAGCGCAAAAATTTTGCGGCGCAATTCGATTATTATGCCGTTGTATATGATTATGTTTCCCTTCCTGTTTATCGCCGCTTATTATGCTCTTGTGGCCGTTACCGGCCTTGAAAAACCTGATTACGCGTTATTGGCTGTAGCGGTAAAGCTTCTGCCGGGCTGGGTAGTTGGATTAGTGGCCGGTGGCGCCGCTCTTACGGCGATACTGTTTATGGCGGTAGCTGCCTTGGCGATTTCCGGATTATTCTCTAAAAATATTCTTAAAGTGATTAGGCCGGATATGAGTGAAATCCAGCTCATTTGGGGTGCCAGGGCGATGATGGCAATGTCGCTGACGGCTGGTGTGCTATTGGCGTTGTTCTCCCCAGGTCTTGTTGCCAATCTTCTTGCGATGTCGTATTTTGGCACCACCCAGTGCGTTGTTCCGATTGTACTAGGTTTCCTATGGAAACGCGCCACAAAACAGGGGATTTGCGCCGGATTGGTTGTCGGTGTGGCAGTTATTTTCTTAATTACTACGGTTCCGTATGGGATTAACAAAGGCGCTGTTGCATTATTGATTAACTTGGCGGTAACTGTTATTGTCAGCTTATTGACGAAACAAGACGGCAAAGTAGCCAAACGGTTTGAAGATTACCATACTGTAAACCTAAAAAAGTTCGCTGGCGAGAATTCTAAGCCGGTTGCATCAAAAGTAAGTGTCTGAAACGATTTTGAGGCTGCGGGCGTATTGGCCATACCGGAAAGCGGCTCAAAGCTGTTACGATGAAGTGCCGCAACAAGTAAGAAATTCAAAGGAAACAAGAGTTTATCTCGTTAACAGCCTGTAATACCCCGACCTCTTAGGTCGGGGATCAACAGGCTATAACACTCGAACTAAGTTCGCTCTAAGGGTTCGGCGGGGCAATAACCCCCTCCGAACCTAAGGCTCACTTATATTGCAGGGGAGGAACTACCATGAATTTTGATTTTTCTTATGCGGATTATGCATTTGTTAACGGCAAGGTAATTACCGTGAATGAAAATGACGATTTGGCGGAAGCTGTGGCTGTAAAAGGGAATAAGATTATCTATGTTGGCGACCGAAGCGGATTAGACAAGATTATCGATGAAAAAACCAAAGTAATCGATTTAAAAGGCCGGGCTTTAACGCCAGGATTCATCGATTGCCATTTTCACCCGATCCTGTACGGTTTCTTTGACGGGGCCATCATTGATATCACGCATTCCCGGGCCAAATCAATTGCTGAAATCCAGGCAATCATTAAAGCCGAGGTTGCGAAAAAGAAAAAGGGTGAATGGATTAAGCTGTGGGGATATGACCAGAATAAGGTTGCTGAAAAAAGGCATGTGACCATAGAAGATTTGGATGCCGTTGCGCCCGATAATCCGGTGCAATGCATGAGAACCTGCGGGCATTTAGGCATCTACAACACATTAGGTTTGGCGGCAGGCGGCATCCATGGACCGGAAGATGCTGCCAAATTTGAAAAGGACCAAGTGGTTGTTGAAAATGGGAAACTAAACGGTATGACGAAGGAACAGGCAAACTTCTTCTTATGGTCAAAGGTAGTCTATACCGATGAAGAAATGCGGCAAGCCTTGAAAAAATCAAATGATTTATTATTGAAATCCGGGGTTACCTCAGTCCATGATCCGGGTGCGTGTGATGCGCAGTCCTATGGCATTATGCAAACGGCCTGTATGGACAGGGAATTTAAGCCGAGAGTCTATGCCATGCTGCACAGTATATTTGGCAAGCCGTACTCGATGAAGGACTGTGATCATTTCTTGGGTTTGGGTTTGCATAGTGGTTTCGGCAATGATAAGTTTAAGTTAGGCACGCTTAAAATTATGATTGATGGCGGAACAAGCGGGCCTTCCTGCGCAACAAGAGAGCCTTACAGCCATGATCCCAACCTTCCCGGGATTTTAACGTGGACTCCGGACGAGGTTGACGCAATGATTGAACGGGTAAACGATGCCGATTGCCAGATGACAGCGCATGCGGTCGGTGATTTGGCGGTCGAGATGATGATCCATGGGTATGAAAAAGCGTTGGCAAAGCATCCCCGGGAAGACCACCGGCATAGGATTGAGCATTGCGGCATTACCGACGAGGATTTAATTGCGAGAATGGCGGCAATGAACATTATTCCCGTTTCAAACCCCGCTTTTATGACGATCAACGGTAGTGACTATCATCGTTACTACGGAGATCGGGTGGATTATATGTTTGCCGCCCGAAGCTATATTGACGCGGGGCTTAGACCGGTGATCGGAAGCGATGCGCCCACTGCCGATGAAAGTGTTATGCGGGGCTTGGACGGAACTGTTAACAGGATTGACCGAAAAACCGGCGAAGTAGTCGGTGCCAAACAGAAAATCAGTATGCAGGAAGCGCTCCGGCTGTATACAATTAATGGCGCTTATGCAAGTTATGAAGATGCCATTAAGGGCAGCATTGAGGTGGGAAAATTAGCGGACTTGGTTATTCTCTCTGAAGACATTATGACCTATCCGCCAGAAAAGGTCATGGATATCCAAGTGGATATGACGATGATTGACGGAGAAGTTGTTTATGCGAGAGCAGGAATATAGTGAATAATTAATAACAAAAATGAAGCAGGTTCTTTTGGACACCAGGCAAATCAGGGCAGGCTCCGCGCAATTGCGGGGCCTTTTGCTATCTCAATGGTCGGTTGATTTTCGCCGGATGGGCAGAAGAAACAAGGAATTTAGCATATTGTCACGAATTTACAATATATTGCGAAGGAAATTTATTGGTAAAAATCAACAAATAAAATCAATTGACGGGGGGAGAAATGGGATGACGATACAGGAAAAGCTGGAGAGGAACAAAAAGAACGTAACTGAATTCTACGATTTGATTATCAATAAAAAGGATTATGAAACGGCAAAAAAACTGTATATTGGACCCCGGTACAAGCAGCATAATCCTTTGGTGAAAGATTACCCGGAAGGGTTAAAAGAATTTATCGATTTTCTGAAAACGAATTGCCCGGAAGCCCGCAGTGAAATCATTCGTACTTTTGCCGATGGCGACTATGTTATCCTTCACGTCCGTTCGATCCGCTCGCCGGAAGAACAACGGGCAATTATTGAGATTTTCCGCCTCACGGACGATGGCAAAATTGATGAGCACTGGGATGTCATTCAACCCATCCCGGTTACTGCTGCGAACTCCAACAGCATGTTTTGAGCGCAAATTCGAAAAAATGAAGATGGAACTTGTGATACAGTAAGGCTTTGCAGCGATGCAAGGTCTTTTTTTATCTTGTTCTTATAGAAAGTATAAATACTTTCTATGACGTAAGTGCAACCAGCGGCTCTCGCCGTCGCTAATAAGTGGGCCTTGGTTTCAAAAGACGGTGTAACCCTTTTGAAACCTTAGAGCGAACTTAGTTCGAGTTTTACAGCCTGTTAATCCTAATGCGATTGCGTAGGGTTTATAGGCTGTTAACGGGATAAAGATCGGCGAAAGCCGGGTTTTCTAATTTTTCCGCTATATTTTGTTGCAATCCGGGAGCAAGAATGATAAAATTTTCTCGTATTATATAATGGAATAATGTACTATAATATGGAACAAAAGCGAATGAATAACAGTTTGCAAGCGAGGGGACGTGCTGCAAGGCGGAAACCGTGCCGAAGAAAGTGAAACGGCATATGGCGTCGTATCGCGGCTGAATATAGATAGATCTCTGGTTTATAGGAAAGCGTATAACGAATGGAAACGACGGAGGAAGACCGGCGGATTATGAAAGGAGGCAATTTGATGAATACGAATTTGAACGCGTTTGTTGTGGCTGATCCGAACAAGTGCATTGGCTGTAAGGTTTGTGAAGTAGCTTGTTCCGTAGCGCACACCGATAAGGAAACCCTTACTGTGGGAATGATTGACACACCGGTGATTGGCAAACTCTATTTGGTCAAGACAGCGGCCGTGACGATGCCGGTCCAATGCCGGCATTGCGAGGATGCGCCCTGCGCCCAGGTGTGCCAGGAAGGGGCCATTATTCAGACCAATGGCAAAATCATCATTAACGAAGAGGAATGCATTGGCTGCAAAACCTGCTTGATGGCGTGTCCGTTTGGTGCGATCGATATTGTACCGGTGTACAAAAATGGGGAGGCCGTGACACAAACCGGCCTGATGGTGGAAACGAAAGACGGTTTAGTGGAAAAAGGCCTGGCAGTAGCCAGCAAATGCGATTTATGCGCAGAACGAGCCGGCGGTCCGGCCTGCGTTTCGGCGTGTCCGGAAAAAGCGCTGGAACTGGTTGTGCCCAAACAGGAAAAGAAACGGCGCAACATCAATGCGGCGCTGAACTTGTTGGATTCTGTGAAAAAATTCATTGGATAATGAGCCGGATCAGATTGAGAACGGGAGGGCGCTTATGAGTGAAGAAATTGTTAGTGTAACTGCGGCAGAAGCCGCGTGTCTTATTAAAATTGATGAGGAACTGTGTACCGGCTGCCGGCGTTGCGCGGCAGTTTGCCCGGTAGATGCGATTGAAGGCGAAAAGGGGCAACCACAGACGATCCGTCAGGACCGGTGCGTAATTTGCGGCCAGTGTGTCCAAATTTGCAGCGCTTATGCGTCTATTTTTGACGAGGATATTGCGCCGCGCGAGCAAAAAATGGCGGAACGCGGACTGCTGCCGTCGGTGAAAGAGCCGCTTTTTGCGGCTTATAACCGTGGTGATGCGGGTAAAGTCAAAGCTGCATTGGCGGATTCCCAGTTGGTTACCATGGTGCAGTGCGCGCCTGCAGTCCGGGTGGCGATTGCCGAAGAATTCGGTTTACCGTTCGGCAGCCTGACACCGGGGCAGATGGCTGCGGCGCTGCGTCGGGTTGGTTTTAAACGGGTTTACGATACGAATTTCACGGCAGACCTGACGATCATGGAAGAAGGGTCTGAGCTGATCCAGCGGGTGACAGAAGGCGGCACCTTGCCGATGTTCACTTCCTGCTGTCCGGCTTGGGTAAAATATGTGGAGCAGGACTATCCGGAACTCATTCCCCATCTTTCGAGCTGCAAGTCGCCGCAGCAGATGGCCGGCGCCTTGTTCAAGACCTACGGGGCGAAAGTCGATGGAATTGGTGCGGAACGGGTTTTCAGCGTTTCCGTGATGCCCTGTACCTGCAAAAAATTTGAATGTGACCGGCCGGAGATGGCCGACAGCGGTTACCGCGATGTAGACGTCGTTATCACCACACGGGAATTGGCGCAACTGATTAAAGATGCCGGAATTGATTTTGCCAATCTGCCGGAGGAAGAATTTGACAAGCCGCTCGGTACGTATTCCGGTGCGGGCACGATCTTTGGTGTCACCGGCGGGGTGATGGAAGCTGCGCTGCGGACCGGCTATGAGTTGATCACCAATGAGGCGATCCCGGAACTGAGCATCGACTTTGTCCGGGGCGGCGAGGGCGTGCGGAAAGCCAGCGTGCAGGTCGGCGACCTGACGTTGAAGGTGGCCGTTGTGTCCGGCCTTAAGAATGTGAAGACGGTCATGGAGCAAGTGAAAGCGGGCAAAGCCGATTTTCATTTCCTGGAGGTTATGACTTGTCCGGTCGGCTGCGTCAGCGGCGGCGGCCAGCCCAAGGTGGTTCTGCCGGCGGATAAGCCAACCGCCTATACGAACAGAACGGCCAATACCTACCGGCATGATGAAAACCTGCCGGTGCGGAAATCCCATGACAACCAGGATGTCCAGAACCTGTACAAGGCGTTTTTGGGCGAGCCGCTGGGACATGAATCCCACCATTTGCTGCATACCAAATATACGGCCAGAAAATAAACCGGGCATAAAATAAGCGCATGGCGCCGCTTTGGGAACAGGAAATACGAGAGTAAGAAGGGTTGAAAATGCAGGAAGCTTTACCAAGCATAGAAACGTATCCGGCACTGAAAGTGGTGGATGAGCAACTGGTCCCGGTGCAAGAGCGGGTATCGGAAGAAGAACCGATAACGGTATATCTGAACGGCAAAGAAATGGTGACGATGTTGTGTTCGCCGGTGGAGCAACGCTATTTGGCCTTAGGTTTCCTTGTTTCCGAAGGGATGATTGAAAGAATAGAGGATCTGACGAATCTTACCGTAGATGATGACCGGGGCCTGGTTTGGGCCGAAGCCGATAAAGTGCCGGATAATGCCGGGCGGATGTATTTGAAACGCTGCCTGACGGCTTGCTGCGGCCGGGGCCGGGCGGAATTTTATTTTGCCAATGATGCCCGGGTGTCCAAATGGATTGAAAGCGACCTCCGTGTCCGGGCGCAAGACATCAACCGCTATGCGCACCTGTTGGAGGAAACTTCAGCCACGCACAGCATTACGTATGGCGTACACAGCGGAGCGATTGTGGATGGCGGAAAACTGGTATGCTTTTCCGAAGATATCGGCCGGCACAATGTGTTTGACAAGTTGTACGGAAAATGCCTGGAGGAGCGGGTAAGCCTGGAGGACAAAATCTTAGTCTTCAGCGGCCGCGTTTCTTCGGAAATTATTTTGAAAGTCAGCAAGATGGGGGTACCGGTAGTGGTTGCCCGGTCGGTACCAACGTCCCTTGCGATTGATATGGCGGCGAAATTGGGCATCACCCTGATTGGCGTAGCCAAAGGAGACTGGTTTCACGTTTACACGCACACGGAACGGGTACTGGTAGATAGTGGCTGTCCGTCGGATATAGTGAATGAGAGCCTCGGCTCTAAATAATGGAAGAATAGGAAGGAAAGGTCGGATTAGTAATGAACAAGAGTATAGTTGCCGACCCGGATAAATGCATTGGCTGCCGTACGTGCGAAATTGCCTGCGTATTGGCGCACGCGCCAAAGGATGTTTTGACAAGTGGTTCGTTAGACCAGCATTTTACTCCGCGGTTGCGGGTGGTCAAGGCTGCCGTTGTTACGGTTCCGGTTCAGTGCCGCCAGTGTGAAGACGCGCCGTGCGCCAATGTTTGCCCGTCGAAAGCGATTGTCAATAAAGAAGATACCATTTATATCAAGGCCGAAGCGTGTATTGGCTGCAAAAACTGCATCATGGCGTGTCCCTATGGGGGTATCGATCTGGTTCCGCAGGTTTCGGAAGGCGAAAAACAATATCAGAGCGGACTCAAAGTCGTGGAGCGAGACGGGATCCATGACAAAGAACGGATTGTGGCGTTGAAATGCGATTTGTGCATTCACCGGCCGGAAGGGCCGGCTTGCGCCAACGTCTGCCCGACGCAGGCGTTCAAGCCGATTGAAGGCGCTACTATGGCGAGACATATCAAGAAACGAAGGTTGGCGAGCGCGGAAGAATTATCGCGCCTTGCCTTTAAGCAATAATCGAAGCAGGGAGGGGAAAAAATGGCTGAAAAAGTGTTGACAGTATGCCCGTATTGCGGTGCCGGCTGCCGATTGAATCTCATTGTCGAAAATAACGCCATTATCGGCGCGGAACCGGCTCCTGGCCGTACCAACGAAGGGACGCTGTGCCTGAAGGGCCATTATGGCTGGGACTTTTTAAACGATACCAAGCGGTTGACCAAACGGCTGACGAAGCCGTTACTCCGAAAAAACGGAGAATTGACCGAAGCAAGCTGGGACGAAGCGATTCACTTTGTTGCCGATAAACTGACGGCAATCAAAGCGAAATATGGCCCGGATTCCATCATGTGCACCGGGTCGGCGCGCGGTGCGGGCAATGAAGCAAATTATGTCATGCAAAAATTTGCGAGGGCGGTGATCGGCACAAACAATATTGACCATTGTGCCCGTGTTTGACACGCTCCTTCTGTGGCCGGTCTGGCTCACACATTAGGTAATGGAGCAATGTCCAACTCAATCCCGGAAATTGAAGACAGCAAATGTTTGTTTATCTTTGGCTATAATGCCGCCGATTCCCATCCGATTGTCGGCCGCCGCATTGTGAAGGCCAAAGAAAAAGGGGCAAAAATCATTGTCACCGATCCACGGATGACGGAAGCGGCCCGAATCGCCGACTTATGGCTGCCGATTAAAAACGGCACAAACATGGCGCTGGTGAACGCATTTGCCAATGTCCTGATCGAAGAAGGCCTATACGATAAAGCCTATGTAGCGAATTATACGGAAGGGTTCGAGGAATACCGCCAGCTGGTCGCGAGGTACACGCCGGAGTATGCGGAGACGATTACCGGCATACCGGCCCAGGATATCCGCAAAGCGATGCGCATGTATGCCGCTGCCCCGACCGCCTTTATCCTGTGGGGTATGGGGGTAACGCAATACGGCCAGGCGGTCGACGTCGTCAAAGGATTGTCCGGACTGGCACTGTTGACCGGCAATCTGGGCAAACCCAACGTCGGTGTTGGACCCGTACGGGGCCAAAACAACGTCCAGGGTACCTGTGATGTCGGCTGCTTGCCCAACGTATATCCGGGATACCAGTCGGTAACCGACGACAAAGTCCGGGCGAAATTTGAAACGGCCTGGGGCGTTGGTCTGCCAAACAAAGTGGGTGTCCATATGACGGAGGTGCCGCAGTTGGCCCACGAAGGCAAGATCAAGGCGTTTTACATATTCGGTGAGGATCCGGTCCAGAGTGATCCTAACGCCGCGCACCTGCGGCATACCCTAGACAATTTGGACCTCGTCGTGGTTCAGGATATCTTTATGAACAAAACCGCGATGCATGCGGATGTGGTCCTGCCGGCAACCTCCTGGGGCGAGCATGAAGGCGTATATTCTTCTGCCGATCGCGGTTTCCAGCGTTTCCGCAAAGCGATTGAGCCGAAAGGCGATGTCAAACCGGACTGGGAGATTATTTCCCTGGTTGCCACGGCCATGGGATATCCGATGCAGTACAAGAATACGGAAGAGATATGGAATGAAATGATTGGTTTATGTCCCAGCTATGCCGGCGCCACTTACCAGCACTTAGATGAATTGGGCAGCATCCAATGGCCGTGCCCGACGGAAGACCATCCGGGAACGCCATATTTGTACGAAGGATTCCGGTTCTCCACGCCGAATGGCAAAGGGAAATTGGTTGCTGCCGAATGGCGTTCGCCGAAAGAACTGACGGACGAGGAATACCCGCTGATTCTCTCCACCGTACGGGAAGTTGGCCACTATTCGGTCCGCACGATGACCGGAAACTGCGCGGCGCTGCAGCAACTCGCCGACGAGCCCGGGTACGTGCAAATGAGTGTGGAGGATGCCGCGCAGTTGGGTGTGGAGGACCAGGACCTGGTTTGGGTCTCGACCCGGCGCGGCAAGGTCATCTCGCGCGTCATGGAGACGGAACGGGTGCGCAAAGGCGCCATCTACATGACCTACCACTGGTGGATCGGGTCCTGCAACGAGTTGACGATTGACAATCTGGATCCGGTTTCGAAAACGCCGGAGTATAAGTACTGTGCCGCCAAAGTGGAGAAAATTGCCGATCAAAACTGGGCAGAAAACTATGTGATTACCGAATACGATAAAATAAAAAAACGAATGTTTTGCTGATGGTTACAGTCTATGAGCTAAACTAGAAGCAAGCGAGGCATACTTATCTGTTTTGCAGGTAAGTATGCCTCTTTTTTGACCTTAACTGGGTGATCGAATGAAATAGCGAATATAAGTGAGCCTTAGGTTCGGAGGGGGTTATTGCCCCCTCCGAACCCTTAGAGCGAACTTAGTTCGAGTGTTATAGCCTGTTGATCCCCGACCTAAGAGGGCGGGGTCTTACAGGCTGTTAACGAGATAAAGAAGCGGCCTTGCACAAATTGAGGTGCAAAGCCGCTGGTCATTGGCGGTATAAATTTTGTTAGATTAAATTGCCGGCGTTATCCAAGAGCGGTGCGGCTGCTTGTGTGACGGTTGTATAGTGGGCGGAAATATCGGGCAAGACCGCCGGTGATACGTAGATTTCGCCCAGTTCGAGCGTGCTGTGGATTATCATGATACGGGCGGTCTCCGGAGTCACAAGCCGGCCGCAAGTCTGCAGGGCGATCTGGATTGCCTGTTCGTCGGTTGCCGCGATGACCGGAATAAAGCAACGTTCCAGGAAGCCGGAAGTAATGACATTTGTATAGGTTTTCTCCATGTCTGTTTTACGGTAAAGCCGTTCGGTAATGACATCCGCGATTCCCATGCCGGAAGCATTTCCTTCCGATTCCTCCGTCAAATCGAGAACAACGATCCGGCGAGGGGCTCCCTGTTCATCGGCCGTGCCGTTGATCCGGGTTCGACCGGTAATATTGGGGTCAATTCCGACGCCGGAGATGTTTTTACCCATCTCCCGGACCACTAATACGTCCAAATCACGAGCCGGTAGTTTGGGCAGCAGCGTTTTGGAAAGCAGCAATAATTCCTGTTCTTTGGGGAACAAGTTATCTTTGTTCAAGATTTCAACGCGGGCCGTTTCATCCTTTTGGTTTTCAATGATGGCGACCGCAGCGAGTAACGGCACGTGTTCCAAAACTTTTGCCGCCACTTGGGGAATTAACGTCCGGAGTCCGTGGCTGCCGTGTTGATGGACGGCTTCGGCCTGATCTCTCTTGCCTAAGCCGATGACCAACATTTTTGCGATGCCGCTTTCGTGGTCGCCGTGAAAATCAGTATGGGCTTTGATCCGGTTGACCGGAACAATAAAATCTAATTCTAGCGCGCTGTTGGCGGCATACACCGGATGGCCGTTGATATCGCCGATAACGGTTGTTTTCATGTCGGCCAGTACCGGTACACCCAGCTCTTGTTCACTGATGCCGTAATGAGCCAGGATCGCGGTCTGGCCTTCCGCCGTAGCGCCGCCGTGGCTGCCCATGGCCGGGATGATGAACACTTCGGCGTCTTTTTGCTGAAGAGCCTCGATTGTCGTTTTAATAATAAATTGAAGATTGCGGATTCCGCGGCTGCCGGCCAATATGCCGATTTTTTTACCGAGCAGCGATTTTCCGCCCAGTTCATTGGTCAGTTGTTCCGTGATCATAGTTCGGATTTTTTCTTGGGGCAGGCTGGCAGGGATTTCTTGGAGCGTTATTTTATGCATTGCCGGAATGTTCATGTCATGTGCACCTCGTTTACTTGAGTTTGTCTATTTCTGATTCTGCGGAAGCTTTTTGCTGGAGTTTTTTCAACCGGTACGCGACTTGGTAATATTCGATCCGGTGGCCCATTTTATTCAATTCGGCCGCGATTTTCCGCGGCCCCATTCCCGTTTGGACGAATTGTTCGATCAAAGCGTTCAAGGTTTCTTCGGATCCGTTATGGCCGTTTTTGCCTGACGGTAGTGGCTGCACCGGAACGTGTTCGGCAGCCACAGTTACGACGAGTTTAGGTCCAAGTTCCTGGAGCAAATTTACCGTGGGAGCGGCATTATCAATGCTTTCGTTAATGACATCGCGTAATTGGCGGATGTTCCGCTCATACGTTGCGGTCAGGAGAAGTTGCATCGCTTCGGGGGAAAATTGCGCTTCCAGGCTGATATTATGCCGGGCTTTCACTTTTTGGGTGTACTGGCGGACAAAGCACTCGATCAGTTCTTTCTTTTCGGCATTGGAGCGGGTATGGAGGGGTAGAAGGTCAATCTGGTACTGGGCCAGACGTTGATACAGTTCGGGGAGAAATTCCTTGCGCAGATCTTTACTGGAGGCCGCAATGATAATGACATCGACTTTGCGTTCGGAACGGCCGCCAATGCGGCGGACCGTTCCGGATTCGATCAATTTTAACAGCATGGTTTGATGCTGGATCAACGCGTGGGCTTCGTCCAGAAACAGAACGCCGCCATTCACCAACTCAACCAATCCTGGTTTATCGACGGCGCCGGTAAATGCGCCTTTCTCAGTGCCGAAAATTTCCATTGCCGCTACATCGGGATTGGTAAACTGGGCGCAATTGACGTCGACGAAGGGGGCATCTTCTTTAATTACTTTTATTTTTTTGGCAAACAGGTACATAGCCTTTGCCAGCATGGTTTTCCCGGTTCCGGTTTCGCCGGAGATGATGGAATGTCTTGGCCCGCCCAGTGAGGCGATGCTGCGCTGGGCTTTGTCAATGCATTTTTTTAAGCTGCCGTTCCAGCCGACAAAGCCGTCGAAAATAGAGCCGCTTTGGCTGAGCGCCAGCTCGATTTCCAAATTTTCGAGCGTGTGGGAAAGTTCTTCGATCTCGGTAATATCACGGAACGTAGCGACAGCACCGCAGAAAACGCCGTTTACATGCAGCGGGATGGCGTTGACAATAAACGTCCGTCCGTTGTTGTGCGTGATTTTATAATCCAGTAATGGATTGCCTGTTTTAATGACATTGCTCAACGCCGCGCTGGGATAAAATTCTTTGATATGCTTGCCAATCATTTCCGCAGGGGTCGATAGTACGTATTTGGCGGAACTTTTATTGCAGTAGGTTAAGACGCCGTTGGTATCCACCACGTTGATACCTTCCCGGAGATTGTCCAGAATGGTATGGAAGAGCCGCGCATCGGTGATTAATTCGGAAGAAACCATATTATTTCACCTCATCCAGTCGCCACAGGAGTTCCTGGTCTTGATAGCGGATTAACGCTGCGCCACGCGCATCCGGTCCGCTGCCGTCAGTGATGGCGACAAATTTGTCGGCGCCGAGCTTATTGGTATAGGCTGATAAATGCTGCAAAGTACGGTGGTCTGGGGTGTTGTGAGTGCAGAGTGCCTGTATTTCCGGCGGCAAGCAGGTAATTGTTATGTTCTGCGCCATGCCGGGACTGCCCGGGAAGGTTACCAGACTCCACTGTCCCGGCAGCGATTCAATGAGGCCGCCCGCTGAGGCCGGGCTGCTGTTCGGGTCGCCGAGTATCCCGCCGGAACAAGCCGGGACGCCGGGGACCTGGATGGTGCAGCCGGCAAGCGAAAACGGGGTTGCTGCCGTTTGCAGGCTGTTGGCCAGCAGCAGATCCAGCGTGACCGGATGACATGCCGCAGGAATCGAGAGAGAATGTATCGCAAGCGCCAGATCGAAGATTTTTCGGTCGGATTGTGGCGCGGATAAGCAGCCTGCCAGAATAAACGGGTAAGCTTGCCGGGTTCGTCCGGCGAGGATCCATAAGTCTTCCATGCGGCCTAACTGCATTCGATCACCCTTTCCTGTTTCGTGTTTTACTGCGTGGCCGTTGCACGGCGCGGTTACCTCGGTTACGATGGGGAATGTTTTAGCTGTCCGTCGGTACCGAAAATTATGTGGGCCAGGGCAAACGGTTTAATCACTTCTTCCAATGCGGCGGCCACCTCATCGGTGCGCCCCGGTAAGGCAAAGAGATATTGGGAACCCTTTTTCAAGACCACGGGAGAAGCAATTGCGGACATGGGGCCGCAGGCCAGGATCATGGCGGCGGATACGGCACGTTCTAAGGGTTTTAATCGGATGCCGGGGATTGCCGCCAGCGCTTCCCTCGTATTGTCCCGTTCCATTAAGCCGGTCCCGCCGTTCGTTACCACTAGAGTGCTTGTTTCCATCAACTGTTTGACATGTTGGATAATTTCACTTACGTCGTCATTGCAGACTGCGTATTCGACGGCCGAAAAAAACGGGCCTACTATTTCTTGAATTTTTGGGCCGCTGGTATCAATCCGTTTGCCAACCGGGACTGAGTCGGATATGGTCAGAATTCCTAGTTTCATGCCACCGTTCCTCCTTTGGGGTACTGGGCCAGAACGGCCGCGGCGACGTTTTCAGAAATAGCGGCTAAGTCCTGATTTTGGGCAATTGCGTTGATCAGCGCCCTTCCGGCGGCCACCGCTTCGACATACGGCCCGGGAACATTGGCAACCCAGTTGTTTTTCTGCAGTTTCCCAACTAATAAACGCGACCATAGGTGTCCATTATAGCCATAAATCCGTTTTTCCTGTTTTTCTTCCAATAAAGAATCTAACACTAAGTGGGTCATGTCGGGAGCGAGGTCCGGATCGCAGTTTTTTCCGCCGCCGGAACCGCCGATGAGGATCATCAAATCCCAATCCTGGTGTGCTTCGATTGTTTTGTAGATTACTGCGGGATTATCCTCGATCGGCGAAAGCCTTTGAACGGCAGCGCGCGGAAATTTTTCCAAGACGATTTCCATCAGAGCGGGGCTATTGGTATCAAGGACAACTCCCTGGCAGATTTCATTACCGGTTGGTATCAATAATACTTTATTCATTACAATCCCACCCAATTTTCTTTTGGACAACAAGTCCGGGTCCGTTTGGCCAATTCTTCAGCGGAGATTTCCTTGGCTTTTTCCGCAGTTGCGATTTGCGTGACGTCGGAGGCGGTCAATCCGGGGATTAAGGAAATGGTTTGAAGTAACCCTTGTTCGTCCCGCAGGATGGATTCCGGGTCCAAACCGTAGACATCCATCTTTAGGGATGTGCTGGTTACACCAATGACCCGGACAGGGCAGCCGATTTTAGCGGCTACCGCTTTCTCCAATTCAATGGGCTTTATTCCTTGTATCTGAATGCCGGTGATTTTAACGATCGTTTTGTCGACATAGGCGACAATTTTATCCTCCATGCTGCTCCCGTTCCTTTCTAAAAATTAAAGCTGGACTTCAATCAGTTTAAAGTATTCCGTGGAGTTTACCTGGCGGGCTTCAATCAACCCCGGGATAATTTCATCGGCCTGGGCAATGATTTCCGCCCGGCTTAATTTAGGACTCGGCGCCATAAACTGGGCTTTCGTCAAGCCGATGCTTTCCAGTTCCAGCCAAGCGCGGGAGGAGATATTTTCCAAGTCAATCTCAGCGCCTAACGCGTGCGCTACCCGTAACACGGCCGGTGAACAACCGAGTTCTTTGCCGGGCACCAAACCGTATTCCAACACGTTCAGGATATTTTCGGCCAAGACGCTTTTTGGCGCGACGATGCAGGGAATGCTTGCTTTCAGCGTTTTCGCGTATTCGCCGCAGTTATGGGCGGTTTCCCCGGCAGAAAACTGGCGGGTCGGGAAAACACGGCCGAATTTTTCGGCAACCGTCATACCGATACCTACCGAAACGACGCCACCGGTTACGGCAAAAACAATGTCTCCCTGATTCATAACCTGTAATTGGCCGAGGATCGGGAAGAGCATTTCTTCCATGGTGACTGCGTTCATCATTTCCGTAGCGGAGTTATTGTTGATTGCTTTGCCGGTCATGCACACGTTATGGACCGGGATCAATTTTTTGGCCGGATTTGGTCCGCGGAACAGGCTGCGTCCCGGGTACATGCGGGCCAGCGGGCGCAGGTGAGGCTCTTCCGCCAGCAATTCGTCCGTGACTTCGATTTCTTCCATATGCAGGATTCCGAATTCCCGGTGGATGATCCCTCTGTCGGCTGCTCCCATGGTAACGATAGCGCCTTTTACGACGATCCCATCGCTGGTCGTAGTTACTGCATCCAAATCAAAAACATTGATGGCGACCGGTCCGTTGATGGTTTGGGCGATCGTTTGCAAAGCTTTTTCTTCCGAGATCCCGGCGGCTTCGATGGCCTTTTTATCTACGAGGGCAATGTTAATTGGCGCGCCATGTTTGGCTCCAACGCCTCTTTCTAAATAACGAAATGTTAATTTGCTCATAGTACACCTCTATTATTATTAGTAAAAATTCTCTGTTTTTCGCAACTTCCCTTGTCGGCAATAAGGCTGATTTTTCGTGTATGCTTTTATTAGCGCGATATGGCTGGAAGCTTAGTGCTGGCCAATTAATGGGCGGCGGTCTTCTATTTCTGTAAATCCTTCCAATTCTACTTCTTCCGTCGGGTGAATAATGTTAATGACTTCCAAGATCGCTTTCGTCGGCTTTCCTTCGGCGTCAAACCCCTTGACCAGTACCGTATGCATGGTTTCGGGAACCCTCGGCAGAACTACAACCTCCACCTTTTGCGTTCGTTTTTCGGCGGCGATTTCGGTGATGGAATCTTCGATCCTTCCGGTCCGCAGGGATTGCATTTTGGCGGAATGAAGGTCGCTGAGGCCGCGAACTTCGATTTGTTTATTGGGAGATTGGGCAATTACGGCGCTTTGCATTTTAAGTTTGAATTCTGGCAGGCTGGTATGCATGAGTCGCATAGTATCACTCCTTCTGAATCGTCGTATTACGCATTTTTTGGCAGTAAGCCGGATGCTGCGAAATGATAGTGCAATATTTATGCCAAGGCAGAAGGGCGATTCGGAATGCAGGTAAATCAAGCGGTTCGAAAAAAACGCAGCGAATAAAAGAAGGAAAACTTGTTAGAATTATTTCAACTGGTGGCATAATTCTAACAAAATACGACCTGCATTGTTCGATTTTGCCTGTAAAACGGCGCAGACAGCCATATTTTTTAGGGGAGAGAGAAGCTTTTACAACAAAACAAAAAAGATAGAATTTTCTGCCTATTATTGACGCAGAAGCGTTCTTAGACTATGATAAGGATAAATGAAGACTTGCTTTTCAACCGGACGTACAACAGAAATGCTGAAAAAATGCTATGCTCTCCTAAACGTAGACAGGATGATTCATAAAAACTGACTACCGAACAGGGGGCATAGCTTTTTATCCTTTTATGGCTGTTTTTTTGTACGTTGTCGGGAAAATGGGAGAAAAGAATCTATTTTAACAAGAGGTTTGTCCAAACCTCAACCGAGCTCTCGACTGCTTTTTCGGCCGCAACAGGATCTCTTTTTTCGATGGCTTCCAGAATATTTTGGTGGGTTTCTTTGGATTCCAGGCTTCCTGACGCATGTTTTTGAATCCCGAGTGCGATGTAAGGGCGAAAATATTCCAAGACAAAATTATATATTTTTTCCAACAGCTTATTTTTGGTAATGCGGCCTTGGATTTGATGGAATTCCATTTCGCAGCGCAATAACTCTTCGTTGAAATTTTCTTTCGTATCATTTTTAAGCGTTTCCATTGCTTCCTGGCATTTACGCAACTCTTGAAGATCTTCATTCGTGGCATTTTTGATAACCAGGCGGATTACGTCTTTTTCTAGAATCAGGCGCAGTTCTTTTAGTTCTTCCACGCCGGACTGCGTAAGGATGAAACTGAATAACAGCGGATCGAAGATGACTTTGCCGTCGATATTGGAAGAAACATAGGTTCCATCTCCGCGTTTAATTTCGATGATGCCAAAAGCAGACAGTATTTTCATTGCCTCTCGAACCGACCCCCGGCTAACCGAAAGCATTTTGGCCAGTTCCATTTCGGATGGTAATTTATCACCAGGCATGATTTTTTTTGTCAACAGCAATTCCTTGATTGTACTTACAACATAATCAGCCGATGATTTGTTGGATTTTGGCATCAGAAAGGTAGACAGATCCGGTTCGCGGTTTTGTTTTATTGTCAACGCACAAAAACCTCCTTCGCAGATGTTATTTTTTGTCTGTGTTCCCTGCAACCGTTATGGGGGAGAGGATGCAGGGGGGTGAAATGCATGGTGATTTTTTTATTAATCCGTCACAAGTCGTTTATTGATAGAGCCCGGTTATGAGTGGCTTATATCGTCACTGTCAATGCTTCATGCAAGCCGGGCCTTCCGCACAGGGTTGCCCATAAGTTATTATAACGAGAAAAAAATGCAGAAACAACTAGCTCGTTTGCGCTCCTTTTTCAGCAGGCGGTATGCCAAAAATTTTTTTTTGGCGCGACTACTATGTGAAAAAAATATCGTAATAAGGGAAAATTCTAAACTGATTATATAGTAAATATTTTCTGTTTATTATGTTGACGGCAATCCTTTCGGCGGCTATAATTATAAACGCAAACATTAAACGTCAGACGTTTGATGTATTAACTTAATCATACACGAAACGACATTCGTTGGCAATAAATCGCATAAAATTTGCGGTTTGTAAAATAGTAATAAAGGAAAGAAAAGAAAAAGGGGGCAGAATAAACAATGAGAAGCCATATCACAACGAGGGGAATAGAACGGTCTACACACCGGGCGTTGTACTACTCGATGGGCTTGTTGCCGGAAGATCTGGATAAACCATTGGTAGCGATTGTTAACACGCAGAATGAAACCATGCCGGGACATCTCCACTTGGATACCATCGCGAAAGCCGTGCGGGAAGGGGTCATCTCTGCCGGTGGAACTCCGATCGAATTTCCCACCATTGGTCTGTGTGATGGAATTGCGCAAGGGAACTATGGCATGCATTATCCGCTGGCCAGCCGGGAACTGATTTGCGACTCGGTTGAGTGTATGGTGAATGGCCATCAGTATGATGCCATGGTTTTGATCACGAACTGTGATAAAATTACACCGGGCCTGCTGATGTCGGCTGTCCGTTTGAATATCCCGGCCATTATGATCAGCGGCGGTCCGATGATGACCGGTTGTTTGGACGGCAAAGAGATTGGTTATACTGACCTGATGGCTGCTCAAGGCGATGTGGCCCGGGGCATTATTACTCCGGAAGAACAGTCCCGCAGAGAACGGGTTGCGTTGCCGGGTTGCGGCGCGTGCAACTTGCTGGGAACTGCCAATACAATGAACTACTTGACAGAAGCGTTGGGCATGTGCTTGCCGGGAGCGTCTGCGTTAGCCGGCACCGGGCTTCGGTTGGCGTTGGCAAAACTAACGGGCAAAAAAATTATGGAGCTGTTCCATAAATCGATCCTGCCGCGGCAGATCGTCACCAAAGAAGCGATTGAAAACGCGATTACGGTTGACTTGGCAATCGGCGGATCGACCAATTCACTCCTGCATTTAACGGCCTTGGCGAAAACAGCGGGCATTGAGTTTGATATCAATACGTTTGCTGATTTTGCTCCGAAAGTACCGCACTTGGTGAAAATTAAGCCGGCGCCGAGCGGACACTACCCGGCTGATGTTCATAATGCGGGCGGAATTACGGCATTAATGAACCAATTGGCGAAAAACGGCCTTTTGCATACCGAAGCGATGACGGTGACCGGACAGACCGTCGCCGAGAATGTGAAAGATGCGAAAGTCATTTGCGACAATGTAATCCGACCGATGGACAATCCGTATTCCGCCAAAGGCGGTCTGCAGTTGTTATATGGAAATCTCGCTCCGGAAGGCTCCGTCTGCAAGAGTGCGGCGGTGGTGCCGGAAATGTATCATCATAAAGGACCGGCCCGGATTTTCAACCAGGAAGAACCGGCAGTTGCCGCAATTTACGGCGGGCAAATTAAACCAGGCGATGTCGTTGTGGTACGTTACGAAGGACCAAAAGGCGGCCCGGGAATGCGGGAAATGCTGACTGCTACTGCGGCAATCGTTGGCATGGGCTTATCCAAGGAAGTGGCGTTGGTTACCGACGGCCGTTTCTCTGGCGCTACAGCCGGAGCGGCTGTCGGCCACGTGTCGCCGGAAGCGGCGGATGGCGGCCCGATCGCTCTCATTGAAGAAGGCGATATGATCGAAATTGACATCCCGAACGGACAAATCACCCTGCATGTTTCCGATGAAGAACTGGCCCGCCGCAAAGCGGCCTGGAAACCGATGCCGCAAGACCATGTTATTAAAGGAAGTTATTTGGAACGGTATGCAAAAATGGTATCTTCCGCCATGGCCGGCGCAGTATTCAAATAAGAAAATAGAATAGAAAGTATAAATACTTTCTATAAGGCTAAGAAAAAATAACTAGGAGGGCTTCACATTATGGCAAAAACGAAAATTACCATCCCGGGAATTTTGGAACGCAAAGCAACAGGGCAAAAATTCAAAATGATCACCGTATACGATTATCCGATGGCCGGTCTCGTTGACCGTTCGGCAGCGGAAATGATCCTGGTTGGCGATTCGCTGGGTATGGTTATTCAAGGACTGGATGGAACGGTGCCGGTTAACATGGAAGATGTTTTGTACCATTTAAAACTGGTTCGCCGGGGCGCTCCCAACACGTTCGTAGTTGGTGACATGCCGTTCTTGTCCTATCAAGTGAACAAAGATGATGCCATTCGCAACGCCGGAATTTTGCTTAAAGCCGGGGCAGACTGCGTAAAAATGGAAGGCAATATGAAAATTGTTGACACCGTGCGAGCGGTTGTTGACGCAGGGATCCCGGTAATTGGCCATATTGGTTTAACGCCGCAAACGGCTGCCATGATGGGTGGTTTCAAGGTGCAGGGCAAGAGCTCTGATGCTGCGGAAGAATTACTGCAAACGGCAATAGCGCTTGATAACGCAGGTGTGTTTGCCATGGTATTGGAATGCATGCCGGCCGGACTGTGCAAGTTGATTACTGAACGAGTCAAGTGTGCTACGATCGGCGTCGGCGGTGGTAAATATTGCGACGGACAGAATTTAAATGCCTACGATTTGATCGGCGTGTTTGATAAGTTTGTGCCGAAATTCGTGAAACAGTATGCGCAAATGGGCAACCAAATTGTCGAAGTATTTGATACCTGGTGCAAGGAAATTGATGAAGGCACGTTCCCGGAAGACAAACACACCTTTACCATGAAGGATGAAGATTTAAAACGGTTATATTAAGATAGGACTGTCTGATTAATAAAGTGTGACGGTACCATTGCTAAAGGTTCGGAAGGATTCTCCTTCCGAACCTTTAGAACGAACTCGGAGTCTTATACCGTTTTTTGTTGTTGTACTACCAGATGGATTTTCCTACGAGTCAGAGTAAGGCAGCGGACTGCAAGATGAAAAAAACGAAGCAGGATTATTTGCCGAAAAAGAGGAGTGCTGGGAATGAAAGAATTTCAATTTAAGTACGGAAAAGGCGAAGTGCAATTTTCTTTGCCGGAAGATCAGATACAACATGAAATTATCGGGAAGGAATTTCCTCCTGTTGCCGATATTCAGCAGGCAATTCGTGCCGCATTAGTCAAGCCGATTGATTCACCCCCATTAGGGCAAATCGTAAAACCGGGGGAAAAGGTAGTCATCACGGTCAGCGATATCACCCGAGCCTGGCAGCAGATGCCTATCGTGCTGCCGGAAATACTCTCTGTTTTAAACAAAGCAGGAGTTCCGGATGAAAATATCACGATTGTGATTGCCGTTGGCGGACATCGGCAAAATACGGAAGAAGAATTTGTCCAGCTGTGCGGACAGGAAGTTTGCAGCCGGATTAAGATTGTTAACCATGACGCTTGGGACGAAGCGAATATGGTCTATTTAGGGACAACCAGTTTTGGCACGGAAGTTTCGGTGAATAGACTGATTGCCGAAGCAGACCGGGTTATTTTGACGGGCGGAATCATTTTCCATTACAATGCCGGGTTCGGCGGCGGCCGTAAGAGCATTCTGCCGGGCATCAGTTCGATCAAAACGATCCGGCAAAATCATTTGCTGGGCTTGAGCAAAGAAGTGGGAAAGGGCACCGACCCCCGTTCGGCATCGCGCATCACCAAGGGCAATCCGGTGCACGAAGATATGATGGAAATTGCCGGTTTTGTCCAACCGGATTTTATCATTAATATGGTACCGACGCCGGATAGCAAATTTGCCGGGATTTTCGCCGGGAACTGGGCAACTGCCTGGATGGCGGGTTGTGGATTGGTGGATAAGGTATACGGTGTGGAAATCGACGCGCTGGCCGATATCGTGATTGCGACTGCCGGCGGTTATCCGAAGGACATCAATCTGTATCAAACCGGAAAAACGATGGATAATGCCCTATATGCCGTAAAAAAAGGCGGAGCGGTTATTATTTTAAGCGAATGTCCGGATATTTACGAGCCGCTGGAATTTTCGCAGTGGTTCCAATATGAGGGAAAAGTTGGCTTGGATACCGCATTACGGCAAGATTTTGCGATCCCCGGCTGGGTTGCGTTAAAAGAAGTGGAGTGCAGCGACCATGCTACCTACATTCTTGTTACCCAGAAAGAAAACGCTGATTTTGTCGCTAAAACCGGCATGATCGCAGCGACTACTATCGAAGAGGCCCTCGAGGTTGCCAGAGCGAAATGCGGCGCTGAGAAGCCGATGTATACACTCATGCCGCAAGGGGCCAATACACTGCCTATTTTACGAAAATAATATATACGATCCGTTTTGCTGCGAAAACTCCATACCGAAGTGGGAGTTTTCGCAGTGTTTTTATGTGAATTTCGTAACTTAAACGACGAGCTAGCGGCCGTTGGAAACCGTCGAGACAGTTGCGGAAAAGCAAAACGATCGTGCGGGAATTTTACTATAAACCGTTCTAATAACAATAAGAAAATTTACATTTTTTCAGTTTAATTATTGCAATCTGGTACTAAGAATGATACAATCTAACTGTATCATATTATGGTATAATGTACTATAATGTAGTACAAAATGCATGAGGAAATGAAAGGGGACATTGGAACAATGCAATTATTGGATGGGAATAAGATCGCAGCGACCATCAAACAAGAAGTTATCGACGGCGTGAGTGCTTTGCGCGAACAACACGGGGTTACGCCTGGCCTTGCCGTAATCATTGTGGGTGAAGATCCGGCTTCCAAAGTCTATGTCGGACGCAAACACAAAGCTTGCGAAGAAATCGGTGTGTATTCAGAGGTTATCAAAATGCCTGCAGAAACAACCGAGGAAGAGCTGCTCGCCACCTTGGACGGTTTAAACCAAAATCCGAAAATTCACGGCATTCTCGTACAGTTGCCTTTACCTAAGCACATTAATACAGAACGTGTTCTTGACCAGATCCGTCCGGATAAAGACGTCGATGGTTTCCATCCTCTCAATGTGGGTAATCTCGGCATTGGCCGGGAAGGACTGGTTCCTTGCACTCCGAACGGCGTTATCAAAATGCTGGAAATCTGCGGTATCCCGACGGAAGGAAAACGCGCGGTTGTCATTGGCCGCAGCAATATCGTCGGCAAGCCAATGGCTAACCTGTTATTGGCCAGAAATGCCACTGTGAATATCTGCCACTCGAGAACGCAAGATCTGGCGTCCGTATGCCGCGAAGCCGACATTCTGGTTGCCGCAATCGGCAAACCAAACTTTGTCACTCCGGACATGGTGAAACCAGGCGCTACTGTTATTGACGTCGGCATTAACCGGGTCGACAGCAAACTGGTTGGTGATGTTAATTTTGAAGCCTGTAAAGATGTAGCGGGAGCTATGACTCCTGTTCCTGGCGGCGTAGGGCCGTTGACAATCGTTATGTTGCTCTTCAATACGCTGAAAGCTACGAAACTGCAGTTAGGTCTGCAGTAAAGGAGATGTAAGTTGAAATGAAAGAAATGCCTAACCGATGGCTGATCGCGATTATGGGAACTTTGTTGCAACTTGCCCTCGGAACCGTGTATGCCTGGAGTTTTTTCCAGCAGCCGGTAATGGCAGCCGGGAAATGGACCAACTCCCAAGCCGCTTGGGCGTTTAGCCTGGCGATCTTTTTCCTTGGTCTTGCCGCGGCCTGGGGTGGCATCAATCTCCCCAAATACGGCCCCCGGAAATTGGCAATGAGCGGCGGCGCCTTGTTTAGTTTGGGTTATTTGATTGCTGCTTATGCCTTATTCATTAAAAGTCTTCCTTTACTTTATATAGGTTATGGGCTGGTTGGCGGAATTGGCTTGGGCCTTGGTTACGTAACGCCGGTAGCGACGGCGGCAAAATGGTTTCCGGATAAGAAAGGGTTTATTACCGGGATGGTTGTCATGGGCTTTGGCTTCGGCGCTCTCATGATGGCCAAAATTCTCGCCCCCCTGATTATGGCAATGACCGGCGGAAATCTTGTCCTGGTATTCTCTTCGATCGGAATGGTAATGCTGATTGTTACTTTGCCGGCAGGTTATTGCCTGGTTAATCCGCCGCCGGGATTTGTACCGAAAGGTTATACGCCTCCTGCGGCCCAAGGCCCCGCACAAGGTTCCCAGGAACCGATCAGTGCGGCGCAGTGCGTGAAATCGAGCAAGTTTTTGCTCATGTGGATCGTATTCTTCATGAATATCACCGCAGGGATTATGTTCATTGGTTTCCAATCCCCCTTGTTGCAAGACTTGTTGAAAAAGACGATGGATCCAGCGGTGCTGCGTGACCCGCAGGTCATCGCCGGTCTCGCGGCGGCCGGAGCAACGCTGATCGCGATCAGTTCGATTTTCAACGGGGTAGGACGGTTTTTCTGGGGCGGTTTATCGGATAAGATCGGCCGTATTCAAACTTTCCGCATCCTGCTCGGAAGCCAGCTGCTAGTGTTCATTGCCCTTCTGTTTGTCAACAGTCCGCTGATGTTTGGTGTTCTGGTCTGTTATGTCCTGTTATGCTACGGTGGCGGCTTCGGATCCATGCCTTCGTTTGTCCTCGACGTGTTTGGCCTGAAACACATGCCGGTTGTGTACGGGAGCATACTGACAGCTTGGGGCTGCGCAGGGATTGTTGGACCGCAAATTGTAGCTTTTTTAAAAGATAATTTTGCTGCCCAGGCAGCTCAGTACACATTTATTTGTGCAGCGGGCCTGTTATTCATCGGTCTTCTTGTCACATTCGTATTGAACAATAATAAATTTTCCCCAAGCCGCAACGGGTAAGACAGCTTTATGCTTGAATCGGTAAACCGTACTGATTACAATAAATGAGTACGGATAGAAAATATAACATAATAAGGTGGAGGTTTTGTACACATGAAAAGTGACGTGGAAATTGCCCAAGAGGCGCAAATGAAAGCCATTACAACGGTTGCTGCAGAACTTGGTCTCAGCGAAGACGAGGTTGAACTCTACGGTAAATATAAAGCGAAAGTTTCTCTCGATGCGTGGGATCGCTTAAAAGACCGTCCGAACGCAAAACTCGTTTTGGTCAGCGCCATCAACCCGACTCCGGCCGGCGAAGGAAAAACAACGACTACGGTTGGCCTTGGCGATGCATTGCGTCAATTAGGGAAAAAGGTCGTCATTGCGTTGCGCGAGCCGTCCCTTGGACCGTGCTTCGGTGTAAAAGGCGGCGCTGCCGGCGGCGGTTATGCTCAAGTTGTACCGATGGAAGACATCAACCTGCATTTCACCGGTGATATCCACGCTGTAACGACTGCGAACAATCTGTTGGCAGCTATTATTGACAACCATATTCACCATGGCAACGTATTGGGAATTGATCCACGTCGGGTTACCTGGCGCCGGGTTATGGACCTCAACGAGCGTGCACTGCGCCAAATCGTTTGCGGTCTGGGCGGTAAAGCGAATGGTATTCCCCGCGAAGGCGGTTTCGATATTTCGGTAGCTTCCGAAATGATGGCGATCCTTTGCCTGGCTTCTGATCTTGACGATATGAAACAACGGATTAACCGTATCATTGTCGCTTACACCTATGACAACAAACCGATTACGGTAGCCGACCTGAATGTTGCCGGCGCATTGACGTTGTTGTTCAAAGACGCCATTAAACCGAACCTGGTACAAACGTTGGAAAATACGCCTGCTTTCATTCATGGCGGACCGTTCGCGAATATCGCCCATGGCTGCAACAGCGTCATGGCAACGAAATTCGCTCTCAAAATGGCGGATGTAGTGGTTACGGAAGCCGGTTTCGGCGCCGATCTGGGCGCAGAAAAATTCATGGATATCAAATGCCGCTTTGCCGGTATTCAGCCTGATGCAGTCGTTCTTGTAGCAACGATCCGGGCTTTGAAATCCCATGGCGGCGTAGCGAAAGCCGATCTGGGCAAAGAAAACATGGCCGCCTTGGAAAAAGGAATGGCCAACCTCATCAAACATATCGAAAACGTACAAAAATTCGGCCTGAACGCAGTTGTTGCGATCAACGCGTTCCCCACCGATACGGCGCAAGAATTGGCCTGGGTGGAAGAAGCCTGCCGAAAAATGGGCGCTTCCGTGGCCTTGTCCGAAGTTTGGGCCAAAGGCGGCGAGGGCGGACAAGCCCTGGCTAACGAAGTACTGGCTGCTATGGAAAAACCGAGTAATTTCAAGTTCCTCTATGACGAAAAACTGCCGATCAAAGAGAAAATTGCTGCGATTGCGAAAGAAATCTACGGCGCAGACGGCGTAAATTATGCTCCGGCAGCGGAAAAATCGATTGCCGAGCTGACTGCTCTTGGCTTCGATAAAACGCCGATTTGTATCGCGAAAACGCAATACTCCTTCAGCGATGACGCTGCGAAAATCGGTCGTCCTTCGAACTTCAACATTACGGTTCGTGAGATCCGTGTGTCTGCTGGCGCTGGCTTCCTGGTAGCTGTTACTGGTGACATCATGACGATGCCGGGCTTGCCGAAAAAACCGGCTGCTGAAGTCATGGATATCGATAACAGAGGCAAAATCAGCGGCTTGTTCTAAGCCGATTGACGGGATCCGCAAAACGGATTTCACAAGAAATCACTACGATCGTTTTAAGCAAAGGCCGGCTGCGAAGCTCATTTCGCAGCCGGCCTTTTCCGTATTTCCGGGATAATCCTGCGCTCTATTTTCCGATGGTTAAAAAATGGATAGGCAGGCAGCGGCCGGTGAGCTATACTATAAGTAGACTAGGCGAACGAACCGAACCATCATTTGCGGAGGTGTGGATATGAACCGTTTTGACCGGGTTGCCGACCGCTACGACGCATGGTATGAAACCCCGTGCGGCCATTTTGCCGATCAGATGCAGAAGGAATTGGTATGGGAAGTTGCTCCTTTGTCGCCGGAAGCTGCGGTGCTGGATTTAGGCTGCGGAACCGGGAACTATAGCATTGAGCTGGCGAAACGCGGGTGTGTTGTCAGCGGGATCGACAGTTCGCCCGGCATGCTGGCGCAGGGACGGTGTAAGGCTGAAGCCCTTGGCCTAAGTGTTCGCTGGCTGCATTCTGATTTTAACGCCCTGCCATTTGCCGCTGAAAGCTTCGATGCGGTGCTGGCGGTAACGGCTTTGGAATTTGCGCCCGATCCGCAGAATGTCCTGCTGGAGGCCATGCGGGTCCTGAAACCGGGCGGTAGTTTGATTGCCGGTGTATTGGCCAAAAACAGTCCCTGGGGCAGAATGTACGAAGAAAAAGCCCGTCATGACCCAGCCAGTGTTTTTGCCGGCAGCCATTTGTTTACAGAAGCGGAGTTTAGCGCCTTGCTGCCGTGTTGCCGGGAGATCCGGCGCGGGTTGTTTTTTCCTCCTTGTGCAGAGGAGTTTGATGCGGCGAAGGCAGCAGAGTTGGAAAAGGGCGGTCGCCAGGGACAGCGAATGATTCGCCAAGGAGATCTTGAACCGGGTTTCTTCGTTGCGCGGTGGGATAAACCGGTGGCGGTAGGGGCGCAAGTAACGTTTCGTCTGGCGATCCAAACGCATCGCGAGACGATAAGCGGGCAAGAGCTGCAGCGGCTGCTGCGGGTTTTGGACAGCTACTCCCTCGAATATACACTTAAGGGCTTGACGGTCGTGATACGCAGCAGTCCGGCGGCAGTTTGGCCAGCGCTGTGGGCTTACGGCGATCAGGCTATAGGCCGGGGCGTAACCTTTTGTCTGGAGGCGAGCGGGGACGAAAGAGCGGAAAAATTGATTGAAGATCCGCTTTTGCATAAGTGATAAGAGAAGCAGCGGTGTGATCAATAAAAAAAGTTTACAAAATATCATTGACAAAGCGAATTTATGCTGGTATATTGTAAACATGTTACACAAAACTACATAATAAATCGGAACAGTGATGATTGGGAGAAAGACTGTTGGGTAACCGCTGCAGAGAGCCGGTGGGGCTGCGAACCGGTGCGGGGCAATTGTCGAATACTCACCCATGAACTCTTAGGTCGAAACCGGCAACAATTAGGTTGCGGTAGTAGATCCAAGCGAGGCCTGGCGTTAATAGGAAGTCGCGCGGATGGCGCGGCGCAATGAGGACCAAGTAGGGTGGTACCGCGGAAACTAGCCGCCCCTATCAACAGACAGCTGTTTGTTGATAGGGCGGTTTTTTAATTGCGCATTGGATAACTTTATACGATGAAACAGTGATGATTGGGAGAAAGGCTGTTGGGTAACCTGCTGCAGAGAGCCGGTGGAGCTGCGAACCGGTGCGGGGCAATTGTCGAATACTCACCCATGAACTCTTAGGTCGAAACCGGCAACAATTAGGTTGCGGTAGTAGATCCAAGCGAGGCCTGGCGTTAACAGGAAGTCGCGCGGAAGCTGCGGCGCAATGAGGACCAAGTAGGGTGGTACCGCGGAAACTAGCCGCCCCTATCAACAGATGGATGTTTGTTGATAGGGGCGGTGTTTATTTTGCATTGAGAGGGGCGAAAGAACGCAAGACGAAGGGGCAATAATCGTACAAAAGCAGTCTGGTATGCCGTGTGGGTGGGTTTTTTCGCGAAAACAATGGCAAAGCACAAAAAATGAAAGATAGAAAGAGGAGTGACATAAAAATGGAAGAGAGAATGATTAAGATATTTGATACGACGTTACGTGACGGAGAACAAACGCCGGGAGTCTGCTTGGAAGCCAGCGAAAAAGTGGAGATTGCCCAAGCGTTGGCAAAATTGAAAGTCGATGTCATTGAAGCTGGTTTCCCGATCGCGTCGCCGGGCGATTTTGAAGCGGTACGGCAGATCGCAGAAAAAGTAAAAGGACCAATCATCGCCGCTTTAGCGCGTGCCAATACTAAAGATATTGATGCGGCTGGGAAGGCCTTGCAGCCGGCAGAAAGAGCGCGTATTCATACGTTTATTGCCACGAGTGATATTCACTTGGAATTTAAATTAAAAATGACCCGGGAGCAAGTCTTGAAGCAAGCGCGGGAAGCGGTCGTCCATGCCCGCAAATATGTGTCGGATGTTGAGTTTTCCGCCGAAGACGCATCCCGTTCCGACAAAGATTATTTGTGTGAAATTTTCACAGCGGTGATCGATGCCGGAGCCACTACTATTAATATTCCAGATACGGTAGGATATACAACGCCCGATGAGTACGGCGAATTGATCCGCTATATCCGAGCGCATGTGCCGAATATTGATAAAGCGGAAATCAGCGTCCACTGCCACGATGATTTGGGAATGGCGGTCGCCAATTCGTTGGCCGCCGTGCGCAACGGCGCTACACAAGTCGAATGTGCCATGAACGGCTTGGGAGAGCGCGCTGGCAATGCGTCGCTGGAAGAAGTGGTTATGGCCTTGAATACGCGGAAAGCGTATTATAACGCGCAAACGCAAATCGAGACCAAGAACATCTACCGGACTTCCCGGTTGGTCAGCGCCTTGTCCGGAGTTAGTGTAACGCCTACGAAAGCTATTGTCGGCGACAATGCGTTTGCGCATGAATCAGGCATCCATCAGCATGGCGTGTTGAACAATTCCTTGACCTATGAAATCATGAGCCCGGAAACGATCGGGATCAGCCGAAATTCGTTGGTTTTGGGCAAACATTCCGGTCGTCATGCCTTTGAAGACCGGCTGCGCGATATGGGCTATGATTTGGACGGGGAAACGATCAATGCTTTGTTCATCCGATTTAAAGATTTGGCCGACAGGAAAAAGATGGTTTTCGACAAGGATATTGAAGCGTTGGTCACGGAAAAAGCGTCGGTAAAACCGGAATGGTACCGGTTGTTGTATCACAATGTAGTTAGCGGCAACCAAACCGTCGCAACAGCATCCGTGCGGCTGGAGACCAGCGGCGGCGTATTAGAGCAGGCCTGTTGCGGCGATGGCCCGGTCGACGCGGTCTTTAAAGCGATTGAAGCTGCTGTCGGTTTTGAAATTAATTTGAAAGATTATCAGATTAAAGCGGTTACAGCCGGGCAGGACGCGTTAGGGGAAGCAACCGCTTGGTTGGAACGCGACGGACGGGTATTCAGCGGACGCGGTTTGAGCACCGACATTATTGAAGCCAGCGCCAAAGCCTATGTCGGCGCGCTGAACCGGATGTTGGCAGTGTGCGGTTATCCGCAGAAAAAAGAAGTGGTGGGAGGCAATATGTAATGGGAATGACAATGACGGAAAAGATTCTGGCTAACCATGCCGGCCTTGACAGTGTCCAACCGGGACAACTGATCAAAGCGAAGGTGGATATTGTATTGGGCAATGACATTACTTCGCCGCCGGCAATCGCCGAGTTTACTAAAATCGGCAAGCCGGTTTTCGATAAAGACAAAATTGTATTGGTACCGGACCATTTTACGCCGAATAAAGATATTAAATCGGCCCAGATGGCAAAGACAGTCCGTGAATTTGCCCGCGAGCATCAGATAACGCATTATTTTGAGGTCGGCCGCATGGGGATTGAACACGTCCTATTGCCGGAGGAAGGATTGGTTGTTCCCGGCGAGGTCATCATCGGCGCTGACTCGCATACGTGTACGTACGGCGCGGTGGGGGCCTTTGCCACCGGGGTCGGCTCCACCGATATGGGAGCGGCGATGGCGACCGGCGATACCTGGTTTAAGGTTCCGTCGGCGATCCAAGTAAACCTTACCGGCAGCCTGCCGAAATGGGTTTGCGGCAAGGACGTGATTTTGACCCTGATCGGCATGATCGGCGTGGATGGCGCCCGCTACCAGTCGCTGGAATTTACCGGGCCGGGCGTCGCTGCCCTTTCCATGACGGATCGATTGACGATTTCCAATATGGCGATTGAGTGCGGCGCCAAAAATGGTATTTTCCCGGTGGACGGCGCTACCATTGCGTACCTCAACGGCCGGGCCAAAAAGCCGTATACGGTCGTAACCGCGGATAAGGATGCCGTATACGAACGCACGGTTGAGATTAATCTTTCTGAGTTGACGCCGGTGGTTGCGCTGCCGCATTTGCCGGAAAATGTCCGGCCGGTACAAGGCTTGCCGGAGATTCCGATTGACCAGGTTGTCATCGGTTCTTGTACCAACGGGCGCATCGAAGACTTAAAGCAAGCTGCCGTCATTATGGCCGGCAAATCCGTCCATCCCAACGTGCGGACCATCATTATTCCCGGCAGCCAGGCTGTTTACTTAACGGCGTTGGAAAAAGGGTATATTGCGACCTTTATCAAGGCGGGCGCCATAGTGAGTACGCCGACCTGCGGACCATGCCTTGGCGGGCATATGGGGATTTTGGCCGCCGGGGAACGAGCGGTAGCGACTACCAATCGTAATTTTAAAGGGCGCATGGGACATGTTGACAGTGAAGTCTATCTGGCGGGGCCAGCAGTCGCTGCTGCCAGTGCAATTGCCGGCCGTATTGCCGGTCCGGAGGGGGTTTAAAGATGATTTTAGAAGGAAAAGTATGGAAATATGGCGATAATGTGGATACGGATGTAATTATTCCGGCCCGTCACTTGACGACGGCCGATCCCAAGGAGTTAGCCGTGCATTGCATGGAAGACATCGATGAAACCTTTGCAGCCAACGTGCAAGCCGGGGATATCATGGTTGCCGAGCGCAACTTCGGCTGCGGATCTTCGCGGGAGCATGCCCCCTTGGCCATTAAGGGCAGCGGTATAACTTGTGTGGTGGCCGACAGTTTTGCCCGTATCTTTTACCGTAATGCGATTAATATCGGTTTGCCGTTGCTGGAATTAGGCCCGGACGCCAAGAAAATTAAGGCGGGCGATCAGTTGAAAGTGGATTTGGCCAAGGGTACCGTAGAAGATATTACGAGCGGGGAGACGTTCCAGGCGCAGCCTTTACCGGGTTTCATTCAAGAGATTGCGCAAGCCGGAGGATTGATTAGCTACGTTAAAGGGGTGCAAAAATGAGTAAAAACATAGTGGTCATCCCAGGCGATGGCATTGGTACAGAAATAACCACGGTTGCGCAGGAGATACTGGCAATCGCCGCGAAAAAGGCCGGATTGAATTTGAATTTTTCCGTGGTTGCGGCTGGCGGAGCGGCGTTGGATTTGGTTGGCGAGCCGTTGCCTGCGGCGACGGTGGCGGCGGCAAAAGCGGCGGATGCGGTCCTGTTGGGTGCGGTTGGTGGTCCGAAATGGGATGCTGTGGAACCGAAGCTGCGCCCGGAACAAGCAATTTTGGGTCTGCGCAAAGCGCTGGGATTGTACGCCAACTTGCGTCCGATTCGTGTGTTTGATACGTTGGTCGATTATTCGCCGTTGAAACCGGAAAAAATCAAAGGCGTTGACATTTTGATTGTTCGTGAGTTGAACGGCGGCATTTACTATGGCGAGAAAGGCCAGGAAGGCGATCGAGCCTGGGATGTAGAGAATTATAGCGTGCCGGAAGTGCAGCGCATCGTCCGTATCGCCTGCGAGGCGGCCAAACTGCGGCGGGGCAAAGTCACATCCGTTGACAAAGCGAATGTCCTCTTTACCTCCCGATTGTGGCGAAAAACAGCCGGCGAAGTTGCGGCTGAATTTGATGGCATTACGCTGGACCATATGTACGTTGACAATTGCGCCATGCAAATGGTGCTGGCGCCGCAGAATTTTGACGTCATTGTCACAGGGAACTTATTTGGCGACATTTTAAGCGATGAAGCCGCCGTCTTAACCGGATCCATTGGAATGCTGCCTTCGGCCAGCCTGGGCGACGGTACAGGCCTTTACGAGCCGATCCACGGTTCGGCGCCGGATATTGCCGGGCAAGGAATTGCCAACCCGGTCGGGACCATTTTGTCCGCGGCCATGCTTCTGCGGCACTCGCTGGCTGCGGATGGAGCGGCAGCAACAATTGAGAAAGCGGTGGAGGACGTGTTGGTAGAAGGTTACCGCTGTGCGGATCTGTATAAGGCTGGAATGACAAAAGTTTCTACCGAAGAGATGGGAAAATTGATCGCCGCAAAAATTTAAAAATCAATAAGAAAAAAGACTTGCCAAAACGGTTACTTTTGTATATAATACAAAAGTACTCAGGAACAAGTTAATAAACGGCCCGTTTGACAAGCGGTTAAGTCACCGCCCTTTCACGGCGGCTTCGGGGGTTCGAATCCCCCACGGGTCACCATTCGTCAGTAAAATAAGCGTTTAGGCGCTTTATGCCTAACCTTATTTTTATGATACAAGGGCGATTAGCTCAGCCGGGAGAGCGCCTGCCTTACAAGCAGGATGTCGGCGGTTCGATCCCGTCATCGCCCACCATTTTTTCTTGCGGCCCTGTGGTGTAGCGGTCTAACATGCCGCCCTGTCACGGCGGAGATCGTCGGTTCAAATCCGATCAGGGTCGCCATTTATTTGCCGCGGTAGCTCAGTCGGTAGAGCAGAGGACTGAAAATCCTCGTGTCGACAGTTCGATTCTGTCTTGCGGCACCATGTTCAATCATAACAAGTTTGTTGGACAAATTTGTGAATATACGAATTGTTGTTAAAGCATTTTGATTTCGATTATGAAATTGAAATGCTTTTTATTTTTGTCAGAATGGATACTGGCAAAAAAAATAGTAACAAATCAACGAAAAAAGTGCAAAGACCTATTGCAAATCCTGAGTGGTGTTATTACAATGAAAGTGTAGGAAAAGTCAAAAAGTCAAACAAGGAAAAAGAGAATAAAGCGAAAAGAGGTGAATTACTGCTGTGCAATACATTGATTACTACGAAACGTTAGGCGTTGGCAAAACGGCTACGGAAAAAGAAATAAAACAAGCTTACCGGAACTTGGCCCGCAAATACCACCCGGATGTCTATCAAGGCGATGCGAAGAAGGCGGCGGAAGAAAAGTTCAAACTAATCAATGAAGCGTATGAAGTGTTGAAGGATCCGGAAAAACGCAAAAAATACGATCAGTTGGGCATGAATTGGCAGGCCGGGCAGGATTTTGAACCACAGCAGGGTTGGCAAAGTTATGGTTATCATACGGCCGGTAGTAGTGATCCTCGCTTTAGCGATTTCTTTTCTTCGATATTTGGAGAAGATTTTTTTAACGCCAGCGTACGGGGGGGCGGACGTCAGACCCACCGAATGACCGGGGAGAATGTGGACGCGGAGATCAGCTTGACGATCAGGGAACTGGTGCAAGGCGGACAAAAAGAACTCCGTCTAAGCATGCCGCAAGTTTGTGCTGCCTGTGGCGGGGAACGGTATACACAGCGCGGAGTTTGCCGTGCCTGCGGCGGTATGGGTACCACGGAGGAAATTAAAACGATTGCTGTCACGATTCCGCCCCATTTATATGAAGGAGCGGTTGTCCGCCTGAAAGGGTTGGGCGGCAAGGGCTTCGGCGGCGGGGCGGCAGGCGATTTGCTGCTGCATATCAAAGCGGCCAAGGATAAGGAATGGCAGGTTGTTGACCAGGTCAATCTGGAAACGGAAGTAACGATTTACCCGGAACAAGCTGTTGTGGGTGACAATATCACCGTGTCCGTACCGACCGGTAGCGTGAAAGTTACTGTGCAACCGGGTATTCACTCCGGCCAAATCCTGCGGTTGCGCGGGAAAGGATTAAAAGGGCCGCAGGGTGTACAAGGCGATGTCCTGTTAAAAATCCGGGTTGACGTCCCGAAAAATCTTACGGCGGAAGAAGTGGAATTATACCGGCGGTTAGCCGCTTTGCGGAAGCATTGATCGCAGTATGAAAATAGCCGTTGACCGATGCCGGTAACGGAGCCATAGTAAGGAGGCAGAAATATGAGAGAAGAAAAATATACCCAGAAAGCGCTGCAAGCATTGCAGGAAGCGCAGCAAATCGCAGCGCTTCATTACCATCAGGAGATAAGCACACGGCATTTGCTGCTGGCGCTGCTTAAAGATACGGAAGGCCTGAACGCGTATTTGTTTGCCCGTTCCAATGTCGATGTGAAACTGTTCGCTATGAAAGTAGAACAGCTTTTAAAACAGACACCGTCTGTCCGAGGCCAGGACGGCGGGCTGCGGATGGGAACGGCCATGATCCGCGTATTGGCGCTGGCGGAAAAAACAGCGGAAACGATGAAAGATGAGTATATCAGCGCAGAGCATTTACTGCTGGCCATCGTAGAGGACGGCGACAGCGATGTGGTGAAATTATGCCGCGAGTTTGGCTTGAACCGGGCAGGGATCCAACAATTGATTGCGGAATTCCGCCAAGGGCGCACCATCACGAATGATAACCCGGAAGAAAGCTTTAAGGCGCTGGAAAAATACGGCCGCGACCTGACCAAATTAGCCACCGACGGCAAATTGGATCCGGTGATCGGCCGTGATGATGAAATCCGGCGGGTGGTGGAAATTTTGTCGCGGCGGACCAAAAATAACCCGGTGTTGATCGGCGAGCCCGGTGTCGGTAAGACGGCGATTGTGGAAGGGCTGGCCCGGCGGATTGTAGCCGGTGATATTCCGGAAAGCTTGAAGAATAAAACCGTATACTCCCTGGATATGGGTGCGTTGGTTGCCGGGGCCAAATACCGGGGCGAGTTTGAAGAGCGGTTGAAAAGCGTGTTAAACGAAATTGCCAAAGCCAGTGGGCGGATTATCCTGTTTATCGACGAACTGCACACTGTTGTCGGGGCCGGAGCGGCCGAAGGGGCCATGGATGCCGGCAACATCTTAAAGCCGATGCTGGCCCGCGGCGAACTGCGCTGCATCGGCGCTACCACATTGAATGAATACCGCAAGCATATTGAAAAGGATGCTGCTCTGGAACGGCGGTTTCAGCCGGTGATGGTCGACCAGCCTACCGTAGAAGATACGATCTCCATTTTGCGGGGCTTGCGGGAGCGCTATGAGGTCCACCACGGCGTTAAAATTAAAGATTCAGCGCTGGTGGCGGCTGCAGTATTGTCGGACCGGTATATCGCGGACCGGTTCCTGCCCGATAAAGCCATTGATTTGATGGACGAAGCGGCGGCGAAATTGCGGACCGAGATCGATTCCATGCCGAGTGAAATGGATGAAACGCTGCGGCGGATTATGCAACTGGAAATCGAGGAGCAGGCCCTGAAAAAAGAAAGCGACCCCCAGTCCGAAGAACGGCTTACGCACCTGCGCGGGGAGTTGCGGGGCTTAAAAGAAGAAGCCGATACGCTCAAGGCGCAGTGGCAGATTGAAAAACAGGCGATTGTCCGGCTGCGGGAACTGAAAAAAGCGATTGAAGAGGTCCGTACGGAAATGGAAACGGCAGAACGGGCCTATGACCTGAACCGGTTGGCGGAACTGAAATATGGTCGCAAGCCGGAATTGGAACGCCAGCTTGCGGAGGAAGAGGAAAAACTGGCCCAACAGCGGACGCATAAGATGATGCTGAAAGAAGAAGTGGACGAAGACGACATCGCCAAAGTGGTCAGCCGCTGGACAGGAATTCCGGTGCGGCGGATGCTGGCCGGAGAACGGGAGAAACTGGCCAATTTGACAACGATCCTGCATCAACGGGTGGTTGGCCAGGAAGAAGCGGTCACGGCGGTCAGCGAAGCGATTATCCGCGCCCGGGCGGGGATTAAAGATCCGAACCGGCCGATTGGCTCCTTTATCTTTCTTGGACCGACCGGGGTTGGCAAGACTGAACTGGCGAAAACGCTGGCGGAAGCGCTCTTTGACGATGAACGGAGCATGGTTCGGCTGGATATGAGCGAATATATGGAAAAACATACCGTATCCCGCTTGGTGGGGGCGCCTCCCGGCTATATCGGCTATGATGAAGGCGGACAATTGACGGAAGCAGTCCGGCGTCGGCCCTACAGCGTTTTGCTGTTGGATGAAATTGAAAAAGCCCATCCGGATGTGTTCAACATCTTGCTGCAAATCTTGGATGACGGACGATTAACGGACAGCAAAGGGCGGACGGTCGATTTCAAAAACACGATTATCATCATGACTTCCAACTTGGGTTCGGCAGAGATTTTGAAGAATGATTTTGCAACGGCCAAAGAACGGGTCCTTACTTTGATGCGCAGCTATTTCCGGCCGGAGTTTTTGAACCGGATTGATGATATCATCGTGTTCAATGCGCTTACGGCGGAACAGGTGAAGAATATTGGGGCAATTTTGTTGCAAAATTTAAGCCAGCGGTTACAAAAACAGTTGAATATCCATCTTACTTGGGATGACAAAGCGCTGGATTTGCTGGCAGCCCAAGGCTATGATCCGGACTTTGGCGCCCGTCCGCTCCGCCGCCTGATTACGCGGTTGATTGAAACGGGGTTGAGCCAGAAAATTGTCCGTGGTGAAGTGCCGGAAGGCAGCACGGTCCTGTTGAGCGCTGCAGACGGAACTATCAGTATCCAGATGCAAGGGACGGAAAAATAGGGAGATTGAAACACAGCAACCGGGAGATTTTCTCCCGGTTGCTGTGTTCTGTGAAGCAGATCATTTCGCGATGGGTAGGGGCTGTTTGGCGGTCGCATTGTGCAAAAATCGATGGATGGCTTGCTGATAGTCTTCTCTCGCCTCGAAAATAGCCATCCCATGGCCTACGCCGGGAAATGTATGGATTTCACGGTAGCCTTTAGTGGCGGTATAGAGTTTTCGGCACATCGAAACCGGAACCAGACGGTCTGCTTCGCCATGCAGGTATAAAACCGGAGTGGTGGCAGTAGTTACAGAATGGACGGGGGATACATAGGAATACAGGAACCCGGATTGCACATAGGCAGCAGCGCTGGAATAGTGTAATAAAAGGGCGGTCCAAATCGGGCCGGCCGGTATGGTTGCATCGATCTGCTGACCTAACAGATCTTCTAAATCAGAGTAGGCGCTGTCGGCAATATAAAAGGCTGCTTTTTTCGTTGTTTCGTTCATTTCTGCGTGCGACAGAGCGGTTGCCGCTCCCATGGAAACGCCGTGTACGCCGATGATGCCTCCGGGATGCTGCTGTTGAAGCCAATCGATCCATTGGTCGAGATCTGTTTTTTCATAATAACCCCAGGATGACGAAGAACCGCCGCTGTCGCCATGGGCGCGCGCATCGTACAGCAAGACATTGTAGCCTTCATTTTGGTATATGTCGGCATACCATAATCCAACCAAGCGGCTACCGGTGATTCCGTGCAGAAAAAGGATGGTTTTATTGGTAGGAATCGGGTTTGGCAGATAAGTTCCCTGCAACGTATAGCCGTTGCGGGACTGGATGCTGACTTCCTGCCAGTTATGCATCCGAACGCCCGTTTCCAAGTCGTTTTTCAGGGAATTAAACCGTTCCAGGCCGACGCGTGTATTGGATACGCAAAACTCATTGTAAAAGAGGGTTCCGGCAAACAGTCCCGCGGTATTGATGCAAAGCAGAAAAAGGAAGGCCAAGATCAGGATGGTACGCCGATAGATGCGGCGCCTGTGTCGTTTTAAGTCATGATCAGCAGGCATGGTGCAAAACCTCCGTTAACCACCATTATAACCAATTTAGGATACAATGCGCAGCCTGTTTTTCATTAAATTTTGCCTCGGTCATCCCGGCAGGATTTACAGGTTGCAACCGCGTATGTTAACGGGAGGTATAGCTACTATTTTATCCTTGCTTGGCGGTGGAACCGTGTCAGTCTTATTCAGCGATTGTTAGTTCGGAAAGTCTGATGTATTTGCTTTTTGCCGCATATAGGCAATTTGCAGCACGGTTGGGATGGTTTTGCGGTATGCCGGACCGGCCAGGTCAAAGGCGGCAGTCAGTCCAACGCCGAGAATGAGGCCAATAGGGCCGATAAATAAGGCTCCGAGGCCTTCACTAAAAAATCCGGTTAAGGCGCTGGCGCCGATTTCTCGGGCACTGATAAAAGCAACAATTCGGGCAATATTCCAGGTGACAAGATAACCGATGGTTGGCAGAAAGTCAAATAGGGTGCCTTCAATCAATAGCTTGCTGATCTTTTCGGCGTCGGAACCATGCTCTTCGAACAGTTTTTTTATGGGTTCCCGCTCTTTTTCGGACATCATTTTCCAAGCGCGTTCAAATATTTGGATAAAGATTCGTTTTTCAAGGACTTCTTCCGGCTCCTCTTCCGACCAGGAAACTTTTGTTTTTTCAGCAACATCGCGGACAATGGCCAGATAATCGGCGACTTCGCCGCCCTTTAACATACGGGTGATATCGTTACTGCCGTTATAGCGGATCCGGGCCAACAATTCCTCTGGAGTTTTGGGACCGGCGTTTTGGCCAAAATTATATTCGGTTAACAAGGCCAAATCTTCACTGGAGCTGTTTGCCAGCAGCTCTTGCAGTTTTTGTGTGGATTGTGTTAACAGGGTTGATGGTTCCAAGACCGACACCTCCCATACGGACTTTGTTATTCCTTTAATTCCCCGTCGAGCGGGGTAACCCCTGCTTGGCAAGCCGGATGGCAAAATGATACATGGAATGAGGGTAAATATGATAAAAAAAATAGCTCCCTGGTTGGTTATCATCGGCATAGGCCTGGTTGTCCATTGGCTGAACCCCTTATTTTTTCCGAAAGTAGTGCAGTTGATCGGCGACGGAGATATTGTGGCGCTGGCCGAATATTTGCGTTCCTTTGGCATATGGGCCGTAGTGGCAAGCATTTTTATCAATATTATTATCAATTTGATGGGGGTCGTTCCAACCGCATTAATTTCGGGGGCGAATGGCATTATCTTTGGGTTGGCTGTCGGTATCTTGTATTCCTGGATTGGTGAAGTCGCGGGAACGATGATTTCTTTTGTGCTTTGGCGCAGTTTGCTGCGGCCTGCGGCCCAAAAAATGATTGCGCGCAGTTCGTATTTAACCATGGCGGATGAATTCAGTACCAGCAAAGGCTTTAAGGCTGTATTGATAGCCCGGATGGTTCCCCTGACTCCTTCGGGAATAATCACCATCATCGGTTCCATCAGCCACATGTCGTTTCATGATATGTTATGGGCAACGATGATTGGCAAAGCGCCATCGATATTTTTGGAGGTTATTTTGGGGCACGATCTGGCCTTTGCGCAGGATAACAAGATCCGGTTGTCCGTACTTATTTTATTGGTTATTGCAATTTACGTGTATCTGTGGTGGAAAAAGCGGCAAATAGAGGACTAATGAAGGTCTCGGGAGGAATACTGGCTCGATCAGCCGCTCTGCTCAAATTGACACTTCCCGTTTGCGATGATAGAATATTCTTACAATACAAATGCAAAGAGAAGAGGAGGATGTTCTATGTTTGAGATCATGCCGTTCCGAAAGAATCCCATAACCAAAAAAGATTACTTTACGAACCTGATTGACCGTGTCTTTGACGAGGACTTTGCTCCGGTCGCTTGGTTTGGCGCCTCGTTTAAGGTTGACATCCGTGAAACGGATGGTGCGTATTTGGTGGATGCCGATTTGCCTGGTTTTAATAAGGAAGGGATTAAAATCACATACGATAACAATTATTTGACCATTAGCGCGAAACGCGAAGAAGAAATAAAAGAAGAAAAGAAAAACTATATTCGCCAGGAACGCAGTGCAGGTGAAATTAAGCGGCAATTTTATGTGGAAAATGTGGATGAGAATAAAATTGAAGCCAATTTTGCCGATGGAGTTCTAAAAGTTGTTTTGCCGAAAAAAGAAAAAATTGTTCCGGAAAAGAAAGAGATCCAAATTAAATAGCGATGAGAAGGAAAAGGAGTCCGCTTCCCGCGGACTCCTTTAAAGTATGGACAGAATATTATTTTTGACGATCCATGATTTTTATAATACTTCCTGTTTCATCGAATTGCATTGGTTTTAGTTCTTCCAGTATTTCCAGGTTCGGTTTGGCTTGCGCTTCCTTCATGAGGCTTTCAGAAATTTCAATGAATCGAACTTCATTGGTATTTTGAATGTGGACGACCCGGGCCTTTTCAGCCGGAGTGCTTCCAATACAAGTTAAAGCGGCGCCAATACTCTCTTTTTCTGTCGCGAAATAGATCGGTAATCGGCCTTTTTCCGGTGATTGGGCAGTAACACAATTAAAATAGGTGGGCCAGGAATCCAGCTTGTCGATCAATTTCTTGGTCGTAAAGTCCGCCAGCCCAATGCCGGTGGCCATGCCGTGGCTTTCTTCCGTTGTGTCCAGGACAACGATTCTTTTGATAACCGGTTTACTTGGCTCTTTTTGTCCAAATACCATGATTCTGCCGATCACATTGGTATCCATGCCAGATCCGCTGACGTTTTTTCCCATCTCATCGACAATGAGTACATCGACTTCATCAAAGGGGATTTTGCCGAGCGTGGATTTCGCCAATTTCAACAGTTTCTTTTCTTCTTCTTCAATTTGGTCCGGCAGCATCGCTTGTATGTAAGCGGTTTTATGGTAGTAGTTTTCGACTGTAGCAAAAGCGAAAGCAACCGGCAAGTGCTTGATAATATATCCGCCTGCCTCAGTGATTGCTTTTTCATAGCCGACATCCAATGCATATTGATGTACAGTCAGCGCGCCCTTTGGATTTCCGATTCCGATAGCGCAAATTTTATGGATGCCACTTTCAATATCGCCTTCAAATTCGGTATGTTCTTTGACCCGGTTGAAGAGGATAACTTTATCAATTTTCCCAGGCAATACCGAATCGTTGACATACACCGGAATACCGCTTGGCGTTGTGCCGATTTGGCTGGATTCGCCACAGGCAAGGATGGGAACATGCAACGTTTCTTCACTAATGCCGAGGGCAGCGAGCATTTCTTTTTGGCCTTCCGCTGTCCCGGCGCCATGAGAGCCCATTGCCGGTAAGATGTAAGGTACCCCTCCGGCTTGCCGAACGGTGTCAATGAGAATTTCCGTGATCGTTTTCAGATTGGCGATGCCGCGACTGCCAACGGTTATTGCTACCTTTTCGCCTGGTTTTATGCGAGCGGAGACGTTAATTTGCTGCAATGCCTTTTGGCTGGCGCTTTTCACATCCTCAATGGCGGGTTGGTTGATGATCTGTTTTACCATTGTCATTTGCGGGAATTTGACGGTTTCGGCATACATAGTATCACTCCTTGAAAAAATTAATATCTATGATAAATTTTACCTGATTTCAAAAAGGAAGAAAAGATACCACCAAGCCATAAGGCTACCTGTGGTATCTTTATATCATTATCCAACCAGTGGTTTGTCCGGTTTAACAAGGAGCCAACTGATGACGCCGACAACGGCAGAGAACGCAGTAGCCAGAATGGCCGCTTGCCAACCGTAGGTTGTTGCGATCCAGGCGGTTAATGTCGGTGCCGCAACACCGCCCAGGTTGCCCCAGAAGTTCATCCAACCCGATACGGTACCGGAGAATTTGCAGCCGATATCGATGCAACTGGCCCAGGAAGCGTTGAATGTAAAGCCCAGTGAACCCAAAGATACCGTAAGCCATACCAAGTTCATCGTTTGCGATGTTGCGGTAGCGGCCAAATACAGTGCTGTTCCGGACAAAATCAAGCCCAAGATACCGAAAAAGGTCCGGGCGGTATATTTTGACATGCCGCCGGCAATCAGTTTGTCGCTGATGAAGCCGGTGATGAAGGTAATAATGGCCAGTGCGGCCCATGGGAAGGAAGCAGCGACCCCCATTTTTGCTAATGAGTAGCCGTGTGCCTCCATGAGGTACAATGGCAACCATGCCAAGAAAACGTACATGATGTAGTCGGTAATGAAATATTGAATTCCGATCGCCCAAAACTGCGAAGAAGTGATGAATTTGCTCCAAGGAGCGACTTGTTTCGCTGCGCTGGCATCAACCTGCTCCATGCCGCTTTCAATGTGAGCGATTTCCGCCTCATTGACAAACGGACTTTGGCGAGGGTTGTTCTTGCCAAAAAACCACCAAAGCGCTGCCAACACTAAACCTGCCGCCCCAAAAATAACGAAAACCATCCGCCAGCCAAAAGCCAGCATTAAAGCAACGGTGATTGCCGGGCCGAAAACAGGGCCGATAAAGGCTCCGCCCAGCATGAAGGAGGAAGCAAACGCTTTTTCCGATTTATTGAACCAACGATAGATGAAGTTGTTCTGGGAAGGAAAGATAGGGCCTTCGCCGAGGCCGAACAAAGCGCGGACGATTGCGAATTGCGTAAATGAAGAGGCAGCAGCTGTAGCCGCGGTAAATACAGACCACCAAGTAACAGCGAGCGCGGTTGTGAAGCGCTGGCCGAAGAATTCCGCCATCATACCACCGGGAATTTGCATTGCGGCATAACCGCAGAAGAAAGCGGTTTGTATAAAGCCCATATCCATTTTCGTGAAATGGAATTCGCCCATAATTGCCGGCGTAGCGACAGACAGGTTAACCCGGTCCATGTAAGAGATGAAGGAAATAGAAAAAATGAGGACTGCCATGACCCAACGAAAATTTGATC
>Ga0316604_10000292_pt1 | contig 69543 bp, 74 predicted proteins | sample OWC_soil_day20_C_FD_207650 | JGI IMG/M metagenome (GOLD analysis project Ga0316604, IMG submission 207650) | Wetland soil microbial communities from Old Woman Creek delta, Ohio, United States - OWC_soil_day20_CT | ecosystem: Environmental > Terrestrial > Soil > Wetlands | place: USA: Ohio... | reverse complement strand
TATAAAGTGAGATACGTAGTCTAGTCAGATCAAGTAGTGCAACCGTCCATCCGCAAAATAGGTTATGTTTTGCTATGCCGGTTGCTTTTTTATATCTATTTGAGGTGTGTACACCATGTTAAATAATTGCAAACACTTAGGTGAATTCTTGATCGAAGCTGGAATTCTCAGGCAGGAACAACTAGAGAAGGCAGTAAGCGTTCAAAAAAAGACGGGTGAACGGTTAGAGAAAGTACTTATTAATTTGGGCTACATTACTGAAAGCAATATGATTGAAGTAATGGAAGTCCAGTTTGGTGTGCCATATGTTGACATGGCGGCTATGGAGGTTTCTCGCGAAATAGCTGCAACTATACCGAGTTCCCTAGCTGAGCGCTACCAGGTTATTCCTATTAAGAAAGATGGTCGGAAATTAACACTGGCCATGGTCGATCCCACTAACTTTTTTGCTATTGATGATGTTCGGATGGTATCTGGCTGCGAAATTGAACCAGTAATCGCCGCCGAAGGTGCGATTATTCAGGCTATCAATCAGTCTTATGGTGTGCAGGAGTTAGTTGAGAAGGCTGTCAACAAATTGAAAGTAGAGGAAGCCTCTGGTAGTATTGCTGAAGCTCCCTTGACCGACGATGCGCCAGTAGTTAGCATCGTTAACTCCATCATCAGTCAGGCTATCAAAGAACGCGCCAGCGATATTCATATTGAACCACAGGAGAAGTCACTTAGAGTCCGGTTTAGGGTAGACGGTGTGCTAAGAGAAGTTGTTACTTTCCCGCGTCACACCCATGCAGCCATTATTTCCCGGATTAAAATTATGAGCGAAATGGATATTGCCGAAAAGAGGTTACCACAGGACGGGCGGATAAAGGTACACGAATCTGGCCGGGACATTGATCTGAGGGTATCAACATTGCCGACTATAACTGGTGAAAAAGTTGTTTTGCGGATACTTGACAAAAAATCGATCATTTTAGATATTCAGGGACTGGGTTTTGCTTCCGGAAATTTAACATTATATCGGAGGCTGTATTCTCAAGCCTATGGCATGCTGCTCATAACCGGACCTACTGGCTCAGGCAAGACTACAACTCTATATTCAACGTTGACCCAAATCAGTATTCCCAGCAAAAATGTTATCACTGTTGAAGACCCGGTTGAATACCGACTAGACGGTGTTAATCAAGTACAAGTAAACCATAAGGCAGGCTTGAATTTTGCCAATGGCTTGCGCTCCATTTTACGTCAAGATCCCAATGTAGTGATGGTCGGTGAGATCAGGGATACTGAGACAGCCGATATTGCTATCCGCGCTGCGCTTACCGGTCACTTGGTATTTAGCACACTGCATACCAATGATGCACCAGGAGCAGCTACCAGGTTAATTGATATGGGAATTGAACCCTTTCTGGTAGCCTCTTCACTGCTGGGAATTGTTGCTCAACGTCTGGTTCGGGTAATATGCCCAGAGTGCAAGCAACAGTATGTGCCTGAGGCTGACTCGCCGGAACGGCAGTTTTTAGGAGTCGATTCTGTACGAGAAATTGTCTTGTATCGCGGAACGGGTTGTTCGCGCTGCAGTCACACCGGCTATTTTGGCCGGATGGCCATCCAGGAGGTTATGACTGTCAGTCCGGCGGTGCGTGAGGCTATTAACCAACGGGTATCTAGCGATGTACTAGCAACGATTGCTATTGGAGAAGGGATGAAAACAATGCGTCAGGATGGTAATGCTAAAGCACGTAACGGATTTACAACCGTGTCAGAGGTTATGAGGGTTGCCTGCGATGGAACAGGATAAGGGGCAACATAGGATGAATATAGAAAATTTGTTAGAAGAAGCTGTAGCGGTAAACGCTTCGGATGTTCATCTTACTGTAGGGATTCCACCGCTTTTTCGTATAAGAGGTATTTTGACTGCTACCCAATATGCGGTACTTGATTATCAAGATACGGAAGCAATGGTTTCGGCCATCACGAATGTTGAACAGAAAGAAAAATTTCAACAGTATGGCGAGCTTGATTTTTCCTATGCTATCGCCGGGTTAAGTCGTTTTCGGGTTAACGTTTTCCGACAACGGGGTTTAAATGCTATAGCTATCCGGGTGGTGAATGAGCAGATACCGACATTAGGGCAGCTTGGTCATCCCGAGGTACTGAAGACGTTAGCCCGCAAGCCGCGAGGACTGGTGCTTATTACCGGACCTACTGGCAGTGGTAAATCAACTACGATGGCAGCCATGCTTGATTTAATTAACATTGAGCGGGCCTGTCACATCATTACCTTAGAGGATCCTATTGAATATCTGCATAAACATAAAAAAAGTATTGTTAATCAACGCGAGATTCACGTTGATACCAGATCATTTGCCAATGCGCTTAGAGCCGCGCTTAGGGAAGATCCAGATGTGATTCTAGTGGGTGAGATGCGCGATGCAGAGACAATAGGTATTGCAATAACAGCTGCCGAAACAGGTCATCTGGTGTTTGCCACATTACATACTAGTGACACTGCTCAGACCATTGACCGGATTATTGACGCTTTCCCGCTTTACCAGCAGCAGCAAATCCGGATTCAATTGTCACTTACACTCCAGGGCATTGTGGCACAACAGCTATTACCACGCCGTGATGACTCAGGCCGGGTTGCCGCGCTGGAGGTACTAATAGCAACACCTGCGGTGCGCAATCTAATCCGCGAAGGCAAGACCCATCAATTGATATCGGTTGTTCAGACAGGTGCCAAGGCCGGGATGCAGGCAATGGATATGTCGCTGCGTGATCTATACCGGAAGGGGATTGTGACCTATGAGGAGGCGCTGGCACGGGCTATGGATCAGGAAACCTTTGCCCGTTTGGCAAACGATTAAGTGTGATTTAGTAACCAGCGAGGTGGGTCCATAGGTGGCAAAAACATATAGCTATAAAGCCAGGGCTTACACCGGTCAATTGCTGTCAGGTACTATCACTGCTGAAAGTGAAGCCGCAGTAGCTGCTTATATCCGGGATAAAGGGTATTTCGTTACACAGATTAAAGTGCAAAAATCGGCAAACTCCTTCCGTGCGCTGCTAACTAGCCTGCAGCGGGTAAGTAGTAAGGAGTTGGCCGTGTTCTGTCGACTATTTTCGACAATGGTGGATGCGGGGCTATCACTGGTAATCTGCTTAAGTATCTTAATTGAACAAACCTACAACCCAAAGCTCAAAGCCGCGTTGCAGGTCATTTATAAAAAGGTACAGGAAGGTGAACCATTATCAAAGGCAATGAATGAATACCCTGCTGTTTTTCCGGAGATTATGATAAACATGGTAGAAGCCGGTGAAGTTGGCGGTGTGCTTGATGAAGTGCTGGGCAGACTGGCAACTCACTTCGAAAAAGAGCATAAACTAAATGAGCGTGTTAAATCAGCCATGGTGTATCCGGCAGTGGTTATCAGTATGGCGCTACTATCTGTTAGTTTTATCTTGCTGTTTGTTTTGCCAACTTTTATGAAAATGTTTGAGAATATGAATATAGAAGTGCCGTTGCCAACACGTATTCTCCTGGCACTAAGCGGTTTGCTTACTAACTATGGTATATGGTTGGTAGTCATACTAGCAGTGGGTGGCTATGGATTAGTATTGTTAGTACGCCAACCCAAGAACCGATTAGTTCTGGATCAATTGCTATTTATTTTGCCAATATTTGGTTTATTAGGACGCAAAGTGGCAATTGCGCGCTTCAGCCGTACACTTTCTACGCTCGTGCGGGGTGGAGTGCCGATTATTGCTGCTATCGAAGTGGTAAAAAAGACTGCAGGCAATCTCAGTATGACAAGAGCGTTGACTACGGCGCAAACTAGTATCCGTGAAGGCCGGGGTCTGGCGGCACCATTAGGAGCCAGCAATGTTTTTACTCCTATGGTGGTACAGATGGTGGCTATTGGCGAAGAAACGGGTGAATTGGATAAAATGCTGGAAAAAATCGCTGACTTTTACGATAGTGATGTTGAGGATATGATTAATCGCTTGAGTAGTATGTTAGAGCCCATATTGATTGGCGTATTAGGAGTAATAATTGGTTTTATCGTGATTTCCGTAATGTTGCCTATGTTTGATGTTCTTACTAATTTCAACAAAACAGGATAACATTAATAATGGGGTGAAAAGATCATTATAAACAGCAGATATAAGATGAGAAGTCAAAAGGGATTTACATTGGTTGAATTAATGGTAGTTATCGCCATAATTGGCATTCTTACTGCAATTGCTGTGCCCAAGTTTGGTGCTGCCACCGATTCAGCGAATAAGGCTAAGATACAGGCAGATTTGAGAACATTAGATTGCGCTATTTCTATGTATTATGCTAAAGAGAGTAAATATCCAGATACGTTGCTAAAACTAGTACCTGATTTTATAGCAACAATGCCTAATGTTCCTAGTCCATATAAGGGTACCGTGGGGCTACCATACAAGTTCGATAACGGGGGTAATTCACCCACCTATCGGGCTTATATTGAAATAACAACTGGTACTAAGATATTTGCAGACACTACTACTCCGGTGTGGTAATTTGAATACTAAATAGTAGTAAAATTGTTAGTTGCCTTAGCTTGGGTTATGTAGTTTATTTTATATTTTGTTTAGGAGTTTGTGATGGTTGATCTTATTATCGTAGTACTTGGTATTATAATTGGCAGCTTCCTCAATGTATGCATTTATCGCTTGCCGCGAAACCAATCAATTCTAAACCCGCCGTCGCACTGTTTAGATTGTAATACTCAACTCAAAGCTTGGGAGTTAATTCCTATAGTTAGCTATTTTTTATTGCGTGGCAAATGTCGCTACTGTGGTAAATCCTATTCATCACGCTATCCCATGGTGGAACTCATTACTGGACTCCTTTTTCTATGGTGTTTACAGATTGTTGGATTGAGACCAGAATTGCTTAAAGTATGTATATGTACTGCTTTCCTTATCGTCATTACTTTTATTGACTACGACTACCAGCTTATCCTGGACAAGGTGTTACTATGGTTTGCTGGAGCTGGTGTTGCCATAAATTTATATATTGGTTATCCGCATATTGCGGATATGCTTATTGCAGCGCTGGTTGGCGGCGGGTTGCTGCTGATTATTGCCGTGCTTACCAAAGGTGGCATGGGTGGTGGTGATATTAAGTTTGTTGCTGTGCTTGGCCTGTGGTTAGGAGTAAAGCTAATCATAGTTACGCTGTTTTTATCGTTTTTTATTGGTGGTGTCGGGGGCGCGTTATTGCTTGTTCTCAAAGTGAAAGGCCGCAAAGATTTTATACCCTTTGGGCCGTTTATTGCTACTGGTGCTTTTATCAGTATGTTGTTTGGCAGTGAGCTTGTTTGGTGGTATTTCCATACAATTTCCAAGTAGGGATTGGGGGAATCATCGGTTGTGGCTGTCAATAATAGACAAAAATGCGGTTTTATTTTAATTGAGCTGATTATCGTCATGGCAATTATTGGACTATTGTCAGCTATGGCTATTCCGAAAATGAATCAGACGGTGGCAGAAAATGAACTGGACGGAGCAGCACGGTTACTAGCTGCCGATATCCGTGGTTTGCAACAAATGACAATCAACGGCGGCAATACTGCATATAAACTCCGTTTTATTAATGATACTGAACCGCGCTACAATTTTACTGCCGGACCGCAAACCGTGCGGAAGGTTTATCTGCCCAATTCAGTAAAGATGATGGGATATCCGGTAGATATAGTATTTAGGCTAGATGGAATGCCATTTATAGGCGGACAAACAATTGAACTTAAGAGCAAAGTTACTGGAAAATCTCTGTATATCAAGTTGGCCCCTGTAACCGGGCGGGTAAGAATTACCGATAGCAGCGGGGGTAGTTGAGGAGGTTTTTATGAATTTAGTCAAGAGTCAAGCTGGTTTTTTGCTAGTAGAGGCGCTGGTAGCCATGATAATTATTACAGTAGCTCTGGTAGGTATACTAGGAATGTTCACTCAGTCGTTGCGTGCTACTAAGAATGCGGCAGACTATACGACAGCTACTAGTTTAGTTCAAGAACAAATGGAACAAATGAAAATACTAGATGAACTATTTTGGAATAGCGTAAGTTTTCCTTATCAGTTTGCGACTGAAACCATTCCTATGAATAATGTTACTTATACAAGGACTACCCAGGCTGAGCTTAGCATACTTGATCCAGAGTATCCGGCGAAGCAGCGAATTATTAAAGTAACTGTGAATGTTGAATGGTTGGGTGCCGAAAAAATTAGTATGGTTACTTATGTACTGCGGGAATTGCCGCAGTTTGCCAATTAGGGGCATAGTTATGCAAAGATACATGTTTGAGCAAAGAGGTATACTGCTTGTTGAGGTAATTGTAGGAATGAGTATTATTGTGATATTGCTTTCTGGCATTGCACTTATGATTCCGCCTGCTGTTAAAGCCTGGCAGTTGGGCCGTTCGCAAGCTGAAATCCAGCAGACAGCTCGACTGGCGATTGAGCGAATGTCCCAGCATGTGCGCTATGCTAGCAGTGTATCCTTGAGTGATGCCGGCGAAATACTTGTGATAAAGGATGGCGATGGTTGGAATATCAAGTTTAGCATTAGTCCTATTACCAAAGCACTGTGTATCAGTGTGAATGGCGCTGCGGCGGATCCACTTGCTGGCAATGGAACTGGTGGCTTAGAAGGAACAATCATAGTTGGGGAAAATCCGGACAATAAAAAACAATTTGATGTTCAGGATATACCAATGCGGGATAAAGACGGCAACCTGATATATGTAAAACTAGTTACTAGTATGATTACTATTAAGGACAAACAGACAGGTGCTGCTTATACTATGCAGGCAGCGATAATAGCGTCTAACACCCCGCGGCGGTGAAACCGATGCAAGGTGATTTGAACAGCTGTAGAAATCAGAGTGGGTCAGCCAGTCTAGTAGCCCTTGTTGCCATGCTAGTTTTAGGCGTTTTAGGGAACTACTTTATTAGTATGAGCAGTACTGAAGTGAATATGGCGGCAAATTATCGTGATGGTATAGCGGCTCAGTACTTGGCAGAAGCAGGAGCACGCTATGCTATTGTCGAATTATCTAAAAACCCTAACTGGAAGCCTATCAATCCATATAAGGAAGGCAATGGGGAATATCGGTTGACAATTATTGCAGGTACTCCATCTACTCTAACTCTTATAGAAGCACAAGGTGCTGTCAATAATTCTGTTCGCAAGGTGGTAGTAAAAGCTACTATTGTTCCGACAATAAGTATTGTTTTTTGGAACTATCATTAGGGAGGTATCATTATGCAGGTTAAAAATTATATGGAAGATTTAGTTTTTCAGAGTCTTACTGAGGTGCTGGATAGCCATAGAAATATTTGTACTTGTGAAAAATGTCGTTATGACATTGCCGCACTTGCACTTAATTTTTTGCCACCCCGGTACGTTGTGACCACTCAGGGCGAAACCTTTACCAGAATAAAATCATTGGAACAACAATTTAATATCGATATCGTTACAGCCATTAGCCATGCTGTTCTGATTGTGGCTAGTAAGCCACATCATGATGCCAAATAAGTTTATTACTATTAAAAGCAAGCTGGCTAGCTGGTTAATCAAACAACCAGTTAGTGCTGTCGGCATTGATATTGGTTCAAGTTATGTCAAAGCAGCGGAAGTTGCATTTGGTCATGGCAAAACCGAACTGCGAGCGGTAGGTTTGCTTGATTTGCCTGAGAACATTGTTGAAGAGGGATATATTACGAATGCGCCAGCCCTTACAGAGATTATTCGACAGTTGATTATCAATAGCGGTATTGCCTCTCGCGAGGTCGTTGTTGCCGTCAGCGGCCGTTCGGTATTCGTTAGGGAGGTCATACTCCCCTTAATGAAGCAGGAAGAACTCAAAGAAGCTATAAAATGGGATATGGAGAAATATGTTCCTTATGAGCCAGGTAGTTATTATTATGATTTTGCAGTAGTTGGGCCAGGAAACAATGAACTTGAGATAAAAGTGTTGCTGGTGGCCGCTCTTCACGAGTTGATAAATACCCTTGTCAATGTTGTGAAACAGGCTGATTGTAAGCCGATTGCTATTGATATTGAACCATTGGCTATATACCGTACACTGCGTGATGCGGATAACGCTATGATCATTGATATTGGTACCCATGTATCACAGTTAATGCTGTTTCAGGGAGCTTCGCCAGCCGTCAGTCGGTCTATTCCCATTGGCGGGCGCAGTTTTACTGAGGTAATTATGCGAACGCTTGAACTCGACTATTCTGAGGCGGAACGTTTGAAATATTGTCAAACTAGTCAATTAAAACATCCTGACTTTGAAGGGCAACTGCCTATTGTGCATCAACAACTTGCTTTGCTTGTAGACGAGCTGGCTCGCGAAGTGCAGCGCACGGTTGAATATTACCAGGTTCAAAACAGAGAGGTAGTCATTGATCGGCTTTATCTTACCGGGGGTGGAGCCAAACTTGCTAACTTACCGCAATATATTGCGGCAAAGCTGGGCGGGGTGCAAGTTTTTTTGCATAATCCGTTAACTGCTGTACTGTCATCCACAGGTCTTGATGAGCACTATTTGCAGGACATGGCCTTGCAGTTTGCTATGTCAATTGGTTTAGCTATCCGCGGATGTAAGCCATGATAACCATTAATTTGCTGCCACTAGCAGAGCGGTTGCCAAAGTGGTCATTCCAAAGAATTGTTTTGCTATGTGGTGTAACGCTGTTTGGGTTATATGGCAGTATTTTTGCCTATAATTGCTATACTATTTGGTCCCTGGAAAAAGATATTGAGGCAACGCATCAACAATATAGCCTGTTGCGTCCTACTCAGGACAATATGCAACTGGCTGTTAGCAAACAGCTGGCTATTGATAAAAAGAAGAAGACCTTAGTTGCCATTACTGGTGAACGTAAGGCGGGGTATGCTATGATTAGCCATTTTGGCATAATTACACCGCCGCAAATATGGCTTACAGAACTTGCCGCCAGTGATAAAAACAGTATCTTAGTCAAAGGTAATGCCATGACGTACCCTGATTTGGCTAACTATCTTGATAGCCTGGAGAATGATAAACTAGTAACAGAACCGGTACTCATTAAAGCAGAGCAAGACAGTGAATTTAACTATACGAAATTTGAGATGACTGTAAAGCTCAAGGGGATATAGGGCGAATGGATTGGCGGGTTAAATTACAAATAAAATGTAAGGCACTAACCCAGTATAAGTTATGGTTGCTGGGGGGGAGCGCACTGCTTTTTACTTTGCTTTTTTATATTTGGATAGTTGTCCCGCAGCGTACAACTATGACTACGCTTGCTGCTAGGCACCAAATAGAACAGCAGAGGCTAAAAGTCATTGAAACCTATGCCAAACAGCATCCAGATTCCAGTGCACATTTAAAAGAACTTGACATTAAACTAACGCAATTGGATGCTAAATTACCAAACCAGTTGGAAATTGGTGAATTTATCAAAGAAATCGAACAGGTATCCAAGCTAAAAGATATGAAGCTTGTTGAGATTAAACCGCTTGCTGCTGTTAATAAAGCAAGCTATCGGGAAATCTCCATAGAAATTTTTCTGCGAGGTTCCTTTGCTAATCTGTTGGAATTTGTTAAGTCCATTGAAAGCAACCAAAGATTTACTACTATTAGTCATACAAATATCCAGGCTAAACAGGGAATGCTGGATGTAAAACTCACTATGAATATCTACAGCTTTGGTGTAGCTGAGGAAAATGCAGAAACAAAGCAACCAAAAAATTCAGCTTTACCAGCTAAAAAATAAATCTCTCGAAAGAGGTGTAATATATGTTTAGATTTCTTACAGCTGGCGAGTCCCACGGACCGGCGCTTACCGCTATTATTGAAGGTATTCCAGCAGGCTTGTCATTAAATTTGGATCAAATTAATGAGGAAATGGCCCGCAGACAGCAGGGGTTTGGCCGAGGCGGGCGCATGAAGATTGAAAAAGACAAAGCTGAAATAACTTCGGGAGTACGGTTTGGCAGTACATTAGGTAGTCCGTTGACAATGGTTATATCAAATCGTGACTGGGAGAATTGGCAGGATCGAATGGCGGTATTTGGGCAGATGCAAGGGGAAAAGATAACAACTCCCCGACCTGGGCACGCTGATTTACCTGGTGTTTTAAAATATCAGCGTCAAGATATCCGAGACATTTTGGAGCGGGCCAGTGCTCGTGAAACTGCAGCCCGTGTGGCGGTGGGTGCGATTGCCAAGCAGCTTTTGGCTGTGGTTGGTATCACTATAACCTCACGTGTTTTAAACATTGGCGGTGCGCAAACTGAGGAAGAAATGATAGATGCGATTGCCAAGGCGAAGACGTCAGGCGATTCCCTAGGAGGCATCTTTGAGGTTGTGGCTGACCATGTTATGCCAGGTGTAGGCAGTCATGTGCAGTGGGATCGGCGTCTGGATACCCGCGTGGCGGCTGCGGTTATGTCGATCCAAGCCATCAAAGGGGTTGAATTTGGGGCTGGGTTTGCTTATGCCAATTTGCCAGGAAGTCAGGCGCATGATGAAATATATTATGAAAGCCAGCAAGGCTATCATCGCTGTACCAATAATGCCGGTGGTATTGAAGGTGGCATTAGTAATGGTGAGCCAATTATTCTTAAAGCCGTCATGAAGGCCATTCCGACCTTAATGAAGCCACTTGCTACTGTAGATATAGCTGATAAAACAGCAAAAAAGGCCAATACCGAGCGCAGTGATGTGTGTGCTGTTCATGCGGCAGCCGTTGTGGCTGAAGCTATGGTGGCAATTGTTCTAGCCCAGTCTCTATTGGAGAAATTTGGTGGTGACAGCATTGAGGACATGCGGCAGGCAATTAATAACTATAAAATACGAATTAACGAGTGAATAACCGCGGTCTTTCTAAAGAAAGGAGTATTGTGGTGAGGCTTAATCTCCGGCAACATAGTACTCAGTTACTCATTAGCGGTTGCCTAATAGTAGCGGTAGTAGGTTATTTTTTCTGGCCGCCGGGGCTGGCCGCGTTTTCAGGTAGTGTTCCAGACAACTCTCAACACAGTATTATTTCACAAGAAGTGGCTCAGCCAGTAATGGATTATCCGGCACCACCAGTGATGCGTGATCCGTTTGCTGTTCCTAAAGAATTCCAACCAGTGATGTCTGTTCCTGCTTCATCGCCACCGGCAAGAAATACTAGTGTTTTGAGCACTGTTTCGTCTCAGACTGCAATGCCGGAAATCACAGTTGAGCTTGTTGGAATAGTGACCGGTGGCGGGCAAAGGGTTGCAATAATAAAAAAGGCCGGTGATAGCCGTTCTTATCAGATTAAAGAGTATATAGGGCCGTATCAGTTACTAGCAATTGGGGAAAGTTCGGTTACGTTATGGGGAACGCAAGGTGAAAAAGTGTTGACAGTAGAAAGGTGAAAGCAATGCGTTGTCTGAACAAAGCGATGCTGTTAGCGTTGTGGCTCTGTTTTTGTTCTATAACAGTTGTTTTAGCAGCTAATCCTCAAGTGAATATAAATGTGACTAACGGCGAAGTACGGGATGTCCTTACTGCGCTTGCAACTGTTGGTAAGGTAAATATGGTACTGGATGATTCGGTCAAGGGTACGATTACGATTCAGCTTACGAATGTGCCGTATGATTCAGCCCTCAATTTAGTCTGTAAAACAAAGGGCCTTACCTACCAATTAGTCGACAATGTTCTGGTTGTGGGGGTTGCTGAGCAAATCGGCAGAGGATTTGGTTCGGTACATATATTTAAGTTGAAATTTATCAATCCGGATTCTGTTAAAGATACAATTAGCTCCATTTTATTTGGAGAAAAAAAAGGCGAAAAGGCAACAAAGACTGAGGGAAGCAGTATTAGCGCACAAAAAAGCAGTACAACTAGTGCGGCAGCAGTTTCTGGTGAAACATCCAATGAAAAATCAACAGAGTTAGACCGCCTGACGATTGATTATGCAACAAATTCATTGGTTCTGTTTGGTACTAAGTCGGAGGCGGATAAAATCCAAAATCTATTGGATGAACTAGATATACCTTACCAGCAGGTATCGTTGGAAGCTGAAGTATTGGCCATTAGTAAAGATAAAATAAAAAATCTGGGGATTGAATGGGCGTGGGAGGCAACCCCGCAATATTCAGAGCAAACTATAGACGAAAATGGAAATATTTCAGCCAATCGTACTAATAACAAGGGTGTAATTCAATTTGGGCGTAATCCTGAAGGGAATCCGTATGAGTTTTATTACCAGGCAACCATTAATGCGCTGGTAAGTAATGGTGATGCTAAGATTCTTGCCAAACCTAAAGTTGCCACGATCAACGGAAAAAAGGCCCAGATACTTATTGGTGACCGTATTCCCGTACAGGTTCAAACTTTGACTAATGGTACAACAACAACCAGTACCGAGTATGTAGATGCTGGGATTAAATTGATTTATACGCCACGGATTAACACTGACGGACTAATAACAGTAGATGTGCGGACCGAAGTTAGCAGTGCAACCTTGGTGTCTGATATTAAACAATATAAGATTACTACCCGGCAGGTCGAGACCACTGTACGGCTAAAAGATGGCGAAACCATGGTAATCGGTGGTTTAATTGGATCTACAGACAGTGAAGCTAAAAAGGCAGTACCCTTCTTTAGTGATTTACCAATCATCGGGGCTTTATTTAAAAATTTTAACAAATCCCATAGCGATACAGAAGTAGTGATTTTTCTTACCCCGCGTATTGTAAAATAGCTATGCTTTACTATTTTGGGAGGAACAAGTGAAAAACATAGTCTTAATAGGTTTTATGGGTACTGGCAAGACCAGCACCGGGCGCTTATTAGCAGGACGGCTTAACCGCCCCTTTATTGATGTTGACAAAAAAATTGAGCAAGAAACAGAGCTGGCTATTAGTGACATTTTCCAGCTTTATGGTGAAGACTATTTCCGGCAGATAGAACGGGAAATCATTTCACGCGTAGCCCGTTACACCAATACGATTGTTGCTACTGGTGGTGGCGTGGTGCTCAAACAGGAAAATATGGTTAGGCTTAAGAATAACGGTGTTATTGTTTCGCTTACTGCTTCTCTGGACACTATTCTTGAGAGAACAGCGCGGCGTGGTGTTCGGCCATTGTTAGATTGCGAAGATAGAGCTGAACGGGTAGCCAAACTTTTTCAGGATAGGGCCAGTCTTTATATGAAGGCCGACTATACAATAGACACCAGTTGTATGTCACCACAGCAGGTGACAGAAAAAATTATCGTGTTGCTTAGAGAAGGGGGGCATTTGCGTGGCCGAAGTTAACGTTAAGCTGGATGCACATAGCTATATTATTCATATTATTCCCGATGGTATCAGCCAGGTAGGTGAGCTGATGCGTAAACTCGCATTAGGAAATAAAGTTCTTATTGTGACAGATGAAAATGTCTGTTCACTTTATGCGGAGAAATTGTCTAGTGGTCTGGTGGCAGCAGGTTTTGAGCCTGCTGTTTTAGCTGTACCGCCTGGTGAAGGTTCAAAGTCACTTGCTACAGCAAATGTTGTATTTACAGAGGCTATTACCAAGAGGCTTGACCGGAAGTCCGCTATTATTGCATTAGGCGGCGGTGTTGTTGGTGACTTGGCGGGTTTTGTGGCTGCCAATTATTTGCGCGGTGTGCCTTTTATTCAAGTGCCGACAACATTACTGGCGCAGGTGGACTCAAGTGTTGGTGGTAAAACAGCCGTTAATCATGAGCTTGGGAAAAATTTAATTGGTGCTTTCTATCAGCCCCATATGGTAGTTATTGATCCACAGGTCTTAGACACTCTCAATGATCGGGAATTGAAGGCTGGTTTGGCGGAGGTCGTTAAGTATGGCGTTATTGCTGATAGCGATTTTTTTACTTTCTTACAAGACAATGCTGCCGCGCTACTGGCACGTGACCCGGCGGTACTTACAACTGTTATTGGCAAGTGCTGTAAGCTTAAAGCCGACATTGTTGCTCAAGATGAGCGCGAAAGCGCGCTGCGTATGATCTTGAATTTTGGACACACGATCGGACATGCTATTGAGGCTGAGGGTGGTTATTCTGAATATAATCACGGTGAAGGGGTTGCTATTGGTATGCATGCGGCCGCGCTGATCAGTCAACGAGTCGGACTGTGCGAACAAAGTCATGTGGATACTTTGAAAAAGCTGCTTAATCGGCTGGACTTGCCACTTACAGCACCAAGTTATCATCCAGAGAAGCTGGTAAGTTATTTGGTCAGAGATAAGAAAGTGCTTAATGGCAAGGTTAATTGGGTGTTGATGTCCCGAATTGGTCATGTAGAAATAACCCATGAGGTTACGGAGGCCACTATTGAGGCTGTATTAGAGCAGGTTACATAATTATCAACCACCATAAGAAGTGAGATTGCCTCGCTGTACATCCTCGCAATGACTATATTGGGGTAATATAGCCATTGTGGGTTTTGCGGAGTAATCTCATTTTTGTATTTTCCTAGTTGTAATTGTAAAATTTAATTTACTTTATAAAGGCAGGAGAGCGTGGGGGCTTGTCGAATAGAAAGTGGGTATCAAAAAAATTGGAGGAATGAGCAGGTGGCAAGCAGGAAGCAAAAAGCAATTATCATTGTATCTGTTATTGCATTAGTCTTGGCTGGAATTGTCGGCTACCGGATTTATAGCACTACACAAGCAAATAAAGAACGGGCAGCGCGGGCATCCCAGGGGCAGGTGGTGGCTGTTGAAGTAGCGGCTATAACCAGACGGGATATTACCCCGGTGTTAACCTTTTCTTCCAGTCTTGAGCCCGTATGGAGTGCGGACATTTCCAGCAAAGTGGATGCACGTATCGACAGGCTCACTGTTGATGAAGGCGATACCGTTTCCGACGGTATGACAATAGCCATCCTTGATATGGGGGAACTTTCGGCTCAGGTAGTTCAGGCTGAGGGACTTTTATTTCAGGCCAAAGCCAATCTTGAGCAGTCGGAGCTTGATTTAAGGCGAATGGAGACGCTTGCTCAGCAGGGAGCCATCTCAGCGCAAACACTTGATTCGGCTAGGACAAAGCGGGAGTGGGATGTTGGTCAGGTTCGCGCGGCTGAGGGGACGTTAGCCTTAAATGCTAGCAAACTTTCAGGCGCTAATGTAAACTCGCCGCGGAGCGGGGTAGTTGTTAAGCGCTATTTGCAATCAGGTTACTATGCTAAAGCAGGTACGGCCATTGTTAGTGTTGCTGATATTAGTACACTTTTAGCCAAGGCCACCGTAGGCGAGGCTGAGATTGCGCAGCTGACGCTGGGTACATCTGTTAAAGTAAGGGTCGATGCTTTAGGAGGGCAGGAGTTTATTGGTACCATTACCCGTCTTTCGCCGGTAGCGGCTATGCCTTCGCGGACATTTATTGCAGAAATATCGATTCCTAATCCGCAAAGCATTTTGAAGGCAGGTATGTTTGCTAAGGTTGAAGTTCCTATTCAGATCCATGGCCAGGCGTTGGTGGTGCCGGAAATAGCGCTGGTAATGAAGGAAGATATTAAGACAGTTTTTGTACTTACGGCTGACAACAAAGTGCAACAGCGTGCACTTAAGCTGGGATCTGTTGTCGGTGGCTGGGCTGAGGTGCTTGACGGTGTTAAAGACGGTGAGCAAATCGTTATTGCCGGTCAAAATAAATTGAGGGACGGTTCAACAGTCAGACTGGAAGCTCCAGGGGAGGCTGCCAAGTAGATGATTGATGTTTTTATAAAACGTCCGGTATTTACTACCATGCTGGTTATGTTGCTGGTGGTATTCGGTCTTAACTCGTATCCGAGTCTCGGCGTTGATCTTAATCCTGATGTGGACTTTCCCATCGTCTTAGTAAGCGTTACTTATACAGGCGCTTCGCCAGAAGAGATGGAAAGCCTTATTACTAAACCAATTGAAGATGCGGTAAGTTCAGTTGCGGGTATTAAGACGCTATCTTCTGTGTCGCGAGAAGGGGTATCTCAGACGACCATTGAGTTTGAACTAGGAACAAACGCCAAGATGGTAGCCAATGATGTGCGAGAGAAAGTCGCCGGTGTCCGGAGGCGCTTGCCAGATGAAATTGATGAACCAGTAGTACAGCGGTATGACATTACAGCACAGTCTATTCTCAGTCTTAGTTTATCCTCAGAGACGAGGACTCGGGGAGAAATTCGGAAAATTGCTGAAGATATTGTTAAAGATCAGCTCCAACAGGTTGAGGGTGTGGCTGAGGTCAGTATTTACGGGGCTGCCCTACGCGAGATACAGATATTGGCTGATCCTCGTAAGCTTGAGGCGTATGGTATTTCGTTACAGCAATTAGTTGATGCTGTCAACAATAACAATGTCAATACGCCTGGTGGGCATGTTAAGGAAAAGGGTATTGAGCTAACTGTTAGAACTCTCGGTAAATATAAAAGTGTTGATGATATTAAAAGCATTGTTGTTCTCAACCAGCAAGGCCGTTTGGTGCGTCTGCAGGATGTAGCCAGTGTAACAGATACCTGGGCAGAAGAACGAACCTATGCGGCAACCAACGGTGTACCAAGTGTAATTATTACCATTCAGAAGCAGTCAGGTACCAACACGGTGGGGGTAGCTGAAAAAGTAAAACAGTCGATGCAGCATTTAGAGCAGAATGTGTTGCCGCCAGATATGAAAGTGACAAAAGTACGGGACAACTCTGTCTACATTAGGGATAGTGTTGATGATGTCATGGTATCTATGGTGTTTGGTGGTTTATTGGCTGTGGCTATTACATTCCTGTTCTTGCGCAACATGCGAGCAACTATGATTGGTGCCATTGCCATTCCTACTTCGATCATATCCACCTTCTTTTTGATGAAGATCATGAATTTTACGCTTAACAATATGTCGCTGATGGGGCTTAGCCTGGCAGTCGGGATTCTTATTGATGATGCTATCGTTATTGTTGAAAATATTTTCCGCCACATGGAGCAAGGTAAAAGTCCCGTAGTGGCAGCGCGAGAAGGTACGAAAGAGATTTCTCTGGCTGTTTTGGCGACAACTTTCTCGATTCTCGCGGTGTTCGTGCCTGTAGGTAACATGGGTGAGATTATTGGTCAGTTTTTTAAACAGTTTGGCTTAACAATAGCTTTTGCCGTAGCCTTTTCTCTATTTGTAGCCTTTACGCTTACGCCGATGTTGTCCGCTTATTGGTTAGAAACTGGTCATGCTGGACAAGGTCGCCGTATACAATGGCTTGAGTCGATACTAGATAAGTGGGAACAAGGTTTTGAAACTCTCCGGAGCTACTATCGGGAAGTGCTGTATTGGGCGTTACTGCGCCCCAAAAAGCTGGTAGCACTGGCTATCCTATCGCTGCTGCTTAATGCGTTATTACTACCTTTCTTAGGGTCCGAGTTTCAGCCTACCTATGACTCAGGTGAATTTAGTATCAATCTGATAGCGCCATCAGGAACGTCTATTGAACGTAGTAAAGAATTAGTGGCCCAGGTCGAGAAAGAGATTATGGCTATACCTGAATTGGAATCAGCCTACCTGGTTGTTGGTACTAATCGTCAGGTGTATCGATCCATGATTGGCGTACGTTTGATAGATTCGGGTAAGCGTTCTCGTTCCATGATGCAAATTATGGATGCACTTCGAATTAAATTTCGTAATGTTAACGGGCTAAAAGTCAACGTGTCGTCAGGTCAAGGTATGGGGAAAGGCGATTCCCGTCCTGTGCAAATAGCACTACGCGGGCCAGAGTTAGATACGCTGAATATGTATGCCAATTCCTTAGCTGAAAAAATAAAACAAATTCCGGGCACCACAGATGTGGACATATCCAGTGAGCAATCTGAACCAGAGGTGCAGGTGAAATTTGATCCAGCCCGGTTAGGTGATGTTGGTCTAGATGCTACCGTTGTCGGTAAAGCTGTGCAAACGGCTTTTTTGGGTGATACTGCTAAAAACCAATATAATGTAGCTGATAGCGACTACGATATCCGTGTGCAAATGCAGCAGGGATATCGGTTGAGTCTGGAAGACGTGGCTAATCTCCGCATTAGTGGCAAAAATGGCTTCGTTCGGCTGGGCGATATTGCTGAAGTTAAATTATCTTCCGGTCCGACGCAGATTGATCGTGAAGATCGTCAGCGTCAGGTAATTGTGTATGCCAACGCAGTAGGCGTTTCACCAGGTGAAGTAATTGCCAAGGTCAAAGAGTTAATTCCTGGGCTTAATTTGCCTATGGGTTATAATCATAAGTTGGTAGGCCAAGCGCAGACAATGGAAAATTCTTTTAAAGAGATTGCTAAAGCTCTAGTACTGGCGATTATTCTTATTTATATGGTATTAGCGGCTGAGTTTGAAAGCTTTGTGCATCCACTGACAATTATGTTATCATTACCATTTTCCTTGATTGGAGCAATACTTGGACTGTTAATTACGGGCAGTACCATAAACATCATGTCGCTAATCGGTGTGATTATGTTGATGGGTCTGGTAACAAAAAATGCTATATTGCTGATTGATTATACTAATCAACTCAGAGGGCAGGGAATGCCTATTGTCGACGCGTTGGTAGAGGCCGGATCAGTACGGTTGCGTCCCATATTAATGACAACCATGGCTATGATTCTGGGTATGGCACCTATTGCGTTGGGCATTGGCGCCGGTGCTGAAATTCGCTCGTCGATGGGTGTAACATTAATTGGCGGTTTAATAACATCAACTTTCCTGACATTGGTCATTATCCCGTTGGTGTATTTACTTGTTGATAAAATACAGAATTATTTTAAACCCATTAAAACAGAAGATATAACAGGAAGAAGCCCTAGCGTATAACGCTAGGGCTTCCCATTATGCTAACGACCAGCCTTGAATGACGAGCTTTTTGAACCAGAAAAAGCTGGTGAGGGTAATCGTCAGTGGTATTTCAGGCAGTTCATTGGGAATATAAACCATGACTTCTTGTATTTCTTCAAGAGTATAGTTGTGAGGGTCATGCGGTTGCCCCAGGCGTACAGCCGGGCTTTCACGTATATCAATTCAGCAGCTAATTACCTGAAAAAGCTCAAGATATACCGGTTTGCCGTGGGACTTAATATATTCCAAGGCTTTGTCAGTTATTGTAAGCATTGCCATAGCAGTGAACCTCCTTCACTATTTTTATACAAATATTCGGTATTAGAGACGGATATCCTTTACAGCAGACTTTTGTGACGGCTTTGAATTTGATAGTGACATAATATACGGTAACCGAATAGTATACAATGTAATGTTGAGACACGCCGCCTTGGGGGGATGATAGTGTTTAATCGGACAGAAGCGGTGAATAATCTGCTGGCATTAATGAGGTTACAAAATAGTTATATTTGTGAGCTGAACAAGCTAATATATGCTGCTGCTGCTAATATGACGCTAGCAAACAATCCTGAATTCGCCAAGTTTGTTACCCGTTTTTTCGAATTTGCTCATTATCACTATAACAGTGAAGGCTACAGCCAAGCTGCGCAGTTGGTGCAAACCTATCACTATATACTCTTGGAGCGATTACTTGATAGTCAAGTTTTAGTTGCTGCTGAACAAATGGAACTTGCTATTGGTCATCTGGAGTTGGCTGCTCAGGAGATACCGGTTAGGTTTCATCCACAAATAATTTTACTAAATCAGGGGATTCTACTAATGGAAGAAACGCAGCTAAAGATTATTGAGAGTCTGGAAGAGCTTTTAGAAAGTTCTTATCCTGCTCCTCAATTGCAGAATTAGAAAAATCATTTATAAATAACAGGATTTTTACTGTTGCTATGGAATACTTATAAAGACATAATGTTCGTAGAGGACATTATGTCTTTATGCTATTGTCTAACAGAGATTAATTCAGGTGCAATAATGTCGACATTATTGCCATTAAGTCTCAGAGATGCTATTATGCAAAAAGGAAGGTTTCGAGGTGTAGAAATGGATAAGGATTATGTGAGTCGTCTGTTTAAGGAGTTTAAGGCAGGCGATCTGACACTTGATGAAGCTATGGATAAGCTAAAAATACTGCCTTATGAAGATATGAAATTTGCTAAGCTGGACCATCATCGACTGCTGCGCCAAGGGTTTGCGGAGGTTGTTTTTTGTCAAGGGAAAACAGTTAACCAGGTGCAGGCTATTATTGAGAAGCTGGCTGAGTATAATCATAGTATTTTGGCTACAAGAGCGACCAAACCGATGTATGAAGCGGTAAAGCAAGTTGTGCCTGATGCCCAGTATCATGAATTGGCACGACTTATTACTATTGAACGCCAGAAACCACCAGTAGATAAAGAACGGTTCATTTTGATTATGAGTGCCGGAACCAGTGATATTCCGGTAGCTGAGGAAGCTGCTGTTACGGCTGAGATGATGGGCAATGAAGTGAAACGGGTGTATGATGTTGGTGTGGCGGGTATCCATCGTTTGCTTGACCAACACCAGTTGATCGAAAAAGCCAATGTGCTTGTAGTGGTCGCTGGCATGGAAGGTGCTCTGGCAAGTGTTGTCGGTGGTATGGCGGCGAAACCGGTTATTGCCGTGCCAACAAGTATTGGTTATGGCGCAAGTTTCGGCGGCCTGGCGGCGTTGTTAAGTATGCTTAATAGCTGTGCAGCCGGAGTGGCTGTTGTTAATATTGATAATGGTTTTGGGGCAGGCCGAATGGCCAGCATGATTAACCACCAGAGGTGAGTATAACTATGGATATAAAAGGTAATGCGATTTATCTTGATTGTTTTGCTGGTATTAGTGGAAATATGCTGCTGGGGGCCTTGCTGGATGCCGGTGCACCGGAAGCGTTGTTGCGGACTGAGTTGGCCAAACTGCCAGTAACAGGGTATCAGTTGAGCGTGTCGAGGGTTGATAAAGGTGGTATCAGCGCCTGCTATCTGGATGTTCAAGTCGATGAAGCGGTACAGGAACATCGTAATTTGGCTGATATAGTTGCTATTATTGATCATTCAACCCTTACAGCTGCTGTAAAGGAAACCAGTAAAGCTATATTTACCCGATTGGCTCAGGCTGAAGCCAAAGTTCATGGTATGCCGCTTCATGAAATTCATTTTCATGAAGTTGGCGCAGTGGATTCCATTGTTGATATTGTCGGTGCGGCGTGGGCTCTCGATTATCTTACTATTGAGCAAATCTATGCCTCACGTCTTCACGTTGGTAACGGTTTTGTTACCTGTTGTCATGGGCTTATTCCGGTGCCAGCACCGGCTACTGCCGAATTGCTGCATGGTATTCCTTATTATCAGGGTGAGATTGAAAAGGAACTGGTAACGCCTACCGGAGCCGCTATCCTAGCAACACTGGGCAATGGTTTTGGTAAAATGCCAGAAGGTTTTATGAGCAGTAAGATTGGGTATGGTGCCGGTACCTGGAATCTCGCTATTCCAAATGTTTTGCGTCTCTATTTAGGTGAGGCAAGAGACAATAACGCAACTAGCCAAGGTAAGATTCAAACTGATGAACAATGCTTGGTAATTGAGGCCAATATTGATGATCAAAACCCCGAAAACTATGGGTATATAATGGACAAGTTACTTGCGACTGGTGCATTGGATGTCTGGCTGACCCCAATTATTATGAAGAAAAACCGGCCTGCAACTACATTATCAGTACTGGTTACTTCAAATTGTCAGACCAAGGTAACAGAGATAATCTTGCAGGAAACCACTTCTATTGGTATGCGCTTTTATCCGGTATCAAGAGCGATGGCTGACCGTGAATTTATTGTTATCGGGTTACCTTGGGGAGATGTTAAGGTGAAAATCAGTTCGTACCAGGGAAAAATATGTAATGTAGCGCCTGAATACGAAGATTGCCGAAAAATTGCTGAGAAGTCAGGAATGCCACTTAAGGTGGTCCAGCAGGTTGCATTAAAAGAAGCCCTGTCAGTTTGTTAGAGGTATTGTATGGATAAATTAAGAGAAGTTTGGAAGCTGGATTGTAAGACTTTTAAGCAGATATAACTAATTTAATAGGTTGTTAGCAGGAAAAACTGAAAATATGTGCAATTATAATTGTTAATATTGTAACTTTCTTTATTTGTAAAAAAATAAAACAGTGGTTAGGCGGGGGGAGGGAAGAAGTGTGGCGGCAAGGTATTGCATCAAACCATATTCGGTGAGTGAGGCAGAGGCTGGCATGGAAATTGGCCGGATGGTACTAACCCCAGATGATAAGGTCATTTTAAGTGAAGGTACAATTCTAACAGACAGTATACTGCAAGGCTTACAATTTTGGAATGTGACCACCGTATTTATCAAACAGGCATTGCCTGCTGAACCAGATATTGATTTTTCTATTCCGGAAACTGCTGTCCAGAAAAATTTCTATGAAGACTATGAAAATACTATCAATGTAGTGAAAGATGCATTTACTAAAACCCGATTTTTTAAAGATGTTGCACTAAATACTCTGCAGGATTTGGCTAATAATTTGATTGAACCGCTGATTAATGCGCATGGTGTAATTAATCATATGAATTTGGTGCGTCGGCAGGATGATTATACGTTTCATCACTCGGTTAATGTAGCTATTATATGTGGGGTACTAGGTAAATGGCTTGGCTATGTAGGTAAAGAGTGGCAGGATTTGATACTGGCCGGTTTGCTTCACGATATTGGTAAAACGCAAATTCCACTTGAAATATTAAATAAACCTGGCAAGCTTATGCCTGAAGAGATGGAGATTATGCAGCTGCACACAACCCGTGGCTACAAGCTGCTGCGTGATAAACCAGGCATTCCCCAAGGCGTCATTCACGGAATTCTCCAGCATCATGAACGGTTTGACGGCAGTGGCTATCCGCTTGCCGTCCCAGGCGATCAAATCCATAGATATGCGAAAATTATTGCGGTTGCCGACATATATGATGCCATGACTTCAGATCGCGTTTATCATCGCAAAAGTTCGCCATTTGCTGTAGTCGAAATGGTTGTTGGAGAAATGTTTAATAAACTCGACCCGGAGATTGTTACAATTTTTTTAAATAATGTTCGCGACTATTTTATCGGCAATATTGTTGAATTAAGTGATGGTCGCCAGGCTGAAGTAATTTACCTGGGACAGTTTATGGCAGCAAGACCAATAGTTGTTACCGAAGATAAAGAATATATTGATTTAGAATGTAACAAAACACTGAGTATTGTGAAGGTTATTAGAGCTTAAAATAAATAATTGAAATAAGGGGATTACTTATGAATAAAAAGGCCGTCGTGCTATTGTCAGGCGGACTGGACTCTACTGTATGTATGGCTGTTGCACGTAATGAAGGCTATGAACTTTTACCGATTAGCTTTAATTACCATCAGCGGCACAAAAAAGAACTTGCTGCTGCCGCTAGCGTAGCTGAACATTATAAGGTTAGCCGCCATTTAATTATTGAAACCAATATGGAGGCTATTGGTGGTAGCGCTTTGACAGATGCGAGTATAGCTGTACCGGCAGGCGAAATTGGTGCAACTACAGTACCGATTACTTATGTACCTGCACGGAACTTGATATTTCTTAGCTATGCACTTGGTTATGCAGAGGTAACAGGCGCTGAACGGGTATATATTGGTGTTAATGCTCTCGATTACTCAGGTTATCCTGATTGTCGACCCGAGTTTATTGCTATGTTTCAGCAATTGGCTAACTTTTCTACTAAAGCAACAGCGGAAGATGGCAGAAAAATTATGATTGAGACGCCACTGATAAGCTTAACCAAAAAAGATATTGTATTATTGGGGGACAAGCTAGGTGCACCACTCCAGCTGACAACAAGCTGCTATGAAGGCACAGATGCGGCTTGTGGGCGATGTGACAGCTGTCTTTTGCGTCTAAAAGGGTTTGCTGAAGCAGGCCGGATTGATCCGATTTTGTATCATGCTAGGAGTGAGTAATTATGAAGCTAACGACCCAGGGACGCAGTACAAATACCAGTATTAAGGATGTCCAAAATAGCTGTGATGAACGTGGTATTGCAATTCAAAAAGTGGGAGTCAGTGATGTGCATCTGCCGTTTTTAATAAAAACTAAAAGCGGCTCATTTCAAAGCGTTTTAGCCAAAATTAAGCTTACTGTTGATTTACCGCAAGAGTTCAAAGGGACACATATGAGCCGGTTTATTGAAATCCTCAGCGACTGGAGTCAAAAGCCGGTGTCCTACCGGGAAATTGAGTATATGTTAACAGACACAATTGATCGTTTGCAGGCCAAACGCGCCCATATTGATATTACTTTTAAATATTTTATTGAAAAAATGGCTCCAGTGAGTGGTCTTAAAAGCATGCTGGATTATGATTGCGTGTTTTCTGCTAACTTAGCTCGCGGCGAGCATCTGGATTTTATGTTTGGTATTACGGTACCATTTACCTCACTATGTCCCTGCAGCAAAGAAATATCGCAATATGGGGCGCATAACCAGCGGGGCATTATGCGGGTAAAGATTAAACAGCATAATGGGAAGTTTATCTGGATTGAAGATTTAGCAAAAATGATGGAAGATCAAGGTAGTTGTCAGGTATATTCTCTGCTAAAACGTGGGGATGAAAAATATGTTACTGAAAAGGCCTATGAAAATCCTAAATTTGTTGAAGATGTCCTTAGAGACTTAGTCTTAATGCTGCGTAAAGTTGATGGTGTTCAGTGGTTTGAAATTGAATGCGAAAACTATGAATCCATTCATAACCATAGCGCCTATGCCGCGCATACGGAGAGGGTAGATAGCTAATAGAACAGGCGCCGGACTGTAGACTGTAGACTGTAGGGTAGCCTGCCTAAGTCCGGCGCCGCATTTGGTTTTAGTGGTTATTCAGCGGTATAGTCACCATTTGCATCATATTTGGCAGTTAAGGTTTGGTTAGCCATAGCGCTTTTCGAGCTGGTGGCTGAAGTACTGCTGTCTGTTTGCGATTGTTTAGCTAGTTTGCTTAATTTGTTCATATCCGCCGAGGTAGCTGAAGCTGTGGTGGTAGAAGAAGTAGCGGAAGTTCCAGACGTTCCGGCGGTTTTACTGGAGTAATCGTTGTTAGCATCCATCTTGGCAGTCAAGGTACCATATTCACTTTTACTTGCTGCTTGTTTGCTTTGTTTGGATTGTTCCATAATGTGATTACCTCCCTGAATTTTTATTTGGTCATGTGACCAATATTAGTATCAGAAAACACATATCAAGTCATACCAGGGATTTTTTGCCCTAACAGCAATTATGTGGATGAAGTCCTTTTCGAGGTTAAATATGAAACAGTTAATTGTAAATGCGGATGATTTTGGGTTGCATGAAAATATTAATCTTGGTATTATTGAAGGCCATACTAAGGGCTGTATAACAAGTACTTCGATTATGGCCGGTGCTCCAGCTTTTGAACATGCGGTAGCTGTAGCTGCTGACCATCCACAGCTAGGAATTGGTGTTCATCTTACCCTTGTAGGTGGACTGCCGATAACTGGACCTAGTTCCATTCCTTCACTAGTTGATGGTGAGGGGATGTTATATACTAGTTATCCGGCATTTTTAAAAAAGTTTTGTTTGGGAGATATTCGCCTTGTTGATATACACCGTGAGCTTACTGGACAGGTGAAAAAAATACTATCAACTGGACTTAAGATTACTCATCTTGACAGTCATCAGCACATGCATGTGGTGCCGGGGATTCTCGATATTGTGCTAAGTATTGCTAAAGAATTCAATATCCGGGCTATGCGGATACCGGCTGAATCGCTGGTGTTCTTAGGTGGTTTTAAACCAGGCGCAGGCAGGGTGATTGGCCGCTTTGGTCTTAGCACGCTGGCTAGCTTGGCTCGTTTTAAGGCCCGGCAGGCTGGTTTAGCTGCGCCCGATTATTTCTATGGAATGTTAGCAGGCGGCAGTATGGAAGAAAGGCTGCTACTCAATATTATAAACAACTTATCTGCAGGTATAACAGAAGTTATGGTTCATCCTGGCATTGATGAGGCTGCACTCAACAGCGTATTTAATTGGCAATACCATTGGCAGCAGGAACTGCATGCAGTGACCAGCTGCCAGGTTGCTAGTCGTTTGCAACAAGAGAATATTGAACTCGTGTCATTTGCCAGGCTGAGTAACAGTAAAGGGTGATGAATTTGAAGGTAGTAGTAACTGGTGGCGCTGGTTTTATCGGTTCGCACACTGTGGATAAGATGATAGACAGAGGCTGGGAAGTTGTCATAATTGACAATTTGAGTACTGGATTACGAGCCAATGTTAATATTGGAGCCAGGCTTGTTCAAATGGATATATTGGATAATACATTGGTAGAGTTGTTTTCACGGGAAAAATTTGACTGTGTTTTGCATCTTGCTGCGCAGACGGCTGTGCCTTATTCGATTGAGCATCCTGATATTGATTGTCAGGTTAATTTACTCGGCTTGGTGAATGTAATGGAAGCCTGCCGTAAAACAGGCGTCAAACGCGTGGCCATTGCCTCCAGCGCCGCTGTATATGGCGATGCTGCCAGTCTGCCGATTACTGAAGATATGGAGCTTAAGCCAGGGTCCTTTTATGGTCTGACCAAGTGCACCAGTGAGAAGTATCTTGCGCTATACAGCCAGATATACCATATTGATTATGTTGCTCTCCGGTATGCCAATGTGTATGGAGAACGTCAGGGAGATGGCGGCGAAGGCGGGGTAGTGAGCATCTTTACCCGCAAAATAGCGGAAGAGCAGCCTATGTATGTCTTTGGTGATGGTGGTCAAACAAGGGACTTTATTTATGTCGGTGATGTGGCTGAGGCAAATTGCCAAGCGCTTACTGCGCCGGTGTCAGCAGTAAACCGGGTATATAATGTCAGTACGCAGACGCAGACTAGTGTCAATGACCTTGCCGCACTATTAAATAAAGCGGCTGCTAAATCAGCAAAACCGAATTACTTGCCAGCAAGAGACGGCGACATCTATCATTCTACGTTGTCTAACAAGGCGGCTGTTACCCTTCTTGGCTGGAAGCCGGCGATGCCGCTTGCTGATGGTTTGGGTCGGACTTACCATTCCATCAAGGAAAAACTATAAAAGAGATGGAAGAAAATCACCCAAGATAAGCAGCGGGTGATTTTTTTGCAACTGTGTAATCTTTTGGCAGGAAAGGGCGTACTTAATTAATTTTGATAATAATTGTCTTGTTAGCAGGAAAATAGTCAAGTATATGGAATTATACCACTAACATAATTTGATAGTGTAAGGGAATGGGTGCTTTGTGCTTAATAGGGAAGTCTGGTGTAATACCGGCACGGTCCCGCCACTGTAATGGGGAAGCCTCCTAAATTTGCCACTGGGAAACCGGGAAGGCTTAGGGCGGCGATGAACCAGAGTCAGGAGACCTGCCTGTTCTAACACACGCCGTTAGGACCTACGGAAGATAGGCAGGTGTGGGTACAATAATCAGGCAAAATATGTATTGTTTGGTATTATACCCCCTGCTAAGGGGGTTTTTCTATTGTCTGACAAGCAAATGCGCAAAGGAATAACTACAGGGACTTGTGCAGCCGCAGCGGCCAAGGCGGCAGTAATGGCTTGGCAAGGTCAGCAGGTTGCTGCAGTTGAGGTCATTTCGCCGCAAGGCATAATGCTGGTAGCACCAATAGCCGAAAGTCATGCGCTTACACATGGTGGTATTGGCTGGGTAATTAAGGATGCTGGTGATGATCCGGATATTACGAATGGGGTTAAAATTGCAGCTGAAGTAATTATAACTGATCAACCAGGTATTATTATCAGGGCCGGTGAGGGCGTAGGGACGGTGACAAAGCCGGGTCTGGCTATGCCGGTAGGCGAACCGGCTGTAAACCCTGGACCGCGTACTATGATTACGCAAGCAGTTAATGATTGTTTGCCAGCAGGCAAAGGTGCTATTGTTACTATTTCGGTTCCCAACGGGGAGGCATTAGCTGCTAGAACGCTCAATCCCATATTAGGAATTGTCGGCGGTTTATCCATTATTGGTACTACCGGGATTGTTGAACCCATGTCTGAAGAAGCTTTTAAGAATTCGCTAGTTCCTCAGATCAGTGTGGTGCAGGCGCTGGGATATGACGAAATCGTTTTTGCGCCAGGGAAGATTGGACAGGATATTGCCATTAATCGGTATGGTTTGCCAGCAGAAACGGTTGTGCAAACTAGCAATTTTATGGGGCATATGTTGGAACATGCCGTGAAGTATGGAATGCGGCGGGTGCTTTTGTTTGGTCATCTAGGTAAAATTGTTAAGGTGTCAGCCGGAATATTTCACACTCATAATCGAATGGCTGATGCCCGGATGGAAACATTAGCTGCCTATTTGGCTGTCAGCGGTGCGCCACAGGCTGCCATTGAAGAGATATTGTCTTCGACTACAACAGAAGCAGCTATGCCAATTATTGCTCGCTATAATATGAATAAGGTATATAATTTATTAGCTGAAAGGGCTAGTGCCAGAGCGATGCGCTATGTGTTTGGTGATTTAACCGTGGGGACAGTCATCGTGACTTTGAAGGGAGAGATACTGGGCCTTGATCAGACGGCCCGGGAAATTGGAGGCCATTTAGGATGGAATGTACCTATCGAATAATTATTGTCGGTATTGGTCCCGGTTCGCCTGATTATATGTTGCCAATAGCCAGCCGGACAATTGCAGCGGCTACTATTTTGGTCGGTAGTCAACGGGCACTGGATACGTTTGCGTCGATTAATCAGGTTACCAAGGTGATTGATAAAGATATTAGCGGTGTGCTTGATTTTATTGAGCAGCAGCTTGCCAGTCAGGATGTAGTTGTTATGGTATCAGGTGATCCAGGGTTTTACAGTATGTTGACTGCGATGAGAAAGCGTTTTGTCGCAGAATGTCTTACTGTTATCCCAGGAATTAGTTCAGTGCAGCTTGCTTTTGCGCGAGTGGCTGAGGTTTGGCAAGACGCGGCTTTAATCAGTATGCATGGCCGTAAGGCGGCTGATGACGTACTATGCTATCATCCTGGATATAAGTTGGGGATATTAACAGATACGCAGCATAATCCTGCGAACATTGCTGGTATTTTGTTAGAACATGGTTGGCCTAAGAATGCTTGTGTATGGTTATGTACCAACCTGTCCTATGATAATGAAGAAGTAGTTGCTACGACGTTGGCTGAGACAAAAACAATTGCTGGATTTGAACATAGTGTAATGGTGGTGAAATCATGACGCAGAGACTAGGGATTCCAGACAGTCAGTTTATTCGTGGCGATATTCCGATGACTAAGCAGGAAATTAGGATACTAACATTAGCAAAAGCCACGATTGCCATGAACGATACTGTTATTGACATTGGTGCAGGTACAGGCTCGCTGTCTGTAGAAGCTGCTTTATTAGCCGAACAGGGCAAAGTATTTGCGATTGAGCGTGAAGCAGAAGGTATTGAATTAATTAAGGCTAATGCCGCTAAATTTAAAGCTAGTAATGTTGAGGCCATACTGGGAGCCGCCCCTGAGGCACTAAATGGATTGCCAACTGCTGATGTTATTTTAATTGGTGGTAGCGGTGGGCTTTTGCCAGATATACTAGCATGTGCTGATAAGTTGCTTAAACCGGGTGGCCGGCTGGTGATAACAGCCGTCACGGTGGAAACGCTGTCAACTGCGCTTCATATTATGAGAGCTAAAAAGGAATACAGCGTGGATGCCTGCGCTGTCCAGGTAACCCGAATTCAACCAGTAGGTACCAGTAATATGTTCAAGGCACTTAATCCGATATACATAATCGCTTGTAGTAAATAGGTCCAGGCTGGGTTATAACAGCCTAAGAAGAAGGGAGATATACTAATGAACGTTTTTTTTGTTGGAGCCGGTCCGGGCGACCCGGAACTAATTACTGTCAAAGGCCAACGGCTTTTGGGACAGGCCGATATCATTATTTATGCTGGCTCATTGGTCAATCCGGCACTGCTTTCACTGGCTAAAAATGGTGCCGCCATCTATAACAGCGCATCGATGACGCTGGATGAGGTTATTGCTGTTATGGAACAAGGGGTAAAAGAAAACAAGCTGGTAGTTAGACTCCACACAGGGGATCCCAGCATTTATGGTGCCATCCAGGAACAAATGGATAAATTGGCAGTTAGCAATATTTCCTTTGAGGTTATCCCCGGAGTTAGTTCTTTCCTAGCTACTGCAGCTGCCTTAAAACAGGAATATACCTTGCCGGATGTATCTCAGACGGTGATTATTACCCGGTTAGAAGGCCGTACTCCTGTACCTGAAAAAGAAAAGCTAGTTAAGTTGGCCAGTCATGAAGCAACCATGTGCATCTTTTTGAGTGTGCATATGCTGGACAATGTTGTAAAAGAGCTAATAGATGGTGGTTATACCAAGGAAACGCCGGTAGCTATTGTGCAAAAGGCCTCCTGGCCGGATCAGAAAATCTACCGTAGTACCTTGGCTGACATTGCCCAGCTTGCGCGGGAAAATAATATTGACCGCACGGCCATGATTGTTGTTGGCAAGGTTTTAAGCACAGATTACGCTTTATCAAGGCTCTATGCTCCTGAATTTGGACATATGTTCAGGGAGGCCAAGTAGGCTGTGAAAATAGCAGTCATTTCAGTAACCAATAAAGGCGCTGAATTAGCCGGCAGGATAGCGCCCCTTATCGGAACTGAAGTTGATATTTATGCCAAGATTGGGCGCAACCCGCGCAATGAACCTCGTACCTACTGTCGTTTAAGTGATTTGGTAGGCGAACTGTTTTCAAACTATAATGGTTTGCTTTTTATTATGGCAACAGGTATTGTTGTGAGGGTAATTGCGCCCTATGTCCAGGATAAACGATTTGACCCGGCGGTAGTGGTTATGGATGATGGCGGTAATTTTGCGATTAGCCTGTTGTCAGGTCATATTGGTGGTGCCAATGAGCTGACTCAATTGGTGGGGGAGGCTGCCGGAGCTGCGCCGGTTATTACGACAGCTACGGATGTCGCAAAATTACCAGCAGCCGATGTGCTTGCCGTCAAACTTAACTTAGTGATAGAACCGTTTAATTCCCTAAAAATAATCAATTCGGCCATTGTTAATGGCGACAAAGTAACGTTTTTCCTGGATAGCGAATTGGCCGAACAAGAGAAATATATTTGTTTAGCAGCGAAACAAGGGGTTGTATTAGCTGATAGCAGTGAATTGGCTCTTATTGAGGAATATGATGCAGCCATAGTAATTACCGACAGGATACTCAGTATTTCCAAACCACATCTGTATTTGCGTCCAGGCAGCTTAGCCATTGGTATTGGTTGCCGTCGTGGTACGACCAGCACTGAAATTTTGTCGGCTATCAATCAGGCCTGTCAGGCTGCTAAATGCAGTGTTAAGAGTGTGACAATAATTGGGAGTACAGTAGTCAAAGCAGACGAAATTGGTCTATTGGCAGCTGCGCAGCAATTGGCGGTTCCTATTAAATTTTTTGCCAATGAGCAGTTGCAAGAATGTATCGAACAACATGCCTTGTCGTTATCAAATTTTGTTAAAGAAAAGATAGGAGTGGGAAATGTATGCGAACCAGCAGCAATTCTAGCGGGGAAAACCAGCAATCTGATTTTGCCGAAAACCAAGTATCCCAAAGTGACTGTGGCTATCACGCCGGTAAGCTCTCGGTGGTGGGAATAGGGCCTGGCAGTTTTATTGACATGACACCGCGCGCCCGGCAAGCTATCGAATGTGCGGAGGTTATTGTCGGGTATGATACCTATTTGGACTTGGTGAAAGATTTGTTGCCAGGGAAAACAATTATTGGCACAGGCATGATGCAGGAAATTGATCGCTGCCAGGCGGCAGTAGAGCAAGCGATGGAAGGCAAACAGGTTGCCGTTATCTCTAGCGGTGATCCAGGTATATACGGTATGGCTGGCCTTGTACTTGAACTTGTTGCCAAATATCCGGCGACTATTCAGCCTGAAGTTAGTGTTGTTCCTGGTATTAGTGCTGTTGGAGCAGCAGCTTCTATTTTGGGTGCACCATTAATGCATGATTTTGCTGTTATCAGTTTGAGTGACCTGTTGACTCCCTGGGAGGTTATTCAAAAGCGAGTCGAGATGGCAGCGGCTGGAGATTTTGTTATTGCTATCTATAATCCAAAAAGTATCCGGCGGACAAGTCAAATTGAAACAGTGCGCGAAATTGCATTGAAACACCGGGGGCCTGACACTCCTGTCGGTATTGTTCATCATGCCAGCCGAACCAAAGAGAACATGAAAATCTCGACCTTGGAACATTTTACGAATGAACATATTGACATGTTTTCGCTTGTCATCATTGGCAATAGCCAGACTTATGTAGCTGATGGGAAAATGGTGACGCCGCGAGGCTATCACCTATGATTTTAGTGCTGGCTGGAACGCTTGATGGCCGGGAATTGGCTGTGCGTTTAGCAAAAGCCAGCCATCAGGTGATGGTTTCGGTAATTAGCGAATATGGCCGAAGCTTAGCTGAACTGCCGGGTATTCGTGTTCATGCCGGGCCATTGACAGTAGGTGGTATGCAAAGTTTAATTACCGACCAGAACATTAAGGTCATTGTTGATGCCAGTCATCCTTATGCTGTCAATGGCTCGCTAAATGCCATGGCGGCTTGTGAGCTTACAGGTATTGAATATATTCGGTATGAACGTTCAGAGGTTTGTGTTCCAGAGTATGAACGATTATATGTTGCCAGCGATGCTGCTCATGCGGCTAAGCTGGCAGCCAGTCTGGGCAAGGTGATATTCTTAACTACTGGCAGTCGTACACTAAAAACATTTAGAGACGAACCATCATTAGCAAGTTGCCGCCTGATTGCGCGGGTGCTGCCTCAACCTGATGTTATACAAGAGTGTGTTGACTTAGGCTTTGATTTAGGTGACATTGTGGCCATCAAAGGTCCATTTTCTCAGCAACTTAATATAGCGCTATTTAAAGAATATGCTGCCGAAGTCATTATCACTAAAAATAGTGGGACAATCGGCGGAGCAGATACTAAAATAGCAGCAGCAATTGAGCTGAATTTATCGATTATTGTAATCGGCAGACCAGATATCAACTATAGAAATTTGTGTCAGACACAAGAACAAGTAATGAATAGGGTAAACAATATTGGTTAACAAAGAGTTAACGTCAATTTATAAGGGAGGTAGCACTGATGTCGTACATAAAAGATCCGATGGCTATTGAAACACGCAGTATGGAAATTATTGCGCCATATCTGGCTGAATTCCACTTAGACGAACAGACTATCAAGGTGTATTCGCGAATCATCCATGCAGCCGGTGACCCGGATTATGCTACTATTATAAAAGTGCATCCGGAGGCTATTGCCGCAGGGATTGCTGCACTGAAAGCCGGTTGTAATATTTTTTGTGATGTTGAAATGGTGCGCACAGGTATTAATAAACGCCGGTTGGCCCAATTTGGTGGGCAGGCGTTCTGCTTGGTGGCTGATGAGACCGTGGCTCAGGAAGCTAAAGCAGCTGGTATTACCCGCTCGATGGCAGCTATGCGTAAATTCGGTACACAGCTTAATGGTGCCATTGTAGCTATTGGCAATGCACCAACCGCATTGTTTGAAGTACTGAAAATGATTAAAGAAGAGAATATTAAGCCAGCGCTTATTATTGGTGTGCCAGTTGGTTTTGTTGGTGCGGCTGAGTCGAAAGAATTGCTGCATACGACTGCGCCAGTACCATATATTACTGTGCTAGGCAATAAGGGTGGAAGTCCAATTGCGGCTGCCTCTGTCAATGCAGTTATGTATATGTTAGGCCGCTAAACGATAAGCACTATTTAGGAGGGGTGCGCATGGCCCAATTGAATATTCCCAGAGTTGTCATTGCAGGTGTTAATAGTGGTGTTGGTAAAACAACCATCGTAACCGGTATGCTCGCGGCGTTATCCAAGCGTGGCTTCAAAGTCCAATCTTATAAGGTAGGCCCTGATTATATTGATCCTGGTTTTCATCGCTTAGCCAGTGGTAAAAGTGCGCATAATCTTGATTCTTGGCTGGTGCCGCCAGAATTGCTGGCAGACATATTTACCAGTACGGCAGCCGGAAATGATATTGCCATTATTGAGGGTGTTATGGGGCTGTATGACGGCGGGCGTGCTGGTGTTAGCAGCACGGCAACTGTAGCGAAATTGCTAAAAGCGCCGGTAGTGCTGGTGATTGATGCTAAATCAATGGGTGAGAGTGCGGCGGCCATTGCGCTAGGCTTTAAACTGTATGATTCAGAAGTGGATTTGGCTGGTGTCATTATTAACAGGCTTGGCTCAGAAAGTCATAAACTGATGGTATGTGAGGCAATGGATAGATTGGGGATTCCGGTTATCGGCACAGTTTTTCGCAACAATGAGCTTAGTATGCCAGAACGTCACCTTGGTTTGACACCAGTTACTGAGCATGATGCGGTAGCTGTAGTAGATAAAATAGGACAGCAAGTGGCAGAGCAGGTGGCCTTAGATGAGCTGGTGGCTGTGGCTAAAACCGCCGGACCGCTTCCGAGACGTAGTGTACCAGCAAAGGTCAAGCTTAATCAGACACCAGTCCGTATTGGTGTAGCCCAAGATGATGTTTTTACTTTCTACTATCCATCAAGCCTGGAAGTTTTAGCTGAATTTGGTGCGGAAATTATTCCTTTCAGCCCGCTTAACGATAAAAAATTGCCTGCAGTAGACGGGCTCATATTAGGCGGTGGTTTTCCTGAAATGTTCGTCAAGGAATTATCAGCCAATACCGTTATGCGACAGGATATATTGCAGGCAGCTAAGCACGGTATGCCGATATACGCCGAGTGTGGCGGGTTGATGTATCTGATGCGGCAAATAACAGATTTTGATAATCAGACATATGATATGGCTGGCGTTATTCCAGCAGTATGTCAGATGCAATCTAAACTTGAAACTGTAGGCTATGTGGAAGCTGAGGCTTTAACTGACAATATACTATGTACGGCAGGGGTAAGCTTGCGGGGACATGAATTTCATTTTTCCCGGATGTTTCCTGATATGAGCAGCGAAGAATTTCCGTGGGCCTTTGCATTTAAAAAAATGCGGACAGGTGCTATTTACCAAGGCGGTTATGCGTCAGAAAATGTTGTAGCATCCTATTTGCATATGCATTTTGCTGGAAATCGGCAAGCTGCTGAGCGGTTTGTTGATTGCTGCGCTAAGTACAGGCAGTACCTAGAAGGACAAGGACAGGAGATGTAGTTACGATGGCAGGTAAAATTGTGCTGGTGACAGGCGGTGCTCGCAGTGGCAAGAGCACGTTTGCCGAACGGTATGCCGCTCGTGGTGGACGGCCGGTAGCCTATATTGCTACTGCTCAAATCTATGATGATGAAATGAAAGAACGGGTAAGTATTCATCAAAGCCGCCGCCCTGCCAACTGGCCGACTTTTGAAGCACCATATAATGCCGATGAGGCCATGGCAAAAGCAGTTCAGAGTGCCAAAACGGTATTGTTTGATTGTCTGACACTGTATACCAGTAATCTGCTCTTGGCGCCTGATGCTCCAACTGACAGGGAAGAACGCCGTCAGTCTGTGCTTAATGGCATTGAAAAACTACTGGCTAGAGCTAAACAGGGAAATTGCGATGTGATTTTTGTTACTAACGAAGTTGGCTTAGGGATTGTTCCAGATAATGCATTGGCGCGAGAATACCGTGATGTGGCAGGGCTTGTCAATCAAAAGGTAGCGGCTAATGCGGATGAAGTATATTTGGTAGTAAGTGGTTTGGTTGTTGAACTAAAAAAAATAGCCGTTAGTCTGGAGGAGGGTGAGCTTAATGGCTAAAGCAATTATGTTGCAGGGAACAAGCTCCCATGTTGGCAAAAGTATTTTAACTACGGCGTTGTGCCGGATTTTTAAACAAGATGGTCAGAAGGTAACGCCATTTAAAGCACAAAATATGGCACTTAACTCCTATGTTACCAAAACCGGCGGTGAAATGGGCCGGGCACAAGTGGCTCAGGCCGAAGCAGCCGGATTGGATCCGACGGTCGAAATGAACCCGGTATTATTAAAACCTACAGGTAATTCCTGTTCGCAGGTCATTGTTATGGGTAAGCCTGTGAGCAACATGTCAGCGAAGGAATATCATGCCGGCTATAGTCTGAAGGCTCTAGGAGTAGTAACCGAGTGTATCCAAAAGCTGCACAAAGACTTTGATACCATTGTCATTGAAGGCGCTGGCAGCCCGGCCGAGGTTAATCTTAAAGACAATGATATTGTTAATATGCGTGTTGCTAAACTGGCTGGCGCACCAGTTCTGCTTATTGCCGATATTGATAGAGGCGGAGCCTTAGCTTCCATTGTCGGGACGCTGGAATTACTAGATCCGGATGAGCGTGCTTTAGTAAAAGGTATTATCATTAACAAGTTCAGAGGCGATATTACGTTACTGAAACCAGCATTGGATTTTCTTGAAGTTAAGACAGGTAAACCGGTGATTGGTGTTGTACCTCATCTTGACAGGCTGGGAATTGATGATGAGGACTCTGTATCACTGGAGGATAAAGAACAAACGGAAAAAGTCGGAGAGCTTGATATAGCCGTGTTGCGGTTGCCGAAAATATCCAACTTTACTGATTTTGATGCATTAACTAATGAAAGTGATGTACAGGTGAGATATGTGCGCCAGGGGGAATCGATTGGCAAACCTGATCTGATTATCCTGCCAGGCAGCAAAAATACTACTGAAGATTTATTATACCTTCGCCACAATGGCTATGAACAGGAGCTCATCAAGCTGGCCAAAAGCGGTACGCCAATTGTGGGCATCTGCGGTGGTTATCAGATGTTAGGGCGGGAGGTACAAGACCCTGAACATACAGAGTCAGACCTTGACAAAGTTATGGGTTTAGGTCTTATTGACAGTATTACTATCTTCGAAGCCAATAAAGTAACTCATCAGGTTAAGGCGGCAGCGTGTGGCCATAAATTTTTAGGAATTAATTATAGCGGTGACAACTTGGTCGGTTATGAAATTCATATGGGTCGTACCCAGTTCTTATCACCAGTAGATCCTGCTTTCACTATTGCCACCCGGTCAGGTAAAGAGGTACAGTTAAATGATGGTGCTGTCTCTGCAGACGGTTTGGTTATGGGTACCTATATACATGGGATTTTTGACAATGACGCCTATCGTCGGACAGTGCTGGATGCGCTGAGAGTACGCAAAGGGTTAGCACCGTTAGGCGTAATCCAGGATACGCAGGCTCGTAAAGATGCTGCCTATAATCGATTGGCTGACGTTGTCAGACAGAGTTTGGATATGGAGTTAGTCTACCGGATTATGAACGAAAATACTGGTAGATAACTATGACAGAGTATTTAATAGTAGGCGCAGTTGTCGTTGACTGCTTGGTTGGCGATCCACGGACATCACTTCATCCGGTAGTTATTATCGGCAATTTTATTGCCTGGTTGGAACGACGGCTTTTGCAGGTCACTTATTCATCGGTTTATAAAAAGTTGGGTGGTGCAGTCCTCGTCATTAGTGTACTGGCAGTAGTATATGGTGTAGTATGGCTGGCTATGGCGGCTTTAAGTTCGCTTCATGTCTGGGCTGGTTATATTGGTGGCGCAGTGCTGCTATCTTTTACGATATCAACAAGAAGCTTGGCGGAAGCCGGACGGGAGATAGCCGGTTTTCTGAGTAGCGGTAATATGGAGCAGGCTCGTTATAAAGTGGGCTGGATTGTCGGACGAGATACCGCTAAGCTGAATACTGCTGAAGTAACCCGGGCTACTGTTGAAACAGTGGCTGAGAATATTGTCGATGGGATTATTTCACCGCTTTTTTATGCTGCAATTGGTGGTGTACCATTGGCCTTTATGTATCGCGCGGTTAACACCATGGACTCAATGGTTGGCTATAAGAATGAAAAATACCAAGATTTCGGTATGGTTGCCGCCAGGGTTGATGATGTATTTAACTATATTCCCGCTAGAATTACTGGTTTATTGATTATCGTGGCGGCAGCTTTGCTCAAACAGGATGTGCGTGGTGCATTTCAGTCCATTAGGCGTGATGCCAGTAAGCACCCCAGCCCTAACAGTGGCTTTTCTGAAGCGGGTGTGGCTGGCGCGTTAGGGATTGGGCTGGGCGGGCTCAATTATTATGGGGGAGTGGCTTCGGTACGCGCCTATATGGGTGAGGCAAAACGTGAACTTGAGCCAATACATATAGAACAGACCATTCAAATTATGTATGCAGTGACCGCTATATTTATGATAGCGACAGTAGTTTGTAAACGGTTGATTGCTTAAGTGGTAAGCAGCCATTCAGGTGGAGGAATGAGAAGTTGAAAGACTTTTTTACCGGATTACAGTTTCTTACCCGCATTCGGTTGGTAGATCAGACAGATTGGTCACCAGATAGTTTTGGACGTAGTGTAAAATATTTTACCTTGATTGGTGCCATTATCGGTTTGATTTTGGCGGGAATGAATTATATTCTTAGCCAGTTTTTACCTTCCCATGTATTGGCAGCTGTTATTATAATAATTGAAATTGTGCTTACCGGCGGTTTGCATTGTGATGGTTTTATGGATACGGCTGATGGCGTATTTTCCGGCCGTTCCCGGGAACGCATGCTGGAGATTATGAAAGATAGTCGGGTTGGGTCTAACGGCGTGGTAGCTTTTGGTCTATTATTGCTCTTGAAGTATTCACTTATTATAGATATGACCCCAACCATGTTATTTACGGCGCTTATTACTATGCCAGTGGCAGGGCGCATGGTGATGGTAATCAGTATTACTTCGTTTCCCTATGCACGCCCTGAAGGTATGGGGAAAGCCTTCGCGCAATATGCTAATCGCACTACCTTATGTATTACTGCTGTTGTTGCTGTAGCGGTGGTTGTTCCATTAGGCATTCAGGCCGCAATTTGTGCTGGCGGAGCCGTTGTGGCTGGAATATTGACAGCTCGTTATTTTGCGAACATTTTGGGTGGTTTAACTGGTGATACCTATGGTGCTGTTACTGAATTGACTGAAGTAGCAGCGTTGCTCCTATTTGTAATCTAAAGACCAATAAGATTCAATCACTGAAAGGCAGACTTTTCAATGACGATTAAAGTTAAAGCACCCGGTTCATGTGGCGAATTAGTGCAGGGCACAATAAATGGCGTCAACTTCTTAATTACCTGCCCGGTGGATTGGTATTCTGAAGTTACTGTAGTTTCCGGTGATAGTATGGAACATACTGAGCCTAAGACTGCCACAGCTGTGTCCAAGACATTTGAATATCTGAATATTTCAGGAAACCTTGGTTTAACTGTGGAGTCTGATTTGCCGGTAGGAAAAGGAATGGCATCAAGCAGTGCCGATATTAGCGCTGCTTGTCAGGCTGCTGCACTGGCAGTGGTAGGACGGCAGCTGTCTTGTGACGAGATTGCCGATATTGCTTTAAGCATTGAACCAACTGATGGGATTTTTTATCCCGGGATTATAATGTTTGATCATGTAGAGGGCAAAATTCGTCGCTCTTTAGGCAATCCTCCGCCAATATATATTGCTGTTTTCGATGTTGGCGGTCAAGTAGATACCCTGGTTTTTAATGACCGTGAGGATCTAGCTGCTTTAAATCAAGCGAAAGAGCCGCAGGTTATGGCTGCCGCTGCATTAGTGGCCAAAGGCTTAGAAACTGGCGATGCTCGGCTCATTGGCCAGGGAGCGACAATGAGTGCTGTAGCTAATCAAGCAATACTGTATAAGCCTTGTCTGGAACAGGTTATAATGATCAGTCGGGATTTTGGTGCTGTCGGCATCTGCGCCGCCCATAGCGGCACAGTTCTGGGCATTATGTTTAGTGCAAATGCCATGAACGGTCATGAAAGTTGTATCAAGGAAATAGGCCGTGCCTGTTCGGCAGTAGTCTATCTCAAGACTGTCCAGTTAATTGCTGGCGGGCTTATCACAACAGGAGATGATGGTAGTGAATGCTGATGACAAGCAAATAGGTAGCTTTGTTCACGGCGGTAATGTGCATGCTTGGGCCAGAGCGCGTGGCGGTGGGTTAGCAGATATACTAGACTATAGTGCGAATATTAATCCGCTTGGCTTGGCTGAGAGTGTACGCAAAGCCATAGCGCAGTCAATAGGCCAGGTGATTCATTATCCTGATGTAGAGGCTGACCAATTGAAAACGGCGATAAGCAATTTTTATCATGTTGATGTTACGCGGATTACGCCTGGTAATGGGGCTGTCGAGTTATTATATGTACTGGCACATACGCTGCGTCCTAAGCGGGTACTTATTCCAGCTCCTACTTTTTGTGAATATGAGCGGGCTGCTACGGCGGCTGGTGCAGCAATTGAGTATGCATATTTATCGCCGGTAGATGATTTTGCCATTAATGTAGATTTATTAGGCAGCCGTCTGAACGGCGTAGACATGGTGTTTATTGGCAACCCCAATAACCCTACAGGTACGCTATTGACTGTCAATCAAATAGAACGACTATTACAAGCAGCCAAGCGGACTGGAGTAATAGTCGTTGTTGACGAATCGTTCATGGACTTTATTATCGGCGACCAGGACTATACTTGTCGATCCTTGCTTAAACTATATGATAATCTGGTAATTATCCATTCGCTTACCAAGTTCTATGCTATCCCCGGCCTCCGACTGGGCTTTGCTCTGGCTCATCCTAGTTTGACTGTTAAGTTACACGCCGCCAAGGATCCATGGAATGTTAACTTATTGGCGCAGGTAGCAGGTGTGGCAGCGTTAACAGATACCGAGTATCAAAGTAAGAGCCGGGAGGCCGTGAAGTGTGAAAAAGATAGTCTCTATGCCAGTCTAAAAGCTCTGACAGGATTAAAGCCATTTGTGCCGTCTGTTAACTATATTTTAATAGATATAAGCCCAAGTGGTTGGGCTGCACTGCAATTGCGGCAGAGACTGGCTGCACAAAGTATTTTAATCCGTGATTGTAGTAATTATCCGGGATTATCTTCTAGCTATATACGGGTAGCTGTGAAACTCAATGAACAGAACAAAATTTTGCTCCAAAGGTTAGAGCAGGTCTTGAGGTGAAGCTATGACTCGATTAATAGTAGTACGCCACGGTCAGACACTTTGGAATTTAGAACGGAAATATCAGGGACACAGCGATATTGCTTTGACAGACAAGGGGATTAAGCAAGCAGAAGCTGTAGCTGCGCGTTTAGCTGAAGAAAAAATTGATGCTGTATATGCCAGCGATTTATCGCGGGCTTTCAAAACGGCAGCATGCATTGCGGATAAACATGGTCTGACGGTACATGTAGTGCCTGCCTTACGCGAAATAAAATTTGGCGATTGGGAAGGGCTCACCTATGAGCAAATTTCTGAGCAGTGGCCAGGGCTGTTAGGTAAGTTGTGGACAACTCCCGATGAACTTCAAATACCTGGAGGGGAAAGCTTTCAGCAACTGAAAGAGCGAGCTTATACGGCCATCGAAAAAATTGTAGCCGCACATCCTGACCAGACAGTAATAGTAGTGGCCCATGGCGGCACAATTGGTACAATTTTGTGCGCTATGCTTGACATTCATTTAAATCACGTGTGGAGTATCAGGCAGGATAACACAGCCGTTAATATTATTGAATATTATGAGGGCAGGCCGACAATTACTTTATTAAACTGTGCTCGCCATTTAGAGGAATAATAAAAGTCAAACGTTTAATAACTGCGTGCGGTCAAGGATGAAAAGGCATGATTAGGCTGATTTAAAAAAAATAGTTTAAAATCACAGTTTTTTGACTATTTTTCAGCCTTGAGATAATAATACAGGCATGGTAAGATACATAATGTTAACAGAAATTAATGCCTGAGGTGCTCGTTACACTCTTATATGTTCAACCGACTCATTTACTTGGGGAGTTTGATGTGATGCCGCTGCCATGCCTCCTTTGAGTGGAAGGCAAAAGTATAACTAGAAAGCGCCCACCTGCTTAGCGGCGGGTATGAACATACGAGAGCACGGTACCATGGGCGTACATACTGTTTCATAAAATACTCTTTCTAAGTAGGAAGAGTATTTTCTTTAGGTTTGCTTCTTGTAAGATGATTTCCAATTTTGCCAAGGACATCTAACTATGTTATAATAAAAATAATTCTATTTAAGTGAGGGATAAACTTTGAAAAAAGCGATTATTGAGATGGATAAAGGCCAGATTGTTATTGAATTGTTTGAAAAAGATGCACCTAAGACGGTTGCTAATTTTGAAAAACTAATTACAGAAGGTTTTTATGATGGCTTACAATTTCACAGAGTAATTAAAGGATTTGTGGCACAAGGTGGTTGCCCGAATGGTAATGGTACCGGTGGTCCTGGCTACACTATTCCTTGTGAAACCAAAGACAATCCGAATAAGCATGAACGGGGCTCGCTGTCCATGGCGCATCGCGGTCCTAATACTGGTGGTAGTCAGTTCTTTATTGTATATGAACCCCAGCCGCATTTAGATGGTGTACATACCGTATTTGGTAAGGTCATTGAAGGTTTGGACGTTGTTGATCAAATTGCTCAAGGCGACATAATGAATAAAGTTACTATTAGTGAGGAATGATTTAACTGGTAACGTCGTAAACTGACGTAAGGGGGTTCCCTATATGAAGCAGGTTGAAGCTATGCTCCAAATGAAGAACTGGGTTGTTGTAGGGGCTACTGACAATACAGAGAAGTTTGGCTATAAGATATTCAAAGCCCTCAAAGAAGCTGGCTATAGTGTATATCCGGTAAATCCAGGTATAACTGAGATACTTGGTGACAAATGCTATCCGGCCCTTAAGGATTTGCCGGTCGTACCTGAGGTTGTGAATGTTGTAGTGCCGCCGAAAGTCGGTGAGCAAATTATGAATAATTGTTCTGAACTTGGCATTGAAAATGTATGGCTGCAGCCTGGAGCTAATGCTGCCAGTGTAGTAGCATTAGCCCAAAAATTGGGTCTTAATGTGGTTGAGCAAAACTGTGTTTTGGTTGAACTTCGCAACCACAAGTAGATACATATTTCAGTTTAGTAAAAGGGGGACTGTCGATGGCAACTGTAGTCAATGCTAATGACAACAATTTCCAGGAGGAAGTGCTTGATACTGCTAAGCCGGTACTTGTAGACTTTTGGGCTCCTTGGTGTGGCTATTGCAATAAGCTTGCACCGATTATGGATGAATTGGCGCAAGAAATGAGTGACCAAATCAAAGTTGTAAAAGTTAATGTTGATGAAAATCGTTCACTAACCCAAAAATACGGTGTAATGAGTTTGCCTACAATGATTGTCTTCAAAGATGGTGAGCAATTAGAGAAGCTGACAGGTTATATACCCAAGGCTAATATCGCCTCTAAACTGGAAAAACTAATATAACTATTGTTCCCGGCCACATGGCCGGGAATTTATTTGTTCTTTCACGTATATCCCCACATACCGCAGCATAGGAAATATCATTTAGTATTTCTAGTAAACGGAGGATGTATTGGTGCGAGATAAGGCAGTGAAAGTAGTACTGGTTGGTTCACCCAATGTTGGTAAAAGCGCCATCTTTAATTATTTGACAGGCAGTTATGTTGCCGTGTCTAATTATCCAGGTACTACAGTTGATATTTCAACAGGCCATTTTAACTATGGCAGGCAGCGTTTTGAGATTATTGATACACCCGGAATGTATTCATTTATTCCTTTGACTGAGGAAGAAAAAGTCACTCGACTATTACTTACCAGACAACTGCCTGATATTGTTGTTCATGTTGTTGATGCAAAAAATGTAAGGCGTATGCTCAATATGACTATTCAGCTTATTGATGCAGGGCTGCCAGTTATTCTTACCTTAAATATTATGGATGAAGCTCAGAATATGGGGTTGCTCATTAATGTTCAGCTACTCGAAAAAATGCTGGGGATTCCGGTTATTGCGACTTCTGCTGTCAAGAAGGTTGGCCTAGAGTCTTTAAAAAGGGTGATTTATCAATATAAACAAGTACAGCCAAATATCTTTAAACTAAACGATGAGCTTGAGCAAGCAATAACTAAAATAAGTGCGCGATTAAGCTGCTCATATGGTCTAAGCCAAAGGATTACCACCTTGCTGCTCTTGCAGGGCGATCCTATGGTACTCAATATGGCGCAGACTGAAAAAGCGTGGACAGAAATAGCTGCCATTATGGCTGACTTATTATTGAAAAATAAAAATAACCTTACTGCTCTTGTAGCCATAGAGCAACAGGCTATTGTTGATAAAATAGTGGCTAAAGTTGTCAAATATGCAAGCTTTGATCGTCAACACCTAAGAAACATGGCAGGATATCTGGGTAAAATAACCAGAGAACCTTGGACCGGGATTCCTATTTTATGTCTGGTACTTTACTTTGGATTATACCAATTTGTTGGAAAGTTCGGGGCTGGCTATCTTGTTGATTATATTAATAATAGCGTGTTTGTGCCGATTATCAATCCGGTAGTAGCAATGGGCGCAAATGATTATATTCCATGGGAATGGCTAAGATCACTTTTAGCTGGTGAATATGGTGTCTTTACTATGGGATTTCGTTACGCAACTGCGATTATTTTACCCATTGTCGGGACATTTTTTTTGGTTTTTGCTTTATTGGAAGATACCGGGTATCTTCCGCGGTTGGCGATGCTGGTTGATTCTGTTTTTCGATATTTTGGACTTAACGGCCGGGCTGTTATCCCGCTGACGCTGGGGCTAGGGTGTGGTACCATGGCGGTGATGGTAACCCGAACGCTCGAAAGCAAGCGTGAAAGGTTATTGGCCACTTTTTTGCTATCGCTGACCATACCTTGTTCCGCTCAACTAGGCGTAGTGCTTGCATTGCTTTCTCATAATACAACTATCGTTACTATTTGGAGCGCGTACATGTTGCTAGTCTTTGTTAGTGTTGGCTGGTTGAGTGCTCAGCTTATTCCGGGAAGACGAAGTGCTTTTTATATGGAAATACCGCCATTACGGTTGCCGCTTGTTGGCAATGTCCTGAAAAAAGCGTATACACGCATGACTTGGTATTTTATGGAGATATTACCGGTTTTTATTGTTACTAGTGTGCTATTGTGGGCAGGCGATCATAGCGGTATTTTAGGTATGATGATACAGTCTATTGAGCCTTATATGGCTTTTGTCGGGTTACCACCAGCGGCCGCACAAGCCTTTTTGCTCGGCTTTTTCCGTCGCGACTATGGGGCAGCAGGACTCTACGACCTCGCAGTGGCAGGGAAACTAACAGATGAACAATTACTCACTGCAGCAGTAGCATTAACCTTATTTGTGCCGTGTGTGGCTCAATTGGCTGTCATGGTTAAAGAACGAGGGTTGGGAATGTCGGTGGCAATGGTGACGGTAATAATAATGATTGCTTTTGGTTCGGCGGTGCTTATCCATAATGTGCTCAAGTTGTTAGCCATACAAATGTGAGGGGTGTTATGACAGAACAATCTGTAACTGAACTTAAAACAGGTGAGAAGGCTAGAGTTATAGCTATCCATGGTCAGAATGACGCAAGCATTAGAAAACTTATTGTTTTTGGTGTGTTACCTGGAATGGAGCTTGAGGTGCTGCAGACCTTTCCTGCCTATGTTCTTAAGATTGATAATACTCAACTGGCCCTTGACTATGAAGCTGCGTTTGGTATTATTGTGGTTACGTGTTAATGCGGCAAAAAATAAAAGCAGGGCTATGGTTAGCCCTGCTTTTATTTTTTGCAATTATGCTTTTACTGCTTCATTTAAGGCAGCAATTAATGCCGGTACGTCAATACCATGGGCAGAAGCGCCTTGTTCAATATTTTCGAAGCGGGCAGCAGCACAGCCTAAGCAACCCATGCCATAATTGCGAAATACTTCAACAGTTTGGGGATATTGCTGAACAACATCAACAATACTCATTTCTTTAGTGATAGCCATTTTATAGCCTCCTTTAATTGAGAGTGGAACATAATGACAATATAAATTATTATAGCATACTTGACTAATATTTGTCATGACTTTATTATAAAATAGAGAGTGGCAATAATGTTTATTATTATTAACTGATTCCTGATTCTTATACGAAATCAGATTTATGTTAGGAGCTTACATGGGGAAAATTGCTTTTTCAATTGGAACAATTAATTTTAATTGGTTTGGGATAATTTTAGCCACTGCTATAATTATAGCAGTGGCTATTAGCTGGTATTATGTCCGCCTACGTAATGAAGATCCAGACAAATTGTTGGGGTTGACACTATATAGTTTACCGGTAGGCTTAGTGGCTGCCAGGGCATATTATGTTGCTGTAAATTGGCAGTTTTATGCAGCTGACCCCAATGAAATATTGCAAGTAAAACATGGCGGGTTGGCTATCCATGGTGCTATTATTGGGGTCCTTTTGACAATCTTAGTGTATTGTCAAAAGGAAAAAATTTCTTTTTGGCGATGGGCTGACATAATAGCACCAGGGGTGATTTTTGGGCAGGCGATTGGTCAATGGGGAAACTTTATTAATCAGGAGGCGTTTGGCTATCCGACTGATGTTGCTTGGGGTATCTATATTGACTATATATATCGGCCACTAGGCTATGAACAGTTTGATTTTTTTCATCCAGTTTTTTTATATCAATGCTTGTGGGACTTAGTTGTATTTAGTATACTTATTATTGTAAGTTGGCTGCTCACTAAACATCCCCGCAAGTCAGCACCAGGCAGTGTGTTTTTGCTGTATATTATTTTGTACTCAGTAGGCCGCTTTGTCATTGAGGGTTTGCGTCTTGATAGTGAGATGGTCGGAGCGTGGCGGGTAGCACAATTAGTTAGTGTCATTGCCATAATAATGGCCGGAGTTCTAATGATATGGCGCAACTATACGCTACAGAATAGGTTGCAGCTTAATCCTTTAGGGAGGCGAGACGGTGGTTCGCATTAGTCGGCGTCAAGGATGTTTTCTTATTGTTGGTCTTATTTTTCTACTAATAGTATCATCATCTGTGGTGAGTACCACTGCTGTAGTGGCGGGACGCAATAATAATCGTGCTGAAATTAGTTTACTTGCCGATGTGCCTATCTTAAATTATCATAAAGTGGACGATTTTTATCATTCGTTGTCTATACCGCCAGAAGAATTTGAAGAACAAATGAAATATTTGTCTGAAAATGGTTTTACGACGATAACACCTGATCAGCTGATGGCTTATCTTAATCATGACAGAGAATTGCCGGAAAACCCTATTTTGATTACGTTTGATGATGGTTATTTGGATAATTTCACCAATGCTTACCCAATCATGAAAAAGTATGGTTTTACGGCTACCATATTTTTAGTGACTAATAAGGTAGGACATGAGGGGAATTTCATGACATGGGATCAAGTACGGACCATGCAAAAAGACGGTTTTGTTTTTGGTTCTCATACGGTATCACACGCTGCTCTTACCAAGGTTTCACGAGAGCAGGGTATGATGGAACTGACTGACTCACGAAAAGAGCTGGAACAGCAACTAGGGGTTAAAGCACGATATTTTGCTTATCCTACTGGCGCGTATAATCGCCAGATTGAAGACATGGTTAAACAAGCCGGGTATAAAGCGGCTTTTACCATCCGCTATGGTCAGGCCGGCACCGAGAGTAACCCCTATGCACTTGAACGTATACCGATATTTAGAGGACAACATACTTTTCGCAGTTTTTTTGTTAGACTGAATGCGGCACCTGTATTGGAACGTTTTGGATTGATAAGAAATTAGGTTAATGAAATATAGGACTTAAGTCCAATTTTTGGTTTTTTTAAAATCCTGCTGAGTTTTAGGCAGGATTTTTTTTATTTACCAAGAATAGACTACAAAAGTGGTGTAGAGTGGTGTAAAGTGGATGAATTCTTTTAGGTGGTGGTGGTACAGCCGTGTTTATGGGAGAGTATTTGCATACCATTGACAATAAAGGCCGGCTGATTTTCCCAGCGAAGTTTCGGGATGAGTTGGGAGAACTATTTATTGCCACCAAAGGATTGGATAATTGCTTGTTTGTATATACCCGCAGTGAGTGGGCTATCCTAGAAGAAAAATTAAAAAAGCTTCCGTTAGCCAAACCTGAAGCGAGAGCCTTTGTCCGATTCTTCTTTTCGGGAGCTGCTGAACTGGAATGTGACAAACAGGGAAGAGTGTTGCTACCGACAAATTTACGCGAATATGCGCGATTGGATAAAGAGGTTGTAGTAATCGGGGTGTCAACTCGAATTGAGGTTTGGAACAAGGCTGCCTGGGATGAATATAACCAGCAGGTTAGTCCTACGGTTGCTGAAATTGCTGAAAACTTGGCCGACTTGGGTATCTAATATAATCGAAACGAGTGGGTGAAAAATGCAGGGTTTTGAATTTGAACATACTAGTGTACTATTGGAAGAAAGTGTTGCTGGAGTTTTTTCCAATCCGCAGGGTATTTATGTAGATTGCACGCTAGGAGGGGGCGGTCATTCGTCTTGTTTAGCTGCGCGTCTGGCACCAGAGGGGTGGCTGATTGGTATTGATCAAGACCCCGCAGCCATTCAAGCAGGCCAACAACGTTTGGCAGAGGCCGTCTGCAAAATTAGTATTGTGCAGGATAATTTTCGTAATTTGGGTGCTGTACTTGCCCAGTTAGAGGCTGGCTTGGTAGATGGAATTTTGTTTGATTTAGGTGTTTCGTCGCATCAATTAGATGTTGCCGAGCGCGGATTTTCCTATATGCAGGATGCGCCGCTTGATATGCGTATGGATCCTAAGTCTGATTTTTCAGCCTATGATGTCGTTAACTCATATGATGAAAAGCAGCTGACTGAGGTTATCGCTAATTATGGTGAGGAACGTTGGGCTAAACGAATTGCCAAATTCATTGTGGAAAATAGGCAAAACGCAACTATTGATACAACAAGCCAACTGGTGAATATTATTAAAAAAGCCATTCCAGCTGGCGCTCGCCGGGATGGACCGCATCCGGCCAAACGAACATTTCAAGCCATTCGAATTGAAGTCAATAACGAGCTGGGAATTTTGCGGGACACTTTTATTACTGCGGTGGAAAGGTTAAAACCAGGAGGACGCATTGGGATAATAACGTTTCATTCGCTGGAAGACCGGATTGCCAAGCAAACTTTGCAAGAGTTAGCTAAAACATGTATTTGTCCACCGCAATTACCAGTGTGTATGTGTAATACCAAACCCAAAGTAAAGGTTCTAAGAAAACCGACGCTGCCATCTGTGGATGAGCTGGAACACAATCCACGAGCCCGTAGTGCTAAGTTGCGGTTAGCAGAAAAGTTATAGTGACGAATTGTTCTAAATAGTAAGGAGGAACAATAATAATGTTAGTGCATAAAAAACAAGAAATACATGTTTACGAGCAAGAAACCGCTTTACCTACGCTCAAAATTGTACGAAAAGCTGATAAACGATTGCGTGCGAAGTGTTTGATCCTAGTAATCCTAGCTGCTATCATGGCGGCGGTTACAACCATGCAGAGTGCTACCATTATTCAAGCAGGCTATGATCTGGTGAAAATTAAAAGCCAAGCAGCAAAAATTGAAAAGGAAAACGAACTTTTACGTCTTGATATTGCTAAACTTAAATCACCACAACGTATCGAAGAGTTTGCTACCAAAAACTTAGGGATGGTTGTACCTAATAACGCTTATTATGCAACTACAGTCATTCCTGAAAGCAATCAATCTCAGCCAACAGCATTTGGTGGTAATGCCGGGATTACTGAGAAAGTATTGAGCGCAATCAACGTGAACAAGGCGGAGGCGAGTAAAGGGCGGTAATCTGGATGATGGGGGAGATAAATAAGTGGCAGCTGTTTCGCATGTTACCATTAGAAAGAGGGTGGCGTTCCTTTTTCTTGTTATATCGGTAATTATGATGGGGTTGATAGGTCGCTTGCTATATCTCCAGTTTTACAAAAGCGTCTGGTTATCAGAAAATGCTATTGATCAACGCATTCGCGAAATTCCAGTGGAGGCCAAACGGGGCATTATTTATGACCGGAATGGTCGGGAACTCGCAGTTAGTGTTAGTACTGAATCTGTCTATGCAATACCTGCCGAAATACGTAACCCAGAAGAAACAGCAGCCAAACTGGCTGCTATTTTGGCGTTAGATGAAAACAATCTTAAAAACAAATTAAAAAAACGTCAGGCATTTACTTGGATTAAACGCAAGATTGAACCAGAAATTGGCCACCAAGTGCAATTACTGAATCTTCCTGGTATTGGACTTACTCAGGAGAACCGACGTTATTATCCCTATGATAATTTAGCTGCGCATGTTCTGGGCTTTAATGGTATTGATAGCCAAGGCCTTGATGGAGTAGAAATGACCTTTGACAGTTACCTAAAAGGTCGTTCAGGCAGTATTGTTATTGAGTATGATGCCAGAGGTCAGGAGATACCGAATGCTTCTCACCGTTTTGTGCCTCCGGTTGAGGGACATAATGTCTATCTTACTCTTGACCTGGTTATTCAACAGATTGTCGAACGTGAGTTAGACCGTGTTATGAAGGAAACTCAGGCTAAAGCGGTTACTATTATTGCCATTGATCCAAGAGATGGCGCTATCTTGGCTTTGGCTAACAGGCCTGACTATAATCCTAATAAATTCAGTGAGTTTTCCCCTAAATTATGGCGAAATATAGCTATATCTAATGCCTATGAGCCTGGCTCTACTTTTAAAATTCTTACTACATCAGCTGTCATGGCTGAACATATTATTAAGGCCGATGAGAAGTTTTTTGATCCCGGAGAAGTCGAGGTACAAGGCCGAAATATTCATTGTTGGAAACATGGTGGGCACGGCAGCCAGACGTTTACCGAAGTGGTGCAGAACTCTTGTAATGTCGGGTTTGTTACTGTAGGTTTACGATTAGGACGTGAGTCGTTTTACCGCTATATTGATGCTTTCGGTTTGGGGCAACGCACCAATGTTGATTTGCCAGGAGAAGCAAAAGGCATAACAATTGATCGTGCTAAAGCAACGCCTATTAATATCGCAACAATGTCTATTGGGCAAAGTATTGCGGTTACTCCTATCCAATTGGTTACGGCAGCAGCCGCTGTGGCTAATGATGGTAAACTATTGCGGCCGCAGATTGTAAGAGAAGTAAAGGACAAATCAGGGCAATTAATTAGAGGTTTTCAGACTGATGTTGTTAGGCAGGTACTTGATCCTTCTATCGCAAAACAAGTCAAAGAAATACTAGAGTCAGTAGTATCACAAGGAACTGGCAGAAATGCATATATCGAGGGTTTCAAGATTGCCGGTAAGACCGGTACTGCGCAAAAAGTTGGTGCAGGCGGATATTTGCCTGATAAATATGTGGCATCTTTTATGGGGTTTGCGCCTGCTGATAATCCCCAGGTAGCCATGTTAGTGGTTATAGATGAGCCTGTTGGACTATACTATGGTGGTCAGATTGCCGCGCCGGTGTTTGGCGCAGTAATGAAAGATGTATTACAGTATCTGAAAATTAATCCACAGGTGGCGACAAATGCCGCAACAGGCACTGAACAAGCGCACGTACTGGTTCCTAGTGTCATAAACCTGCGTGTTCCGGAAGCTATGAAGGAGTTAGAGCAGGTAGGCTTAATTCCACGCATTGAGGAGTCAGGCGACAGGATTGCAGATCAAATTCCTAAACCGGGTAGCCGTATACCTAGCGGCGGGGGTGTGCTACTATATACAATGACACCACGATATTCAAGCGGTGAAGTTACTGTTCCAGACGTAACTGGACGGACACTACGGGAGGCAGCAGATGCACTAGCTGAAATAGGTCTTGCGATTAAGCCGGTAGGTACCGGCCAAGCCATTAAACAAGACCCGTTGGCAGGGAGTAAAGTAGTATCTGGCACAACCATTGCTATCTATTTTGAATAAGCGTTAAAATAGATAGTAATGGTAAAAATAATACGACAGGGTATTGATTAGAGAATTTTTCATATTTGGGCAGGAGGAATTCGTATGGCCAAGAATTTAAAACAACTAACGGCATTATTATCAGACGCTACGATTTTGGGAAGGCTTGATCAAACCATTGAATCAGTGGCACATGACTCCCGCAAAGTGGTTCCAGGAACGTTGTTCTTTTGCCTGAGCGGTGTTCATGTTGATGGGCATGACTTTATTGTTGAGGCTGTTCGGCGTGGTGCAGTTGCTGTGGTAGTAGAAAGAGATGTGGCAGACGTAGCCGATGATACGATTACGATAATCAAGGTTGAAGACACTCGGGTGGCAATGCAGGTTATTGTACCTTGTTTTTTTGAGTATCCGGGACATAAGCTGCGGATGATTGGTGTAACAGGTACAAATGGCAAAACCACAACTACTTACTTGATTCGCGATATTTTACGAAAAGCCGGTCATAAAGTCGGATTAATTGGAACAATCCAGACCCTTATTGATAACAGGGCACTACCGATAAAAAACACTACACCTGATGTTATCGAGCTGCAAAGTACGTTGGCAGAAATGCTCAATAGTGGTATGGCGTATGTAATTATGGAGGCTTCTTCCCATGCGTTAGCGCTTAATCGGGTGGCGGGTTGTGAATTTGATGTTGGTATTTTTACTAATATGACACAGGATCACTTGGATTTTCATCAGACTTTTGAGAATTATATTGATGCTAAGGCTGAATTGTTCCGCGGTTTGAACAAACCTACCAATATGAAAACAGGCAAAACAGCAGTCATTAATTTTGATGATAGTGCAGGGACTATTATGGCGCAGAATGCGGCTTGTCCAGTAATCAGTTATGCAGTTAAGAATGCTGGAAGTTTGACAGCTGACAATGTTAATGTTAGAGAAACTGGTTCTAGTTTCCAGGTCAAAGGTCCTTTTGGTACCATGGAGCTTAGGCTTGCCATTACAGGTATGTTTAATGTGTATAATGTTTTGGCGGCGGTGGGGGCTGCTTTGGCAGAAGGGGTTAATCCTGAGGTTATCAAACAGGCTCTGGAGAATTTCACCAGTGTACCAGGACGGTTTGAATTAGTGCAGGCAGGGCAGCCATTTACGGTGATTGTGGATTATGCCCATACGCCTGATGGCTTGGAAAATGTGCTAAAAACGGCAAAACAGTTTGCTCAAGGAAGAATTATTGTAGTTTTTGGTTGTGGTGGTGATCGTGACCGCACAAAAAGACCGATTATGGGGAAACTTGCGGTGCAGTATGCTGATATTGTACTTGCTACATCGGATAATCCGCGTAGTGAAGACCCGGAAAAGATACTGACAGACGTAGAAGTGGGGATCAAAGCGGCCTTATGTGCAGATAAAAGTGGAAAAAGATATGAAGTAATTATTGATCGCCGTCAGGCGATTACGCAGGCTATCCGCATGGCAAATGCACATGATGTTGTACTTATTGCGGGTAAGGGGCATGAAACCTATCAAATTTTGCAAGATAAAACAATTGATTTTGATGACAGGCAGGTAGCGCGTGAAGTCATCAAGGAGATGAGTAAGAATGGCTGATTTTAGTTTGACAGAAGTGCTTAAGGCTACTGGTGGTCGATTGATTAATGCTGGCGGCAACAAGCTGTTTCAGGGTGTTTCTACCGACACCAGGAGCATTCAGGATGGTAATTTATTTGTTGCTTTGGTGGGTGAACATTTTGATGGTAATGAATTTGCCGCTCAAGCTGTAGCTAACGGAGCAACAGGTCTAATTGTCAGTAAGGCGGTAGTTGTGCCTGAGCATGTCACGGTAATCCAGGTAATAAATACCCTGACGGCGTTGCAGGAGTTGGCTCGGTTTCATCGTCAGCGGTACCATATTCCGGTGATTGCTGTGACCGGATCTAATGGTAAAACAACTACTAAAGACATGCTTGCAGCTGTACTATCTAGCAGGTTCAAAGTGCTTAAAACGGAAGCTAATTTTAATAATGAAATAGGTTTATCGCTGACACTGCTAAAGCTTGATGCAAGTCATGAGGTTGCTGTTGTTGAAATGGGCATGCGGGCTATTGGGGAAATACGTGGTTTGACTAAAATTGCATTGCCTACAGTAGGCGTAGTGACAAATGTGGGCGAAACCCATATGGAAATTCTCGGCTCAATTGAAAACATTACAGCTGCCAAAGCCGAGCTTGTTGAGGCAATTGGTCATGATGATGTAGTGATACTCAATGCTGATGATCAGCATGTACGGGACATGCAGCTTAAGACCCAAGGCCGAGTTGTATTTTATGGTTTAACCCCAGCTGCGTTTGTTCGAGCTGAGAACATAACTACCGGGGAAAATGGTGAATTGATTACTGCTTTTGAGTGCTGTAGTGCCCGCGGCTCATTTCCCGTCACATTGCCAGCGGTTGGCATACATAATGTTTATAATGCGCTTGCGGCTATTGCTGTAGGCTGGGAGCTGGGTTTAAAGCCAAATGAAATACAAAAAGGAATTGGTAGTTTTGTTACTGGTGCTATGCGGCTTGAAATAAAAAGGTATAGTCAGTACACGGTTATCAATGATGTTTATAATGCCAGTCCCTTATCAATGGCAGCGGCGCTTACTACCTTAGCTAATATCAGTAAAGGCCGCAAAATTGCCGTGTTAGGCGATATGTTAGAGCTAGGAGATGCCGCAGTTGAGGCTCATCGGAGAGTGGGCAGGCAAGCCGCAGAGCAAGGGGTAGATATTCTTATAGCGGTTGGTGCCCTTGCAAAGCATATTGCTGCCGCCGCCAGTGAACAGGGTGTAAAAACTACGCTAGCCTTTACAGGACATAGTGAGGCGATTGAAGCACTAGGCAAGCTGGTAAAGCCAGGAGATTATATTTTGCTCAAAGGCTCCCGTGGCATGAAAATGGAAACTATGCTCGAAACATTTAAAGACATCTAGTCTATATACTCCGCAGTAAAGAAGTTCGCAGGCGCAGGTAGGTGTATATTTTTAGGAGGTTATCATGCAAGATTTGTTGTATGCAGCTGCTATGGCATTTGTCATTGCCCTAGCAGCTGGGCCGTTCTTTATTCCCATGCTGAAGCGGCTTAAATTTGGGCAAAGCATCAGAGAAGAGGGGCCTGAGAGTCATTATGCCAAGGCTGGTACTCCCACTATGGGCGGGGTACTGATTTTGTTGGCATTAGTTATTCCTAGTTTGGTATTTGCGGGCAGCAATCCAGAAGTACTATTAGCTCTATTTGTTACCTTGGGGCATGGTCTAATTGGCTTTTTAGATGATTTTATTAAAGTAGTACTCAAACGCTCACTAGGCCTGAAAGCTCGGCAAAAGTTACTAGGGCAGATAATTATGGCACTAGCCTTATCTTATATTGCCAGTATTTATTTTGGGCGTGGTACAGATATATGGATACCGATATTAGGTGCAAGTGTTGATTTTGGGGTCTTATACTATATATTAATTTTTCTTGTCCTTGTCGGAACGACGAATGCGGTTAATCTTACCGATGGGCTTGATGGTTTGGCCGCCGGTACGACAACGGTTGCCGCGCTAGCGTACACGGCAATCGCTTTATATTTTGGTAAACCGTACTTAGCGATTTTTTGCGTAGCTTTAGCTGGTTCATGTCTTGGATTTTTACGTTACAATGCTCATCCAGCCAAAGTATTTATGGGTGATACCGGTTCCCTGGCTTTGGGCGGGGCGCTGGCCGCAGTGGCGGTATTGACTAAAACTGAATTCTTACTTGTTATCGTTGGTGGTGTATTTGTTATTGAAGCACTGTCTGTCATTATCCAAGTCATTTCGTTTAAATCAACTGGTAAACGAGTATTTAAGATGAGTCCTATTCATCATCATTTTGAACTATCAGGGTGGTCGGAAACAAAGGTTGTAACAGTATTTTGGTTGGCAGGTACACTGTTTGCCGCCATAGCGTTAAGTGTCTTAGCAGTCAGTCGGGTTGGAGGTATATAAAGTGATTAGACAAACGGAATTCGCTAATAAAAAAATTGTAGTATTAGGCGCTGGTATTAGTGGTATTTCCGTAGCTCGGATTTTACAACAGTTAGGCGCAAGTGTTGTTGTGAGCGATGCTAAGCCTATTGAACAATTTGAACAAGATTTTACTGAATTACAAGCCTCTGGTGTCGGCTTGGCATTAGGAAACCAGAATGAGGAACTACTTGAGGGCATAGACTATCTTGTGGTGTCGCCAGGTATCTCTATTTATATTCCGCTTGTTAGTGCTGCACGAAAGCGGGGTATTAGTGTTATAAGCGAAGTTGAGGTGGCTTATCGCCTGAGTGAGGCACCGATGATTGCAATTACTGGCACTAATGGAAAAACAACAACAACAACAATGGTTGGTGAAATGCTTAAAACTACCGGGCGACAAATTGGTGTAGGGGGTAATATTGGCGCTGCGTTGTCTGAACAAGCTCTTGAGGTTAAGTCTGATGGCTTTGTTGTGGCTGAGATATCGAGCTTTCAACTGGAGGGTGTTACTCGTTTTCGTCCGCGCATTGCTGTCATTTTGAATTTGACTCCTGATCATTTAGATCGGCATCGTACTATGGAAGTTTATCAGCAAATGAAAGAGCAAGTATTTAGCAGACAACAAGCTAGTGATTACTTAGTTTTGAACTATGATGATATAGCTGTACGAGGTATGGCTAAGCGGGCATCGGGGAAAGTAGTATATTTTAGCCGTCAGCAGCTTCTTGATGAGGGTATTTATGTTGAAAATGGCAAGATCAGACTAAACCTGGATGGTAAGAAGACTGATATTTGCGCTGTTAATGATATTAAAATAAAAGGCGGCCACAATGTGGAAAATGCCTTAGCTGCTTGTGCGGTTGCTTATATTGTTGGTGTTCGGCCTGACGCAATAACAGAAGTTCTTAAAACATTTTCCGGTGTGGAACACCGAATGGAGCCTGTGGCTGAAATTGCTGGTGTAGAGTATTATAATGATTCTAAAGCCACTAATCCTGAATCATCGATAAAAGCCCTGGAGGCTTTTGAAGGTCGTATTATTCTAATTGCCGGTGGACGGGATAAGAATACAGATTTAACCGAATTCATGAAACTGGCGAAAGAACGCGTGGATCATATGATACTGCTAGGAGAAGCCAAGCAGCGTTTTGTAGAGGCGGCGGCTCAGCAGGGTGTGAAAAATATTCATAAGGTAGCCACGTTTGGCGAGGCAGTAACGCTGGCGCACAAGTTGGCGCAACCACCACAAGTAGTAGTATTGTCGCCTGCTTGTGCTAGTTATGATATGTTCAATAATTACGAGGAACGGGGGAAGGCATTTAAGAATTTGGTGTGCCGATTAGGGTAAGGAGGGAGCAAGATGGGAGTCAGACCTAAGTCGCCCGATTATGTCATTTTTTTTGCCATTATTGGCTTGTTGGGTTTCGGGATAGTAATGGTTTATAGTTCCAGTGCTGTTTCTGCATATGTAAACTATAATGACAGCTACTATTTTTTAAAACGCCAGATGATATGGGCAGCAGTGGGAATACTGACTATGTTGCTTACGATGAACATTGATTATCATGCGTGGCGCAAACTAGCCAAACCAATTATGATAATCACCTTACTTTTATTGATCTTAGTTCTTATTCCTGGTTTGGGAAAGGTAGTCAACGGTGCCCGGCGATGGCTGGGGTTTGGTTCACTCTACCTGCAACCGTCAGAAATTGCGAAATTAAGCATGGTACTTTTTACTGCCAATAGTCTCGCAAGGTCGCAAGATAAAATCGGTAATTTCGTTAAAGGAATTATTCCTCAGTTGTTGATGTTAGTAGTGGTATTTGGATTAATTTTAAAAGAGCCTGATTTAGGGACAGCACTTGTTATTAGTGGCACAGTTTTTATTTTATTATTTGCCGCAGGTGCTAAGTTGTCACATTTAGGATCACTAGGTGCTGTTGGCATTGTAGGCATAATAACGGCTATTATTGCTGAGCCCTATCGATTAAAGCGTTTATTAGCCTTTAGTGATCCGTGGGCTGATCCATTAAATAGTGGCTATCATATCATTCAGTCCTTATACGCGATCGGCTCTGGGGGGCTGTTCGGTGTTGGTTTGGGGCGTAGCCGGGAAAAGTTCTTGTATTTACCTGAACCGCATACCGACTTTATCTTTGCGATTTTGGGTGAGGAGCTTGGCTTTATTGGTACAGCCACTGTTGTAATACTATTTTTTCTATTTGCCTGGAGAGGATTTAAAATAGCTATATCAGCGCCAGATATATATGGCAGCCTGCTGGCTGGAGGTATAACCAGTATGATTGTATTGCAGGCGCTTATGAACATTGCAGTAGTTACTGCCTCAATGCCGGTAACAGGTATCCCATTGCCCTTCATTAGCTTCGGTGGTTCAGCTTTGATTTTTACGTTGGCAGCGGTGGGTATACTTCTTAATATTTCCCGGTATGTCAGCTTGAAATGAATGTAGGGGGCAATATATATGCGAATCATTATTTCTGGCGGGGGAACAGGTGGGCACATCTACCCCGCCATTACTATCGCTAGAGAGGTAGCCAAGTTAGCCGATAACTGCGATATACTATTTGTAGGAACAAAACATGGGTTGGAAGCAGATATTATTCCGAAAGAAGGCTTTGCATTTGCTACTATCGAAGTACGCGGGTTAGAACGACGGTTATCCTGGCAGAATGTCCGAACACTCTTTACTACGGTAGGCAGCGTTTGGCATTCTTCCCGCATTATTAAAAAATTTCGGCCTGATGTTGTTATTGGTACTGGTGGTTATGTATGTGGTCCGGTCCTTTTGGCTGCCAGCCTGCTAAAAATACCAACCATTATTCAGGAGCAAAATGTTATACCTGGCATAACAAATAAAATTTTATCACGGTTTGTCGATAAAATTGCCGTAGGCTATCAGGACGCTGCAGGCTATTTTACTAAATGCCGGTCTGAACAGATTGTAGTTACTGGTAATCCGATCAGATCAGAGGTTATGTCAGCTACACGGGAAAAAGGTTTGGCTGAACTCGGTCTTGCTCCCAATAAACTTACTGTTTTGGTAGTTGGAGGAAGCCGTGGGGCTCGTAGTATTAATAAAGCGATGTCAGGTGTGTACAAGTATTTTGGCGGTAATCCACGTATTCAAATATTGCATGTGACAGGACAAAGCGAGTATAATAGCATAGTTGGCAATAATAAGCAATCTGGTATAGAGCTGTCTAGTGCTGGTAATATTATCATCAAACCATATTTATATAATATGCCGCTAGCGTTAGCGGTTGCTGATTTAGCTATTTTCCGAGCAGGAGCAGTCGGTTTGGCTGAATTAACTGCACGCGGCATTCCAGCAATTCTTATACCATACCCCTATGCTGCAGAAAACCATCAAGAGTTTAATGCCAGAGCATTAGAAAAGCAGGGGGCAGCAGTAGTAATTGTCGACAAAGAACTGACAGATAGTAAACTAATAGAAGCTATTAAGAGGCTACTAGATAATCCGGAAGTTCTTTCAAGTATGGCTAAAAAAAGTAAAGAGTTAGGGTGCCCGCAAGCGGCAGAAACAATTGCCCGGTTGGCGCTTAGTCTGAAAAAACCTTAATCTCAATAATAAGGTAACATCAGGTGCTGGCAGTGCATACACTATGATATGCCAACGCGGCAGCTAGATAGGCTAGGGAATAACTCTTTCTGCAGCTATAGGCACCAGAGTTACTGGTGCGCAAGAAAGGGGAGAAATATTGTTGTTAGATAATCTAAAAAGAATTCATTTTGTTGGTATTGGTGGCTCAGGCATGAGCTCTATTGCGAAAGTGCTGCTGGAGATGGGGTACACTGTGTCTGGTTCTGATGCTCAGCAATCAGCCGTTACCACCAAGCTCGCGCAGTCTGGTGCGATGGTACATATTGGCCACAGTTATGAAAATATCGGTGATACGCAAGCTGTAGTTGTTTCTACCGCAATCCCTGTGACTAATCCAGAAGTAAAGGCTGCTCACGACAAGGGAATACCTGTATATCACCGAGCTGACGTCCTGGCATTCTTAATGTCTAAACGGCAGGGAATAGCTGTGGCTGGTGCTCATGGCAAGACTACTACGACTTCCATGATTGCCCTTATGCTAGAAAGGGCAGGTACAGATCCGACCATTGTCATTGGTGGTGAATTAGAATCAATAGGCGGTAGCGCAAAACTTGGTCATGGTCCATATTTGGTGGCAGAAGCTGATGAAAGTGATGGCTCTTTTTTGAAATTTTCACCACAGATTGCCATTGTAACCAACATTGAAAACGATCATATGGATTACTACAAAACTATGGATAATATATTGCGTACCTTTAATGAATTCTTACATAAGCTTGCGCCCGCAGAGGGGTTAGCTATTCTATGCTTTGACAATTCTTATGTAAGGAATATGGCAACTACGCTTGAAAGAAGCTATGTATCTTATGCGCTTGAGCATGAAGCAGATGTTACCGCCCGCAATATAAAGTCCGACGGTCCAATTTCAGTCTTCGATGTATACCATCAGGGCAACCTGTTAGGCACCGTTAAAATCTGTGTGCCAGGAATGCATAATGTGTCTAATGCGTTAGCAGCGGTGGCTGTAGGCATTCATGCAGGATTAACTTTTGCGCAAATTGTCGAAGGTCTCGGCCTGTTTCAGGGAGCAAAACGTCGGTTTCAGACAAAAGGACGGGTTAATGGCGTATGGGTAGTGGATGATTATGCCCATCATCCCACTGAAATTAGCACTACATTGCTAGGTGCACGCCAAACAGAGCCTAAGCGGCTAATTTGTGTTTTCCAACCGCATCGATATACCCGTACGAACTTTTTGCGAAAAGAGTTTGGCACAGCATTTTCACATGCTGATTTGTTAATTCTTACCGATGTTTACTCAGCTGGTGAAGAACCTATTCCCGGAGTTAGTGGGGAAACGATTAAGGATGAAATTGAACAACAAACCAATCAGCGCGTAACTTATATACCAGACAAAGACAAGATTGCGCGTTATTTGAGTGAAATTGTTGAGCCAGGCGATTTAGTGATGACTATGGGAGCTGGCAGTATTTATCAGGTAGGGGAAGAACTGGTAGAAAAACTTACGCAAGCGAATAATATGTAGTCAGCTCAAGATTAGATTAGATAAGATAAGCGTGAAGGGTGATTGTACTTTTCTGGGAGGGAAGACGATGGAGAAATTTATCGTCAAAGGAGAAGTACAACTATGTGGCAATGTCCGGATAAGCGGAGCAAAAAATGCTACATTGCCAATTATGGCAGCAACGCTGCTGTGTTCTGGTATCAGCGTTATTCATGATGTTCCGTATTTACGCGATATCCAAGCCATGCAGGATATTTTGACACTGCTTGGCGCTAAGATACGCCGGCAAGGTCATACCATGCTGATAGATACTAGCAATGTGAGTAAGGCTGAAATACCTGAACATTTAATGCGGGAAATGCGGGCTTCGGTATTTTTGATGGGGCCGCTTTTGGGAAGGTTTCGCAAAGTCAGACTATCTTATCCAGGTGGTTGTGCTATCGGTCCTAGGCCAATTAATCTACATATCAAAGCATTAGAGAAAATCGGTGCAATTGTTGTTGAAAGTTTCGGATTTATTGAGGCCGAAGCGACAGAGTTAACCGGTGGTGAAGTGAATTTTGATTTTCCCAGTGTTGGTGCTACAGAAAATGCAATGATGGCTGCCGCACTGGCCAAGGGTACTACGATTATCCGCAATGCAGCGCGTGAACCTGAAATCGTTGATTTACAGGCTATCTTAAATAAGATGGGTGCAAGGATCAATGGTGCAGGCACTGATACGATTAGAGTTGACGGCGTACCCCGTCTAGTTCCGGCAGAACATACAGTAATGTGTGATAGAATTGAGGCAGGTACTTTTTTGACAGCAGGCGTTATTACATGTGGTGATATTGTAGTTGAGAATATAGTGCCTGAATATTTATTCTCAGTCACTGATAAACTTCAGGATATTGGGGCGAAAATAGTAACTGGTAAGGATTATATTAGGATAAAAGCAGGCGAACTTAGGGGCGTTGATATAAAGACGCTGCCATATCCTGGTTTTCCTACCGATTTGCAAGCACCGATGTTGTCGTTGGTTACCATTGCTAAAGGTACTAGTATTATCACGGAGACTATTTTTGAAAATCGGTTTAAGCATGTTGATGAACTTACTCGTATGGGAGCTAAAATTAGGGTTGAAGGCCGAACCGCTATTATTCGCGGGGTGTCAAAATTGACTGGTGCCATTGTGGCTGCACCAGACTTGCGGGCTGGCAGTGCGCTGGTATTAGCCGCTCTAGCAGCAGAAGGAACCTCTGAAATTGAGCAGGTATATCACATTGAACGCGGTTATGAAAGTATAGATAAAAAATTGCAAGCATTAGGAGCAAATATTGTAAAGGTGTAAGGGAGATAAAGGGGGATTTTTTATGAAAAATAAAAAAATTGCAGTTGTTATGGGTGGACCGTCTGCAGAAAGGGAAGTGTCACTGAATACGGGGCGAGCCATTCTAACAGCGCTAAAAGAAAAAGGGTATCATGCCGTTGGCATAGACCTTGTCCCCCGACACTTCATCGAACAACTAGAACAAGAGAAGATCGAGGTAGTATTTAATGCCATTCATGGTCTTTATGGCGAAGATGGCTTATTGCAAGGCACACTGGAAATGTTAGGTATACCGTATACCGGCTCAGGCGTATTGGCTAGTGCGATGGCAATGGATAAGGCCGTAAGCAAACGGCTGTTTATGTCAGGCAAAATACCGACTCCACAGTCCAGGTTATATAATAAACGCGATGTTGACCTTGACATGGTGCTACAAGAGATTCAAGAAGTATTTGGCGTACCTGTTGTCGTAAAGGCGGCTGCGCAGGGATCCAGTATTGGTGTGAGCATTGTGGAAGATATTGCAGACATGGAATCTGCTATAACAGAGGCTTTTAAGTATAGTGGTCATATAGTGGTCGAAGAATTTATAAAAGGTAAAGAATTGACGGTTTCGATACTTGGTAATGAAGAGCCGAAAGCACTGCCTATTATCGAAATAGTGCCCCAATCAGGACGATATGATTATACATCTAAATACACTAAGGGTGCGACCGAGTATATAGTCCCAGCTAGGTTAGAAGCCACAGTTGCGGATCACATCCAGCATATAGCGCTTGAGGCATATAAGTTATTGGGATGCCGAGGAATTGGTCGAGTTGATGTTATGCTCAGTGATGATAATCAGCCTTATGTTTTGGAAATAAACACAATTCCAGGTATGACAGCTACTAGCTTAGTACCCAAAGCTGCTGCTGCTATTGGTATAAGTTTTGCCGATTTATGTGAGCAAATGCTGCTGATGGTGATTGATTAGAAAAAATTGGGCAGTATTTGCTGCTCATTTTTTTATTTATTTAGTGGACAATACGTTGTATAATTACTTGCAGAAGATGTCTACAGGAGTGATTGCATGCAGACCGCAGAACGCTTGAGAGCAGCTAGAAAACGGCGCGCTTCTATATTGGCGTTGTGGCTGGCAGCGTTGATAGTACTAATAGCTATTTTTTTATTTATTAAATCCCCCTATTTTACTGTTGGGACAGTAGTGGTTGAAGGCAATAAATATGTAACTGTTGAAGAAGTGCTGCGGATAGCCGAAGTTCCAGAACAAATAAATATATTTAGACTAAAACCAGCAGAAATAAGCGAACGGCTAACGAATGATTTGCGTGTGGACACAGTTCAGGTTGAGAGAAGCTTTCCAGCTACTATTACTATTCATATCAAGGAACGCCAGCCGTTAGCCTTTGTTGCCAGTCAGTATGGTTTTGTAGAAATTGATCGACAAGGTATAGTAATGGTTGCATTGAAAAACCTAAAACAGGTAAAAGTGCCTGTTATTACAGGTGTTCGGCTGGGTAATGTTTATGTTGGCGATCAGATAAATAATTCAGGACTTTCTAATGTCTTAACATATTTATCCGGACTGGATGAGGAGTCTTTAAACCAATTATCAGAAGTTAACATTAAATCACCGAATGAACTTCTTGTTTATACTACCAATTCAGTATGCATTCGAATTGGTGACAATCAGCGTCTCATGGAAAAGGCGAAACTGACAGGTGAAATTCTACAGGAAATAGCTACAAAAAAATTGACTGTCGAGTATGTGGATCTTAACTATACTTCCCCCATTATTAAAATACTTAATAAGTAGGGTTTAATTTTGAAAGGAGACGATATTTTGTTACCCATCAAGCAAGGGCAACTTGCCATTGCTCTGGTCTGCGTAGTGTTGGGCATTATGCTGGCAGTACAATTCCGTACTACCCAAGACATTAAGTCAAGTATTCCCTATCAAAGGGTTGAGGACTTATCCCAACGCCTAAGTCAGACCGAAAAAGAGCGGGACGCATTAGTTAACCAAATTCAGGAACTAAAGCGTACCTCCGGTGTCGAAGCCGCATCGAAGGAATTTGAGAGGATAAAGATGGGGGCCGGTGTGGTCGCTGTTGAAGGTCCTGGTATTATAGTAACAATTGATGATAGTAAACGTCCGTCAAAACCAGGGGAAAACCCTAATTTATATCTAATTCATGATGATGATATTCTTAAAGTAATTAATGAATTATGGGCAGCAGGTGCGGAAGCCATATCGATTAACGAACAACGGCTTATTGCCAGTTCCGAAATTCGTTGTGCTGGGCCAACGTTATCAGTCAATAACGCCCGCTATTCGCCACCGTATGAAGTTCGTGTCATTGGCGAGCCAACAACATTAGAGAATGCACTAAAAATGCGTGGCGGTGTAATTGAAACCTTACAGTTTTGGGGTATTCAGGTAACCATTAAAACGCAAGAGGTAGTAAACGTTCCGGCATTTAAGGGCACTTTTCGCTTTGAATTCGCCAAGCCGTCTCAGGAAGGTGGTCGTTAGTATGGCATTGCCGATTGCTGGACTTATTATAGGGCTACTTATTGGCATATCTTTTCCGATTACAGTGCCTGTGGAGTATGCTAAATTTATGTCAGTGGCATTACTGGCATCACTTGACTCCGTGTTTGGAGGACTACGAGCAGGCATAGAAGAAAAATTTGATAATACGATATTTATAACAGGTTTTTTTACAAATGCCTTATTGGCGGCGGGCTTAGTATATATTGGGGACCGTCTAGGGATCGATTTATATTATGTAGCCATGTTAGCTTTTGGTTTACGAGTATTCCAAAATTTAGCAATAATTCGTCGATATTTTTTAAAGAAGTAAGGTGGTAGCTCCAAAGCCGTCCTAGTATCATTGCGGCTTTGGAGTTTTTCTTAGTTACACATTCAAAAAAAAACAGATTTTCCGGTTAAAAAAAAGGGAAAATGCCATTTTTGTTGAAAGTATTTGAAAGAACCATAATACTGTGCTGCGAGGGAGTTATGAATAAAAAAACTATATTAGCTATTGATGTTGGCACAGGTATGATCAAAGTGTTTGCTGGAAGCTTGCAAGCTGATGGCAGTGTAGCAATTTTAGGTAGTGGTGCTGCTCCGACAGCAGGCTATGAAAGAGGAGTTATTACTGATATTAACGCTTTGACTCATTCTATAAGACAGGCGGTAGATTGTGTTATTATGGCGGTTGACAGCCAAGCGACAGGTTCTGTATATTTAGGCATTAGCGGTTCATCACTTGTTATGCAAAATAGTATTGGCAGCATTGCACCGACAACTCCGGCAGCAGCGACTTCGCAAGATGTTGAACGCGCATGTAAAGCCGCTATATTTGCAGTTGCTGATAGTGACTATGAAAATTTACATGTGTTTTCAGCTAAAGAATCTATCGCCAAACCAGGTGCAGCCCTTGAGGTAGAAGCTCACTTAATATCGGCACCCAAGGTAATTTTGCAAGGACTTACCCAGGCGCTTGCCAATAATGGGCTTAACCTAAATGGTATTGTTGCCAGTGGTATTGTGGCAGCCGAAACTATGAAGACAGAGATCTTAAATCGCCCGAATAACTTTGTTTTTATGGATATTGGCGCAGGTACTGCCGATTTTGTTATTTATGTTGGTGGCAAGCTTTGTTTTTCAGCCTCTTTACCTTTGGGCGGTGATTATATAACCAGTGACTTGATGCAAGGAATAAGTGTTAACCGAGCCCATGCTGAAGAAATTAAGCGATATTATTCCCGTTTGTCACCTGATTTGCGCAATCAGGGAGTAGTATTAGACTGTAACGACTATGGAACTACAGATAAGCATATTTCTTTTGACTTTTTATATGATATTATTGAAAGTAGAGTAGATGAAATTGGTGCTATATTGTATGATTCTGTTAAGCCGCTTTTAGACAAGCATCTATCTGTAAGTGGACAAAATCTGGAATGTATTTATTTGACTGGCGGCCTAGGGACAATGCCTAGTATGGTCTCCTGCATAGCCAAAGTTTTTCAGATACATACCGAAACGGTTAAGCCAGTGCAGTTGGCTGATGAATATGCACATCCAGCTAATACTGTGTGTTATGGTATTATAAGGTATGGTGCCAAAATTTCAGCAAGTGAACCAGTGACAGGAGGCGGCAACGCCTGGAATGTTTTTATTGATAAAGCTAAAAAACTATTGAAATTTTGATAGATGGTAAGGAGGAAAACTTAGTAATGTTGGAATTTGACATGGACTTAGATCAGTTTGCTTCGATAAAAGTTATTGGTGTGGGCGGTGGTGGTAATAATGCGGTCAATCGCATGATTGGTGCTGGCCTGCAGGGAGTAGAATTTATCACTGTAAATACAGATGCGCAGGCGTTAATTGGCTCTGAGGCTAACTATCGTATTCAGATTGGCGAGAAATTGACTAAAGGTTTGGGGGCAGGTGCTAATCCCGATATTGGTGAAAAGGCTGCTCAAGAAAGCCGAGACGACATAATTAAGGTTCTTAAAGGATCGGACATGGTGTTTATCACAGCTGGTATGGGCGGTGGTACTGGCACCGGCGCGGCACCGATAGTCGCTGAATGTGCCAGAGAAGTGGGAGCGTTAACTGTTGGGGTTGTTACTAAACCTTTTTCTTTTGAGGGACGTAAGCGTCAGCTTCAAGCCGAACGGGGTATTGCTAAGCTTAAAGAGAAAGTAGATACTTTGATTACTATTCCTAATGATCGTTTATTGCAAGTTGTGGATAAACGTACTCCGATCATGGATGCTTTCAAGATTGTCGATGATGTACTCCGTCAGGGCGTGCAGGGGATTTCTGATCTCATTGCCGTACCAGCACTGATAAATCTGGATTTCGCTGATGTTAAGACTATTATGAGCGACGCTGGTTCAGCACTTATGGGTATTGGTTTTGGTACAGGGGATAACCGGGCAGTTGTAGCTGTTGAAGCGGCAGTTAAGAGTCCGCTCTTAGAAATGTCAATTGATGGTGCTAAAGGCGTATTACTTAACTTTACTGGCGGTCCTAATACTACCCTGTTTGAAGTTAATGAAGCGGCTGATATTATTGCTAAAGCGGCTGATCCGGAAGCTACGATTATATTTGGAGCTACCATTGATGAATCATTTGAAGACCAAGTCCGGGTAACTGTCATTGCTACTGGTTTTGACCCGTTGCCATTAAAAGCAAGTGCAGGTAAAGGGGAAGCTCCAGTTATTGAACCGTTTAAAGGGCGGGATTTAGATATCCCAGCTTGGATGCGGCGGTAGAAAAAAATAAGAAGGACTATACTATAAAGCCCGGCTCATTGTGAGCCGGGTTTTTGTCTATTTTTGAAATAATATATATGGCAAAAAATTACATTATTTTAGAGAGATACTTAGTATAATTGGAATAACGATTTTATTCAAAGCATATAGTCTTATGTATTAAGTGACTTTATGGTATAAATTTCTATTTGGAAAGGTATGACTAGTGACCATATATGCTGATGTAGTATTGTTGATCAATTTTATTATGAATAGCATCATTTTAGTAGTAACAGCTTATGCGGCAGGCATTTCTTTTTGCTGGAAACGCTTGTTAATGGCGGCTGTAGCGGGAGGCGTATATACATTAGTTGGTATCTTTCCGGAAATGGCTATGCTTTATAGTATTCCCGGAAAGTTATTGGCGTCTGTGGTGATTATTTTATTGGCTTTTGGCTATAAGTCAGTAAAAATGACAGTAATACTTACAGGCATTTTTTTTATTGTATCGTTCATCTTGGGTGGGGCAGTGCTAGGCTGGTTGTACTTCATTCAAACAGCAGCACCCGATAGAGCTAGCAATATTATTAAACTCTCCTGGGGGGATTTAGCGGTAGGCAGTGTTATAGCCATAGTTCTCATCATGCTGGTTGTCAAAAGACTTCTGGCCAGAATGTACCGACATAAGACTTATTATCAAACAAGAATAGAGTATGCCGGACAGTTACAGGAGATTACTGGTATGCTGGATACTGGTAATGGCCTTTATTCGCTACTTCGACGCAAACCGGTAGTACTTTTGTCCCTCCAGTCGGCAATTCAACTACTAGGCAGCCAGGTAGCAGCGTTCTTAACAACTAATCAGCCGGATTCTTGGGTAGCGAATCTTGACAAATGTCAGGATTCAGCTTGGTTAGCTAGGGTGGAGATTATACCCTGCCAGTCTATCGGCGGCTGTAATCTGTTACTTGGTTTTCGACCAGATAGTATTACCGTGATGCATAAGGAGGAGTCGTTTTATACCTCCGAAGTACTTATTGGCATTTATGCTGGTACTTTTGCTACAAATAGTGATTGTCAAGCGCTCTTACATCCGGCGCTTATAACCGAGATCAATATTATCAAGGAGGAAAATACATGCAAATTACCTGGTCAATAATTAAATTGTATATAAAGCTAAGATGCATATCATTGCTTCAGGCTATTGGTTGGCTCAAGCCTGATGAAGTCTTTTATGTGGGTAGCGCAGAAATTTTACCGCCCCCTCTATCAGGGGATGAAGAGATTTTTTTGCTTAACCGTTTGCAAAAAGGTGATAAATCTGTCAGAAGTATATTTATTGAACGTAATCTTCGGCTTGTCGTCTATATTGCTCGCAAATTTGAAAACACCGGTGTAAGTGTCGAAGATTTAGTTAGTATTGGCACAATTGGCCTAATCAAAGCAGTAAACACATTTGACCCAATCAAAAAGATTAAATTAGCGACGTATGCTTCGCGGTGTATTGAAAATGAAATTTTAATGTATTTGCGCCGTAACAGTAAAACCCGGGCGGAGGTATCCTTTGATGAACCGTTAAATATTGATTGGGATGGTAATGAACTGTTACTTTCGGATGTGTTGGGTACAGATAATGATATCATTTATAAGTCAGTGGAAGAAGAGGTTGACAAAACACTGCTATATACAGCCATGAGCAAGTTGTCAGGGCGGGAACAAAGAATTATGGAGCTGCGCTTTGGTCTTAATGATGACGGTAATGAACGCACACAAAAAGAAGTAGCCGATATGCTGGGAATATCTCAGTCTTACATATCAAGGCTGGAAAAGAGAATAATAAAAAGGCTGCGAAAAGAGATATCTCGCATGGAGTAAGGTTCTAATAACTGGACAGTGAAAAGTTTTATAAATTAATCGCAAAAAACGCATCCGTCGGGATGCGCTTTTTGTTTTG
>Ga0316604_10000291_pt1 | contig 69838 bp, 65 predicted proteins | sample OWC_soil_day20_C_FD_207650 | JGI IMG/M metagenome (GOLD analysis project Ga0316604, IMG submission 207650) | Wetland soil microbial communities from Old Woman Creek delta, Ohio, United States - OWC_soil_day20_CT | ecosystem: Environmental > Terrestrial > Soil > Wetlands | place: USA: Ohio... | reverse complement strand
TCCGGCATGTTGTGGTCGTCGCCGTCCACCATCTGCTTGGCCTTCGACAACCACTCTTTGTCCGCCGGCGTCATCTTGTTCAGATGCTTGAAGCGGAAAAAGAGGCCGAGGAAGGACACCGCCATCAGCACCCCGACGTAGGGGTGGATGATGCGCGCCCAGACCGGGCCGCCGAACAGCTGCGTCAGCGGAAAGAAGGCCGGGTGGAAGAAGGCCAGACCGGAGAGGGCGAGCAGGATGAAGCTGATACCCACCACCCAGTGATTGGCCCGTTCCTTGGGCTCGTAGCGCTTGAGGTCTTTCGGATCGCGGATCATTGTGCATCCTCCTTCTCGATCTCGTCCTCGATCTCTTTCGAGACCTCGTTCGGACCCTTGGTCACGTAATGGAACAGGCTACCCAGTGCAACACCGGCCAAAGCCAGGGTGGCGAGCGGCTTGGCGAAGCCCTTCCACAACGAGACCAGCGGGCTGATCGACGGGTTGGCCGGCAGGCCGTGGTACAGCCCCGGCTGGTCGGCATGGTGCAGCACGTACATGACGTGCGTACCGCCGACGCCTTCCGGATCGTACAGGCCGGCCTTGTCGAAACCGCGTTCCTTGAGGTCGGCGATCCGCGTTTCGGCGAAGTCCTTCATGTCCTCCTTGCTACCGAACTGGATCGCGCCAGTCGGGCAGGCCTTGGCACAGGCCGGAGCCTGGTTGGCTGCCACCCGGTCGGAACAGAGCGAGCACTTGTAGGCTTTGCTGTCCTTCTGGGAGATGCGGGGGACGTTGAAGGGGCAGCCGGTCACGCAGTAACCGCAGCCAATGCAGTTTTCCTGATGGAAATCGACAATGCCGTTGCTGTACTGGATGATCGCGCCGGGAGATGGACAGGCCTTCAGGCAGCCGGGGTCGGAACAGTGCATGCAGCCGTCCTTGCGGATCAGCCACTCCAGCGTGTTGTTCTGCTCCACTTCCGAGAAGCGCATGACGGTCCACGATTCCGGCCCGAGATCGGTCGGATTGTCGTGGACACCGACGTTGTTGCCGATTTCCGGCCGCAGGTCGTTCCATTCCATGCACGCCGACTGGCAGGCCTTGCAGCCGATGCAGGTCGATACGTCGATCAGCTTGGCGATCTCGATGGTCTGGCGTGCCTGCGTCGAGGGTGTCGTCGTCGCGGAGCGCTGTTTGATGTCTAGCGATTGCAGTGCCATGGCAGCTCTCCTTAGATCTTCTCGATGTTGACGAGGAAGGACTTGAACTCCGGTGTTTGCGAGTTCGCGTCACCGACAAAGGGCGTCAGGGTGTTGGACAGGAAGCCCATCCGCGCCACGCCCTTGAATCCCCAGTGGATGGGGATGCCGACGTGATGCACCTTCTGCCCGTTCACATTGAGCCCCTTGATGCGCTTGGTGACCACCGCCACGGCCTTGATGAAGCCCCGGTTGGAGCGCACCTTGACCTTGTCGCCACTGGCGATGCCCTTCTCCTTCGCCAGTTCCTCGCCGATTTCGACGAACTGTTCCGGCTGCAGGATCGCGTTGATCTTGGCGTGCTTGGTCCAGTAGTGGAAATGCTCGGTCAGGCGATAGGTCGTCGCGGCATACGGGAAGTCCTTGGCTGTGCCGAAGACTTCCATGTCCCCCTTGAACACCCGGGCGGCCGGATTGCTGATGGCCTTGGGATTCTTGTTCATCGGGTTGGTGCCGATCGGCGTCTCGAACGGCTCGTAGTGTTCCGGGAACGGTCCTTCCGCCATCATTTCGCGGGCGAAGAAGCGGGCGATCCCCTCCGGGTTCATGATGAATGGCCCCATGCCGTCGGTCGGGTTCGAATCCGCCTTGAAATCGGGGATGTCGGAGCCTGTCCACGCCGCGCCATTCCACCAGATCTGCTTGCGCTTCGGGTTGAACGGCTTGCCGCTCGGATCGCAGGACGCACGGTTGTACAGGATGCGGCGATTGGCCGGCCATGCCCAGGCCCAGTTCAGGGTCTGGCCGTTGCCCCACGGATCGCTGTTGTCGCGCCGCGCCATGTTGTTGCCAGCCTGCGTCCATGAGCCGCTGAAAATCCAGCAGCCGCTGGTCGTCGTGCCGTCGTCGCGCAACTGGGCAAAGCTGTCCAGTTGTTCGCCGGCTTTGCGGATCAGCTTGGTCGGGTCCTTCGGGTCGTAGAGGTCGACCAGCGCCTTGCCGTTGTACTCCTTGGCAACTTCTTCCGGTGACGGTTCGTACGGGTCCTTGTAGGCCCAGGTCAGGTTGAGGATGGCATCCGGATAGGCGCCGCCCTTTTCCTTGTACATCGCCTTGAGCTTCATGAAGATGCCGGCCATGATCGCCGGGTCGGTCTTCGCTTCGCCGGGTGGCTCGGCGCCCTTCCAGTGCCATTGCAGCAGGCGGCTGGAGCTGACCAGCGAACCGTCTTCTTCGGCGAAACACGACGAAGGCAGGCGGAAGACCGTGGTCTGGATCTTGGCCGGATCGACGTCGTTGTACTCGCCGTAGTTCTTCCAGAATTCTGAAGTTTCGGTGGCCAGCGGGTCGATGATGACCATGTACTTGAGCTTGGCCATCGCCGTGCCCAGCTTGGCCTTGTTCGGGAACGAGGCGAGCGGGTTGAAGCCCTGGCAGAAGTAGCCGTTCATCTTGCCCTGGTACATGTCGTCCATCACCATCAGGACGTCATGCACCTTGTCCAGCTTGGGCAGCATGTCGAAGCCCCAGTTGTTCTCCTTGGTCGCGGCGTCGCCGAACCAGGTCTTCATCAGACTGACGTGGAACTTCTCGTAGTTCTGAAGATAGGACATCTGGTTGGGACGCATCGGCTTCGGCGCCCGCTTGGCGATGTAGGCCGCGTAGTCGGTCTCCTTCTCGCCCGGCAGGGTCATGTAACCCGGCAGCAGGTTGGACATCAGACCGAGGTCGGTCAGGCCCTGGATGTTGGAGTGACCGCGCAGCGCGTTCATGCCGCCGCCGGCGACACCGATGTTGCCGAGCAGCAACTGCACCATGGCGCCGGTGCGGATCATCTGCGAGCCCTGCGAGTGCTGCGTCCAGCCCAGCGCGTACAGGATGGTCATCGTCCGGTCGCCGGTTGCCGTCGAGGCCATCATTTCGGCGACCTTGAGGAAGGCGTCCTTCGGCGTGCCGCAGATCTTCTCGACCATCTCCGGCGTGTAGCGGCTGTAGTGCTGCTTCATCAGCTGGTACACGCAGCGCGGGTCCTGCAGTGTCGGGTCGGTCTTGACGTAGCCGTCCTCGCCCTTGACGTAGTTCCAGCTGGCCTTGTCGTAGCTGCGCTTCTCCGGGTTGTAGCCCGAGAAGATGCCGTCGTCGAAGGCATAGTCGTTGCCGACCAGGAAGCTGAAGTCGGTGTAGGCCTTGACGTACTCGTGATGAATCTTGTCGTTGGTCAACAGGTAATTGATGACGCCGCCCAGGAAGGCGATGTCGGTGCCGGTACGGATGGGTGCGTAGAAGTCGGCGACCGAGGCCGAGCGCGTGAAACGCGGGTCGACAACGACGAGTTTTGCCTTGTTCTGCTTCTTCGCTTCAATAACCCACTTGAATCCTACCGGGTGTGCTTCTGCGGCGTTGCCACCCATCACCAACACGACATCGGCATTCTTGATGTCGACCCAGTGATTGGTCATTGCGCCACGGCCAAATGTCGGAGCCAGACTGGCCACCGTCGGACCGTGTCAAACACGCGCCTGATTGTCGAAGGCAATCATCCCGGTCGAGCGAACGACCTTGTGGGTGATGTATCCCGATTCGTTGCTGGAGGCGGAGGCGGCGAGGAAGCCGGTGCTCAGCCAGCGATTGACGGTGACACCGTCCGCATTCTTGGCGATGAAATTGGCGTCGCGGTCTTCCTTCATCAGGGTCGCGATGCGGGTGAAGGCTTCATCCCAGGAAATGCGCTTCCATTCGTTCGTGCCGGCTTCGCGCACTTCCGGGTGCTTCAGGCGGTTCGGGCTATGGACGAAATCAAGCAGGCCAGCGCCCTTGGGGCAGAGCGAGCCGCGATTGACCGGATTGTCCGGGTCGCCTTCGATGTGGATGATTTCCTGATGGACGTTTTTCGACTTGTCGCCGATCGAATACATCAGGAGGCCGCAGGCCACGGAGCAATACGGGCAGGTATTGCGTGTTTCGGTGGCGCGGGCCAGTTTGTAGGTACGTACTTCCGCGAGGGCTGCGGTCGGTGAGAATCCCATCAGTGCGATGGACGACCCCCCTAGCCCGGCGGAGCAGACCTTGAAGAACTGCCGCCTATTCATGTTCATTGAGCTTTCCTCCTCATGCGACCCCATGTCGCAAGGGAAACACGTTGCAATCAACGTGCCATTGCAGGTAAGTCGTTGAACATTGGGAAATTGCGAGTTCAGTCCTTGCTGGATAAGTGGGACATTTTGTCCATTTGGTGGCTGATCGGGACAAATTGTCCCGGTATTGTCTTGCGGGTCCAGTGCGTTGAGTACGCCTTCTGGCGGGCGTTTAGCGGAAATATTCGTATCGTCGTTGGCGCTACCTGGCCGTTTTTTTATAGCCAGTTCAGCGGCCGCGTGCCTTGCCTGCTTTCGGGCTGCCTTTGGCCGCTGATCGTGGTCCTCCGGTGCTGCGAGCGCCACTGCGCTTTCCGCCGCCTTCATCGAAGCCGACCCAGTTGCCCGGGACGCCCTTACTGCCCCGGCCGCCGGCGACCTTGGGCTTTTTCGGTTTCTTGGCCGCGATGGCGCTGGCACCCGTCAGTGGCACGCGATGATCCGGCTCGAAGCCGGGTTCTTCCTCGCGGCTCAGGGTCTGCTTGATCAGCGTCTCGATGGCGGCGAGCAGGGGGGCTTCGTCGGCGCAGACCAGCGAGATGGCCTGGCCGGTGGCGCCGGCCCGGCCGGTACGGCCGATACGGTGAATGTAGTCTTCGGCGACGATGGGCAGGTCGTAATTGACCACCTGCGGCAAGTCGTCGATATCCAGGCCGCGGGCGGCGACGTCGGTGGCGACCAGGATCTGCACTTCGCCGGCCTTGAAGCTTTCCAGCGCGCGCAGGCGGGCCGGTTGCGGCTTGTCGCCGTGGATGGCGTCGGCCTTGATCTTCTTGGCGAGCAGGGTGGCCACCAGCTCATCGACACCGCGCCGGGTCTTGACGAAGACCAGCACCTGACCCCACTTGCGGTCCTTGCGCATGAACAGGAACAGTTCGGTCTTGCGTTTCTTGTCGACCGGCACGACCCATTGCTTGATCGCCTTGACGGTACTGTTGCGCGGCGCGACTTCGATGGACAGGGGATCGCGCAGGCGGCCCTTGGCCAGGCTGCGGATTTCGTCGGAGAAAGTGGCCGAGAAGAGCAGGGTCTGGCGCTTCCTGGGCAGGGCGGCGAACAGCGTGTCGAGTTCATGGGCGAAGCCAAGATCGAGCATGCGGTCGGCTTCGTCGAGGACCAGCGTCTGTACCTGCTTGAGCTTGATGGCGTTCTGGGTGAACAGATCGATCAGCCGGCCTGGCGTGGCGACCAGCACATCGACACCACGGCGCAGGCGCATCATCTGCGGGTTGATACTGACGCCGCCATAGGCCGCATAGGTGCTGACCGGCAGGTGCTCGCCGTACTGGCGGAAACTGGCATGGACCTGCTCAGCCAGTTCGCGGGTCGGTACCAGGACCAGGACGCGGATCGAATTGCTGGCGACCTTGTCTTCGCTTTCGCTGAGGCGCTGCAGAATGGGCAGCGCGAAGCCGGCGGTCTTGCCAGTGCCGGTCTGCGCCGCGGCCATCAGGTCGCGCCCGGCGAGAACGGCAGGAATGGCCTGGGCCTGGATCGGTGTCGGTGTTTCGTAGCCGAGCGTTTCGAGGGCCTGGAGCAGTGGGGCGGCGAGGCCGAGCGAAGAGAAGGTCATGGCAGGCAGTAAAAAGCGGAAAGGCGAGAGTTTAACCCGCCGCCGCTTCGCTGCCTTGGTCAATGATCAGAAGGTGATGACCTTGTCTGCCCGCACCGTGTATTCCGCCAGTTCGATCAGGGTACCGATACTGGTGCCGGGGATCAGCGGCAACTCGCCCAGACCACGGGCCAGCGCACAGGTTCGACACAGCTTGATGGTGACGCCGGCGGCAACCAGTTGTTCGACCATACCTTGCAGACCATTGCCCGCACCGTCCACCTGATTGGGCAGGCCGACGACAGTGGCATCGGACATCAGGAAAATGCTCAGTTCCGGCTTGTCGTCCCGACCAGCCAGCGCGGTTGCCAGACGCAGTGCGGACAGGCAACGTTCGCTGCCGTAGGGAGGGGCATGGATGATGATCAGGATGGATTGCACGGGAATCTCCGAAAGTGATGCGCAAAAGGAAAGGGCTACGAAGTTGGCTTGCCGAGCAGGCGGTTGATGCTTGCGGACAGGTCAGCCATATTGACGGGTTTGGTCAGGAAATCATCCATACCGGCGGCAAGACAGTTCTGGCGATCTTCTTCGAAGGCGCCGGCAGTCAGGGCGACGATCGGCAGGCGCGGCTGGCCATTGGCCATTTCCCAGCGGCGAATCTGCGTTGTTGCTTCGAAGCCGTCCATGACCGGCATCTGGCAATCCATCAAAATGAGGTTGGGGCGCATCCCCTGTGCAATGGCATCGACCGCTTCCTGCCCGTTGTCGACACTCTTGCTCTGGATGCCCATTTTGCCGAGCATGGCCTGGGCGACCTTGCGGTTGACCGGGTTGTCCTCGACGATCAGGACAAGCCCTGCCAACGTCGGCGCCTCGGCTGGAACCTCGATGCTGGTCGTGCGTGCCGTCTTGCGGCTGTCGACATTGGCAGTCTGTTGAATAGCCTGAACCCGGAACCAGAAACGCGATCCCTTGCCAGGTTCGCTTTCGACACCGGCATCGCCACCCATCAGCTTGGCCAGGTTGTGGACGATGGATAGTCCCAGCCCGCTGCCGCCATACTCACGGGTCGTCGAGCTGTCGGCCTGGGAGAATGGCCTGAACAACAGGGTGAGTTTCTCCGGTGGAATGCCGATGCCGCTGTCGGTGACGGAAAATTCCAGCAGGCTGGCGTCTACCGTGGACTCGATTTCGCGACCTTCAATGCGGACGAAGCCGCTGCCGGTAAATTTGATCGAATTGTTGATCAGGTTGGCGAGCATCTGACGCAGGCGCATCGGGTCGGCCAGATAACGCTGGTCGATGGGGCCGTGCCAGACTGCCTCGATCACGAGCCCTTTGGCTTTTGCCGATTCGGCAAACAGCGTGGCGGCTTCATCGACGATTTGCCGGGGAGAGAAAATGGCCGGCGTCAGTTCCAGCTTGCCGGCTTCGATCTTGGAGAAGTCGAGGATGTCGTTGAGCAGTGCCAGCAGGCTCTGGCCGGAGTTGAGTATCGTCCGGGCGTGATCGTGCTGTTCCTGCTCCGTTAATCTGGAAACCAGCATCAGCTGCGCCATGCCGAGAATGCCGTTCATCGGCGTCCGGATTTCGTGCGACATGGTGGTCAGGAAGCGGCTCTTGGCCTGATTCTCTGCCTCGGCGATTTCCTTGGCCCGTAGGGCTTCTTCTTCGGATTGCTTGCGTTCGCGCTCCTTTTCCTTGAACGATTCGTAGTTTTCAAAAATGAAGAACAAGGCGATCAGGTAAACACAGGTCGTGGCGATATCCAGCGTTGAGTAGCCGGTCGCGAAAAGGCCCGAGGCATGGACGGCGACGATGGCCAGAATGATGCCGCTCAGCCACAGGCGGCCAATTTTCCGGCCCTTGAGAAAGAAGCCCGAGGCGGCGAGCAGGAAAAACAGCGACAGGCGCATCGTGTTGTTCGTCGCCAGCAGGTAGATGGCCAGAAAAAGAACGAACGAAAGCGACAGCGACAAGGTGCTGACGATTTCGACCTTTTGCGGGTTACGCCGCAGGTAGAGCAGCAGTCCGAAGTTGAAGCCGGCGAAGCCAAAATCGACGAATCCCATGGCGACGCTGGTTTGCCAGCGGACAAACCCCATCACGAAGGCGACTAGCCCGGCGAGCAGGAATACGCTGTAGAGAAAGCCGATCTTGGCCGTCGACTCTTCGTCCAAGGGAACATCCTGGTCGATGGGCTGTGGCGGAGCGGGCATTATGGTCTGTTCTGCTTGAGTCAATCAGTCAGCGCTGGAAAGGGATGCTGGATCGTACTGCTATCGCCGGGTCAGCAACAGCCCGCATTCCAGATGGTGTGTGTAGGGGAACTGGTCGAACACGGCTGAAGCTTTGATTTCGTGGGTGTCCTGCAGCGCGATGACATTCTCCCGCAGGGTTTCCTGATTGCAGGAAATGTACAGGATACGGTCGAAACCACGGGCGAGTTCGAGTGTGACGGCATCCAGCCCGCTGCGTGGCGGATCGACGAACAAGGTGGCGTGGTGGAAGGGTTCGAGATCGATATCCTTCAGGCGCTGGAATTCTTCGCGGCCAGCCAGGGCATTACTGAATTCTTCGCTCGACATGCGAACCAGCGCGACGTTTTCGACCTGATTGGCGGCCAGGTTGTACTGGGCGGCATGGACCGACGATTTGCTGACTTCGGTGGCCAGTACGCGCTCGAATAGCGGCGACAGCGCGATAGTGAAATTGCCGTTGCCGCAGTAAAGCTCCACCAGGTTGCCGCCAAACCCGGCGGCTTGCTGGCAGGCCCAGCCCAGCATCTGGCGATTGACCCCGCCGTTGGGCTGGGTGAAGCTGCCTTCGACCTGCTTGTAACGGAGCTGCCGGCCGTTCAGTTCGAAGCCTTCGAGCACCCAGTCGCGGTCGAGGACGATTTTCTGACCCCGGCTGCGGCCGATCAGGCCGATGCCGAGTTCGGCCGCCATTTCACGGGCCGCAGCTTCCCAAGCCTCGTCGAGTTGGCGGTGGTAGATCAAGGTGACCAGCATTTCGCCGCTCAGCGTGGCCAGGAAATCGGCCTGGAACAGCCGGCGGCGCAGGCTCTCGTTGCCCCGGAGCTTGTCGCGCAGGCGCGGCATCAGGTGGCAAATCGATTCGGCGGCCGGCGGGAAGGTTTCGAGGGTGATCGGTTGTTTGGGATCGGCCGGATCGAACATCGCGTAGTTGAGATCGTCGCCTTCGTGCCAGATGCGGAACTCGGCGCGCATCCGGTAATGCAGCGGCGCGGAGGCATGTATGGCCGTATTTGCAACGCCGAAGGGAGCGAAGTTTTGCTCGAAATGGGCGACCTTGGTCGCAAGCTGGATAGGGTAGTCGGCGGGATCGTAGGTCGGGAGCGGCATGGTCTTGGAGCAGGAGCAGGTTAGGGCGCCGGGTGGCGGTCGCGGCAAGGGGCGAAATATACGCCGGTCTGCCGGGTGGGGCGAGCGGTCAGCGCATCCGCTGGCGCAGCCAGGCGCTGGCCTGATCGACGGCAATCGACAGCAACAGCATGGCCATGATCACGGTCGAGGCTTGCGCATGATGGAACAGCGAAAGCTCGAAATAGAGCAGCTGGCCAAGGCCGCCGGCGCCGACAAAGCCGAGGATGGCGGCCATCCGGATATTCATTTCCCAGCGGTACAGCGTATAGGCGATCAGCTGCGGTGCCGCGCCGGGCAGCGTGCCGTAAAGGAAGGCGAAGCCGCCCGGTGCGCCGGCCAGGCGCAGGGCCTTGCCGGGTGTGGGCGGCGCATTGTCGAGCGCTTCGGCGTAGAGGCGGCCAAGCACGCCGGCCGTGTGCAGGGCCAGCGCCAGCGCACCGGCAAAGGGGCCGAGGCCGACGGCAAGGGCGGTGATCGTCGCCCAGACCAGCTCCGGCACTGAGCGCAGTGAGTTGAGGATGAAGCTGAACGGCGCCCGCCATTTCGGCAGCGCCAACAGCAGGCCGGCGATGGCCGCCAGCAGCGTGCCAACGACCGAGATGGCCAGTGTTTCCCAGATGCCCTTTGCGACCTTGGCCAGCCACTCTGCGGAAAGGTCGGGCGGGAAGAAACCGGCGATGAATTCGCCGATGGAATGGGCTGCTTCGGCTGAAAAAAGTTCGCCAAAGCCGATGTCGAGCAGTTGGAAGCTGGCAACGATTGAAGCGAACAGCGTGACGAGCAGGCCGATGCTGCGCCAGCCGAAAGGGGAGGCATGATTCGCTGGCGGCGTGTCGAGCGCCCGGCGCAGCCAGCCCGACAGGCCGTCGGCCGAGAAGACGAGCCCCATGAAGGTAAGCAGGATGGTCGCCGCTTCGCCGCCATTGAGCATCTTCATGGCCTGATCCATCAACTGGCCAAGGCCGCCGGCACCGACGAAGCCCATGACCACCGAGGCACGGATGGCGCACTCCCAGCGATAGACCGTGTAGGAAGCGAGTTCCTTCGAGGCCTGCGGAATCAGGCCGTAGAGAATGGCCAGCAGCCGGCTGGCACCGCTGTGGCGCAGCGCCCGGGCCGGGGCAGCATCGACCGATTCGAGGATTTCGGCATAAACCTTGGCCAGCATGCCGCCGTAGGTCAGTCCCAGCGCCAGCACGCCGGCCGCTGGGCCAAGACCAAAGACGCGGACGAAAACAAGCGCCCAGACCAGTTCGGGAATGCCGCGCAGGATGGTCAGCAGGCTGCGGGTAATCGGGTTGAGGGTTGGTTTTTCGCGCCCGGCGCCAGTGGCGAGATAAGCCATCGGCACGGCAATCAGGAAGGCGAGTGCCATGCCGGCGGTGGCGATGGCCAGTGTTTCCAGCGTCGCCTTGGCGAGATAGCCAAGGAATTCGGCACCGGTTTCCGGTGGCAGGAAGGCCGCAAGAAAGTTGCCGATGACCTTCAGATTGCCGCTATCGAACAGGGCGCCCGGCTTGACCTCGGCGGCCTGGAATAATGGCCAGAGGATGACGAGCGTTGCCAGTGCGCCGATCAGGCGGCCACGAGCAGCAGGGTCGCGGTTGGCTGGATTCAGCAGCATTTCGCCCGCGTCGCTGCATCATTGGCAGGGGCTTGCGACAGGAAATGCGGTTCGTGCGCCTGGATGGGCAACTGCTCGCCTTCGCTGGCGTACAGCTCATGCAGCATTGGCACGGTAACTCTCTCGCTGGGCAGATCAAAGGCGATACGGCCGGCCTTGACGCCGACGATGCGCGGGAAGTTGCCGAGCGCCAGGTCGACGGCGTGCAGACTGGCGACCAGCGTCGCGCCACAGGCCTCGGCATCGGCCGTCAGCAGGCGGATGGTGGCCAGCGCCAGTGCCGGGTCGAGGGCGGAAACCGGTTCGTCGGCAAGGATCAGTTCCGGCTGCTGGTAAAGCACGCGGGCGATGCCGACACGCTGCAACTGTCCGCCGGAGAGTTCGTCGCAGCGGGCGAACAGTTTGTCGGCCAGATCGACACGTTCGAGCGCGGCACGGGCTCCGGGGATATCGAGCGGATAAACCAGCGAGGCCAAGGACTTCCAGGCTGGCCACTGGCCAAGCTTGCCAGCCAGAACGGCCGTCACGACGCGTTGCCGGCCGGGAATCGGTGGCGATTGGTGGACGGTGCCGATACGGGCGCGTAATGCCTTGATTGCTGAGGTGTCCCAGAAATTCTGATCAAATTCGAAAACTTCCGCCAGGCCATCAGTCGGCTCCAGCGCTGTACCGAGCACCGATAGCAGCGAGGTCTTGCCAGCGCCGGACGGGCCGATCAGGGCGATGCGCTCGCCTTTCTCCGCCAGCAGCGTGATGCCTTTCAGCGCGGCAAAACCGTTGGCGTGGGTCAAGCCCACGCCGTTCAGCCTGAAACTCATGCCTGACTTACTTCAGCAAGCCGGCCGAATGGGCGGCCTTTTCGATACCGTCGTAGTTTTCCTTCTTGGTCGGAATGAACTTGGCAGCACGTTGCAGGGCGAGAATTTCCTTGTGTTCCGGGTTGGCCGGGTCGAGCTTCAGGAAAGCGTCGGTCAGTTTCTTGATGATCACCGGGTCGAGGTCGCCGCGGACCGTCCAGTTGTAGTCGAAGTAGGGCGGGGTGGTGGCGAAGACGCGGACCTTGTCGGTATCGACCTTCTTGGCCTCGACCATCTTGTCCCAGACCGAGGCGTTCAATACGCCAGCTTCAGCCTTGCCTGCCGCGACGAAGGCAACGGTGGCGTCATGGGCGCCGGAGAAGGCGACGTTCTTGAAATCCTTTTCCGGATTCAGGCCGGCCTGCTGCAGGAAAAAGCGTGGCATCAGGCTGCCCGAGGTCGATGACGGGGCGCCGAAAGCGAAGGTCTTGCCCTTGAGATCGGCCAGCGACTTGATGCTCGGGTCGGCGGTGATGAACTTGGACGTGAACTTGGCATCCTCCTCGCGCTGGGCGATGGGGATGGCCGTGCCGTTGGTGCGGATCTTGGCTTGCACGAAGGTGAAGCCGCCGAGCCAGGCGAGGTCGATCTTCTTCGTGGCCAGCGATTCGACCACCGCAGCGTAGTCGGATACCGGCGTGAAGATGACCTTCATGCCGGTCTGCGCTTCGAGGTATTTGCCAAGCGGGGCGAACTTGCGTTGCAGTTCGGTTGGTGCTTCGTCCGGAATGGCCGAGACGCGCAGGACTGCGTCGGAAGCGAGGGCCGGCAGGGCGGCAGAAATGGATGCAGCGAAAGCGCAGGCAACCGCGCCCTTGAGCGCCGCGCGGCGCAGGGAAGAAAAGCTCATGTTGTACTCCGATTTTTCCAGCAACCGCCGCCGTGCGGATGTCACGGCAGCTTACAAGGCGCCGAGGCGCCAACCATTCGATGCGGTACACAGACCGCAGGCAGCATGATAGCCGTTTCTGTCGATAGCAAAAGCAGGGCCAGCGCCAGGAAGACGAATTCAATGGATCGAGGCGGCATGCCAGCTGGGAAATGCGTCATTTTGTCCCGGGGCGCATGGACAAATTGTCCGGCGCACTCGTCGGTAATGCATGCGAAAATTGTCGTTGAAAACAGTGATTGGCGGAGACATGGAAGAAAGCTTGGTCGGCGAACGCGAGGCGCCTTGGCGGCAGTATTCGGTACTGATTGTTGATGATGAACCGGGGATGCTCAGTTTCCTGCAGCGGGCCTTGAGTTCGCGCTGTGGCCTGGTTGACTGCGCCGACACTGTCGAAGCCGCGCGGCCCATGTTGAGTCGTAACCGTTACGATCTGATCGTGCTCGACATTGCTTTGCCCGGCTGTTCCGGCATCGACTGGCTGCACGAGCTGCGCCAGGATGGTTATGCCGGTGACGTCGTGTTGATGACTGCCTATGCCGATCTCGATACGGCTATCGACGCCCTGCGGGCCGGTGCCGCCGATCTGCTGCAAAAACCTTTCTCGCTGGCGCTGGCCCTGAATGCCATCCAGCGTTGCTTCGAACGCTCGTCGCTGGCGCGCGAAAATTTTGTGCTGCGTCGTGAAGTCAGCACGCATGCGGTCGATATCGAAGGGGTGGTCGGGCAGTCCGACCTGATGATCAAGGTCTGCGAGCGCCTGAAGCGCATTGCACCGACGTCGGCGACCGTTTTGCTCAGCGGCGAATCCGGTACGGGCAAGGAAGTGGCTGCCCGTGCCTTGCACCGGATGAGCCAGCGGGCGGCCGGACCTTTTGTGCCAGTCAATTGCGCCGCCATTTCCGCCGAGTTGATCGAGTCCGAGCTGTTTGGTCACATCAAGGGGGCTTATACCGGGGCGCAGCAAAACCGCGAAGGCCTGTTCTATTACGCCCGGGGCGGTACGCTCTTCCTGGACGAAATTTCCGAATTGCCATCCGCCGCCCAGGCCAAGCTGCTGCGCGTGCTGGAAGAACGCCGGATCAGGCCGGTCGGCTCGGAGCAGGAAGTGGCGGTCGATGTCAGGGTGATCGCGGCCACCAACCGCGATCTGAAAACCGAGGTGGCCGCCCAGCGCTTTCGACAGGATCTCTACTACCGACTGCAGGTGCTGGAGGTCACGCTGCCGCCGCTACGCGAGCGGCCGGAGGATATTCCGCTGCTGGTCGAGCATTTCATGGCCCAGCTCACGCCCAACCTTGGCGTGCCGCCGCTTGGCCTCAATCCACGCACGCTGGCGCGAATGGCCGATTACGACTGGCCGGGCAATGTCCGTGAATTACGCAATCTGGTCGAGCGTTCGCTGATTCTCGGCTGGTTCGACATCGGGCCGGAACCGGAAATGGGTATCAACGTCACAGCGGGAAGCGACGAAACGCTGGAGGCCGTTGAAAAACGCCACATTCTTGCCGTGCTGGCGGCCTGTGAGGGCAATAAGTCAGAAGCCAGCCGGCGCCTCGGTATTTCCCGCAAGACCATGGACCGCAAATGTCAGGCCTGGGGGCTCTGACCACGCCTGACCAGCGTTCCATTCGCACGCGCCTGCTTTTGCTGGCGCTGGTGCCGCTCGGCGTGGTGCTGCCGCTGATCATGCTGGCGCTGGCCTACTGGGGCGGCAACTATTTCGACCAGCTGCTGGTGACCAAGGTGCGCAGCGACCTCTCCGTCGCCCACGGCTATTTCGAACGGGTGGCGGAAGGGGTTGGCCGTTCGGTCACCAGCCTGGCCGATTCTGAACGGCTGGCGCGGGCGCTTGGCCGGGGAAAAAAGAGCAATGCGGAGAACAACGCGGCCAATGTGGCTAAATTGCTTGGTTCGACCCAGCTTGAGCAAAAGCTTGATTTCCTTCATTTTCTGGATATCGAACGCGGCAAACAGGATGCCCGCCTGTGGCCGGTGATCGCCGCTGCGCTGGGAGGCAAGGCGGGGACTGAAACCGAGGTGTTTTCCAGCGAGCAGCTGGGTTCGATTAATCCGGCGCTGGCGGCGCGTGCCAAAACGCCATTGCTGGCCACCGCCAATGCCCGGCCGGATAATCGGGAGCTTGAAACGCGCGGTCTGGTGGTCCATTCGGCAGCGCCGGTCTACGGCTCGAATGGCCGGCTGATCGGCGTTCTGGAGGGCGGTGTGCTGCTCAACAAGAACCTCGATTTCATTGATCAGATGAATGCCATCGTTTATCCGGAAGGCGCCTTGCCCTTTGGTAGCGCCGGCACGGCGACCCTGTTCCTCGATGATGTCCGGGTTGCCACCAATGTCCGGCTGTTTGGTGATACCCGGGCGATTGGTACCCGGGTCTCGGCGGTGGTGCACGATACGGTCATCGGCCAGGGCAGAACCTGGCTCGACCGCGCCTTCGTCGTCAGCGACTGGTATGTCTCGGCCTATGAACCCTTGCTCGATGGCCGGCAGCGACGGATCGGCATGCTCTATGTCGGCTTTCTCGAAGGCCCGTTCATGACGGCCCGCATGCAGGCCTTTGCTGCGGTGGCCGGATTGTTCATTCTTGCCATGCTGGTCGCCGGTGCCTTTGCCGTGGTTTCGGCCCGCCGGGTGTTCAAGCCGATCGAGCGCATGCACGCGACGATGCATGCCATCGAACACGGTAACCCGGATGCGCGGGTTGGCATTGTGGAAAGTCAGGATGAGCTCGGCGTGGTTGCCGCCCATTTCGACCGCCTGCTCGACCAGTTGCAGGCTCAGGCCGATTCGCTGAAACGCTGGGGGGCGTCGCTCGATGCCAAGGTGGCCGAGCGCACGGCTGAACTCCAACAGGCGGTCGCTGATCTGAAAGCAGCCCAATCGCAACTGGTGATGAACGAAAAGCTGGCGGCCATCGGCCAACTGACGGCCGGGGTTGCTCACGAGATCAACAATCCGATTGCCGTCATCCAGGGCAACCTCGATGTGCTGCGCGATGTGCTCGGACCACAGGCCGAGCCAGTGGCACAGGAGATCAAGCTGATCCACGACCAGGTTCAGCGGGTCCGCCTGATTGTCGCCAAACTGCTCCAGTTTGCCCGGCCGCAGGATTATGTCGGCTATCTCGAACCGGTCGAGACCGGCCAACTGATCCAGGATTGTCTGCTGCTGGTGCGCCACTTGCTGAACAAGGGCGATATCGCCATTGAGCAGCATATTGATTCGACGCGGCAGATCCTCTGCAACAAGAACGAGTTGCAGCAAGTGATCATCAACCTGTTCGTCAATGCCATCCAGGCCATGCCCGAGGGCGGGGTGCTAAAAATTGCCGTCGAGGACTGGGACCAAGCTGACATGCCGCTCGGCATTCGCCTGGTGGTTAGCGATTCCGGTCCGGGGATCAGCGAGGCCGATCTGGCACAGCTGTTCAAACCCTTCTTCACCGCCAAGAAGCCGGGCGGCAATGGCCTGGGCTTGTGGGTCAGCCAGGCGCTGGTCGAGCGATATGGTGGGAAAATCAGTGCTGAAAGCGGACCCGAGCGTGGGGCCAGTTTTACCGTCTGGCTGCGCTTGGAGCCACAGGGGTTGTAGCGCTCCCCGCGGAAGCTCAAGGCTTATTCGAAACGACCGCTGTCCAGTCCGTTCGCCATGCCGGCCGTGATCCGTTCGAAGGGCAGGATTTTCCTGCCCTTGTGATCCTTCAAGAAGTCATCCGCATCAGCCTTGTTGGCGAGCGGCACAAACTCATGCCCCATCGGGCCGAGCACGTCTGAGCCACTGACGAAATAGGCCGTGCGCGCATCGATGCGCTCGAGGTTGTAGAAATCGGTGACGTAGATGCCGGTAATGTTTTCCTTGTTGTGGCCGGGGGCGAACTTGTTCAGGTCATTGAGAAACTTGAACATGTCCTTGGCGCCGTCGAAAAAATGAGCATGGCCATCCTTCCAGGTTACGACAGCCACCCAGTTCGGGTATTTGGAGACCAGCATGCCGCAGACCGGGCATAGATCCTTGGCGCCAGGTTTGGGCGAGCTTTGGGCAAAGGCAAGGCTGACGCAGAGCGCCAGCCCGAGACCGAGAAGCGTGCGGCGCTGCATTAGCCCTTCTTCATTTCTGCAGCACGCTTGCGCCGCTCTTCGCGCATCTTGCGGATCATGGCGACATCGGACGCCATATCGACGTAGGACTCACGCAGCGCGTCGTTGAAGTTGCCCAGCGCGCCGCCATGCTTGGCCTGAAATTCCTTGGCGGTGCTCGGCGAGGCAAAGGAATGCTTGCTGCGCCGGGTCATCGCATGCTTGAGGTCGGCGCCGATCAGGTAAACCATGCTGTCGACCGGCGTCAGCGGGCGCGGTTCGAGGGGGGAGCCGTAATCGGGCCCCCAGATGTTCTTCGGTTCGCGATCGATGTTGACGCCAAGGCTGAGTGACAGGCAGTGGATGGAGCAGGTGCCGTCGGTCAGGTCATCGGCGTACTGGACCAGCATCCGGGTGCGGTGATGTTCCTTGCGATCCATGCCGCAATACGGGCACTTCGGATATTTCTCGAATTCGTTTTCCAGCGGCTTGGCATCGGCTGGTTTTTTGGGAATGAACTGGTTCGGCGTGCTGTCGGTGGTGCAGGCGGTATTGGCTGCGGCTTGGGTCGAGACGGAGGCGATGCCCGCCAGGGCGGAAATCTTGAGCAGGTCACGGCGTTTCATGTTGTTCTCCCTATCGCTATTTTTGGCCGTGAAATATTAGCGCTCAGTGATGTGCCCGGCCTGCGACATAGTGTCGCACTCAGCCCAGCAGGTTGCGCATGATCGCGTAATAGCGGACCCCCTGCCAGAGCGTCGATATGCCCAGGGCAATGACGAACAGCGCGGCACCTTTCAACAACCAGCCGCGCAGCTTCGGCCCCAACTTGCCGAACAGGAAGGAGGCGGAGAGCATCGAGGGCAGGGTGCCGGCGCCGAAGGCCAGCATCAGCAGGCCGCCTTCCAGCACCGACGGTGCGGTGGTGGCCTTGACGGCCATCGCCATGGTCATCGAGCAGGGCATCAGGCCGTTGATCGCGCCACCAATCAGTGCGCCAACGACCGGGCCTTTCTGCACAGCCAGCGTGAACTGCTTGCGCAGCCAGGCGATGGGTGCGAAGCCCAGGCGGTTGCGGAGGGGGGAAACACCGAGCAGATCCAGGCCGAGCAGGATGACGACGAACCCGGCAACGATTTGCAGCACGCCCTGTAATTTGCCGAACTGGCCAGTCGACACCAGTACCGCACCGATCGCAGCGGCAATCAGCCCGACCACGGTATAAATCCCGACCCGTGCCCCGTGATAAGCCAGATAGGGCCATACCCCCTTGGCGCCGAGCTTCATGAAAAAACCGGACACCAGCCCGCCGCACATGCCCAGGCAATGTCCGCTGCCGAGCAGGCCGGTCATGAAGGCAAGCCAGTACGAAAATTCGGCAATGGCGTGGTGGTGGCTATGGTCCATGGAGTCCGGTGGGAGAGTCGAAAGGCGGGTCCGGGCAGTCTAGCAAATACCGGGAGGTCCGCCTTGATCTGGATGCGACTTGGCCATTTCTCGCACGGATCGGCCAAAAAAAACCCCGCTGGGGGCGGGGGCAAAGGGAGAATGCCCATTTGCGGCGGGCGGTTTCTAGAACGCTTGGGGATCATAGAGTGTTTTTATGAATTTGGAATGCGTCATGGTGTCGCATGCAGCCTGGTGGACAGGGCAGCCTGCGGCAATTGGCCGCACGCCTGAGCATGGGAAAGCCTCTAGAATCGGCGCCAATTCATCTGCCAGCCAAGCCCCTCGCATGTCATCCGCCATTACGACCCTCTACATCGAGCATATCGGTGAACTGCGTCGTTTTCTGGTGCGCCGACTGGCCTGCATCGAAGTGGCTGCCGAGCTGGCACATGAAACCTTCGTTCGCTATCTGGTGGCTGTGCCAACTGCCCCGGTTGCCAATCAGCGTGCCTTTCTGTTCCGCATCGCCGGCAATCTGGCCATCGACTACCTGCGGTCGCATCGATTATCGACGCCGCAGACCGTCGATCTGGAGAGTTGCAGCGATTTGCCCTCAGATGAGCCGGGCCCCGAGCGCTATGCCATCGCCCGCCAGCAACTCGATTGTCTGCGCCGGGCCATTGATGAACTGCCCGCCAAGTGCCGGGAAGTGTTTGTTCGTCACAAGTTCGATGGCATCTCGCAAAAAGCACTGGCGAGCGAATATGGCGTCACGGTGAACGCGATCGAAAAACACCTGGTTCGGGCGCTGGTTTTCCTGCGTTTCAGGGTCATGCCGGCGTGAAGACGGACAGTCTGGAAACGGAGGTCAAACACCGCATTGCGGAGGAGGCGGCAGGCTGGTTTCTTCGCCTGCGGGAATCCGGCCACGAAGAGGGGGCGCACGGCGATTTTCAGCAATGGCTGAATGCCAACGAGATCCATCGGCATGAATACCTGACCATCCAGCGCTTGTGGGGCGGGCTCGACAACCTGCGCCACCGTAACCGGCGCCGGCGTACAACGTCGGTTCTGACTGCGCTGCTCCTGATCTCGCTGGCGACTGTGGCTAGCTTCCACGCCATGCTCAGCAGTGAAGGGCAGATCGAAACGAAGGTGGCCGAGATTCGCCAGCAAGTGCTCGACGACGGCACGATTGCCGAACTCGATGCCGATAGCCAATTGTTGATCGACTATTCGCCCTGGCGTCGGCTGGTGGTCGTGCTGCATGGCCAGGTACAGTTCAAGGTCGCGGCCGGCCTGCGTCCTTTCGAAGTCAGGGCGGCCGGCGCGACGGTGCGCGATATCGGTACCACTTTCAACCTGTATGTCCGCCACGATTCTGCCCGGGTTTCGGTTCAGGAGGGGATCGTCGAGGTGACGCTGGATGCTGGCGGCAAGGCTCGGCGCGTGAATGCGGGTCAGCAACTGGACTATCTTGCCGCCGACCGTGCCTTGCCATGGCCCAAAGTGGCCGATGCCGTTCCCCCCTGGCGGGAGGGGCGCTGGGTTTTTGAGGCAACGCCGCTTGACGAAGTGATTGAGGAAATCAATCGCCACAATGCTCGTCCGGCCGTGCTGGCCGATCCGCGTCTGGGTAGCTATCGAGTCAGCGGCGTATTCGAACAGGTCGACCGGAAAGGGCTGCTGCAAGCCCTGGTTGCTGTCTTGCCGCTACGCCTCGAGGAGCGGAGCGAAGAGACCTTGATCCGCCAGCGCTGAATTTTTTTGCGGGTCGATGTCAGGGTTCCCCGAAATTTTTCGTCTTAAGCAGAGATACCAACGAAAAAATAGGGGAACACGCAATGCCAAGACCGCTTCACCTCGCGCTGCTCGTATCGGCTATCTGGGCCGGCAGCGCTTTCGCCCAGAGCAAATCATTCGACCTGCCGGCACAAGGGCTGGGCAGTGCCCTGACCGCGCTGGCCAAACAGGGCGGCATCCAGATTCTCTTCGATGCCGATGCGCTCAAGGGCAAGCAGGCCTCGATGCTACGCGGCAGCTATTCAGCTGACGAAGCACTCGGCAAGCTGCTATCGGGGAGCGGTTTTCAGGCCGTGTCGACCGGCAAGGCAACCTACGCCATCCAGAAGCGGCCGCCAGCAGAAGGGGCACCCAATGTGCTGGGCGAGGTTACGGTAACCGCGACGCCGGAACGCAGCTACAAGGCGGACAAGGTTAGCGTGGCCGGGAAGATGCCGCTCACCCTGCGCGAGATTCCCAACTCCGTTTCCGTTCTGACCCGGGAGCAGATGGACGATCAGAACATGGTTACCGTTTGGGATGCGATGTCGCAGATGCCCGGGGTTCAGGCCATCGCCAACGATATTTCGCAGGGGCAGTACCACTCGCGAGGGGCGGCGCTCGACGTTCAATTCGACGGCGCGCCCTCGACCTTGCCCTTGTCGGGCTACCAGCAGTTTGACTTGGCCATGTATGAACGCATCGAGGTGTTGCGCGGTCCTTCGGGTTTCGTCCAGGGTTCGGGGGCTATTTCGGGAACAGTCAATTTCGTTCGCAAGCGCGCCGAGAAGGAGTTCGCCAGCCGCTTTCTGGCCTCGACGGGCTCATGGAACAACAATCGCTTGGAGGCCGATGTGACCGGCGGCCTGGCGCAGGATGGCCGCCTGCGCGGCCGGGCCGTGTTCTCCTATGTCGATCGCGACTATGTCTTCAATCGTGTTCATACCGAGAAATGGCTGGCATTCGGTACGCTGGATTACGACATCACGCCATCCACAACGGCGAGTATTTATGTTGCCCACCAGCAGGACAACTCGTCGGCTTTCAGCGGCTTGCCGGCTTATACCAACGGACGCTTCCTCAATGTCGACCGCTCCTTCAACCCCTATCCGGACTGGGGGCGCATGGAGTGGAATACGACCGATCTCGGGGCCGACCTGACGCACAAGTTCGACAGCGGCTGGACCGTGACTGGCCGTGTGCTGCGCCGCAAGCAAACCCAGTTCTTCAAGGATGCCTATCCGGCCGATGGCGTGAACCCGGCAAACAGCGTGATTTCCAGCTATATCCGTCGCGAGTTCGACTACGAATACGACATGGATAACGTGGATGTCTATGCCGCCGGTCCATTCCAACTGTTTGGCCGGCGCCATAACCTGATGCTGGGGGCCAATTACTCCAACTTCTTCAGCCACGGCGTGGGCGCCAATGCATCCTCCCCGGGCAGCAGCTATCTTCGCGTCAATAACATCCTGTTGTCCGACCCGCCGGCGGTCGTCGAGCCCAACGTCATCTACACAACGGGCAGCGAAAATGAAACGACGCAATCCGGTTTCTACGGCCAGTTGCGTCTCAGCGTCGTCGATCCGGTCACCGTCGTTCTCGGTGGCCGCTTGTCCGATTACAACTATAAGTCGCGCACCATTTCCCCCAACCCGACGCCGACCAACTGGGCGCAAGGCGGGCGTGAAACCGGCCAATTTACGCCGTATGCGGGCTTGCTCTACGACGTGAACAAGTACCTGACGCTCTACGCCAGCTACTCGGATATCTTCGCGCCGCAGACCAGCAAACAGGTCGATAACACCGTTCTGGAACCCCGGGTCGGGCGGCAGTACGAAGTGGGCGCCAAGACGGAGCTGGTCGATGGCAAGTTGGCGGTCAACCTCGGCGTGTTCAATATCCGGGACAAGAATCGCGCCTTTGCCGATGCCAACAATCCCGGCTACTACATTGCGGCCGGAGAACTCGAAAGCAAGGGCTGGGAGGTCGAGGTGGTCGGGCGGCCGGCGCAAGGCTGGGATATTTCGGGCAGCTACACGCGCCTCGATACCGAGTTCCTGAAGGATGCCACGCGCCAGGGGCAGCCGGTCAGTCTCTGGTACCCCAAGACGCAATTCAAATTGTGGAACAAGTACCGCTTTGGCCAGGGCGAACTGGAAGGGCTGAGTCTCGGCTTCGGCCTCCGCGGGGCCTCCCAGTCGGCCAGCGGAACGGCCACTTCGACGGTCGCTGCGCGGGAACAGAACTTCTATGCCGTTTATGATGCCCAGATCGGCTACAACCTGAGTCGCGATGTGGCGGTCACGCTGTCGGCCAACAACATCTTCGACAAGACCTATTACACGCGCCTCGGTGGAACCAATACCTACAATTACTACGGCGACCCGCGAAACTTCGCGCTGACGCTGCGAGTGCGTTACTGAGTTCGGGATGGGTTGGCTGCCACAGCGTAGTCGGCCTATTTTCGTTACCTGGCAAATGATCGGAGAGCATTTCGTGAATCGACGTAAGCTGGTATTGCTGCTGCCGACCCTGATCGTCAGCAAACTTGTATTTGGTGCCGATGGGGTATCCGTGCCCTTGGGGGGTCCGGCGCCGCTGACGGATGAGCTGGAAAAATATCCGCGCTGCGTCATCTGCAACATGGATCGCCGCAAGTTCCATTATTCACGGCACCTGCTGCATTACGGCGACGGGCAGGCCCAGGGGACGTGCTCGGTGCATTGTGCGGCGGAATGCATGCTGCGGGAACGGCGGCGTGGTTTCCTGACGATCTACGCCCCGGATTTCGGCGCGGCGAGCGATCCGAAGCCGCTCATTGAGGCCGCCGCTGCGACCTATCTGATCGGCAGCGATCTGCGTGGCGTGATGACGCCTGTCAGCAAGGTGTCGTTTGCCAATCGGGAAGCCGCTTTGCTGGCGAAGCAAAGCTACGGCGGCGAATTAGCCAGCTTTGCCGTGGCCATCAGCGCTTCGTTTGAAGAAATGGCGGGCAGCGTTGTGCGTCGTTATGGCAACGACCGGGAGCGCCTGTTGCGCAAGGCGCAGCAGGCAGCCTCCTGAGGGGCAGAAGACCTGGGTTCTGAAAGACTCCTGCATTTGCCCTGCACGACTGCCATCCATCCGGGTGGCGCTCAAGGATCAGCGCTGCAGGCGCAGGGAGTTGGCGACGACCGAGGTTGAGCTCATCGCCATTGCGGCGGCAGCGATCATCGGGTTGAGCCGGCCTGCCGCCGCGACCGGAATGGCGATTACGTTGTAGCCGAGCGCCCAGAACAGGTTCTGGCGGATGATCGCCATGGTTCGGCGGGAAAGATCGATACCGGCCGCGACGCGGGCGATGTCGCCGCCGACCAGCGTGATGTCGGCTGACTCGACGGCGATGTCGGCGCCGCCGCCAATGGCGAAGCCGACGTCGGCAGCAGCCAGCGCTGGCGCATCGTTGATGCCGTCGCCGATCATGCCAACCTTTTCACCGGCTTCCTGCAACTGGCGAATGGCCGCCAGCTTGTCGGCCGGGGTACAGCGGGCCAGCACATGGTCGATGCCGACCTCGCGGGCGACGTGGCTGGCGACGGCGTCCAGATCGCCGGTCGCCATCACGGTTTTCAGGCCGAGGCGATGGAGCAGGGCGATGGCTTCCCTGGCGCCCTGGCGTGCCTGGTCGGCAATCGCGAAAATGGCCACCGGATGGCCATCTACTGCAGCAAAGACGGGCGTCTTGCCCTGTTCGGCCAGGCGGTGTGCCTCGTCGGCGAGCGGCGCGTAGGCCACGCCCATTTCGTCGAGCAGTGCCGCGTTGCCGATGACCACATCCAGTCCGTCGACCTGCGCGGTCACACCGCGACCCGGGTGCGCGGCGAAGGATTCGGCAGTCAGTGCATCTTTCTGGCGCGGTCGGCTCCAGTCGGCCAGCGCCCGCGCCAGAAAATGTTCGGAACCAGCTTCGGCAGCACCAATCAGTCTGGCCAGACGGGCCTCGCTCATGCCGGACAGGATAAAGGTGTCGGTGACGACCGGTTTGCCTTCAGTGATCGTCCCGGTTTTGTCGAAAACGACGGTGGTCAGCTTGGCTGCCGTTTCCAGCGCCTCACCGTTGCGGATATAGATGCCGCGCTTGGCGGCCTGTCCGGTGCCGACCATGATCGCCGTCGGCGTGGCGAGGCCAAGCGCGCAAGGGCAGGCAATGAGCAGCACGGCGACCGAGTGGGCCAGCGCCCGCGACACCGGGTGGCCGGCCATCGCCCAGCCGGCGAAGGTCAGCGCGGCAATGCCGCCAACGGCCGGCACGAAGCGGGCCGAAATGCGGTCGGCCAGCTTCTGCACCGGCAGTTTGCTGCCTTGGGCTTGATCGACCAGCTTGACTATGCCGGACAGCACGGTGTCTCCGCCGACCGCCGTAACGGACATGATGAAACTGCCATTGCCATTCAGGCAGCCGCCAATCACCTTGTCGCCAGCCGCTTTGGCCACCGGCAGCGATTCGCCGGTGATCATTGCCTCATCGACCGAGGAAGCGCCTTCGAGCACGCAGCCGTCGGTCGGAATCTTGTCGCCGGCCCGCACGCGCAGGCGGTCGCCGATCTGCACGTTGTCGATGGCTACCTCGAATTCAGTGCCGTCGGCTTCGATGCGCTGCGCCGTTTCGGGCTGGAGTTCGATCAGCTTGCGGATCGCCTCGCCGGCCTTGCCCTTGGCTCGCTCTTCCATGTAACGGCCAAGCAGCACGAAGGTGCAGATGCCGGCGGCCGACTCGAAATAGACGTGGTGATGCATCTGCAGCACACCGGGGATGCTGTAGGCCCAGGCCGCGCCGGCGCCGATCGCGATCAGCGTGTCCATGTTGGCTTCGCCCTGCTTGGCGAGCATCCAGGCCTTGCGGAAAATGCTGTTGCTACTGCCGAACAGGATGGCCGACGACAGCGCGAACTCCATGACGCGCAGCGCCGGCGAGCGGTGCATGGCCATGCCGGAAATCATTACCGGTACGGTCAGGATGGCGGCCTGGATGAAGCGTTTCCTGGCTTCCTCGACGCGTTCCTTCTCTCGCTCGACGATCAGCCGGCGCTGGGCCAGGGTATCCATCGGCCGCGTTGCATAGCCGAGTGCGCTGACCACTTTCGCCACGCCATCACGGTCGATCACGCCATTGACCGTCACCGTTTCGGCGGCGAAATTGACCGAGGTGTAGCGCACGCGCGGGTCGCGCTTGAGCTTCATTTCGATGAGCAGGGCGCAGGAGGCGCAGCTCATGCCCTCAATGGCCAGCGAGCATTCCTGCACCGGGCCGTCGACCGGCGCGGCAACGACCGGCGCTGCCTTCGGTGCGGCGATCAGGTTGCCGAGCACGGCATCCAGCGTTGCCAGCAGGCGCTCTTCCGGCAGCTCTACCGGGTCGTATTCGACGACCAGGGAACCGATGTCGGCGACGATACGTACCTCCTTGATGGCCGGATGCTTGCGTAGCAGGATTTCCAGGATGTAGCACCGTTCCTGCTCTTTTTCGAGCGATGGCGCCAGCACGCGCAGGCGGCGGCGCAGGCGGTGGGCGATCCGGAAATTTTTCATCGGGTCACTTGGTTTTGCGGTAACGGACGAGCAGGAAGACCAGATAGAACACGGTCAGCCAGGCATTGCTGTTGGCGACGGGATTCTGCAGCCAGCGCTTGGTAATCAGGTCCCAATGCACGCGGATCAGGTAGAAGGCGACGATGTCGTTGAAGAAATTGGTGATTGCCTTCTCGGTCAGGGCGCTTTCGACCATCGGTTGGAAACGCGCCTGCAGCGATCTTTCCGGCGGCGGTGCTGCCGGAATGATCACCGCCTTGAGTTTGTCGAGCAGCGGCTGGATGCCGTTGTTCAGGTTGAAGGATGGGGGGGCTTCCGGCTCAGCGGCGCTACTTTCAGCTTCAGCCTCAAGCGGCAGACCGGGCAACAGGCTGAACAAGTGGCGTGCAACCTGTGCCGGGCTCAAAGCCTGGGCATCGTAGCGAATGGAAATCCGCTTCCAGCCTCGGTCCACCGCCGCACTGCTCAATCCGGCCAGGGTTTTCATGCCTTGTTCGATGGCAGTCAAGGCAACCTTGCCGCAAATTTCGGCCGGCAGTTCGAGGCGCAGGTAGCCTGGCTCACGGTGCAAAACGACGATACGTTGTGCCAGTTCGGCAGATTGCGTCATGTGGCCTCCGTCAGGCCGCCGGGGTTTCGCTGGCCGGAGCGGCCGGTGGCGGGTTGCCCTCGATCTTGTCCTGAGCTTCGGCCATCAGGTCGTTCAGGTTTTCTTTCTGGTGCAGCGCAAAATCCTTGCCCATGCCGGTCGCCTTCGACAGGCCCTCGACGATTTCCTTCTGGTACTTGAACAGAAGGAAGCCGGCGGCAATTCCTCCAGCAGCGCCGACCGCCAGCAGGGCCAGCGGGTTGTGCAGCACGGCCCGGCCGAGCAGCCCCTTGCCGGCAGCGAAGCCGGCCCCGGCCATCATCGCCCCGGTGGCCATCGGCTTGGTCATCATGTGGCCTGCCGTGCTCATCATGTGCGGCATCTGCTTCATCATCTCTTCGGTCATCATGGCGCTTCCTTTCAGGATTTGTTCGATTGATTCTGGTCATTCTGAACCGGCGTTTCCTTGATGTCATGCAACATCTCGAAAATCCCGCGGCAGCCTTCGCAGCAGAACTGGTATTGCTTTTCCGGCGTGTTCAGCATGAAGGGCTTGACCCCGACATCGAGGCTACACAGATCGCAGGCCTTGTTCTCGCTCATTGCAGCAATTCCTGGACATGGCGGGCGAAAGTCGTTTCATCGGCCTCGCCAACGATCTTGCCCCGGACGATGCCCTTGCCGTCGATGAAGAACGTGGTCGGCAGGCCAACCACGCCGTAACTGCGGGCAATGGCCGAATTTTCGTCAAGCAGGGCCGGGTAAGTGACGCCGATTTTCTTGATGAAGGCGTTGATCGTTGCCTTGTCCTGCCCGGCGTTGATGGCCAGCACCTGTAATTTGCCCCGGTTGGCCTGATAGACCATTTCAATGGCCTTCATTTCGCCTTCGCAGTACTTGCACCAGTCGGCCCAGAAGCGGATGACCAGCGGCTTGCCGAAATAGGCTGCGGGGAAATGCACGGCGCTGCCATCGGCGCCAAAGGCCTGGAAAGTCGGGGCGATGCTGCCAATGTTGATATTGGCCTTCGGTACCTCATTGCCGCAGGCCGACAGGAGCAGGGCGGCGATCAGAAGAAAAACGCGCATCTCAGTGTTCGATCAGGATCAGGTTGGAGGTCAGCACAAACCAGGTAGCCAGTGCAGTGAACAGAATATAGCCGGCCGCAGTCACCCCGGAAAGCCGGCTGGAAATGGCCGGGATGATTTTTGCCAGGCTGGGGACTCGGGCGAAGGGCTGCGTGGCGCCGGCGCCCAGCCCGGCCGCCGTGGCGACGAAAAGCGGAATGTAGAGCCAGTAGCCCTGGTAGTCGTATTCCGGTTTCAAGATGCAGAACGGGCAATGGTGGTGCGGGTGCTCGTAGATGTAGAGCGAAATGAAGGACAGCACGCCGGTGATGGCGGCAACGAAACCGCCAGCGCTGCTCAGGGCCAGCAGATAACCGCTGGCCCGGCTTGCCCGCCGCCAGTGCCACAGCGCTACGCCGATGGCGGCGGCCATGCTGGTGTAGAACAGCCAAAGCGCCGGCAGCGGTTCGAGGCCGGAGGCTTCGGCGGCGATGGTTTTGGCTTCCCCTGAGAACATGCTGCCGCAGCACGAGGTGATCACGTTGGCCTTGAGGGCCGAGAAATACTGGAATTCCAGCCAGAAACCGATGGCCAGCACGGGCAGCAGGAGCAGCAACAAGGCGTACTTGATGCGGACCAGCGGGTAATCTCGAGCCTGGGTATCGACATGGTTGATGGCCAGCCACATGGCGGCCAGGAAAAATACGGCCATCTGCGCGATCAGCGATGGAAAACCGTAGCCATTGACGTTAAGGGTGCCGACCGCGCACATGGCGCCGACGAACATCACCGACAGCCGGTCGGCGTTGAAAACGAAGAGCAGAAGGGCCGCCAGCTGGGCGAGCATGACGAAGGACAGCAAGGTCGAGAACAGGTAGGTGCGGCGTTCGAGCGCCAGTTGGCGCTCCGATCCGCTATGGATGTCCCAGTGGCGGATCACCTGCACGGCAAAGGGGGCTGCGGCGAGCAGCATCAGCACCGCCACGCCGGCGGCCATCAGCAGCGCGATGATGGCTGGCTGGAAAAGCATCAGGCTTCGGTCAACCGGCCGTCGCGCATGCCGACGACGCGATGCACGGCACTCGACTCGACAACCAGCGGGTCGTGGCTGGTCAGCAACACCGTCTTGCCGGCTGCCGTGAAGCCTTCGAGGATGGCCATGAATTCCTTCGACAGCGCGGTGTCGAGGTTGGCCGTCGGCTCGTCGGCAATGATCACTTCCGGATCGTTGATCAGGGCGCGAGCGATGGCGACGCGCTGCTGCTCGCCGCCGGACAGCCATTCGACTTTGGCGGCGCTGCGATGGCCGAGCTTGAGCTGATCGAAGATGTCGCCCGCTTTCGCCACCAGTTCGCTGCGCGGTCGCCCGGTGGGAAAGGCCGGCAGGATGACGTTTTCCAGCGCCGACAGGCCCTTGATCAGGTTGAACTGCTGGAAGACGAAGCCGAAGCTCTGGCGGCGGATGTCAGTCAGGAAGCGCTCCGGCAGTCCGGAAATATCCTCGCCCTTGAAACGCACGCGCCCGCTGGTTGGCCGGCTCAGGCAGCCGACGATGGTCAGCAGGGTAGTCTTGCCCGAACCGCTCGGCCCGCGGAAGGCGGTGACCTTGCCGGCTTCTATGCTCAGGTCGATGCCGTGCAGCGCCCAGTATTCGTTGGGCTGGTTCTGGTTGAAGGCCTTCTTGATGTTGGAGAGTTCGATCATCGCATCACCGCATCGGGGTCGGTGATCGCCGCCCGCCAGATCGGCACCAGCACCGCCGCCGTGTAGGGAAACACCGTGAAGAAGAACAGCGTGGCGATCTGCAGGCCATCGACGGTCGGCACCAGCCGGAATTTCGGGTAAAGCACCGACCAGCCCTTGAGCACCGGTTCGAAGATCGCCGCACCGAAATGGAAGACGTGTACGTAGGCGGCGATGAAGCCGAGCAGGAAGGCGGTCAGCGAGATGAGCAGACCTTCCCAGGTTTTCATGCGGATCACGTCGCCGGTTTCCCAGCCGATGGCCTTGAGAATGCCGATCTCCCGCTTTTCTTCGGCCGACAGTCCGGAAGCCTTCTCCCAGGCGAGGATGACGAAGGCGAGGATGGCGCCGGCCAATACCGTGAGAACGATGCCCTCGCGCCAGTCGAAAACGCTCTGGTAGGTACGCAGGACTTCCTCGCGCAGGATGGGCCGTGAATCGGGTAGCGCGCTCGCCAGCTTGGCGGCTACCGTGCGCACTTCCTGCGGATTGGCCACCGACAGCGCGATGTCGGTGTAATGCCCGGCCGGGTACTCGAAGAAACTGCGGAAATCGTTTTCGGAGAGCAGCACCAGGTCGGCCGACAGCAATTCCGAATCCGGCGACAACACGGCTGAGACCTCGAAGGTGAACAGCTTGCCGGAATAGGAGCGGAAGGAAATGGTGTTGTGCTTGTCCAGGCCGCGTTCGCGCGCCAGCGCATTGCCGACCATGATGTGGCCGTCGGCGACCTCGTCGGCTGGCCGTGCCATGAAGGTGTAGTTGGCGTTCAACACCGGGTCGTAGTAGTAGCCCCAGAGGCGGCCTTCCTTCTTCTGTACGCCACGAATGCGGCCGATATTGTCGAGATAGCCGGGCGGAATCAGGTCGTGGCGGCCGGCAACCATGCGCTGCAGAATGACTTCCGGCGAACCGGCCAGTACGTAGGTCGCCTCGCTGCGCAGGGCATGGGTGAACAGCGTCAGCGAGGCCAGCACGAAGACGAGCAGCGTGTAGGCCAGCAGCAGGCCGATATTCTTTGTCTTGCGCCGGGCCAGCGAGGCCAGCGTGAAATCAATCAGGTGACGTTGTTTTTCCAGCCAGATGCGCATGGGATTGGGTCAGTAAAGCCGGGGGAGGCAGCAGCGAGCCGCTGGGAAAATGATCGAAGGCACCGGGGTGATCCTGCAAGGCTGAATGCAGGTCGGCCTGGGTCGGGTGGCGGGTGTAGCGGGCTTCGGTGAACAGCGCCAGGTCGGTCAGGCCGAGCTTTTCGACCAGTGCGCGGTTGGCGTTCAGTTTTTGTTCGTCTTCCACGCTCAACCGGGAAACAAGTCCAAAAATTAAAAAACATGCGGTGACCAGAACGGCCAGCATACCTAAGGCAAGGCTAGACGGTCGCATCAAAGCAGTTTTCTGACCGCAGCAACCACCTTGTCGGTCGAGGCGCCGAGTTCAAGAACGCTGCTCAGTTTGCCATCCGGCCCGACCACATAGGTCGAAGTGGTGTGATCGACGGCGTAGCTGCCGTCGGTGCGCTTCGCCTGCTTCATGTAACCGGCGCCGTATGCCTTGGCCAGCGCGGCAATCTCCTCGATAGAGCCGGTTACACCGATCATTTCGGGATGAAAGAAGGCGGTGTATTCCTTCAGGTGCTTGACGGTGTCGCGCTCGGGGTCGACCGAGATCATGATCAGCTTGACCCGGCTGCGCTCTTCGCTGCTCAGCGCCTTCAATGCCTGTCCGCCAGCAGCAAGCGAGGCCGGGCAGATGTCCGGGCAATTGGTATAGCCGAAATAGACCAGTAGCACCTTGCCGCGCAGGGCTTTGGAATCGACCGGGCCGTCGGCGGCTTGCAGCACGAAATCGGCCCCGGCCGGCAATTTTGGATCGCGCGCCTGCTGGCAACCGAGCAACAACGCCATCGCAAGGGCGACGGCAATCAAGGCAAGTTTTTTCATGGTCCGGAAAAACAAAAGGCAGACGCAAAGTCTGCCTGTGACGATGCCGCTTTGCCAGCGATCAGATCAAAAACGGTTTGAAGCCCGCATCAGGGCACCGCGCAGGGCAATGGTCACGGCCGAACCAAGGCCGACGCGCTGGGCAACGGCTGGCAGGATGATCAGCGAAGCGAGCGCAAAGCCAGCACCAAGCAGTAAGGACGCCATTTCTGGCTGGTTCTGGGTAGTCGGTTTTTGATTCATGGCGCTCTCCCTAATGCGTTTTCGCCATCCTACCCAGTTTATGATGCGCAGGGGATGCGACATATTGCCGCATCCCTTGCCTACCGCCACTTTGAGCGATTTACTGTTGCCATGAATTGGCCAATCAGCTTTTCACGGTGGATTTTTTCATTTTCAGGCGGTATAAAGCCCCGTGGTCACCTGATATGGCAGTGACCTAGCCGATTGCCCCTTGGATTGTTAGGACTGATATGAACGTCGCTTCACGGATACTCAAAGCTTTTGCGATGTCCATGCTCATGGCCTTGCCGCTGCTCTTTCCCTTGTCCACGCTGGCCAGTGACCACGGTGCTGCTGGCGGTGCCCCGGAGCCGATGATTTTCACCGTCAATCTAGGCCGGGAAAACTACCTGCAGTTCGGCCTGGTCTTCGAGACCGCTTCGCCGGAGGCCGCACATCTGCTGGCAGCCAACAAACCGCGGATTCAGCACAAGATCATTCTGATGCTTTCCGATAAGGAGTCGACAAATCTGCGGACACTGGAAGGCAAGAAGGCCTTGATCGCGGAAATCATCGAGTTGGCGAACCAAGTCATCGACGAAGACGAAAAAACGGGTATCAAGGAAGTCTTGTTTACCAAGTTTCTGATCCAATAATCCCGGAACCATGGCCCCGATGACGCCTCATTCTGCCCCGATCGATACGGTGCTCGATGCCGTGGCCGAGCAGCTACGACATGCGCGGAGCGCCCTGTTCATTACCGGCGCTGGCATTTCGGCCGACTCTGGCCTGCCGACCTATCGGGGTGTCGGTGGCCTCTACGACAGTGAAACGACCGACGAGGGCCTGCGTATCGAGGATGCGCTATCCGGCGAAGTGTTTTCCATGCGTCCGGACATTACCTGGAAATACCTGATCCAGATTGAGGAAAACTGCCGTGGCGCCAAACCGAATGCGGCGCATCGGGCAATTGCCTGCCTTGAGCGCCATCTCGACCGGGTCATGGTGTTCACCCAGAACGTCGATGGCCTGCACCGGGCGGCGGGGAGCCATGAGATCGTCGAGATTCACGGCAACCTGCAGGAGTTGATGTGTACGGCCTGCAGCCATGAGGAGGCAGCGACCGACATGAGTGAGCGCGAGGTTCCGCCGCTGTGTCCGGCTTGCGGCGCGGTGCTGCGCCCCAAGGTCGTACTCTTTGGCGAAGCCTTGCCGGAGGATGAACTGGATCGTTTCATCGAAGCCTTTCAGGAGGGCTTCGACATCGTTTTCAGCATCGGCACGTCCAGCATCTTTCCTTATATCGTCCAGCCGGTCGTGCTGGCCGCGGCCAGTGGCATTCCAACGGTCGAAATTAATCCGGCGCGAACAAAGCTCAGCGATACCGTCGATTACTATTTGCCGCTCGGGGCGGCCGAGGCAATGAGTGGAATCGTCGAGCGACTGGGGCTGGACCCGGACGATTGCTGATCTTGGTGGCGTTTGCCACAGGCATGCCCGATGGGAATGGTGCGGTGCACAAAAAATTGTTGACAACTCAAGAACTGCGGTTAGAATGAAGTCATGCTGCACTGCAACATAAATGGTGCGGCAAAAAAATCACCCCAACCCCAGGAGAATCACAATGTTCACCAAACCCGAAGATTTCGCGAAGTCCGGCGTCAATTTTGCCCTGTTCTTTGCCAACACCACCTTCGACGGCATCGAGCGTCTGGCCCTGTTGAACCTGGCCGCTGCCCGTTCCATTTTCGAATCCTCCCTGTCCAACCTGACCACCCTGCTGGGTGCCAAGGATGTCCAGTCCTTCGTCGCCATCCAGAAGGATCTGGCTTCCCCGTCCATCGAGAAGGGCATGGAATATTCGCGCAACGTGATCTCCATCGCTGCCGAAACCAAGGACAAGATCGCCAAGGAAGTTGAAACCCACGTTGCTGAAACCAACGCCAAGGTTTCCGGCTTGGTCGAAAAGGCTCTGGCTTCCGCTCCGGCTGGTTCCGAAGTGGCCGTCGCTGCTGTCAAGACCGCCATCAAGTCGGCCAACGAAGCTTACGAAGGTCTGAACAAGGCTGCCAAGCAAGCTGCTGAAGTTGCTGAAGCCAGCGTTGCCGCTGCTACCAACGCCACCCTGAAGGCCGCCAACGTTGTTGCCGCCCCGAAGGCTGCTGGCAAGAAGGCTGCCTAAGCGTCGAAAGATGCTGAAGGAATAGGCCGGAGCTAGTCTGCGGCCACTGAAAAAGCCCTTGCTTGGTCAAGGGCTTTTTCTTTGATGATTCGGAAAGGATATTCCCATGCCTCATACCCACGTTTCCACGAAGGCTGAAGCGATTCACGATGCGCTGGAGGTTTTTCAGGAAGTGCATCACCACCAGCCGGACGCCCACGAAAAAGCCCGACTCGTCTCCGATACGATCAAGGAGTGGGAGCACGAGCAGGTTGAAGAAATGCATGCGGCGGACAACGCTGCCTGATCTGGCGGAGCACGCATGAAAAACGGGGCTGACTGGCCCCGTTTTTACTTTTGAAGATACGCCACGTATTTACTTGCGCGGTGCCTTTACCGGCTTGCCCTTGCCACCACGGTTGCCGCGGCAGATTTCCAGGCGTTCGCCTTTCAGCTTGCCGGCCACGCCATCAACGACCGGAATGATCTCTTCCAGTGCCGTCTTGCCGGGAGCGGCGTCGATCAGTTTCAGGCCGCGGCCCTTGGCCAGCAGGCGGACTTCCTCGATGTTGAAGACCAGCGCACGGCCATCCTTGGTGACGCAGGCAATTTCGCCCTCAGCCGGGGCTGGCATGAAGATGGCTGGTGCTTCGCCATCGCCCAGCGTCAGGAAGGCCTTGCCAGCCTTGCCGCGTGACAGGAAGTCGCTGCCCTGGCAGCGGAAGCCGTAGCCACCGTCGGCGGCGACTAGATAGCGCTTGTCGGCAGAGGTGGACAGGGCAAGACAGAGCTTGCCGCCATCCTGAAAGTCGACCACCGAGGTGGCCGGTACGCCATCGCCCTTGCCGCCGGGAATATCGGCGGCGGAAATGGAATAGGCACGGCCGAGATGGTCGAGGATGATCAGCGAATCGACCGTCCGGCAGGGCAGGCAGGCGAGCAGGCTGTCGCCGGAACGGAAGCTCAGTTGCGTCGGGTCGATGTTGTGCCCGGTACGCGAACGCAGCCAGCCGTGCTTGGAGACGATCAGCGTGGTCGGTTCATCAACAATGGACACGGTCTTGGCATCGGACATCGTGACCTTGGCATCGGCTTCGATCAGCGTCCGGCGGTCGTCGCCGTACTTCTTGGCATCGGCCTCGATTTCGGCCGCCACGCAGGCGCGCAGGGCTTCTTCGGAGTCGAGCAGTTTATTCAGGCCGGCCGCTTCTTCGCGCAGCTTGGCCAGTTCTTCACCGATCTTGATGCCTTCCAGCCTGGCCAGCTGGCGCAGGCGAATTTCGAGGATGTCTTCAGCCTGAATTTCCGACAGCTTGAAGTGCGCCATCAGGTCGGCCTTGGGATCGTCCGATTCGCGGATGACCTTGATGACGCGGTCGATGTCGAGCAGGATGGCCTGCCGGCCTTCGAGGATGTGGATGCGCTTTTCAGCGGCGGTCAGGCGGTGGCGGGTGCGCCGTTCAACGGTAGTCAGCCGGAAACGGCACCATTCGGCGATCATGCTGTACAGCGAGGCCTGGCGCGGCGTGCCATTGACGCCGAGGATCGTCAGATTGATCGAAGCATTGGTTTCCAGGCTGGTGTGAGCGAGCAGCATGCGCACCAGATCATCCTGACCCTGGCGCGACGAGGCCGGTTCGATGACCAGGCGGACGGCGTGTTCCTTGCCCGATTCATCGCGCACGCCGCTTTCCGAGATGGACGACAGGAAGGCGGCCTTCAGATTCAGCTGTTCCGGCGTAAAGACCTTCTTGCCGGCTTTTTCCTTGGCGACCGGGTTGGAGCAGGCCTCGATTTCCGACATCACCGTGGCGGTGGAAACGCCCGGTGGCAGTTCGGTGATGACCAGCTTCCATTGGCCGCGGGCCAGGTTTTCGATCTTCCATTTGGCGCGCACGCGCAGGCTGCCACGGCCGCTACGGTAGGTGGCGGCGATTTCTTCGGGCGACGAGATGATCTGCGCGCCGCCGGGATAGTCCGGGCCTGGAATCAGTTTCAGCACTTCGTCTTCGCCGAAATCGGGATTCCTGATCAGATTGACCGCCGCATTCGCCACTTCGCGCAGGTTGTGCGCGGGGATTTCCGTCGCCATGCCAACGGCGATGCCGGAGGCACCGTTCAACAGCGCAAAGGGCAGACGGGCCGGGAGCAGGGCGGGTTCATCGTTGGCGCCGTCGTAATTGGGCTTCCAGTCGACCGTGCCTTCGTCCAGTTCGGCCAGCAGCAGTTCGGCAATCGGCGTCAGGCGGGCTTCCGTGTAGCGCATGGCAGCGGCGTTATCGCCGTCGCGCGAGCCGAAATTGCCCTGACCATCGACGATCGGGTAGCGCAGGCTCCAGTCTTGGGCCATGCGGACCATGGCGTCGTAAACCGAGGAATCGCCGTGCGGATGGTATTTACCGATCACGTCGCCGACGACGCGGGCCGACTTGACGTGGCGCGGGCTCTTGTACAGGCCCATCCGGTGCATGGCGTAGAGGATGCGGCGCTGCACCGGCTTCTGGCCGTCGGCGGCCGAGGGAAGGGCGCGACCGGTGACAACGCTCATCGCGTATTCGAGGTAGCGGCGGGCGGCATAGTCGGCCGGCGAGGGAATGTCGCTGGCCGGGCCGGTGGCCGAGGGGGGTAGATCAGGCGGCAAGGCCGAGGCTGGTTCGAGCGCTGGCTCGGCAGCGGTTTCCAGTGGCAGTTCGGGTGCCAGTTCCTGTGTTTCGGTGGCAGGCAGGGCTGGCGCCTCGGGTTCGGTGGCGGCTGCCTTGGCGTTCGGGTCGAAGAGATTGAGCTGGTCGGTCATGGTCTTGCGTCTAAATCCTGAATCGAGTCGGCGGCGAATTTATCACGCTGGCGATAGTTTCGGCTTAAAGACTGGGAATTCGCTGGACGGTCGGGCTGGGGCGGGCTATTAGTAAACCATTCGGACAACAGATTTGGGCCAGTCCATGGAGCATTCCGGCATGCAGATCGCCCGGCAGTCGCCTGCCGAAGCCTTGGCCGCGCTCGATAGTGGTCCGGATGGCCTGGCCGGCAAGGAGGCGGCGCGGCGCTTGAGCGAATTCGGGCCGAACCGGGTTGAAGCCGTGGCGCGTACGCCCTGGTGGCTGAATCTGCTTGGTGAATTTACCCATTTTTTCGCGCTGATCCTGTGGTTTGCCGCCATTCTGGCCTTCACTGCCGCCTATCTGCAGCCGGGCGAAGGCATGTTCGAGCTGGGGCTGGCCATTCTGGGCGTCATCCTGGTCAATGGCAGTTTCTCCTTCTGGCAGACGTATCGCGCCGAGCAGGCCTTGGCTGCGCTGGAAAAACTGCTGCCACAAAGCGTCAAGGTGCGGCGTGATGGGCGCGAGATGGACATTCCGGCCGAGCAGCTGGTGCCGGGTGATATTTTGCTGCTCGCCGAGGGGGCCAAGGTGCCGGCCGATTGCCGGCTGGTCGAAAGCTGGAGTTTGCGCGTCAATCTGTCGACGCTGACCGGAGAAACTTATCCCAAAGCGCGCAGCGAAGCTGCCGAGAAAGGCGTTGGGATTGATCCGCTGGCCGCCCACTGCCTGCTGCTGGCTGGCACGCTGATTGTTTCCGGCGAAGGCAGCGCCGTGGTCTACGCCACTGGCATGCATACCGAATTCGGCCGCATCGCCCATCTGACCCAATCGACTGGCGACACCGAATCGCCACTGCAAGGTGAAATCCGTCGCGTCTCGCGGCTGGTGGCGATGATGGCGCTTGGGCTGGGCATCATCTTCTTTTTGCTCGGCGAAGCGATCGGCCTTAATTTCTGGGTGAATCTGATGTTCGCCATCGGCATCATCGTCGCCAATGTGCCGGAAGGACTGTTGCCGACGGTCACGCTGTCGCTGGCGCTGGCAACGCAACGTATGGCCCGGCGTAATGCCCTGGTCCGGCATTTGCCGGCGGTCGAGACGATGGGGTGTGCGACGGTGATCCTGACCGACAAGACCGGCACCCTGACGCAGAACCGGATGTCCGTGCGCGAATGGTTTGCCGGTGGCCGCCACCATCTCGCGGCCGAACGCTGGCCGGCGGCGCGTGAGCCGCACTTGCGCGCCGTGGCTCGGTATTGCCAGAGCCTGAAATTTACCGAAGGCCAGCCGAATGGCGACCCGATGGAAATCGCGCTTTGGCAGTTTGCTGGCGAACTGCCCATGTCCTGGCAATTTGCTGGCGAAATTGCCTTCGACGCCGAGCGGCGGCGCATGTCGGTCTATAGCCGCGATCCGGACGGCAGTGGTGTGCTGCTCTGCAAGGGCGCCCCGGAAAACCTGTTGCCGCTCTGCACGACCTGGCTGGCCGGCAATACCGTGATGCCACTGGATGCCGAAGCGCGCGAGAACTTTCACAGGGCCCACGAAGACCTGGCCAGCCGCGGCCTGCGCGTCATCGCCTGTGCCTGGAAGCCGCTGGCTGACGGCGAGAACGCGAATGAAGAGGGCATGGCCCTGTGCGGCCTGATCGGTCTTGAGGATCCGCCCAGGCCGGATGTCCACGAAGCAGTCGGCCGCTGCCACAGCGCCGGCCTGCGCGTCATCATGTGCACCGGCGATCACCCGCGCACGGCGCTGGCGGTCGGTCGGGAAATCGACCTGATCAGGAGCACGACGCCGCGTGTTCTGACCGGCGATGAAGTCCGGCAGATGAGCGCGGCCAGCCTGCAAATCGCCCTCGATGCACCGGAAATCATCTTTGCCCGCGTCACGGCCGAGCAAAAAATGATCATCGTCCAGGCCCTGCAAGCCAAAGGCGAGATCGTCGCGGTCACCGGCGACGGCGTGAATGATGCCCCGGCGCTGCGCATGGCCGATATCGGCATTGCCATGGGCCTCTCCGGCACTGATGTGGCGCGCGAAGCGGCGGACATCGTGCTGCTCGACGACCATTTCGGCACCATCGTCAATGCCATCGAGGAGGGGCGGGCGGTCTATGAAAACATCCGCAAGTTCATTACCTATATCCTCACCTCGAATATTCCCGAGTTGATTCCCTACCTGTCTTTCGTGCTCTTTCGCATCCCGCTGCCGCTGACCGTCATCCAGATTCTGGCGGTCGATCTGGGCACCGACATGCTGCCAGCCCTCGCGCTGGGCGCCGAAAAGCCGTCGCCCGACATCATGCAGCGGCCGCCACGGCCGCGTGCGGAGCGCCTGCTCTCCGGGCCATTGCTGGCTCGGGCCTACCTGTTTCTCGGGCCGCTTGAAGCACTCGGCGCCATGGCCACCTTCTTCTTTGTGCTGCACGGCTTCGGCTGGCAATATGGCGAAACTCTGGCGCTGGGCGATCCGCGTTACCTGCAAGCCACCTCGGCCTGCCTGATGGCCATTGTGCTGGCGCAGATGGTCAATGTCTTCGTCTGTCGCCATCCTCGCCTCCCTGCCTGGCATTTCCCTTTGTTTGAAAACCGCTGGCTGCTGGCCGGGTTGGCCAGCGAGCTTGGTTTGTTGCTGGCCATCCTCTACACCACCTGGGGCAACAGCCTGTTCGGCACGGCTCCGCTGCCAGCCGCTGTTTTCCTCTACGCCTTGCCCTTCGCATTATTCCTCGGGGCCGCGGAAGAGGTGCGCAAATGGCTGGTCCGGCGCGGCTAAGGCGCACCGCCAGCCGGCTTTCAGGCGGATCACTCCTTCCTTTGGCCGGCGGAGGCGAGTAGGCTATCTGAAACCATTCGGCATGCTGCGGCGACAGAAGGTTTGCCCGGTCGGCCATTGGCGAGTTCGGCGCTTGTTTCCGACAACGAACCTCATCCGAAGCAGAGGGCATCATGTATCAGCGCGACACCTCACTGACCACCGACCAGAAGGCACTGGCCGTCAATCTCGACCAATACAAATACGGCTCCATCGTCGAAATCGGCGCCGGGCAGGAAGTGGCGCGCCGCTTCTTCAAGGTCGGTGCGGCGGCCGGCACCATCGCCAAGACCATGTCGGCCTACGACATGGCGATCAGTGACGATATCTACGGGCATGTGCACCGCTATGTCAGTCGTGAGCGCCTGCTGCAGATGCTGGATACTGAGTTCCGGCAAGTCGTCGACCACCTGACTCCGCTGCGCGCCAAGAACACCACCTTCTTTGCCTACGCCGCTACCGTCACCGCACGCAGCTTCAAGCAGAAGAACGAATGCCACGGCTGGGTCGGCATTCGCCTGCAACTCCATCCCGGTGCGGCGCCAAGCGATGTCATCCTGCATGTCCGTATGCTCGATAACGACAATGCCCATCAGGCCGACGCACTCGGCATACTTGGCGTCAACCTGATCTACGGCGCCTGCTTCGATCACGAACATCCCGAGTGGGTGATCGAAGGTCTGGCCGATGGCCTGACCCCGGAGCGTATCGAAGTCGACCTGGTCCACTTCTCCGGGCCTCATTTCGAAGAAGTCGAAAACCGCCTGATGAACCTGCACCTGATCCGCAGCCAGCTGACACGGGCCGTGGTGTTCAATCCGGATGGCAATATCGTGGTTCCCGGCGATCTCTTTCACAGCAAGCCGGTCATGGTCATGCGCGGCGATTTCAAGCCGGTTACCTGCATTGATGTCGACATGATCTCGGCCGGCCTCAAACAGTTCAGCCAGCTGGCGGCCGTCGACGAAAGCGAAATCGTCTCGCTGGCCGAAATCACTCTCAATTCCTTGCTTCGGGGCGACAGAATCGACGGCGCCGATTTCCTGGCCCGTGTCGATCTGCTCGCCTCGCAGGGCTTTACCGTGATGATTTCAGATTACGTGCGCTATTTCCGGTTGCGGGCCTATCTCCGGAATTACACGCAGAAGCCGATCGGCATCGTGCTCTCGGTTCGCGAATTCGAAGTCCTGTTTGACGAGAAATTCTATGAAAGCCTGGAGGGCGGCATTCTCGAAGGGTTCGGCAAGCTCTTCCCGGACAATACCCACGTCTACGTCTATCCGGTGCGCCTGTGCGCGGCTGAAGGTTCGGCGCTGATCACGCTGGCCAATGTGGAGGTGCCAGCCAATCTCTCTCACCTGCTGGCCCACCTCGTCGAAAACACCAAGCTACTGGCCGTCGAACCCCTTGATGACAGCCACCTTTGTATCGACGCCCGGGAGGTGCTGGCAGGCCTGCAACATCATCGCAACGATTGGCAGAGCTGCGTACCCGAAGGGGTTGCCCGGCTGATCGTCGAAAAGCGGCTGCTCGGCTACGACAGCCGCTAGCGGCCGGGCTTCAGGCCCTGGCGCGGCCGCGCTTCAGGCCCTGGCGCGGCCGCGCGGTGAGAGTCGCGGGCCATGTTGGTGATTGTAAAAAAAGCTTCATATAAATTTACCGAGCTGGTCTTGGAATGGTCCTACTATCAAGCGCTGCCCGGGATTTGCTTCGCGGAGAATTTGTTCAATCGGCCATTCAGGAGAAATCGCATGGGAATTTTCAGCAATATTTTGGCCAAACTGGGGTTTGGCGATGACAAACCGGAAGTGCTTGCCGAGGCTGCGCCGGCCGCCGTTGATGCACCCGTCGCCACAGCGCCGGTAGCAATCAGTGCCATTGATGTCGTGGCCAAGCTGGAGGCCTTGGCGAGTGCGCATGCAGAAAAGCTCAACTGGAAGGTTTCCATCGTCGATCTGCTGAAATTGCTGGGGCTGGACAGCAGCCTGGCTGTGCGCAAGGAGCTGGCTACCGAACTCGGCTGCCCGGCCGAGAAGATGGGCGATTCGGCGCAGATGAACATGTGGCTGCACAAGACCGTGTTGCAGAAACTGGCCGAAAACGGCGGCAATATTCCGGCTGAACTGCAGTAAGCGTCTCGCCTGGTGTCAGTGCGAAGGCCCGCTCTTGTGGCGGGCCTTTTCTTTGCCCGCTGAGCCGGCGAAGCTCTCGTCAAGCAAACGTTTGCCTTCCACCAGCAGCGATTCAGCGATGTCCTGGTGATGCTTCCGGTCGGGCGATGCCATCATTGCTTGGGCGGTGTGCTTCCGGTGACAGGGGCGCTTGGATCTGGCGGGTGAACAGCTCGCCGAGGGCGGCGAGTGCAAAAAGTCATTGCTCACCATCTTTTGTTATCCTGCCGCACCTTCTCACGCCCGCCCCGTCGGAATACCCTGAATGCCAATGAACACCCTGGAAGCGCTGCGCGCCGGCAAGCTGGCCGGCAGCCGGCGCCTGAAACTGGCCTGTGGCCTGAACGATTTTCCTCGCGAGATTTTCGCTCTGGCGGATACGCTGGAGATTCTCGATTTGTCAGGGAATGCACTGTCCACGCTGCCCGACGATCTGCCCCGGCTGCACAAGCTGCGCATTCTTTTTTGTTCGGACAACCATTTCACGGAATTGCCTACAGTGATCGGCCAATGCGCCCAGCTGGAAATGGTCGGCTTCAAGGCGAACCGGATTCGGCAGGTGCCGGCGGCAGCATTGCCGCCCAAGTTACGCTGGCTGATCCTGACCGATAACCGGATTGCCGAACTGCCGCCGGAAATCGGTCACTGCGCGCGCTTGCAGAAGCTGATGCTGGCCGGCAACCAGTTGCGCACACTGCCGGCCGAGATGGCCAATTGCACCCGGCTGGAGCTGCTACGTATCGCGGCCAATCGCCTGACAGCCTTGCCGGAATGGCTATTGTCCTTGCCGCGTCTTTCCTGGCTGGCCTTTGCCGGTAATCCGTTTTGCCAGGATGTACCGGTTCAAGTGGGGGTTTCGCCCATTCACTGGGACGATCTGCACGTCAGCCATCAACTGGGCGAGGGCGCTTCAGGCGTCATTCATCAGGCCGAATGGCGTTCGGCCGGCAAGGCGCAACCGGTGGCGCTCAAACTGTTCAAGGGCGCGGTGACGAGCGATGGCTTGCCGCTGAATGAGATGAACGCCTGCATCTCCGCCGGCACGCACCCGCATCTGATTTCGGTGCTCGGCAAGCTGGCGGCCCACCCGGAAGATGCCCACGGGCTGGTCATGGCGCTGATCGATAGCAGCTTCCGCAACCTGGCCGGGCCGCCCAGTCTGGATTCCTGCACGCGCGATGTTTATCCGGCAGCCTTGAGCTTCGATCTTGATGCGGCCATTCGAATCGCGCTCGGCATCGCCTCGGCGGCCGAACACCTGCATGCGCAGGGCATCATGCATGGCGATCTCTATGGCCACAATATCCTGCATGGTGCCGATGGGCAGGCCATCCTCGGCGACTTTGGCGCGGCATCGTTCGTGCCGCCGGATGATCCGCTCGTTGCCAAGGCGCTGCAACGCATCGAGGTGCGGGCGTTTTCCTGTTTGCTGGAGGAGTTGCTGGCGCGGATTGAACCTGCCGCGCTCAACCAGGGAAAAGTCGAAAAACTGAAATCCCTGCAGGCCGACTGCGCCCAGGAAAACGTCTCGGCTCGCCCGCTGTTTACCGAGATTGTTTCGCGGCTCGGCGCCTTAAAACTGGCCTGACAGCGCCTTCGAAATCTTGTGGCGGGCCACGGTCGGGCGCGGCACTTTTTCGCTGAACCAGCTGCGTACGTCACTATCCAGCCCGATGCCGTGCATGTAGTTGTAAAGCGCCTTGTTCAGTGCCTTGCCCAGGCTGTTGTGGTCTACGCCGGTCGGGTCGATGAACTGCACATCGTTCTTGGCGAACTTGCCGGGCGGTAGCGGCTGCAGTTTGATGCCGTATTCGGCCGGATTCATGCCAACGGGCGAATGCACCGTGCAGGCGAAGCGGTGGAAATAGCCGGACTGGATGCAGCCCTCGGCAAATAGCTGGCGGACGTATTCCAGCGCATCGACCGTATCCTGAACCGTTTGCGTCGGAAAGCCGTACATCAGGTAGGCATGGACGAGCACCCCTGCATCGGTGAAGGCACGGGTGACGCGGGCGACCTGATCGACCGAGACGCCTTTTTTCATCAGGTCGAGCAGGCGATCGGAGGCAACCTCCAGTCCGCCGGAAATGGCGATGCAGCCGCTATCGGCCAGTTGCAGGCAGAGTTCCGGCGTGAAGGACTTTTCAAAGCGGATGTTGCCCCACCAGGAAATCGCCAGGTTCCGCCGCTGCAGTTCTTCGGCCAGGGCGCGCAGGGCCTTGGGCGGGGCGGCTTCGTCGACGAGATGAAAGCCGGTATGGCCGGTTTCGGCGATGATCTGCTCGATGCGGTCGACCAGCACCTTGGCGCTGGCCGCATCGTAGCGGCCGATGTAGTCGAGGCTGACGTCGCAGAAACTGCATTTCTTCCAGTAGCAGCCGTGGGCGACGGTCAGTTTGTTCCAGTGCCCGTCCGACCACAGCCGGTGCATGGGGTTGAGCATGTCGAGCAGCGACAGGTAGCGGTCGAGCGGCAGGCCATCCCAGGTCGGCGTGCCGACTTCCTCGAAGGGGATGTCCGCCTCGCCAGTGTTGAAGTAGCGGACGGCGCCATCGACGCGGGTGAAGGTGCGGACGAGGTTGAGGCGCGGGCGCTTGCCGGCCAGATGTTCGAACAGCGCCAGTAGCGGCATCTCGCCATCATCGAGGGTGACGTAATCGAAATAGTCGAAGACGCGGGGTTCGGCCAGTTCGCGCAACTCAGTATTGACGTAGCCGCCACCGAGCACGGTGACGATCTTCGGGTTCTTGGCCTTGATCGTCTGCGCAATGCGGAAAGCCGCATAGACCGAACCGGGGAAGGGCACGGAAATCAGCACGACCTCCGGCTGGCTGTGCTCAATGGCTTGCAGGGTCAGCTTTTCCAGCGTTTCATCGACCAGCGTTTTCGGCGCGGCCAATGCCGTCGCCAGCGGGTTGAAACTGGCCTGACTCTGGGCCAGCGATTCGGCGTAGCGAACGAATTCGAAACGGGTGTCGACGGCCTCGCGCAGCACGTCGGCGAGATCGTTCAGGTACAGCGTGGCCAGATGCCGCGCCCGGTCCTGCACGCCGAGCGACCCGAAGGCCCAGGCCAGCGGGTCGCCGCCATCTTCGTCAATATAATTGTCGAGCGAGGCGAACCGCGGTCCTTCGGGCAGGAAGGCGCGGCTGCAGATGCGGTGGGCAATCGAGCCGTCACGCCCTTGCAGCAAGGCAATGGCCGGGCCGATGGAGGCGAGGTAACGGTCGAACTCGTTGAGGAAAATCTTCAGCGTATTCGAGCGCTTTTTGCCGGCGATGGCTTCGGCCGCCGTCTTGAGCTTCGGCAGTCCGCCCGGTGACAGCAGTTCAAGCACCAGCGCCAGTGCCAGATCGGTCTGTTCGGCCTGAAAGCCGCGCGAGCGCAGGAAGCCTGTGAGGTAGGCGGTGGCCGGGTAGGGCGTATTCAACTGCGTCATCGGTGGAATGACGGAGAGGATGCGCGGGCGGGTGGTGTCGGCAGAGGTCATTGCCGATAGTTTACCCGTGGATAGGCGGAATCGCTTGGATCGGGCTAGTCAATTACTTATATGGCTTGCCTGCAACGCAGTCCATAGGTGCCGTAGCCAGCTTTGCAAAGCAGACGCTGAGAAATGCTTGATATAACCGGCTGGCGCGGTTTTATCGCGCCAGTCCGTATTGGTTGATGGGTTGGGGCTTATTTAATTGCGAATGCGGAATTAAGTTTCTTTTGATCTATGTATTTTGCGAAGTCGGAAAACGAAGCGTTGACATTCGGATTGGACATCAACTCCTGCATTGCCAACTTGCCAACAACGCCAAATGCAACTTTAAATGCTTCACCTCCATCTTTATCCATCGCTGATCGCGCTTGTGCCAGACAATTTTCTGTCATTAATCTCGTAACCAAATTAGCCATGGTCTTATCGAACGCATCCCGGTTTTCCTGAGTTACGTTCGATAACGTCTTGATTTCTGGGTGAGATGCCATCCCGACGAAGACCCAACGCGCCATCTCTTTGCGATCCTTGCCTGTCGTGTTATCGGCTAGGCATGTACTTAGGGCCTCTGTGGCTGGGCCAGCGAAAGCCGATGAGACGTTTAGTGCTGAACCAATAAAAACGGCAGCAAGAGCGGTGATGAACATTTTCATGTAGTTGTTCTCCATTGATTATCAAAAGTCTGACAGGGGAAGTGATGAGAAATGAGAGGCCCAAGAGTGTTCACTGGGACAAGGGATCCGTACATCAAGTGATATTGGTGACACTGGAAATATTGCTCTAATTTCATTACGTTCGGCCACTTGGGGTTTTCTAAGCCAGTATAACAACCGCAATATGCCATACGCGTTATCGGTTTAGCCGGAACGGACAAATATCACAGTGAATGACCGCTTTTGGGATGCACTACTGGCCGGCTGAATTTGGCCAAATTCAGCCCGACGACGCGTCGATCTTTCTCAGGCAGATGCCATGAGATGCATTGGCTAATTGCGGCAATGCTTTGCATGGCATATCACAGCCGGTGGATACGCTCAGTAGAACAGCTTGCCGAGGTCGAGCGTCGAGGTTCTGCCGACTTCATTGCGATTGCCTTCCAGCCAGCGTTTGGCGTGGGCTCGGCCTTCGTCACGCAGTTTTTCGAAGAAGGGGCGGCTGACGGCGAGTTTGCTGTCGGCGGGGAGTTCGCCGAGGAAGTGCTCGGCGCTGATGGCATGAAAGCGCAGGCGGGCCAGGCGTCGTTCCAGGGCGGTGCCCGGCAGGCGTTCGAGCAGCCAGGTTGGCAGTCGGCTGGGGCTGATCTGCTCACGCAGGTGGGCGAACATGCGCATTTCACGCAGGAAGGTCGAGTTGAAGGCGAGTTCGCGCAGGCGCTCGCGGATCTGGTCGGCGGTATCCGGCGTTTCGGTATAACGCAGCGGTGTCAGCAGGACGAGCAGGATGTCCGGCGTTTCGCACTGGTAGCACAGCGGAAAGATGGCCGGATTGGCACTGTAGCCGCCATCCCAGTAGGGCTGATCGTCGATGTAGATGGTGCGGTGGATTGTCGGCAGGCAGGCCGAGGCGAGCAGGGCGTCGGCCGACATTTCGTGGTTGTGGAAGACGCGCAGCTTGCCGGAGTTGGCATGGGTGGCGGCGATGAACAGTTTGACCGGGCTTGCCTTGCGCAGACGGGCGAAGTCGAATTGGGCTTCGACGATGTCGCGCAGCGGGTTGAGATCGAAGGGATTGAGTTGCTCCGGGCTCAGGTGGTTGGTCCATTGCAGCATCATTTTCAGGGCGGGAGACATGCTGCTCGTGCCATCGCCGTTGGTCTGGAACAAGGCCGAGTCGGCAATGGCCAGCCAGAATCGTTCAAGCGCATCGCGGGCCCCATCCCGGCCGTCGGTCATCAGGCCATGGGCCAGGCAAACCGCATTCATGGCGCCGGCGCTGGTGCCGCTGATGCCATCAAAACTGAACTTACCCTGTTCGAGCAGGGCATCAAGTACGCCCCAGGTGAAGGCGCCATGGGCGCCGCCGCCTTGCAGGGCAAGGCTGATGCGGGTCGTGGTTGGCTGAATGGGCATGCGGTGTTCCTGTTGCTATGCTGGATTGCCAACATCATGCCACTGCAGCACGATTGCGGCGTTTCGATTAGCTGGCCGCGTAGCTGATCAGGTCGACTTCGGCGGCTTCCCGGCGCAGGGGAATCAGGGCTTGATAGGCCGGCGAGTTGAACCAGCCATTGGCCGCCTCGGTATCCGGAAAGCGAATGACCACGGTATCGGTATGCTTGTGTTTTCCCCCGAAAACGGCCAGTTTCTCGCCGCGAAAGACCAGTTCGGCTTGCCAGGGGGCGAGCGTGGCCGGCACCTGGCTGCGGTATTCGTCCCACTTGGCTGCATCTTTGACGGTGATGTGACCGATTACGTAGGCGGTACTCATTCCCAGGTACTCGATTCGTCGGCCAGCGCCTGCAGCAATTTTGGGTCGTTCACGCGGACAGCGATTCCCTTCCCGTGCGGTGCTACTTGAGCCGGAAAGGCTGGTGCCAGCCATACCGAGGATTCAACAACGGCATTGGCTCCCATGCTGCGTGCCTTTTCGCCAAGCAGGCTCATCGCTGCCCCGGTTCCGCCGAACCAGCGCTTGAAGACATAGATCGGCCCGAGGACTTCAAAATCCCCTGCAGCCGGCAAGGCGTTGAAAGTGACGAGGATTTTGTCGCTACGCGCCTCGCTGGATACCTGGGCGGGTGTTTCGCTCACCGAGTCGGCGTAGATGGATGGACTGCAAAGGCCTAGGCAGGCTAGTAACAGCAGTGCGTGGGGTTGGCGATGCATTGTTGTTTTCCTTTGTGCGTTGGTTGTGGTGAAACCCAATGGGATTATTGTTCGCCAGGTTTCTGGAATCAACTTGCGACGCCGTGCATGATCGATTTGGCGCCACGTAAATGGTGGGGCGAAGGATGTCAGTGTCGGTGGCCAGCTTGTAAAAGGTCTGAAATGTTGGCGTGTTCCAATGCCCGCCCCAACGTCATTCTGAGTGTTTCAAGATGCGCCGATCCGGTATGTCTCGTTTTGTCTTCCCGTTCGTTCTATGTTCCATCCTTGTTGCTTCGAGCCCCGTCGTTCACGCCATTCCCAAAGTCGTCGGCGGCAAGGTGGCCGATGCTGGCCAGATCGCCCAGGATATCGCTAGCGCGGGGCGTTTGCGCATGCAGTCCCAGCGGCTGGCCAAGCTGTATTTGCAGGCCGGGATCGGGCTCAAGGCGGGGCTGGCCAGGCAGCAAATCGACGCGACGATCGGCGAAGTCGATGCTGAATTTGTTCGATTGGCGCGTTATGGGCAAAAGTCCGCTGTGCAGCGGGTGTATGCCCGGAGTGAAGCACTGTGGCAGGAAATGCGAGTTGCCGCGACGAAGGCCCCGGATATCGCTGCGGTCGAACGCTTCAACCAGATTGCCGACGACATGATGGTGCATACCGGCAAACTGGCCATGCTCATCGAAGGCGAAGGGGAAACGCAGATCGGCCGACTTCTTGACTTGTCGTCACGTCTCAACATGTTGTCGCAGCGTCTGGCACGCCTTTACCTTCAGGCTTACGGCGGCAACCAGACGCAAGGCATCCTGGTCGATATCGAGCAGGCCCGCAAGGAATTTGCCAGCGGCTTGCTGGAACTCGATATGGCCAGGGAAAATTCGCCAGCCAGCCGGGACGCCATCGGCCTGGCCAGGAATCAATGGGTTTTCTTCGATAGTTCCATCAGCGAACTGAGCAAGATCGGGCGCAGGGAGGAGCGGGCTGCACAAAACGTGATCAGCAGCAGCGAGCGCATTGCGCAGGTCCTGGATCAGACCAGCCTGCAATACATCAAGGATTTCACCGAAGGCAGTCGTTCGAACCGCTAGGGCTTGTTTGAATGGATCTGGCTAAGTTGAGCGAGTTGGCTGATGAGTTTATTAAATTAAACAAATTTATGACTAAAAAATAGATCAAAGTGACAAATATGCTATCGTAATTTCGAGGTAGTGGTTTATCATCGCCTGGCAAATCAGAAATTAACTATCTGATCGTTTTCTTATAAAAATTGCCCAGGAGTTTTACAGCATGCGTCGATTTTTCCCCCTATGTCTGATTCCACTGGCCCTTGGCGCTAATGCCGCCGAGTCTCAGCACTCTGCCAGAAAAGCTTTGATCTTCGCGGTTAGTGAAGGCACCTCCGGCGGCATCGATGCCGAGGCCGCCCGCGTCAAGTACCAGCCTTTGGCAGACGTGCTCGCACGTGCCATCGGCGGCGAAGTCAAGGTCGCTTTTGTCCGCGAATTCTCAGCGCTCGAAAAGGGCATGAAGGATAACCAGTACGATCTTGTGCTGGCCCGTCCGTCCGATTATCCAGCACGCGGCCTGCGCGATTACCGCTACAAGTTTGTGGCCACAGCCAGACCGGACGGCCAATGCATATTGATCGTGCACAAGGATTCGCCAGTCAAGAAGCTTGCCGACCTCAAGGGCAAGAGCTTCGTGATGCCTGAGAAAAATGCCTACATGACGCGGTTCTGCCGGGCCGAACTGCGCGACCAGGGCATCATCCTGGACAACGAAGCGGTCACCTATGTTCGCGAGCAAGGTGCCATTCCGTTCTCAATCGAAAACCGGATTTCCGATGTCGGCGGCATTGCCTCGTACTCCGGTGCATATGCCCAGTGGCTCAAGTCAGGCAACCGCGTTATCCATCAATCCAGGCCGCAGCCGTACATGCCGCTCGTCGCGTCGCAGGATGTGAGTGTTGATCAGATCGCCAAGATGCAGGCGGCGCTGGTCGAGTTGGGCAGCTCCGATAGCGGCAGCCAAGTGCTGAAGCGTGTTGGTGTCACCGGCTTTATGGCCACCGAGGAAAGCCGGCTGCGCAAGCTGCTGGAGTGGCTGGGCGTTTAATCAGCGGTTTGCCAATGCAATAAAAAAGGCCATATCCCGCGTGATATGGCCTTTTGCTTGTCCGTGCCGAGACTTCAGACCAGGCCGAGGCTTTCCTCAACGCCCAGATGCACGTTCATCGCCTGCACGGCAGCACCGGAAGCACCCTTGCCGAGGTTGTCGAGGCGGGCAACGATCAGCATGCGCTCTTCATTGCCGAAGACGGCGATGTCGACACGGTTGGTGTCGTTGTTGGCTTCGACATTGTAGAAACCGCCTTCGGTGGTCGCTTCGAGATCGACCGGCAGCACACGGATGAAGGGCTCGCCGGCGTAGTAGTCGGCGATGATCTTCTGCACGTCAGTCGGCGTTGCCTGGCGGGTGAACTGCTGCGGGTGAATGTAGGCGGTGACGGCCAGGCCCTTGTAGAACGGTCCGACGATGGGCTGGAAAATCGGCGCGACGGTCAGGCCGGTGTAGGCCTGCATTTCCGGCAGGTGCTTGTGGGCCAGACCGAGCGAGTAGGGACGCGGTGCCTTGAGTTGGGTCGGGCTTTCGCTGGCCTTTTGGTAATCGGCGATCATCGATTTGCCGCCGCCGGAGTAGCCGGTGATGGAGTTGGCAGCGATCTGCGTCGCGGCAGGCAGCAGGCCGGCTTCGACTAGCGGGCGCAGGGCCAGGATGAAGGCGCTGGCGTGGCAGCCTGGGTTGGCGATGCGCTTGGATGCCTTGATCTTGGCGCGCTGGTCCTTGGCCAGTTCCGGCAGGCCAAAGGTCCACGCCGGATTGATGCGGTGGGCCGTCGAGGCGTCGATCACGCAGGTGTTCGGGTTATCGACCAGCGATACCGATTCCTTGGCTGCATCATCAGGCAGGCAGAGGAAGGTGACGTCGGATTCGTTGATCAGGCGCTTGCGCTCGGCAAGATCCTTGCGCTTGTCGGAATCGATCTTGAGCAGCACAACATCGCTGCGCTTGGCGAGGTATTCGTTGATCTGCAGGCCGGTAGTGCCTTCCTGGCCGTCGACAAAGACTTTATAGGTCATGGTGAATCCGCTGGACTGTTGCAAAAATGGAATTCTGGCAGAAATTCGTGACGCTTTGGGGACGGCAGGTGGTCAGCGCCCAAGTTTCTGCTTGATGGCGGGCAGGGCGGCCTGCGCAGCTCGCTCGCCTTCGAGCATGGCGTCGTTGCGGGCCGTGAAGTCCCAGGACTTGACGTAGGGCAGCTTCGGGCGGATGACGATGTCGGCGCCGCGCAGTTCGTTGGCACCAATCGCGCCACCCATGATGGTCGTCGTTTGCCAGATGATCGCGGTCATGCTATCGACCGGCTGGCCTTCTGGCTTGGAAGAAATATCGACCGCAATCACGATGTCGGCGCCCATTTCCCGCGCTGCCTGCACCGGTATCGGGCTGGTCAGCCCGCCATCGACGTAGCTTTTGCCGCGAAACTGGGTGGGCTGGAAAACCCCGGGTACAGAGGCAGAAGCACGTACGGCCATGCCGCTGTCGCCTGTCCGGAAGACAACGCGCTCGCCGCTGTTGAGGTCAGTGGCAACGGTGGCGAAGGGCCTGTTCAGCTTTTCCAGCGGCCGCTTGTTCAGGTGCTGGTTGATGAAATCCTGCAGCGCCTCGCCCTTGAGCAGACCGCGCCCGCCCAGCGTCCAGTCGGCGAAGATCTTTTCGTCGAGCTGCTGGGCGATCTTCTGCATGGCGAAGGCGTCATAGCCGGCCGCGTAGAGCGAGCCGACGACGGCACCGGCACTGGTGCCGACCACATAGTCGGGATAGATGCCGTGCGATTCGAGCATCTTGATCACGCCGATATGGGCGAAACCGCGCGCAGCGCCACCACCCAGGGCGAGGCCGACCTTGGGCCGCGCCGGCGCAACGGGTTTGGCCGACTGGAAACTGGCGCAGCCGCCGAGCAGCAACAGGCTGGCGCCCAGCAAGCGGCGGCGATTGGCAAATTGGCGAGGCGTGGTTTGATCGGGCATGGTATTGGCGGTAAGCAAGCGGGTGGATTCAATCAAGCACGAACACCATGCCAAAGGCGCCGGTCGACGTGACCTTGTCATTGACGGTGGTGTAGGAAGCGACACCCAGCGAGTGGTATTGCGAGACGAAGGAGGTCAGATGGCCGATGCCGAGGATGCGCTCAACCTGACTACGCTCAGCAATGACCTGCTTGATCTTTTCCCGGTGTTTTTCCGGCGACGGATTGAGCGTAAAAGCGAGGGCAATAACGCCAGCGGTGATGACAAGGGGGACGATGAATGATTTGGCCATGGAGTGATTTTTCGAAAATATTCTGCAGAAATTTTCAGGCCTGATTCTCGCGGGTTTACGACGGTCTGGAAGTGACTGCTTGTAACAGCTCGCTCAGGCATCCGCCTTGAGTTTACTGGCACATCCGACGAATTTCGTCTTCCTTGATCGCTTCTTCAATTTGCAGCAGCACGGCATCGACGTCGGCAAGGCTTTCGTCGAGTTCAACCTTACCGGTCAAAACCTGCTCTGGCTGGAGCAAACCGCTCTCGTACAGCGCCCAGATTTCCTTGCCGTACTGGCTGTCAGCGAGCGAGGGGGCAAAGGTGCTGAAATAGCTGCGCAGATTGTTGACGTCGCGTTCAAGCATTTCGGCTGCCGTGCTGTTGGCGGCGGCGTCGATGGCTTGCGGCAGGTCGATGATGACCGGCCCGTTTTCATCGACGAGGATGTTGTATTCCGACAGATCGCCGTGAATGATCCCGGCGCACAGCATGCGCACCACCTGATTGACCAGCATGGCGTGAAATTCCAGCGCCACGGCTTCGCTCAGGGCAACGTCGTTGAGCCGTGGTGCCGCGCCGCCATCGGCATCGAGCACCAGATCCATCAGCAAAACGCCATCAAAACAGATGTAGGGCTGCGGTACCCGCACGCCGGCAGCAGCCAGCCGATACAGCGCATCGACCTCAGCGTTCTGCCAGACTTCCTCCTGCATCTGGCGCCCGTAGCGGCTGCCTTTCTCCATGGCCCGCGCCTGCCGGCTGTTCTTGACCTTGCGGCCTTCCTGATAGGACGTGGCCTTGCGGAAGCTGCGCTGCTTGGCGTCTTTGTAAACCTTGGCGCAACGAATGTGCTCGCCGCAGCGCACGATATAAACGGTCGCTTCCTTACCGCTCATCAACTGCCCGATCACCTCGTCTACAAGGCCTTCTTCAACGAGGGTGGTGAGTCTTTTCGGGGTTTTCATGGGCTTCGCTTGCTTGAACAGCTTGGGGTTCGGAGTGACTCAGATGCGAATCAGACCACGGTAAGGCCAGAAAATGCCCTGTCAGGCGGAAAATCGCTCAAACGTCCGCCTCGACCAGCCCGCCGTCCTTCTCCATCCAGGCCCGGCGGCCGGAGGCTTCGCCCTTGCCCATCAGCAGTGTGAAGGTGGTGGCCATTTCCTTGATCGTTTCGCGACTGGCCTGGAAGGGCACCAGGCGACGGGTGTCCGGGCAGAGCGTGGTTTCCCACAGTTGGTCAGGGTTCATTTCACCAAGGCCCTTGAAGCGGGAGACGGTGATCTTGTTTTCCGAAACACCTTCGTCGCGCAGCTTGGTCAGCGTCTGTTCCTTTTCGGCTTCGTCCAGGCAATAGACCTTGCGCGTGTGGCCGCGGGCTTCGACATCGACGCGGAACAGCGGTGGCTGGGCGACGTGGATGTGGCCGCGCTCGACCAGGGCCGGGAAGTGCTTGAGGAACAGCGTAAACAGCAACACCTGGATGTGCGAGCCATCGACGTCGGCGTCGGACATGACGATGATGCGACCGTAGCGCAGGCCAGTGACATCGATGCTGTCGATCTGCTCGATACCGTGCGGATCAACACCAACGGCTACCGAAATGTCGTGTACTTCATTATTCTTGAACAGCTGGTCGCGCTCGACTTCCCAGGTGTTCAGCACCTTGCCACGCAGCGGCAGCACGGCCTGGGTTTCCTTGTCGCGGCCCTGTTTGGCCGAGCCGCCGGCCGAGTCGCCCTCGACCAGGAAGATTTCGTTGCGCAAGATGTCGTCGGATTCGCAGTCGGTCAGCTTGCCGGGCAGGGTGGCGATGCCGGATGACTTCTTCTTCTCGATCTTTTGCGTCGATTTCATCCGGTTCTGCGCCGCCTTGACGGCCAGTTCGGCGATTTTCTTGCCGAAATCGGCATGGCTGTTCAGCCAAAGCTCGAAGGGGTCACGCACCATCTGCGAGACCAGCTTGTAGGCATCGCGGCTGGTCAGTTTTTCCTTGGTCTGGCCCTGGAATTGCGGGTCGAGTACCTTGGCGGAGAGCAGATAGGTCATCTTGCCGCAGACGTCTTCCTGCGCCAGTTTGACCTTGGCCGGCAGGATGGCGTGGTGGTCGGCAAAAGCCTTGATCGCCTCGAAGACGCCGGCCTTCAAACCGGCTTCATGGGTACCGCCATCCAGCGTCGGGATCAGGTTGACGTAGCTTTCCGGCTTGCCGCCACCTTCCTCGAACCAGGCCAGGGCCCAGGTGGCACCTTCGCCGACGGCAAAGCCATTGGCAGTCTCAACGTATTTTTCGCCAACGAAAATCGGCGCCACCGGTGTGCCGACCATCATTTCGTTGAGGTAGTCGGCCATGCCGTTCTGATAGCACCAGACCTTCTTGTCCTGGCCTTCGATGTCCAGTTCGACAGTGACATTCGGCATCAGCACGGCCTTGGAACGCAGCAGATGCTCCAGTTGGCCGAGATTGACCTTGGGCGAATCGAAGTATTTCGGATCAGGCTGGATGCGCACCGTGGTGCCGGTGTTGCGCTGGCCGCAGTCGCCGATACGACTTAGGGGCTCGGTAACGAAGCCGGCGCCGAACGCGATGTGATGAATGCCGCCGCCGCGCTTGATCTCGACTTCCAGCCGGATCGACAGGGCGTTGGTGACCGAAACGCCGACGCCGTGCAGGCCGCCCGAGAATCGGTAGGCGTTGCCCGATTCCTTCTTGTTGAACTTGCCGCCGGCGTGCAACTTGCAGAAGACCAGTTCAACGGCAGGACGGCCTTCTTCCGGGTGAATTTCGACCGGAATGCCGCGGCCGTTGTCGCTGACTTCAATCACGCCGTCGGCGCGGATTGCAACCGAAATCTTCTTGGCGTAACCGGCCAGCGCTTCGTCGGCCGAGTTATCGATGACTTCCTGGACGATATGGGTCGGGCAGGTCGTCCTGGTATACATCCCGGGACGTTCCTTGACGGGTTCGAGGTCCTTGAGGACACGGATTGAGGCGGCGGAGTAGTCGGTCATGCGCTCTGGAATTAGGGAGATAATGTCGGTCGACCGCAAGCAGCGGCGCGGACCCGGATTTTAACCGGCAGCGCGGCTGCCGCAATGAATCAAACGCATATTCAGACAAGGAAGCCCGATGAACGTCGCTCAGATAGCCACGACCCGCCACACCTGCAAGGCCTTCGACCCTACCCGCAAGATTCCGGCTGCGGTAATGAATGACCTGCGCACCGTGCTGCGTTTCGCCCCGGCCTCGGTGAATTCGCAGCCCTGGCACTTCGTGGTGGGCGCCAGCGATGAAGGCAAGGCGAAAATCGTCGCTACCCTGGCGGGTGGTTTTGCCTACAACGCACCGAAGGCCCAGAACTGCTCCCATCTGGTCGTGCTCTGCGCTCGTACCGATCTTGGTGAGGCGCATCTTGCCGCCGTCCTGGCTCAGGAAGATGCCGATGGCCGCTTTGCCACGCCGGAAGCGAAGGCCGGCCAGAACACCTCACGCAGCTTCTATGTCGGCCTGCACCGCGACAATCAGGATCTGGATGTCTGGATCGACCGTCAGATTTATATCGCGCTCGGTACGCTGCTCCAGGCGGCCGGCGCTCTTGGCGTCGATGCCTGTCCGATGGAGGGCTTCGATGTTGCTGCCGTTAATGCCGCGCTTGGCCTTGGTGAAAAGGGCCTGCGTGCCGTGGTGATGGTGGCGCTAGGCTATCGCGGCGAAGGTGATTTCAACGCCAAGCTTCCCAAGTCACGACTGCCGGAGGCCGCGGTTTTTACGGATATCTGACCTCAGCCGGGTGGGGGGATGCAGTGGATTGAGCCGCCTGAGCGATGGAGGCTGCCAGCGATGTCCAGCAGACATCCATTAATAGCATCGTGGCATAATCATCGGTCCGAACCACCCCGCCTGAGGAGAATGCGATGGGAAGCGATACCCTGAACGAACATTCAGAGCGCAAGCTGCACCCCCGAGGGAAAGACCGTCGCGGCGTCACCCGCATTTCCCCGCCGCCGTTCTACACGCGTGAGGGCAAGGTGCTGGTTGAGCGGCGATCGCCCTGTGAGCGGCGCTCAACCTGGATACGTGAATTTTCACTGGATACAGCCGGCGACGACGGCGCAACGAATACGGAAACCTGATATGGCCGGTGCCAGCCTCCTCGTCCTGCTCGACGACATAGCAACGCTCCTCGACGACGTGGCGGTGCTGACCAAGGTTGCCGCCCAGAAGACGGCTGGCGTGCTTGGCGACGACCTGGCCCTCAATGCCCAGCAGGTGGCCGGCGTGGCGGCCGAACGCGAATTGCCTGTAGTCTGGGCGGTGGCAGTTGGTTCGCTGAAAAACAAGCTGATCCTGGTTCCCTTGGCGCTGGCGATCAGCGCCTTCATTCCGTGGGCGGTGATGCCCTTGCTGATGCTGGGCGGCCTTTATCTGTGCCTGGAGGGCGTCGAAAAGCTGGCGCACAAGTGGCTGCACAGCGCTGAGGAAGATGCGGTGCACCACGCCGAAGAGCTGGCGGCGGTGGCCGATCAAAGCGTCGATCTGGCGGCATTTGAGGCGGAAAAGATCAAGGGGGCGATCCGCACGGATTTCGTGCTGTCGGCCGAAATCATCGTCATCGCGTTGGGTACTGTGGCCGGGCAGCCCTTTGCGTCGCAGGTCACAGTGCTGGCTAGTATCGGTGTGATCATGACGGTCGGCGTCTATGGCATCGTCGCCGGTATCGTCAAAATGGATGATGTGGGCGCCTGGATGTTGCAGAAAGGTTCAGGAATGGCCAAGGTCGTCGGCAAGGGGTTGCTGCTGGCGGCGCCCAGACTGATGCGCCTGCTGACCGTACTCGGGACGGCCGCGATGTTCCTGGTCGGCGGCAGTATCCTGGTGCACGGTATCCCGCCACTGAGCCATGTGATCGAACACGGCGCCGCCATGGCCGGAGCGTTGAGCGGCGTGGCCGGGATGCTTCTCGATGCGCTTATCGGCGTTGTCGGGGGGGCGTTGGCGCTGCTTGGCATGCAGGCATTCGGCGCGGCGCGCAAACTGGTTTCCGGAGGGGCGAAAGCATGAGCAAGGCACTGCGTCTGTCGGAAAAATGGTTCCGTTTCGGCTTGTGGATAGTCGCCTTCGTTTTCGCCAGTTTCCTGATCGGGCTGGGTGGAACGGTGGTCGCCAATCTGCCGAAGGTCGAGCACCGCTACACGCTGGACGATTTCATTGACAAGCCGGCCGCGGAAAAACTGCGCGCCGAACTCCGCGGGCTGCAGGAGAAGCGCCAGGTGGCGCAGGATGCACACGATCAGGCGCTGTTGAAGATCAATGCTGCCCGTGCCAACTCAGGGGCGGCGCGCGATACCTTCAATAACTGGCTGGCGACCCGCCATGCCACGCAGCGTCCGGAGCAGGACCGCGAACTGATCGAACGGACACAGGCGCTGGATGAGCTGAAGATACTCGAGCGCAAGGCGCTGGCCGATGTTGAGCGCCAGCAGCAGAACCTGCTCGACGCCCGGCAGGCCGAGGGGAGCGCGCAACGGGGTCTGCATGAACTGGAAAAGACCGCCTCAGAAAAGCTGAATGTCGAACTGCGCCATCAGGAGCTTCGTGTATTCGGCTATCGCCTGCTGCTGACCCTGCCGTTGCTGGTCGTCGCCGGCTGGCTGTTCGCCAAAAAACGGCAGAGTACGTGGTGGCCCTTTGTCTGGGGCTTCATCTACTTCGCGCTGTTCGCTTTCTTCGTCGAGCTGGTGCCCTATCTGCCGAGCTATGGCGGTTATGTGCGCTACGTGGTCGGCATTGTCATTACCGTGCTGGTTGGTCGTTACGCCATCGTGGCGCTGAATCGCTATCTCGAAAAGCAGAAACAGGCCGAGGCGATGCCGGATGTCGAGCGGCGTAAGGAACTCAGCTACGACACGGCGCTGGCCCGGCTGGCCAAGAAGGTTTGCCCGGGGTGCGAGCGGCCTGTCGACCTGACCAACACCGCGATCGATTATTGCCCGCATTGCGGCATCTGCCTGTTCGACCATTGCGGCCAGTGCAAGGAACGCAAGAGCGCCTTTGCGCGCTTCTGCCATGCCTGCGGGGCGGCGGGCGGTCAGGGTGGCTAGATTTAAACGATGGCTGCAACGGACTCATTTTAATCAATCAATACTGGATCAAATGCAGGAAACCACCAAAGACTTTTTGAGGTCAGTTATTTGGGTGGTAGGGGGATATTTCCTTTCGACAAAGTGTCATCCAATAAATCTATTACAACTAATAATTCCAATTGAACCCGACTAGCCCAGCCCCCGCTTTATTCGCAATTCTTATGGCCCTATTTTCCTGCTTTGTGCTGATAAGAAAATTCGGACCACCTGAAGAGCAAGGCAGATATTTGGCAATAGATGGGTTGCGCGGTTATTTGGCCTTCTGCGTATTTCTGCATCATTCGATGCTTTGGTTCTTTTACCTCAGGACGAATCAGTGGGCTGTGCCGCCATCAAATCTATATACCCACTTTGGTCAGACCGGGGTGGCGTTCTTTTTTATGATTACTGGTTTCTTGTTTTTCTCGAAAATACTCGAGGGAAGAGGCAAGGAAATTGACTGGTTGCGTCTTTATGTCTCAAGATTCTTGCGCCTTATGCCGCTGTACGCGGTTGCAATGGGAGCTCTTTTTTTAATTGTATTCTTCTTGTCAGGTGCAACGCTTCATGAACCCATCAGCGTTTTGGCTTCGGAAGTATTACGCTGGATGACTTTCACTGTTCGCGGGGATCCCGATATTAATGGAGTTGAAAGAACATCATTAATTGTGGCGGGGGTCACATGGTCACTTCCGTACGAATGGTGTTTCTATATGCTCCTGCCTGTTTTTGCACTCGTTAATAGGGTTCGGGTGGGGCGTATTTACATTGCTTTTAGTACTCTTGTTTTTATTTTCCTATTTAAAAATCACACTTACATGTATCACTGGCTTTCCTTCGTTGGAGGAATCGCGGCTGCATATTTGGTGCGCATTGATTACTTACGCTACTTGTTACGCAAGAAAGTTTTTTCAATGGCGGCAATCCTGCTAATTTCGGCAACCGTCGCTTTTTTTCCATCGACATATGATTGGGCGCCGATTGCCATGCTTTCCGCAGTGTTTGTTATGATTGCTGCTGGCAATGGGGTTTTTGGATTGCTCACTAACGCCGTTTCGAGAGCACTTGGCGAGCTGGCGTATAGCATTTACCTTTTACACGGGATAGTTTTATTTCTGTTGTTTAGGTATGTGATTGGATTTGAAAAATCAAAATTACTTCAGCCAATTGATTACTGGTCTGCAATTATTGCAGTTTCGCCGATATTGATTTTTATTTCTTATCTTTCCTATAGAAAAATTGAACGCCCAGCCTTGTTAAGTACAGATGGATTAACATCTTGGTTGCGAAATAAAATAAATTCCTATTCGGAAGCTGGTGGAGTAAAAAGATAAGCTGCTATTTGCTACAGCAAAAATACTGATTCGAGTATGGCATTGTTTAGTGTCGGCTTAATGTAAACAGTTGCAAGCATGGCTGACTCAATGAAAAAATCTACCGTAGTTAAATTTGATCGGATATTTTTTTGGATTGTTAGGTCAGTAAATAACTCGTTTTTTTTGTCGTCAATCATTTTTACAGCCAAGGTATACTGGAATCACGCTTTAGGTCGAAAACACGCTGTCGACTACATGCGCCCAAAGCCGCCCATGCCGCCGCCCGGGCCTCTCATTCCACCATCGGGGCCGTTACGGCGGGAGTTGTTGCGTTCGCCGCCACCATCTCCTGCGTTGCGTAGTCCGGAATAGAGTGCCGGCACTGTGCCGGGCAGCATCTGGTCGGCGGTTTTCTTCTGGCTTTCGTTGAGCGCGCTGTAGAGCTTGCTCGCGGTTTCCTGGATTTCTTCCATGGCCGTCAGGCGATTGCGAACGGTTTCCACCTTCTGGTCGATTTGCTGCATGGCGTTCAGGCGGATGGCGCGATACGGCTGGAGCTTCATCTGGTCGGCCATCAGGGCGCCGACCCTTTCCTGATAGGCATCCCACAGCGTGGCCTGGGTCGGCGTCAGCCTCAGTGCCTCAGCAGTCTTCTGCAATTGCGCCTGCAGATTATCGACCACCATCGCGCTGCCGCTGCCACTGCCGCCTTCCATTTCGCCGCGGCGGGGTGAGCTGCTATCCAGCCCACCGCGGCCTTCCATCGGCGTGCAAGCGGTGAAAAGCAGGGCAGATAAAAGCAGGGAGCTTACTTTGGTATTCATGGTTGGTTTAAGGGGGTTATCGATATCGAATTGTCTGTATCCGCTGCGTAAATTGCAGTTAAGCCCTGGTAAATGTTTGTCTCTGCGACATTTGCCGGGCTGAGCGAATTTGCTAACCTGAATGCTTGCCTTCATCCGGATTCTCCGTGCCCATTCGCCAAACCCTTAAGACGCCCAACGTGCCGGTCAAGATCTGGACCGATGATGTCGATGACAACTCACGCCAGCAGCTCGTCAACATCGCCAGCCTGCCGTTCATCCACCACCATGTGGCCGCGATGCCAGATGTTCATCTCGGTATTGGCGCGACCATTGGTTCGGTGATCGCCACCCGGCAGGCGATCGTTCCCGCCGCAGTCGGCGTCGATATCGGCTGCGGCATGGTGGCCTGCCGGCTGTCGATCGGTGCCAATGCGCTTGGCGAAAAGGCGCTGAAGAAAATTTTCGAACAGATTAGTCGCGATGTGCCGGTCGGCAAGGCGCAGCATGAGGATGACCGGGCGCTGGCCCTGGTGGCGCGGCCTTTCGAGCCCCGCCTTAAAGTCATGACACAGAGGCATCCGCAGCTACTCAAGAGCTTCGGAAAATTCTCGAAATGGGTTAATCAATTGGGCACCCTTGGTGGCGGCAACCATTTCATCGAGGTTTGTCTCGACGAATCCGAGCAGCTCTGGGTTATGTTGCACTCGGGCAGTCGCGGCATCGGCAATGCGCTGGCCACTTATTTCATTGAACTGGCTCGCCGCGACATGGAGCGCCAGCAGATTCACTTACCGGATCGCGACCTCGGATACTTCAAGGAGGGCAGCGCCCATTTCGATGACTATGTCGAGGCAGTCCATTGGGCGCAGGAGTACGCATTTGCCAATCGCGAATGCATGATGGATCTGGTGCTGGCCGCCTTGCATCGCCATCTGCCCGAATTTTCAGTGACCAGTGAAGTGGTTAATTGCCATCACAATTACGTGGCCCGCGAGCATCACTATGGGGCCGATGTCTGGGTCACGCGCAAGGGGGCCATCCGTGCCCGGGCCGGTGATCTCGGCATCATTCCCGGCAGCATGGGAGCTCGCAGCTACATCGTGCGCGGCAAAGGCAATCCGGAGAGCTTCGATTCGAGCGCCCATGGTGCGGGTCGGCGAATGAGCCGCAATGCTGCCGCCCGAACTTTCAGCGAGGCCGATCTGCGCCGACAGACCGAGGGCGTCGTTTGCCGCAAGGACAAAAGTGTCATCGACGAGATTCCCGGGGCCTACAAGGACATCGATGCGGTGATGGATAACCAGCGGGACCTGACTGAAACCCTGCATACCCTGAAGCAGGTGGTGTGCGTCAAAGGCTAGTGGAAGCTCGGTTGCGTCGCATCATTGCCGGCGGACCATCTCGCGGCCCAGGGCGTTGAACTGCTCGGCCAGTTCGTGCTGCAGGAAGTTGATGCCCAGGGAACTCGGCAGCCAGCTATCGGGCTCGATTTCGATTTTGTAATCGAGGCGAGTGCCTGGCTCAGAAGACTGCAGGCGCATTTCGCTTTGCATCCGGCGGGCCGAGCCGGCCACCGAACGGGAGAGAATCTTCGAATTGTCGATGATCTCTATCCGCCGTTCGCTTTCATAGGGCATCGAGAATGGGCCAAATGTTACTTTGCCGCGCTGGGCGACCAAATAGACATTGTTCTGACGCGATGTGATGCTGCTACTGGCCAGGCCGGGCATGAAGTTCGGCATGCGTTCAAAATCAATCAGCACAGCGAAAGCGGAGCTCGGCGGTACCGCGATTTGGATGGTCAGGTTGGCGTAATAGGTGCCGTTCCGGTATTCGACATGGACATCGTCGTCATTGATGCCGAAGGCAGTCAGTGGCAGCCAGCTTAGTGCCAACAGCAGGAAACCAAGGGTTTTTGAGCCCATGCCGTGTCAGTGCAATGCCTTGGCCAGCCGGGGATGCGTTGCGACGTAGTAGTACAGCGCCGGCAGCACGAACAGCGTCAGCACGGTGGCCGTGATCAGGCCGCCAATGACGACCAGGGCCAGCGGACGTTGTGTTTCGGAGCCGATGCCATGCGACAGTGCCATCGGTAGAAGACCGAGCATGGCGAGCAGGGCAGTCATCAGCACGGTACGCAAGCGCGACAGGGCGCCCTGAAACACCGCCTGATAGTCGTCGAGCTTCTGTTGCTTCAACTGGTTGATGTAGCTGACCATTACCACCCCGTTGAGCACCGCCTGTCCGAACAGGGCGATGAAGCCGATGGCGGCCGAAACCGACAGCGGTATCCCGGAGATCAGTAGCGCGAAGATGCCGCCGATCAGTGCGAACGGGATATTGCAGATGATGATCAGCGCATCCTTGAACGACTCGAAGGCATCGAACAGGAGCAGGAAAATCATCAGGATGGACAGCGGAACGACCAGCATCAGGCGCTTCATCGCCCGTTCCTGGTTCTCGAATTCGCCGGACCAAGTGATCGAATAACCCTCGGGCAGCTTGATGTCCTTGGCGTGGGTTTGCATGTCGGCAACGACGCTGCCCATGTCGCGATCACGGATGAAGACACCGATGGCGACGACACGCTGACCGGATTCGCGGGCGATATTCATGGCGCCGCTCCCCATTTTGAAATCGACCAGGGCCGACAGCGGTATCTGGGCGCCGGAGGGGGTGGGCACCAGCACATCCTTCAGCTTGTCGAGCTGGCGTGAGGGCTCGTCGAGACGAACGACGACGCTGAAATGGCGGTCGCCTTCCCACAGTTCGGTGGCTGCCTTGCCGGCCAGCGCCGTTTCGACGACATCCTGCACATCCATGACGTTCAGGCCGTAGCGGGCGGCGGCGGCGCGGTCGATTTCCAGCCGGTATTGCGGCAGGTCGCCATCACGGTCGATAAAGGCGCGGACGACACCCGGCACATTGCCGATCTTGTCGAGCAATTGGTTGGCATGCAACTTCAGCGTAGTGGTGTCATCGCCGAACAGCTTGATGACGATCTGGCCGTCGATCTGCGAAATGGATTCGAGAATCTGGTCGCGCACCGGCTGGCTGAAGGTCGGCTCGATGCCCGGCATGTCGTTCAGCTTGTCCTCCATGTCGCGCACCAGCTGTTCCTTGGTCATCCCTTTGCGCCATTGATTGTCCGGCTTCAGGTCGACCAGCATTTCGGTCATGTTGATGTTCTTCGGATCGGTGCCGTCTTCCGGGCGGCCGCCCTTGGAAATCACCGCATTGACCTCGGGAAAATCGGCAATGATGCGGCGCAGCTTGCGCAGTTCGCCTTTGGCCTCGTCGATGGAGACCGAGGTGGGCAGGGTGATATTGATCCAGATCGAGCCTTCGTTCAGTTCGGGCAGGAACTCGGTACCCAGCTGCGGCACCAGGGCTGCCGTGATGGCCAGTGCCACCAGCGCGGCCGCCAACACGCGCTTGGCGTGGGCCAGTACCCATTTCAGTGCCGGCTCGTACTTGTCCATGAACCAGTGCATCAGCCTGGTTTCTTCGTGTGGCACGTTATTCTTGAAGGCAATCTTGGACAGGAAGGGGACCAGCGTCAGTGACAGGATCAGCGAAGTGATCAGGGCGGCGACGACCGAGTAGGCCATCGGGGCGAAGATCTTGCCTTCGTGCCGCTGCATCGTGAAGATTGGCAGGTGGGCCACGATGATTATGATCATCGAGAACACGGTTGGCCGGCCGATTTCGATCACGGCCTCCTGAATGGTTCGGGTGTGGGGCCGGTGATCGTCATCGCGTCTGGCTTCGCCAAGGCGCCGGAAAATATTTTCGATGACGATCACCGCACCGTCGACGATGATGCCGAAGTCCATCGCCCCCAGCGACAGCAGGTTGGCCGGGATACCAACGGCCGAAAGACCGATGAAGGTGCCGAGCAAGGCCAATGGGATGATCGAGGCGACAATGGCCGCCGCCCGGAAATCGGCCAGGAAGAGATAGAGCACCAGCGTGACCAGCAGGGCGCCTTCGAGCAGGTTCATGAAGACGGTTTTCAACGTCTTGCTGATCAGCCAGGAACGGTCGTAGAAGGGGATGATCTGCACGCCACGCGGCAAACCGCCGGCATTCAGTGCATCGACCTTGGTTTTCAGGGCGTCGAGCACCATTGAAGGATTTTCATCCTTGCGCAGCAGCACGATGCCGGAAACCACATCGTCCTGGTCGCCGTTGGCATCGCTGATGCCGACGATGCCCTGTTCCGGCACGCGCGACTCGACGACTTCGGCAATGTCCCGAACCAGGATAGGGGTACCGTTGTTTTCAGCGACGACGACCTGGCCAATATCGGCCGACGAATGCAGCAGGCCAAGCGAGCGGATCAGGAATTGCTGGCGACCCTGCGCCACCGAACCGCCGCCGGCGTTGGCGTTGGCCCGTTGCAGCGAATTGAACAACTGGCCGAGGGTGATCTTGTAGTCGCGTAGCTTGGGCAGGTTGGGGCGCACCTCGTATTGGCGGATCGGCCCACCCAGCGAGACGACATCGGCAATACCGGAAACTTGTTTGATCTGGCGGACTACCGTCCAGTCCTGGATGGCGCGAATCTCGCTCGGTTTCAGGCCCGGGGCTTCCAGACGATAGCGGAAAATTTCACCGGTGGCCGTGGCAGGCGGAGCAAGTTCCGGCTCGACGCCGGGGGGCAGGTCGATACCGCGCAAACGTTCCTGCACCAGTTGCCGCGCCATGAACAGGCTGGGCTTTTCGTCGAAGGTGACCACGATGAAAGACAGCCCGAACTGGGTGTGCGAGAACATCCGGATCGAATTGGGCACCCCGGCCAGCGCGATTTCAAGCGGAATGGTGACCTGTTTCTCGACTTCTTCCGGGGCGCGGCCAGGATAGAGCGAGATGATGGTGACCTGGGTATCGGTCACATCCGGGAAAGCTTCGATCGGCAGCGAGCGAAAAGAGGCAACACCGATGCCGATGAACAGCACCAGTCCGAGAATGATGAACAGCGGCTGATTGAGCGCGAAATGAACGATGCGCTTGATCATTTGGCTGCCTGTTTTTCAGCGGCTGCGGCCGGCTTGAAGTATTTCAGCAGGTGCAGGCTGCCTTCGGTGACGACCTTGTCGCCCTCGTTAACGCCTGACATCAGGTCGATCAGGCCGTCACGCTCGGCGCCGGCTTCAACCAGCTGTCGACGATAGCGCCCGGGCACTTCCTCCACGAACACATAGCGTTTGTTGCCGAACAGGAAGACGGCGGTGGCCGGTGCCCGCAGGGCCGGCGTGGGGGCCAGTTCGACCAGCGCATTGACGAACATCTCGCCCTTCAGGCGCCGGTCGGCATTCGGCACTTCGCCACGGACCTTGATCGTCCGCGTATTCGGGTCGACGAAATCGGCGACGTGGCGAATGACGCCCTTGAAGCGCTCGCCAGGATATTGCTTCGATTCAATCAGCAGCGGCTCGCCTTTTTTCAGCTTGGCCAGGTCGGCTTCGCCAGCATCAACCTGAATCCACAGGCTGGACGGATCGGTGACAACGAACAGCGGCGCTCCGGACTGATCGGGGCGGAACTCCATGCCCGGATTCAGGTTGCGTTCGACGACCACACCCGCCAGCGGTGTACGCAGCACATAGGTGCCATCGCCTTCGCCACCCAGGCCAGCCAGGCGACGGGTCGCCCGCTCAGCTTCGGCCTTGGCGGCGATGGCCGTGGCTTCAGCCTGCTGCCAATCCTTTTCGGCGACGACGCCGGCTTCGCGCAGAACGCGATTGCGCTCCAGGCCCTGAGCGGCGACCTGGGCATCGGCCCGGGCCTTGCGGGCATCGGCCAGCGCCTGGCCATATTCCGGCGAACTCAGGGTGGCCAGCGGCTGGCCGATCTTGACTGTCGCGCCGACATCGACGGCGATGCCCTGCACGCGGCCCCCCAGTTGCGGGAAGACGCGGACCGTTTTTTCCTCGTTCCAGATCAGCCGGCCGGGCAGGCGCAGCAGACCGCCCTTGTCCTTTTCGACGACAGCCAGCTTCAGGAAAGTCGCCTTGTCCGGTTCGGCGAGCAGGGCGCGGTCGCCATCCACCTTGATCGCGGCGGCTTTCTGCGCTTCCGGTTCGGCCGAGCAGCCGGCCAGGGCCAGCAACAGGATAAGGAGAGGGGAGGTCAGCTTCATGGGGATTTCCTGAATTCGGCCTGGGTCTGCCAGTCCGACAATGCTTTGGCGTAGTCAGCACGGGCGCTGGCTGCTTCAATCTGAATCTGGCGCAGCGTGCGGCGGGCGTCGAGCAGGTCCATCAGACCCATCGCCCCCTTGTTATAAGCCAGTTCCGCCGCTTTGGCGACGCGCTCGGCATCGCCCAGCAGGCCGCCTTCGAGCCGTTGCACCCGGTCACGCACGGCCTGCAGGGCATTGCGCGCCTGGGCAACCTGGCCAAAGGCCTGGGCATGCTGCTGCTCGTATTGCAGACGGACAATATTGAGATCGGATTCGGCGCGGGCGATTTCACCCTCATATTCGTGCCAGATGAACAGCGGTACGCTGATGCCGACCCCGTAGCTGTTGGTCGGGGCATTCTGCAGATTGCGTTCGAACTGGAAGCCGACCGTCACGTCGCGGCTCTTCTTGGCACGGGCCAGATCGCGGTCGGCTTCGGCCGCGGCAATGCGCTTCTGGGCGGCAGCCAGATCGGGGCGCTCGTCAAGCGGAGCGGCGCTGAGTGCTTTTTCTTCAAGCGCCGGCCAGTTGTCAGCGGCCACCAATTGCGTGGCCTCGGCTTCGCGGCCAATCAGATAGGCGAGCATCTGCTGGGCCTGGGCCAGATCGGCCCGGGCCTGGCGGGCGTCGGCATCGGCGCGAGCCTGGTCGATCTGCAGTCGCGACACGTCGACCGGGGCGATATCGCCGGCTTTCTGGCGCAGTCGACCAGCCTCGGTGCTCTTGCCATACAACGCGGCGGTATCTCGGGCCAGGGCCTGTTTTTCCTGGGCCAGGCGCAACTGGTAATAGGCCTGGCGCAGATCGCCCAGTTGCTGACGCGTGGCATCGTCCAGGTCGAAACGGCTGGCTTCGAGTCGGGCTTCGGCCCCCTTGGCGCGCAAGGTCCGTTTGCCACCGCGCTCGATTAGCTGATCTATACGTAACTGGGTGTCCATCCGCTTGTCTTTCAGCGGGCCGCCACCAAACCCGGATTGCGGGCTGATCGACAGGGCATTCAGCGAAACATCGGGGTTCGGCATCTGCCGGGCCGCCTTGACGTCGGCCTCGGCGCCGCTCACGGCGGCCTTGGCCAGCTGGAGTTCGCGGCTATGTTCCTGCCAGAGTGCCTCTGCCTGGCTCAGGGTTAATGCAGTTTGCCCTTGTGCGATGGCCAGCAACGGGGCAAGCAAGATCGGAATCAGTAGGCGTCGCATCAGTGAAGGATTCTTTAGGGAGTGTTATCGTAGTAAGCGACCCTGACCAATTACTGACATACATGCACATCCTGCTCGTCGAAGATGACGCCCTGCTGGCCGATGGACTGGCCCGTGCACTGCGCCATTCCGGATATATCGTCGATACCGCCAATGACGGCCTGAGTGCCGATTCCCTGCTGGCCAATGAGGCCTACGATCTGGTTATTCTCGATATCGGCCTGCCCGGGCTCGATGGTTGTGAGGTATTGCAGCGCCTGCGCGTCCGCCGTCAGCAGACGCCGGTGCTGGTGTTGTCAGCGCGGCTGGCGGTTGAAGAGCGGGTGCGCCTGCTCGATCTGGGCGCTGACGATTACGTGGTCAAACCGGTGACCCAGGCCGAACTGGAGGCACGGGTCAGAGCACTGATCAGGCGCCGGCTGGGTGAGGCGTCGCCCGAGGTGGTTCTCGGCAGTCTGCGTCTGGATACGGTGGGCAAGCGGGCCTGGTTGAACGATACGGCGCTTGAGTTGAATGCCCGGGAGTGGGCGGCGCTTGAGTTTCTGGCCGGCCGGGTTAACCGGATCGTCAGCAAGGAACAGTTGATCCAGGCGCTGTATAGCTGGCAGGATGAAATCACGCCAAACGCCATCGAAAAACTCGTTTCGCGTCTGCGCGTCAAGCTTGAAGAGGCAGGGATCACGATCCGCACCGTGCGCGGACTGGGCTATTACCTGGAAAAACCGGCCGATGCTGCCGCGCGTGACGAGTAGCCTTCGCCTGATGCTGATCGCCCGGCTGTTGCCGGCGATGCTGGTGCTGTTGTTGCTGGGCGCACTTTCGGCCAACTGGCTGGCTTTGCGTGCCGCAACCAAGGCTTACGATCGTGGCCTGCTCGATACGGCTTTCGCCATTTCCGAGCAATTGCGCATCGTCGATGGCAAGGTGCAGTTACCGCTGACACAGCAGGCCCGCGCCGTTCTGTTGACCGACAAGTTCGACCGGATTTTCTATGCGGCGCATGGGGCCGGGGGAGTGATTCTTGACGGTAATTCAGCGTTGCCGATGCCCAGTAGCGAGATTCTCGATCACCTGAGCCGCGAAGGGCGCGCTTACTACGATGGAGTGCTGGAGAAAGAGCCGATACGCCTGGCGGTGTTGCAAAAGGAGCTGGGCGGGCAGGTCGTGACCATCCTGGCAGCTGAAACGATGGTCAAGCGCGGTGAGCTGGTACGCGACATCGTACTCGGCATGCTTCTGCCGGAACTGCTGCTCACCGTGGTCAGCGCCAGCGTGATCTGGTTTGGTGTGCGTTCTGGGCTGCGCCCGCTCGACATCCTGCGTTCCGAACTGGCCGACCGCTCGCAGGCCGACTTGCGGCCGGTGACGGTCGATGTTCCCGAAGAAATCCAGCCGGTTTCCATTGAGATAAACCAGCTGTTGCGGCGCCTTGCCCAGGCGCTGGATAGCCAGCGCAACTTCGTGTCCGATGCCGCCCATCAGTTGCGAACGCCCATTGCCGCCTTGCAGGCGCAAGTCGAGGTGGCCAAGTGCGAGGAGGGTGCGCTGGGCGATTCCAAGCTGTCGGGCATTCAGGCGGCGACCCAGCGCCTCGGCCACATCGTTGAACAACTGCTGGCGCTGGCCCGAGCCGAACCGAGCTTGGGTCAGACCTCGACCTCGGTGGACCTGGTCGCCATGGTTCATCAGGTAGCGGAAAGCTGGCTGCCCAAGGCAATCAGCAAGGAAGTCGATCTCGGTTTCGAGTTGTCGCCGGCCTCGATCCTGGGGAATGAAATTCTCCTCCAGGAGTTGCTGGGAAATCTGCTCGACAATGCCTTGCGCCATACGCCACGCGGCGGGGTCGTCACGGTCAGTTGTGGTCAGTCAGCCGGCAACGCCTGGCTCGATGTCGAGGATAGCGGACCCGGCATTGCCGAAAATGAACGCGGCCGCATATTTGAGCGTTTCTATCGGCCACCGGGGCAGAGCAGTGATGGTTGCGGCTTGGGGTTGGCCATCGTCCGGGAAATCGCCCGTCAGCATCATGGGTCGGTCGAAGTGGGCGTTTCGACGCGCTGGCAGGGGGCGCTTTTGCATGTTGTCTTGCCAACAGTTCAGGTTGCCCCCGTCGAGAAGCACCTGATCAGTTGAACTGGCCGCTCCGGGAAATCCGCTACCAGTTGGTCACGCTGAAATGATGAGCCCTCAGCCGAGCAGGGTAACGACGATTTCCCGCTGGTGAGCCTGGCTACGGTGTTCGAACAGATAGATACCTTGCCAGGTGCCGAGCAGCAGCCTGCCGCTGGCGAACGGAACGCTTAGCGAGACCCCCGTCAGCAACGAGCGGGCATGGGCCGCCATGTCGTCATCGCCTTCCATGTCGTGGCGATAGTCCGGGTCGCCATCAGGCGCCCAGCGCTGCATCAGCATTTCGAGATCGCGACGAACGCTGGGATCGGCGTTTTCAGTGATCGCCAGCCCGCAACTGGTGTGGCGGACGAAAATATGGGCGATGCCGGAGTCGACTTTGGCCTTGCGTACCACGGCGGCAATTTCATCGGTGATTTCGATGGA